>Ga0216309_1000160_pt1 | contig 12133 bp, 8 predicted proteins | sample Total_DNA_C_FD_161284 | JGI IMG/M metagenome (GOLD analysis project Ga0216309, IMG submission 161284) | Terrestrial sediment cell enrichment communities for BONCAT metagenomics from Utah, United States - Total_DNA_C | ecosystem: Environmental > Terrestrial > Deep subsurface > Rock core/Sediment ...
CGCCTGACGAGGAGCGGCCGCGGCCCTATTGGAGGGGAACCGCCGAGCGGGCGGATGGGTTTACCCCCTCCGGTCTAGTGTCATAAAGCCCCCGCCGCCTCCTTTCTCCGAGGCCAGTGTGGGGCCGCGACTGCGCCCCGCGCGGGCGGGCGACTCACCTGCGCACGCGCCGGCCGTCGGTGAGGCACGCGCCGCCCGGCGCCGTCAACGTCCCGCGCAGGTCGAGCCCCGTCGGGCCGCCCGCGTTGTTCACCTGCACGGTCAGGCAGTTCTCGCCCGGGCGGAAGAGCGCGGCGTCCGTGAAACTGCGCGGCCGCGGCGGCGCGCCCTGCCAGCTGCTGTCGGGGATGGAGTAGAGCGGCGTCCCGTTAAAGCTGACGGTCGCGGTGTTGTCGGCCAGCGCCGCCAGCGTCAGGACGGGGCTGCTGTACCCCTCGCACAGGCAGAAGCAGAGCCGGTAGGTGTAGTCGCCGACGGGGCCGCCTGTCGACGCGCCCGCGGCGTGTCCCACCCAGCTTGTGCCCGGCAGAGCGTTCCAGGGGCCCGGCAGTGCCGCGACGGCGTGCGGCGCCGACGCGCCGGGCTCCTGCACCGTCCACGCCGCCCGCCCCGTGCTCAGGTCCGCGTTGAGGTCGCCCGCGCAGGTCGGCGTGTAGGGTCGCCCGGGGACGCGTTCGCTGTGCAGCGTCTCGACCTGCCGGGACTGCTGCCCCTCGGCCGTGTAGACGGCGACCACGTCCAGCTCAGACTTGCTCTCGAAGACGGCGAAGCCCTCGACGAACTGCCCCGCCGGCGTCTCTGTGTGCTCGTAGATGTCCGAGCAGTCCACGTTGAAGGTCTCGTCGGCGGCCAGCGCGGCGTCGAAGAAGCGCGAGACGCGGCCGGCGCGCTCGCGCGGCAGCGCGATGGCGAACTTCTTGCGGAAGGCGAGCCGGCCGGAGCGCGCCGGGTTGTGGACGTTGATGGCCGTGAAGTAGCGCCCCGGCGCGACGATCCCGTTGCTCTGGCCGCCTGCGCCGAGAGACGCGCCGCAGACGAACTTCGCCGCGTACTGGTACTCGACGGGAGTCCCGCCCGTCCCCGTGCCGCCGGGCGTGGGCGTGGGCGTCGGCGTCGGCGTCGGGCAGGGCACCTCCACGGTCGCGCTCCGCACCTCGACGTAGCCGGCCGTGCCGATGGCCGCCTCCATCTTGACGTGGACGGGGCCGCACGCCCCGGTCATCTTGGCCCACTCCAAAAGGTTCTTCCCGTTCCAGACACCCTCGCAGTGCTCCTGGCAGCGCTTCTTGTGGAGCCCCTGGATGTAGCCGTTGTCGTCGGTCTTCTCGACCTCCGTGCCGTTGACGGTGACGCGGCAGTAGCAGTGCGCGCGCGGCTCGGCGCCGCCGCCCGGGTCGGCGCCGGGCTCTTCGGCGTTGACGGCCACGGCCGCGCCGCCGGGCACCGGGCGTTCGGGTGCCGCGGCCGACGCGCGGCGCGCGGTCGGGAGCGGCATGTGCGAGAGGCTCGCCGCGAGCGCAGCGAGGGTGATGAGGAGTGAAGCGAGGAACAGGCGGGACGGACGTGGGTAGGACATTTCGACCTCCTATTGAGACACGGGTGGCGGGCGTTTGGGCGAGGGAGCCCGCCGGCGGGCGCAAAGGCGCGCCCCTGGTGGCCGGAAGTTGCGAGGGAGCCCGCGGCCTGTACGTGGGGACTTCTAAGGCGCGGGCGCTTGCGAGATTGCGTGAGGCCGTCGTCGCGGCGTGGCCGGGCGAAGGCTTGGAACTGCCGTCGTGGACGCGGACACCATACGCCCGCCCGGCCGCGACGTCAAACAATTTTTCGTGGCGCGCGTCAGCGCCCGGCGAGGGCTTCGAGCGCGTTGCGGTCGTTGAGCAGGAGCGTGGTGCCTCTGACCTGGATGAGGTTCTCGTGCTTGAACTCGCTGAAGAGGCGCGTGACGGTCTCGCGCGAGGCGCCGATGAGCTGGCCGATCTCCTCGTGCGTGAGCGCGAGCTTGAGGCGGTCCGGGCACCCGCCCTCGGCGTGGCCGGCTTCGAGGAGGAAGCGCGCCAGCTTCCCCGCGGCCGAGTGAGAGAGCCCGAGCATGCGCACCTGTTCGAGCGCGGCGCTGTAGTTGCGCGCCAGTTGTTCGGCCGCGCGCCTCGCGGCTTCGGCGTGCGTCGAGAGCAGGCGCAGGAAGTCCGACTGCCGGACGAAGTTGACCTGACAGGGCTCCAGCGTCTCGGCCGTCACCTCGTAGGGCTCGTTCGAGAGCGTCGCGCACAGCCCGAGGATTTCGCCCGCGCGGACGATGCGCGTGATGATGACGCGCGCGTCGCCCGACGTGGCCGAGAGCTTGGCGCGCCCCGAGCAGATGATGTAGACGCCGCGCGGCGGCTGCCCCTCGACGAAGAGCAGCGCGCCCCTCGGGTAGAGCGTGGTGTACTTGGCCGCGTCGAGCGCACGCAGCGCCGGCTCCGGCAGACGGCAGAAGGCGTGCGCCTCCTGGCGGCGACAGCCCTCGCAACGCTCGACGATCTCCAGTCCGTACGGTGAATGCATAAGCCCTCCGGGCCTTTTTCTCTCTCTCTCTAAAGGGAAGGACGGCCCGGCAGCCGCGCGCTCCAGGGTCCCCGGGCGAGACGGGACGGCCCACGCGCGGCGGCGGCGGCGCCCCTTTGCGGACTCACTCGGCAACGCACGTGCCAGCCCACGGAAAGGGCGTGCGCGCCGCCTGCGAGCCCCCGCGCCCCGGCCGCGAGGAAATTTCCCCCACGCCGCTGCGCAAAAACTCACACCCGTCACGCCCGCCGCGTGCCCGCCGTCACAGACGGCCTCCGGGGGTAGAAGCCTTCGGGCGGCTGTGATAAATTCCCGGGCGAACCTGCCCAATCTTTCATGCCGGAACTTTTCCGTAGGAGGGAACTCATGAAACGTCTCTTCACACGCGCCTGCGTCCTCGTCTTGACGCTCGGCGCGGCGGCGGGCGCGGCGGCGGCGCAGACCCCCCGCGCTGGCTTCGACGTCCGCGAGATGCTCAAGCTTCAGCGCGTCGCCGACCCGCAGCTCTCGCCCGACGGGCGCTGGGTCGCCTATCAGGTCACCTCGCCCGACCTGGCCGCCAACCGCAACCGCACGCACATCTACGTCGTCGCGGCCGCGGGCGGCGAGCCCAGACAGCTGACGAGCGGTAACGCTTCGGCAACCACGCCGCGCTGGTCGCCCGACGGGCGGCGCCTCGCCTTCACCACGGGCGGGCAGGTCTGGACGATGAAGCCCGACGGCTCGGACCGAGAGCAGGTGACCAACATCTCGACCGGCGCGGCCGACCCTGTCTGGTCGCCCGACGGCCGGCACATCGCCTTCGCCTCGGACGTCTACCCCGACTGTGCCGACGACGCCTGCAACAAGCGCCGCAACGAGGAGGCCGAGAAGAACCCCGTCAAGGCGCACGTCGCCGACCGCCTGCTCTACCGCCACTGGAACGCCTGGAAGGGCGGAAAGCGCACGCACGTCTTCGTCGTCGCTTCAGGGGGCGGCGCGGCGCGCGACCTGACGCCCGGCGACTGGGACGCCCCGCCCTTCTCTTTAGGCGGTCCGACCGACTACGCCTTCTCGCCCGACTCGCGGGAGCTGGCCTTCGCGCGCAACACCGATCGCTTCGAGGCGACCTCCACCAACAGCGACATCTTCGTCGTCGCGGTCGCGGGCGGCGAGCCGCAACGGCTGACCGGCAACAACAAGGGCGCGGACTCCTCGCCACTCTACTCGCCTGACGGCCGCTTCATCGCCTACCGCTCGCAGTCCACGCCGATGTTCGAGAGCGACCGCTGGCGGCTGATGCTCTACGACCGGCAGACGCGCGCCACGCGCGAGCTGACGCCCCGCTTCGACGCGCACGTCGAGGGCTTCACCTTCGCGCCCGACTCGCGCTCGATCTACTTCGTCTCGGGCGAGCGGGGCGAGCACCCTGTCTTCCACGTCGGGGTCGAGGGCGGCGCGCCCCGCAAGCTCCTCGGCGGCTTCAACGACGACGTGCGGGTCTCGCCCGACGGCCGCTTCCTCGTCTTCACGCGTTCGAGCGCGGCGGCGCCGACCGAGGTCTACACGGCGCGGCTCGACGGCGTCGCGCCCCTCGGGGGCGCCGGCAACCAGGCCGCGCCGCTCACGCGCGCCAACGAGGCGCAGATGGCGCGCTACGGCCTCCGCGCGGCCGAGGAGCTGACCTGGGCGGGCGCCGGCGGGGCGAAGGTCGCCGGCTGGCTCTTCCGCCCGCCCGACTTCGACGCGCGCCGCAAGTACCCGCTCGTCGTGCTCATCCACGGCGGCCCGCAGAGCGCCTGGAACAACAGCTGGAGCTACCGCTGGAACCCGCAGATCTACGCGGCGCGCGGCTACGTCGTCTTCATGCCGAACCCGCGCGGCTCGGGCGGCTTCGGCCAGCAGTTCATGAACGAGGTCACGGGCGACTGGGGGGGCAGGGCCTACACCGACATCATGAACGGCGTGGCGAAGGTCGCGGCGATGCCCTTCGTGGACCGCGCGAACGTGGCGGCGGCCGGCGCCTCTTACGGCGGCTACATGGTCAACTGGATTCTCGGGCACAACGACCACCCGCAGGTCCGCTTCAAGACGCTCGTCTCGCACGCGGGCGTCTTCAACCTGACGAGCATGTACGGCGCGACCGAGGAGCTTTGGTTCGTCGAGTGGGAGTTCCGCGGCACGCCCTGGGAGGCGCCCGCCCTCTACGAGCGCTGGTCGCCGCACCGCTTCGCCGCGCGCTTCAAGACGCCGACCCTCGTCACGCACGGCGAGCTGGACTTCCGCGTCCCCGTCGACCAGGGGCTCCAGCTCTTCACCTACCTCCAGCGCCAGGGCGTCGAATCCAGGCTCGTCGTCTTCCCCGACGAGGGTCACTGGATTCTCAAGCCCGCCAACTCGCTCTTCTGGTACACGACCGTGCTCGACTGGCTCGACGCGCACCTGAAGCCGAAGGCTTAAGTTCAAAGAGGCATTACACCGCCACAAACCGAGAGCCGCCCGCATTCGTTACAAACTTGCGGGCGGCTCTCGTGACAGGTTTTTGTTGAACGTCTACTGCGAGACGAGGAACACGTCCCAGGCCCAGCGGTTGATCCTCGCCCCCTTCGCATCCCTCACCTTCGCGCGATAGCGAAACTGGTTGCCGTACTCGTCCATGCGCTTCGACTCCTTGTAGTCGAGTTCGATGGAAGCAAGGCCGAGCGCGGGTAGGGTATGTAGCTCGTCCGGCTCCGAGATGCCGTTGTGATTTATGTCCCGCCACAAGCGCAGTGAGGAGAAGATCGAATCGCGGCTGTCGATTATGCCGTCTCCATTACCACCATTACCAACCCTGTCAAAGACAGCCAGGGCGAGGAACCCATTCGGGGCTGGCGACGGCGGCTGAGGGGTGAAGTTGCCGAACACTTCCGCCCCGTCATCTATGGAGCCGTTGCCGTTGCGGTCTAAGGCCAGCCACGCGTCATCAGAACCGGCCGCCGTCCACGAGACCGCATCCCCCATGCCGTCGCGGTTCAGGTCGAAGATGACGCCGCCAGAGGCGCCGGTCAGGCGGAAGCCGTTACCCCCGGCGTCGATGAGCACGGGGCATAAGGGCCGGCAGGCGTCATAAAAGGAGGGGCGCTCTTCGGTGCTTGTCCCGAGCAGGGGTTGCTCGTCGGCCGGCCGTGAGCAGTCGAAGGGCGGACACTGCCCTTCATAAGTTCCCCACCAGCCCCCTCCGTCCGTACCGCCGCCGCCTTCTGACGGGGTAGGCGTCGGTGTTGGTGTTGGATACGCTTGGGCAATTGCTTGTTTATCGCAGTCAGTAATAGTGCTATCTCTGAGGTGATAGGACCCTCCATCCATAATGCTAGTTCCTCTACAACATACAGTGTCGGTATAAGTGTCTCTGAGTCCTTAAAGGGTGCCCTACCTCGTGTGCAACCAGTTGTTCGTAATCATTAAATTCGATGTAGCCCGGGCCGTTTTGGCAGTACGCTCTAACAGTTAAAGGTATATCTCGCTTCAATATAACTATAGCCTGACCAGAACACACACCATTCACGCAAGCGCCTCCACTAGTATTCGCCCTCGCATCAACTGACCCCCAGACATGTCAGTGGGTTGAACTTGGCTTTCAAAATGCAAAGTATTATTGCTGCTCAGCGCCGGGCGCTCTCTGCTTGGAGTAGGCTCGGTGAATCTGACATTACCCAAATTATTCCAGGCCATATAACCATTTCTTAGAGCTTGAACATATTCCGGGGAAAAGTGGTCTGGATTGTACGTGACCGTAACTGTGCCAGGGGTGAATCTGGGCCTCTGGTCAGTCGGAGGCGTGATACAAGGCGGCGGTGCCGGTAACTGGCAGTCGCCTCCCGGGTCTGGCGGCTCCGGGTCCACTGCCAGATTCACTTCCTGTGAGTCGTTCATTGAGGAGCGCTGTGTTTCTGCGCTAGGAATGATTGCTTGACGCAAGTCCCTCATGAACTCCTCTTCGCTCGCTCCTTCATAGCGTTTGAAGAAATAGTCGATTGGAAAAACTTGTCCTTCTTCTAGTTTGTAACCCGTGAAAACATGATAGTCGTCCCCCCTTCGGGTGAGAAACAGGGCATAGCAACTTCCGACGCTGAGCGGGTTAAGGGTGGTTGTATACTCATGGATGTGACCGGAAGGTACTCTCACTCTTCCGCCAGGCCGCTCGACGGCGACAGTTTTACCGGGGACAAATGGGGACTTGCCATCATCCTTTATCACCTCGCTTACCAGCACATCGAATTCTGAATAGACGTAACTCTTGTCAGATGACAGGTGTGCTTGGGCTTTAGTTACTGTGCCAATAATAACAGCGGCGCTCTGTGACACAGGTAGAGAAGGCGTACCTGTTGGGAAGTGTACTACCTCATTCTGATTGACCATCTCACGTGCGGGATTTATTGGCACTATGGCATTGTTGTACTTTTCTCCTTTCTTCTTCCGTTTGGCTCTTTCTTGAGGGTCAGTAGGTTCAGAAGTGTTGTAATCGACAACAGGAAATTCAACCTTTTTTTGTCGTGGCTCACGGTTTTGAGACTGTAAGGCTGTTATTCCCATTGCTGTGACAAAGGTAAAAAGTAGAAAGCAAATCAGGCTTATCTCTCTCCATCTTCGCATGACAGTCCTCCTCGTTAGTCTTGAATGCAAGGGTTTAAGGTATGCCAAGTTCCCGCGAAGCTGCCTCTTCAGTGATGCTATCAGTGTGCATGAGGTTGACAGAATCCCGTGAGGACTCGCTAACGTAATTGGGGCGCGTCAACTTATCTTGGCCCGGGGGCCGCGAAACATATAATCTACGCGGTCTCTCGTCAACAACTATTATAGACTCCTTAGCCACCAGCGTTCGTGCGTCACTGACATTAGAGCGCGCGGGAGCAGCATAGGGAGCGTCGCTTTTCCGGGCTAGAATGTAGGTTGGGCCGCCGCGTACCCGCCAGTACGCGGCGGCCCCGCGCCGTGGCCCGAACCCGACAGCCGGGCCGCGCGCGCCGGGACGGCGTCTCTCGGCGCCGTCCCGGTTATCGGTTCTGTCTCACGAAGGCTTTCGGACCCCACAGGGAACCTTGTGGACCTCTACAAACCCCCCGCCTGCGGCGCGCCACGAGCCCACCGGCGTCCCGAAATTTCCCATGTCGATCTTGCGTGGACCCTTGCGCCGGTGGTCCTGCGCCGCGCGTCCCGAAAGCACCTGCGGGCTCGCGGCAGCGCGAGGCTACCGACGCGGCGCCGCGGTGTCTGGTCGCGCGCGCGGACTGACGAGGCGTGTGTCGACGTCGCCTTGAAAGCGTCGAGCCGAACACGCGTAAGGGCGCGCGTGTAGGGGCGGGGCAGACACCTGTCCGTCCTCTATGCCGGCGCGATGCTCCAGTCACGTCGGCGGGGGCGTACCCGCCCCTACGTTTAAAACGTCTCGGGTTGTTGCCGCCGGCTGGCGGGAGGCGGCGGCCTGGTGTTCGCGTGATTGAACGAGCCTTCGTTCGAGCGCCGTGCGGCCGGGGGAACGAGAGAACCGGCGGGGGCACTCAGGGTCCAAAGAGTAAGTCCGTCGCCCCACGGAGGCAATAGAAATAACCGTCAAACGCCTGGGAGCCTCACACGCATCTGCTGGATTTATGACTTGCTGCAAAATTTGCAGCGCCCGCAGCGCCTCTGGCCTCACAAAATCGCGGCACTCCGGGCCGAACGCAAGGCCACCCTTCCCCCCACATCCCGCCCCCTTTCGGTGGGAGGGGCTTCCGGCCGGGAGCATCCGTGCCCTAGCGTGAATTTTCGCCGGCACTGGGCGAAAGCCCGCAGGCGCTCGGGGCGTGCGGCGTGAAAACCGGGGCTCTCGCGCGCGGGGGCATGCCGGCACGCATTTTGCGACCGGGAACTCCCGGAGCCCGCCGACGTCCGCGAGGCGCGCTCTTTGCTGGACGGGCCAGCGGCCGGCCCCCTGGCCCGCGCCCCGGCGAGACACGCGCACCGCCTTTGAGCAAATCCTAGAAAGGAACTACTATGTTAGTCCGAGACCCTGAGACAAAACGGGCGTAAGACCACTCACGGAGGGGAAGGATTTGCCATGAGCGCGAGCAGAGAGACCCTGACCATTACGGACAACCGCACGGGCAAGCAGTACGAGCTGCCGATCGAGGACGGCACCATCCGCGCGATGGACCTGCGGCAGATTAAGACCGACGACGCGGAGGACTTCGGGCTGATGACCTACGACCCGGCCTTCATGAACACCGCGTCCTGCAAGAGCACGATCACCTACATCGACGGCGACCGCGGCGTCCTGGAGTACCGCGGCTACCCCATCGAGCAGCTGGCCGAGCGGAGCAGCTACCTGGAGGTCGCCTACCTGCTGCTGCACGGCGCGCTGCCGGACGAGGGGCAGCTGCGCGAGTGGACGTGGAACATCACGCACCACACCTTCATCAACGAGAACATCCGCAAGGTCCTCGACGGCTTCCACCACAGCGCGCATCCGATGGGCATGTTCGAGGCGATGGTGGCCGCGCTCTCGACCTTCTACCCCGAGTCGAAGAACATCCGCGACGAGGTGTGCCGCCGCAAGCAGATTCACCGGCTCATCGCGAAGGTGCCGACCATCGCCGCCTTCGCCTACCGCCACCGCATCGGGCTGCCCATCTCGTACCCGGACAACGACCTCTCCTACGAGGGCAACTTCCTCAACATGATGTTCAAGACGACGGAGCTCAAGTACCAGCCGAACCCCATCCTCGAGCGCGCCCTCTCCGTCCTCTTCATCCTCCACGCCGACCACGAGCAGAACTGCTCGACCAACGCCATGCGCTCAATCGGCTCGGCCGAGACCGACCCCTACTCGGCGCTGGCCGGCGCGGCCGCCGCGCTCTACGGCCCGCTCCACGGCGGCGCGAACGAGGCCGTGCTGCGGATGCTCAACGAGATCGGCTCGGTCGACCGCGTGCCCGAATACGTCAAGCGGGTCAAGGCCGGCGAGTTCCGCCTGATGGGCTTCGGCCACCGCGTCTACAAGAACTACGACCCGCGCGCGCGCATCATCAAGCAGATCGCCTACGAGGTCTTCGAGGTGACGGGGCGCGACCCGCTCCTGGACCTCGCGCTCGAACTCGAACGCATCGCGCTCGAGGACGAGTACTTCGTCAAGCGCAAGCTCTACCCGAACGTCGACTTCTACTCGGGCATCATCTACCGCGCCATGCGCTTCCCCGTCGACATGTTCCCCGTTCTCTTCGCCATCCCGCGCACCTCGGGCTGGCTCGCGCAGTGGGTCGAGCTACTCAACGACCCCGAACAGAAGATCGCGCGCCCGCGCCAGATCTACCTCGGCCAGCGCACGCGCGACTACGTGCCGATGGAGCGCCGCGACGGGGCGGCGGCCGGGCATGCCGCCGGGGGGTGAGAGATGAGGAAGCCCGAGCTGCCCGACGTTGACGCCGTGGCCGCCAAGGTCCACGAGGCCTGGATGGAGTCGAAGCAGGCGCAAGGGGTGACCTCGCGCCTGAGCGAAGCGGGGGAGGAGCTGATGGTCCCGTACGAACAGCTCTCCGAGGCGGCGAAGGAGTTCGACAGGACGATGGTCCGCGTCGTCTACGAGGCCATCAGCGAAGCGGCCGAGGCGGCATAGGGGAAAGGGCGCGGACGCGTGCGCGCGGCGGAAAGGCGAAGGCGCGCCGGGCGGCGAGGGTTTGCGTGAAACCTCCTGCCGCCCGGCGCGCCTTCGGCGCGAGCGTGTGAAGTGAAATTTTTAGTAGAGCTCGCCGCCGCCGCCGCTCTGCTCGCCGGGGTTCCAGTCGCCGGCGCGCCCGCCACGGCCGCCGCCTTCGCGGCCGCCGCCGTAGACGCCTTCGACAGCGCCCTGCTCCTGCTGCCGCTGGTCTCCGACGCCTGAAGATTCCATGCCGGCCGGGTCGTTGCCGGCGGCCTCGGAGCCGGAGGTCGGCGCGCCCGCGCCGCCCTCTTCGAACACGCCGCCGCTCCCGCCGGTGCCCCCGGCCGTAGCGTCGTTGTTGGTCCTATCGCCTTCGCCTTGAGCCATCAGCGTAATCTCCTGTCTGTCTGGTTTTTTTCTGGAGTCAGTTCGGGCGGAAGTGTAGGGTGCTGCTCGGAGGCGGGTCTGTCCCCCTACGTACAGATTGCGTGCCCAAGGGTACGCTTCCGAACTGCGTCCACATCTCTGCGCAAAGTAGAATCGCCCCTTCCCTCAAAGCCTCGGATCGCTCGCTGTGCGCGGCGGTCGTGTGCGCCCCGGCCGGCGCTTGACGCGGCGCGTTATGATTGCGGGACATATTCGACAAAGTGATTATATACGATGCTCCGATGGCCCTTCGCGGCCCTGTGTGTCGCGGGAGGGTTTCGACGCCGCCGACCCCGCGGGCGCGGCTCAAAGCGAAGGGCCGCGTCTGCCGCCTCTCGGCGTCTGACGGCCCCGGCGGCGCCCGAACGGTGTCCGCCCGGGGAACGGGCAGTTTCACTGTAGACTTCACGCTGGTGGGAAGACGATAGAACCGTGCAGGCGCGCATCCCCGTCTCGACTTACAGGCTCCAGTTCAACCGCGAGTTCACCTTCGAGCAGGCGCGCACGCTCCTCGAATACTTCTCCGAGCTGGGCGTGACCGACTTCTACTCTTCGCCCGTCCTGAAGGCGAGGCCGGGGAGCGTGCACGGCTACGACGTCGTCGACCACACGCGCATCAACCCGGAGGTCGGGACCGAGGAGGAGCTGCTCGCGATGGCGCGCGCCCTGCGCGAGCGCGGGATGGGGCTGCTCGTCGACGTGGTGCCGAACCACATGTGCATCGCCGGCTCCGAGAACGCCTGGTGGCAGGACGTTCTGGAGAACGGTCCCAGCTCACCCTACGCGCGCTACTTCGACATCGACTGGAACCCGCCCAACCCCACGCTCAAAGGTCGCGTGCTGCTGCCTATCCTCGGCGACCAGTTCGGGCGCGTGCTCGAACGCCAGGAGCTGCGCATCTCCTACCGCGACGGCGCCTTCTTCCTTAATTACTGGGAGACGCAGCTGCCCGTGGCCGCGCGCAGCTCGACCCCCGTGCTGCGGCTCGCGCTCGAGGCCGCGCGCGCTCTGCTCGGCGAGGCCAACCCGAACGCGCTGGAGCTGGAGAGCATCATCACGGCGCTCGAACACCTGCCGCCGCGCACAGAGACCGACGCGGCGCGCCTGCGCGAGCGACGGCGCGAGAAGGAGATCGTCCGCCGCCGCCTCTCGACGCTCGTCAAGGAGAGCAACGAGGTGCGCGCGGCCGTCCACGACGCGGTCGCGCGCGTCAACGGCACGAGCGGGCGACCCGAGAGCTTCGACCTGCTGGAGGAGCTGGCCGGCAATCAGGCCTACCGCCTGAGCTTCTGGCGCGTTGCCTCGGACGAGATCAACTACCGGCGCTTCTTCGACATCAACGAGCTGGCGGCCGTGCGCGTCGAGGAGCGGCCCGTCTTCACTGCCGTCCACGACGTGATGCTGCGCCTCGTCCGCCAAGGGCTGGTCACGGGGCTCAGGGTCGACCACGTCGACGGCCTGCTCGACCCCCTGAAGTACCTGCGCGACCTCCAGCGCGAGGCCGCGTCGGGCGCGCGCCGGCAG
>Ga0216309_1000161_pt1 | contig 12108 bp, 11 predicted proteins | sample Total_DNA_C_FD_161284 | JGI IMG/M metagenome (GOLD analysis project Ga0216309, IMG submission 161284) | Terrestrial sediment cell enrichment communities for BONCAT metagenomics from Utah, United States - Total_DNA_C | ecosystem: Environmental > Terrestrial > Deep subsurface > Rock core/Sediment ...
CGCCGACCAACATGCGCAACGACCTCGTGCGCGTCTTCCTGACGGGTGTGCCCGGGGCGACCCGCCCGCCCGTGCAGAACGACCCGGCCGACCCTTCGGCGGGTCCCGGCTCTGTGCCTTCCGAGCTGATGCGTCTGAACGTGGCCGTGCCCGCGACCCCTAACGCGAACGCTAACCGTCTCGGCGTGATCGGCGGCGACCTCGCCGGCTACCCGAACGGGCGCCGACTCGGCGACGACGTGGTCGACATCACGCTGCGCGTCGCGGCGGGCGTGCTGCTGCCGGGCAACGCCTGCGCGGGCGGCACGGCGAGCTGTAACCAGGCGCCGAACAACCAGCTCGGCGACGGCGTGACGCAGAACGACAGGCCGTTCCGCGGCACGTTCCCGTACATGCCGACGCCCTGGAGCGGCTACGAGAACCCGTACCACGGGCGCGAGTGCTCCAACACGCCGGACGCGCCCTGCCCGACGCCGAGCCCGACACCGAGGCCGTAACACCCTCGGAATGTCCCGGCCCGGACCGGGCGGAACCAGACAACCAACAGACGGGGGCGCGCGGGAAACCGTGCGCCCCCGTCACGACACTACGAGCCGGGTGAGATCATGGGCAGAAAAATTTTCACCGCCTTCGCCGTCGCGCTCTGTGCGTTGGCGTCGGCCTGCGAGCAACCGACGCCCGGGGGCGACTACCGCTCGAATTTAGACTCGCTGCTCCCGCAAGCGTCGGCCGGGCCCCAGACACCCGCCGACCGGCAGCTAGTCGCGGCGCGCGCGCACGTCGAGAGTCGCGCGTCGGACCCGAAGGGCTACAACCTGCTGGCCGCCGCCTACATGCAGAAGGCGCGCGAGTCTGAAGACTTCCAGCTCAACGCGAAGGCCATGGAGGCGCTCGACCGCTCGTTCGCGCTCGCCCCGAACAACTACGACGCGCTGAAGCTGCGCTCCAAGCTCCTGCTCACCTTCCACCGCTTCGAGGAAGGGCTCGAAGCCGCGCGACGCGCGCAGAGCCTCAACCCGAAAGACCACGACAACTACGGTGCGCTGACCGACGCGCTCGTCGAACTCGGCGAGTACCCGGCCGCGGTCGAGGCCGCGCAGCGGATGGTCGATCTGCGCCCCGACACCTCCTCCTACGCGCGCGTCTCCTACCTGCGCTGGCTGCACGGCGATGTGAAAGGCGCGGTCGAAGCCATGCGGCTCGCCGCGCAGTCGGCCGGACCGCAGGACCCGGAGAGGGCAGCCTGGTGCCACGTCCAGCTCGGCGACGCGCTGCTGCACATGGGCAAGGTCGCCGAGGCCGAGCGCGAGTTCGACCGCGCCCTCTTCTTCTTCCCCGGGTACGGCGCGGCCCTCGGCGCCAAGGCCCGCGCACGGCTCGCCGCCGGCGACCTCGAAGGCGCGCTAGAAATCTACCGGCGCGAGCATGAGGCCGAGCCTTCGGCCGACACGGCGCTCGCCCTCGGCGACCTCTACGCGAGGCTCGGCCGCGCCGACGAGGCCGAAAGACATTACGCGGCCTTCGAGGAGCTGGAGCCCGCGAACGCCGCGGCCGAGAACGACATGCAGCACCTCGTCGCCTACTGGGCCGACCGCGGCAAGAACCTGGACGAGGCCCTCCGGCTCGCGCGCAAAGAGAGGGAGCGCCGCAAAGACATCTACACCTGCGATGGGCTGGCCTGGGCGCTCTACCAGAAGGGCCTGCACGCGGAGGCGAAGGCCGCCTCGGACGAGGCGCTGCGTCTCGGCACGCGCGACCCGCGGCTGCTCTACCACGCGGGGATGATCGCCTACGCGCTCGGCGACGGCCGGCGTGGCGCCGAGCACTTGCGCCGGGCGCTCGCGATAAACCCGCGGTTCGACGTGCTTCAGGCCGAGGTGGCAAAGCGAAAGCTCGCAGGCCGCGCCGGGTGAATGACGCGCGGCGCGGCCCTGGCCGTCCTCACGGCGGGGGAGTGCGGCCTTAGCGTGCGGAAGGTATCGACGTGACATCAATCGCGACCGGTGGGGGGGTGGAGTCGGGCGGGCGTAACGGGCGCGCCTCGCGCAGGAGATACTGCCCGCAATGCTCTACCCGTCTCAGCAGGTCCGCGAACAGGTGCTGCTACTGTAGAAGGCTCATGCCGAGCAGGAGGCGTGTCGCCGCCATCGCCATTGTGTTTACCGTCCTGCTTGCCCTCGCCGCCCGCCTGAACGGTCTGCTGTAAGGCGACCGGCGGACGAGGCGTGGATGCGCGGAGCCGCCGCGTGGCTTGCGGCGAAGAGGCCGTGGGAATATGCCAGTCATCCGAATGACAGACCTGCCCGCACCCCCGGAGGGGAAGACCGGGTGGCCGTGGACCGAAGAGTCGCAGCCCGCCGCCGCAGCCCTCCCCGGCGGGCGGGACTGGCCGCGGATAACTGTCGTTACTCCCTCGCTCAACCAGGCGGAATTCCTTGAGCAGACCATCAGGTCGGTGCTCCTGCAAGGGTATCCGAATCTCGAATACATAATCATGGACGGGGGGAGCGATGACGGGAGCCTCGCCGTCATCCGCAAGTATGCCGCGCACCTTGCGAGCTGGGATAGCCGGCGCGACCGCGGGCAGGGGCACGCGATTAATAAAGGCTGGCGACAGAGCACGGGCGAGATTCTGTGCTGGCTCAACAGCGACGACTATTACCTGCCGGGCACTTTGCAGGTCATCGCCGAAGCCCTCACCGCCGGGACGGGCGCCTACGCCGTGGCGGGGCATTGCATGGTCGTCTACGCGGATGGCAGACCGCCACACAGGAGCGTGGGCAGGTTCGAGGGGCTCGACAGGCTCCTGCGGTTCTGGAAGGGCTACCACATGCACCAGCCCTCGATCTTCTGGCGCCGCGAAGTATTCGAGAAGGTCGGTTACCTCGACGAGAGCCAGTACTTCATCATGGACTTCGACTACTGGGTGAGGATCGCCCGGCATTTCGAGTTCAGGAACATCGACCGCGAACTTTCCTGCGCCACACGGCACTCCGACGCGAAGACCGGCGACGGCTACTGTGGCTACCAGCGTGACATGAGGAGCCTTGCGCCCAGGTACTGGGGGCCGCGGACACGACCCGGGTACTGGCGCTTGAGAGCTTCGCTGTTAAAGCACGACTGCGCGCCGTATGTCATGTACGCCTACTGGGCCGTGAACCGTCGGCTCAAGTCCTTAACGCCACGTCCCAAGCCCCATTCCGAGTTTCCCCATTGAGTGGGAGAGGTCCCCGGGCCCCTATGACTGCAAATTTGACCGATACGCAGAGTGCCGCGGGGGCGGCCGACATCGCCGGCGTCACGCGGCGACACATCCCCGTGTCGTCACCCTCGTTCGTCGGCAATGAGAGGGAATACGTCCTCGACTGCATGGATTCAGGTTGGGTCTCGTCGGCCGGGGAATACGTGGACCGCTTCGAGGCGGGTTTCGCGGAGTTCTGCGGGGTCAGGCACGCCATCGCCTGTTGCAACGGGACGGCCGCCTTGCACCTCTCGCTCCTCGCGCTCGGCGTCGGCCCCGGCGACGAGGTGATCGTGCCGACGCTCACCTTCGTGGCCACCGCCAACGCCGTGACCTACTGCGGCGCGCGCCCGGTCTTCGCCGACTCGGAGCCGGAGACCTGGAACCTCGACCCCGCGCAGGTCGCGTCGAAGATTACTGCGCGCACGAAGGGGATCATCGCCGTCCACCTTTACGGTCACCCCGCCGAGATGGACGCGCTCCGCGCGCTGGCGACCCGCCACGGCCTCTTTCTCCTCGAAGACGCAGCCGAGGCGCACGGGGCGCTCCACAGGGGGCAACGCGCGGGCTCGCTCGGCGACCTCGCCGCGTTCAGTTTTTACGGGAACAAGATCATCGCCACCGGCGAGGGCGGGATGGTCACGACGGACGACGACGCGCTGGCCGCGCGCGTGCGACTGCTGCGAGGCCAGGGGATGGACCCGGAGCGGCGCTACTGGTTCCCCGTCGTCGGCTACAACTACCGCATGATGAACATTCCGGCCGCCATCGGGCTGGCGCAGCTCGAGCGCGCCGTGTGGCACACGTCCCGGCGCCGCGAGGTGGCCGCCGCATACAAGCGTCAGCTGGGGGGCGTCCGCGGGCTGGGCTGGCAGGCGGAGCGCGAATGGGCGAGCCACGCCTACTGGATGTTCACCGTTCTCCTGGATGACGGGACGGCGGAAGACCGCGACCGCGTGATGGCCCGGCTCTACGAGGCGGGCGTCGAGACGCGCCCAGTCTTCTACCCACTGCACACGCTGCCCCCCTACCGGGAGGCTTCGCGGGGCGAAGAGTTCCCCGTGGCCGAAAGCCTATCGCGGCGCGGCATCAGCCTCCCCACCTGGGCCGGGTTGGACGGCGGCGACCTGAGCTACGTTTGTGAGCGTCTACGCGAGGCTCTGTCCGAATCGAATGTGCGGGATTAGCGGCATCATCAGCAGGAGGGGCGTCACGCCCGAAGACGCGACGCGGGTCGCGTCGATGAGCCGCGCGCTCGTCCACCGCGGGCCCGACGACTCCGGCGCATACCGCGGGGCGCACGTCGCGCTGGCCGCGCGGCGGCTCTCGATCATCGACCTTGGTGGGGGGCGCCAGCCGCTCTACTCGGCGGACCGCTCGCTCGCGCTTGTCGCCAACGGCGAAATCTATAATCACGCGGAGCTGCGCCGACGCCTCGAAGGGCGGGGCCACCGCTTCACTACGGGGAGCGACTGCGAGGCCATCCTCCATGCCTACGCGGAGTACGGCACGACCTGCGTCGAACACCTACGGGGCATGTTCGCCTTCGCGCTCTGGGACGAAGCACGGCGGCGGCTCGTGCTGGCGCGCGACCCCATGGGTGAGAAGCCGCTCTACCTCTACGAGCGCGAGGGCAGGCTGCTCTTCGCCTCGGAGATGAAGGCCCTCCTACGCTCGGGCGAGGTCGCATTCGAGCTGGACCCGGAAGCGGTCGACCAATACTTCCACTACCAGTACGTGCCCGAGCCGAGGACGGCCGTCCGTGGCGTACGCAAGCTGGAGGCGGCCCACCTGCTCGTGGTCGACGTCGAGCCGTGGCGCGTCGAGGAGAGTTGTTACTGGCGCATGGAGGATGCGCCCGCCCTGGAGGGAGACGCGCCCGCCCTCATCCGCGATCAACTGGAGGCCGTGGGCGAGTTGGTCACACGCGCGGACGTGCCCGTCGGCGTCGCCTTAAGCGGCGGGCTGGACTCAAGCGCGGTCGCGGCGCTGGCCGTGCGCCACCGGCCCAGCGGGCTGCAAGCCATCAGCGTGGGCTACACGGGCCGTCCCGATGGCCTGGACGAGCGCGAGGAGGCACGCGCGCTCGCCAGACACCTACGCCTGCCCTTCCACGAGGTAGAGGTCGGGACGAGGGAGGTGGTCGAGTTCTTCCCGGAGTTGAACTACTGGCGTGACGACCCCGTGGCAGACTTCGCGGGGCACGCCTACTACGCGGTCATGCGCAAGGCGCGCGAGCTGGGCGTCCCCGTCATGCTACAAGGCCAGGGCGGGGACGAGTTGTTCTGGGGCTACCCGCAGCTGCACAGGGCCGCGCTCGAATCCTTCGAGAAGGAGACGCTGCGCGGCGGCGGCCTCGTCGCACCGCTCCGCTACCTTTCGCCCGCCGCGCCCGACTCGCTGTCCGCCACGGGGCTTTCGTCGTGGGCGCGCGACCTCGGCGGGGCGCGTTCCGGATGGCGGCGCATGCGCGAGCACCGCGCGGCGCCGCCCGCGCGGCTGGTCTTCTACGACCTTTCGCCCGACTTCCGCGCGGCGGCCGAAGGCGTCGGCGTTCTATACGCCGGGGCGTTCGCCGAACAACTCCCCGCGGGGGGCGCGGCCTCTCTGTTCACCCTCCCCATGCCGTGGCCCAGGGTCGACGTCGCGCTGACGCGTCTGGTGAGTGACACTTACCTGCGCGCGAACGGCGTCGCGCAGGGTGACCGCCTCGCCATGGCATCCTCGGTCGAGCTGCGGCTCCCGCTCCTCGACCGCCGTTTGGTCGAGACTGTCGTCGGGCTGCGCAAGGCGCGGACGGACGTGCGGCTCCCGCCCAAGGCGTGGCTGAAGCGGGCGGTCGAGGGACTTCTCCCGGAATGGGTGCTGGGACGACCCAAGCGGGGCTTCGCGCCGCCCGTCGCCGAATGGCACCGCGCGTTGTTCGCCGCGCACGGCGAGACGCTGCGCGGCGGGCACCTCGTCGAGGCCGGTGTCCTCAGCACCGACGGCGCCGAACAACTGTCGCGTGGCCCTTTCCCCGCGGGGCTGACGAGCCCACTCTCGTTCAAGGCGCTGGTGCTGGAACAGTGGTGCCGCCGGATGAGCGCCGAGGCGCACGGTGCCGCGTTGGTGCAAGTATCGGCGCGAGCCTGTTTGGAGAGTGTGTAGTTGAAAGAGAGGCTCAGGGTCGCCATCAACGCGCAGCTCAAGCCGGACGGCGGCTCGGGCGGCATCGTGACCGTGCTGCGCGCGCTGGCCGCGCTCGCCCGCCTCGACGATGGCCCCGAGGAGTACGTCTTCGTCGGGCCGCACGACTCGCACGATTGGCTGCATTCGATCCTTCCGCCGGGCCAGACCGTGGTTCGCGGCCCCGCGCCGGTCGAGTGGACGGTCGACCGTCTGGAGCCCTTCAAGCGTGCGCTCGGCCCGTTGCGCCCCGCGGCGCGCGGCCTCCGGCGGGTCTTCAACGCAGCCGTGCAGACGGCCGAGCCCGGCGTGCCGGGCTTCGCCTCTTTAAAATCCTTCGCGCCCCCGCCGCCAAAGAATTTTTTCGAAGGGCTGGGCTGCGACGTGGTTCACTTTCCGTTTCAGTCCTTCGAGCCCTGCGGCCTGCCGACCATCTACAACCCGCACGACTTGCAGCACCTGCATCACCCGGAGTTTTTTACCCCCTCGGAGATCGCCCGGCGTGAAAGCCATTACACGGCCGCCTGCCGGGCGGCGCACACCCTCGTCGTCGCCTCGGAGTTCGTCAGGCGCGACGTGGTGGAGCGTTACCGAATCGAGCCACAGAAAATTCAGACCATCCCCTGGGCACCGCCGCCGCCGCCCGAATCCACGGCTGTCGCCGACCTCTCGACCCTGGCAGGGAAGTACGGGTTGAGTGATGGACCGTTCGCACTCTACCCGGCGATGACCTGGGAGCATAAGAATCACCTGCGGCTTCTGGAGGCGCTGGCCCGCCTGCGTGACCGGGAGGGGCTTATACTGCGCTTCGTCTTCACCGGCTATAAGACCGACTTCTGGCCGCGCGTCGAGAGTCGTGTGAACGAGTTGGGGCTCGCACGGCAGGTGAATTTTCCGGGCATGGTCACGCGCGAGGAGCTGAGCGCGCTCTATCGCGCGGCGCAGTTCGTCTTCGTCCCGACGCTGTTCGAGGCGGCAAGCGCGCCGCTCTTCGAGGCGTGGCAGCACGGTGCCCCCGTCGCATGCTCTTCCGTCACGTCATTGCCCGAGCAGGCGGCGGGCGCGGCGCTGCTCTTCGACCCTTTCGACGTCGAAGCCGTGGCACACGCTCTCGCGCGCATGGCGACCGAAGAAGGTTTGCGTGAAGAGCTGCGGCGGCGGGGGGCGCGCCGCCTCGAAGACTTCAGCCTCGAACGTACGGCGAAGGCATACCGCGCCGTCTACAGGCGGGCCGCCGGGCAAAGGCTCTGCGAAGAGGACCGACGGCTCCTCGGCTGGGACTGGATGCGCCGGAGCACGCCTCCCGGACTGCCGCACATCGTCTAAAGACAAGAGGATTTAAAAGAAAAACATGAACAGTAACAGGCTGGTGAAACTACTTATTCTCGCCGCGGCGCTCAACATTTCAGGGTGTGGCGGGGGCACGGAGAAGGCGGGCGTGGACGTTAAAGCCGCCGGCACCCCGCCGGCCGTCAACGCGGCGAGCCCGACGCCCGCAAACAGCGCCGTTGCGAACGCCGTTGCGCCCCAAACCGACACGGCGGCCACGCATCCCGCGTCGGCGGGGGGCGGCACGCCCGGGCCGGGCACGCCCCGCGCCTCCGAATCACGCGGCGCAGGCAGTGCGCCCTCGGCCCCAATGCCGACCACCCGGATAGGTTCGGGCGGCAACGACCTCTTCCTCTTCACACAGGCGCGAGCGGCCGTCAACGCCGACCCGGAGTTGAGGGCCGCGAACCTGATTATCGAGGTCAAGGAGGGCATCGTCACACTGAACGGCACGGTCCCCAGCACGGCGCTCAAGGCGAAGGCCGAAGAGCTCGCGCGCGGCGCCGGGCCAAAGGACGTCAGGAACCAGCTCCGCGTCGCTGCCGGAAAGTGAATGACAGCGCGCCCGAGGCGCAATCGTGCGGAACAGTCGGCGAGGTGAACACTCGAACGGGAAGGGAAGAACATGAGGGTAACTCAAACACGCGTATTCAACTTATTCATGGCGGCTCTTGCGGCACTGATTCTCGCCGCCGCGCCGTGGACGACGGACGCCGCGCAGGAAAAGGGCAAGGAGGCGCAAAAGCCCCCCGTCGCGACCGTGGATGCATGGCGGCAGGCGCTACCGCCGGGGGCCGAGACCGGGGCGACGCCGGAAGCGACCGACGCCGTGACGCAGCCGCCGAGGGCTACGCGCGAGGCGATAGAAAAGGGTCTGATTGCGCTCGAAAGTAAGTGGATGGGGGCGTTGCAGCTCCGCGACGCCAGCGCCCTGAGTCAGCTCATCGCCGACGACTTCATGCTCATCAGCCCGCGGCTCGTCGTCGCCGCCGGCGATAGGGACAAATACTTTCAGCACGCGATGCGCGAACTGAGCCTCACCTCATACGACTTCGAGAATTTGACGGTGCGCCTCTACGGGAGGACGGCGGTCGTCAGTGGCCGCCTGAGGCAGAGCGCCAGCGTCGCCGGCGAGGACTGGGGCGGCGCCTACCTCTTCACGGACGTGTGGGTCAGCCGTGACGGAACCTGGCGGGTTGTCAGCAGGCACACGACCCTGCTGCCCCACGAGAAGAAGTAGCCGCCGGTCAATTCGGACAGGGTCGTTGCGGGAATCGCTTCACAGCCAAAACCCGCCTCACAACTCGTCCTTACGTCGAAGAGCCGTCCGGCGCAACCGTACTCAGACGGGCGTTGAACTATTTGACCGCATACAGTTCGGGCAGCAGCTTGCGGAGGTTCGCCACCTTCGGCAGGTCGTGGATCACGATGTAAGGCTGGTCCGGGTGGCGGGCGGCGTAGTTCTGGTGGTAGGACTCGGCCTCGTGGAAGGTTTTGAGCGCGGCGACCTGAGTCACGATTGGGCGTTTAAAGAGTTGCGCCCGGTTCAGTTGTTCGATGTAGCTCTCAGCGATGCGCTTCTGCTCCTCGCCCGAGTAGAAGATGGCCGAGCGGTAATGTCTGCCGACGTCGGGGCCCTGCCGGTTCAGCTGGGTCGGGTCGTGCGCGACGGAGAAGAAGACCTTGAGCAGCCGGCCGTAGGTGACCTGTGAAGGGTCGTAGGTGATGCGAACGGCCTCGGCGTGCCCGGTGCGACCCGCGCTGACCGACTCGTAGTCGGCGTCCCTCGCGGAGCCTCCCGAGTAGCCGGACGTGACACGTGTGACCCCTTTAACGTGCTCGAAGACAGCCTCGACGCCCCAGAAGCAGCCACCCGCCAGGACGGCCGTTCGCTCGCCTCTCGTGGCCGCGAGCGGGGCGTCCAGAACGGGGTCGGGTGTCGGGACACCCTCGGCGGCCACCGCATGGACGGCGAACGTGGCCCCGAGAAAAAAGAGTGCAAGGACACGGAACAGAGAACTGGACATACAGGCCACCTTCCCGGAAATTCGATTCGAGCTTTTATACTGTGATTAGATGCTCTTAGTGAAACGCATCTTCTTAAAGTCTACTCGAATTTGCTCTTTTTACTGTGTTGCATGAGCAGACCGCGCAATTTCATCCGCGCCTTGTGCAGTTGCGACTTTGAAGTCCCTACCGAACACCCCAGCAGGCGGCCTATCTCCTCGTGCTCGTGTCCCTCCACGTCATGCAGGATAAAAACCGCGCGGTAGCCGGGCGGCAGTTGCGCTAACGCCTTACTGAGAGCGATGCGGTCAACTACCGGCATCTTCGCCGAGTCCTCCGTGCCTGAAACCGTCTGCTCCGGAATCTCCCCGTCTTCGGTCGTCTTCTCGTCCCGCGCTTTTCGCTTGCGGAAATGCATGAGGACCTGGTTGACGGTCAGGCGGTGCAGCCACGTCGTAAAGGCCGAGTCGCCGCGAAAGCTACCAACCTTGCGGAAGAGCTGTATAAAAGTCTCCTGCGCGAGGTCTTCCGCCTCCTCCACGTTCTGCGTCATGCGCAGACAAAGCGAATAGACCCGCCGGTTATGCCGCCGGTAAAGCTCCTCGAAGGCCTGCATGTCGCCCTGCGAGACCCTCTGTGTCAGAGCGCGGTCTGAGGCGGGTGCGTTTTCGTCAAAGGCCGTGCCCGTTAGTTCGGTATTCCGCAAAGTCGGAAAAATGTTTGCCGTCGTCATGATTTAATCTACGGATACAACAATAAAGTTCAGTAACACATACTCAGACCGTGCTTACAGGGGCGCAAACACGCTTCGCTTCGCACGGGCCCAGGCTCAAGCCGTGTGACGGCCGGCGGTTACTACTCCGGCGGGGCTCGACCTGGGGAGCATTTAAATTACGAAAGGGGGGAGTACTTTGGATTGAACCCACGGAAATCTTTTCGCCCTTAAAAAGCCTTCCGGAGTTGAGTACGGCGTCTTAGGGCTCGAAAGCACCGCACAGTCTCGTCATCCCGGCTCGTATCCCCGCCCGCACCGACTGGGGCGGCAGACCGATACGAGCGGCGATCTCGTTCTGACGCAGGCCGGAGAAGTAAGCGAGCTCGATCATCTGTTGCTCCACGGGCGGGAGCGCGGCCAACGCCGAGCGCACGATTCTCTGCCGCTCGGAAATGAGGCTGTCGTTATCGTGTTTGAACGCCGGGACGCTTCCGGCAATTTTCAAGTAACCCGACTGACCCTCTTCGTATTGAACGTCCGCCCCGAGCCGGGCGATGGCGCGGCCGTGCGCCATCGTGATTAACCACGTCAACGGCTTCTCGCGCTCCTCGTCGTAGACGGCGGCCTGCTCCCAGACCCCCTGGTAGACGGCCACCAGAACCTGTTCGGCCGTCGCCGAGCTGCCGAGTATCCGCAACAAAAGCCCGTAGATCAGCCCGCAGGTCGAGTCGTAGAGTGCGGCGAGCGCACCCTCATCTCCGCCGGCGATACGCCTGACGAGGGCCGCGCCTTCCGGATGGCGCGGGCTAAGTTCGACAGCTCTGTTAGGCGACGCCATCCCTATTCCTTGTTCCCCGTTCTTACGTGGCACCCCGCGACCAGGGGTCAAGACCCACGCGCTTTAGGGACCGGCTTAACTAGCGCTTAATCCATAGCGAAAGGTGTCGCTCCAGCATGCGGTCAAGTTCGCGTACGGCGAACGGCTTGACCATGTAATCGGTGCATCCGGCTGCAAAGGCCCGAGCCTCTGAAGCGGGCTGCGCGTGGCCGGAGAGGAAGACGATTGGCACGTCACTCGCCGACGCGAGTCCGCGGATGCGTTGCGTCGCCGCAAAGCCGTCGAGCAGCGGGAGTGTGCCGTCCATCAGGATGAGGTCAGGTCGCAGGCTTTGCGCCAGTGCGATGGCCGTCTCACCGTTCTCCGCCTCGGTGACGCGGACGCCCCGCATCTCAAGTATTGTTCTGAGCAGGAATCGCGTGTCTTCGTGGTCTTCGACGATGAGGACGAGAGGACGCGTGGACACGGGTGAGCTCTGCGCGGTGTGGGAGCCGGGTGGGTGAGCGTCCTTACTTGAAAAAGCCTCCGCCATATAGTGAGCGCGTGCGGCCGGAAAACGGATGGAGGGCGCCTCCCAGCTCGTCTGCCCCGGGGATAGATGTCGCGCGTGGGGAATGAGGGGCGAGGTTAAAGCCCTCGCCCCCATCCCTCCCCCTCGTTCTTCCCGTGTTCGTTCTGTCGCGACGCCGAATGCAAAATGGAGTTCAGTAAAGAAACTCCCCCTCGCGTGGAGTAGCGCAGAACCTTTTACGGGATATTGATTCTATCTAAACCGGGGGCTTTTAGATGTCAGGAGAAGAGGAGGAAGAG
>Ga0216309_1000162_pt1 | contig 12104 bp, 12 predicted proteins | sample Total_DNA_C_FD_161284 | JGI IMG/M metagenome (GOLD analysis project Ga0216309, IMG submission 161284) | Terrestrial sediment cell enrichment communities for BONCAT metagenomics from Utah, United States - Total_DNA_C | ecosystem: Environmental > Terrestrial > Deep subsurface > Rock core/Sediment ...
GGGGGTGGGGGCGTGGGCGGAGGAGTTGCTGCGGAGGCTGTTCGACCGGGTGTCCTACCGGGCGAGGCTCTCCGAGGCGGAACGCTGGCGGTACGAGGAGGCCAACCGGCTGTCGCGCAACTTCTGTAGCCGGCTGATGGGGCACGTGTCGGGCCGGCGGCTGGAGCGGCTGCTGTCGGAGCTGCGTTACGCCTACCGGTTGGGGGCAGAAGCCAAGCTGCGCCACTTCGCGCAAGTCTTCTGAAAGGCGCGCCCCGCTTCGGTTACCCTCGGGGCGTATGCCGCGCGAGGCCTCCGCTGGAGGCGTGGTCATCCGAGAGCAGGGGAGCGAGCTGGAGGTGGCCGTCATCCGCCCCCACGGCCGCTCCCTGTGGGCGCTTCCCAAGGGGCACGTGGACCCCGGGGAGACGCCCGAGCAGACGGCCGTGCGCGAGGTGTGGGAGGAGACGGGCCTGAAGGCCACGCTCGTCGCGCCGCTGGGGGAGATCCGCTACGTCTACCAGTTCCGCGGGCAGCGCATCTTCAAGCGCGTCCACTTCTACCTGTTCCGCTACCAGTCCGGGGTGCTGGGGGACATCCAGCACGCGGGGCAGCGGGTGGAGGTGGACGAGACGCGCTGGGTGCCACTGGCCCGCGTGGCGGCGCTGCTGGGCTACAAGGGAGAGAAGGCCATCGCCGCGCGCGCGGCCAGGATGCTGCTGCGCGCGGGGGCCACCCTGGTGCTCTCCGGGACGCGCCCGGAGGGCACGGGAGACTAGCTGGCGTTGCCGCCCTTCTCGGTGGCGTACTTGCCGATGAGGGCCTCGCGCACGTCACGGTCGAACTTCACGCGGCCGGTGGCGACCTCGCGCAGCGAGAGCACGGGCGGCTTGTTCTTCGAGATGTCGATGATGGGGCGGGCACCGGCCATGAGCTGACGGGCGCGCTTGGCCGCCAGCAGCACGAGGGCGAAGCGGTTGTCGACCAGGGGGAGGCAGTCTTCGACTGTGACGCGAGCCATGGTGGGAAGGTCCTTCGCTGAAACTGGAGAAGAGTCGGAACCTAAAGAGTGCCCCCTAGCGAGTCAAGGAAGGAAGGAGCAGGCAGTCAGGCATGGGATGGCTGGTCCGGGATCCCTCCTCCCTCGTGCTAGGCTTTCCTGGTTTCGATGGCTTTTCCGGTACGTTCGATGTCCAGGACTCCCCTCTCGAAGGATCAGCACCCGCCCCGTTCTCCCCAGCCCGAGGGGGTGACACCGGGCGAGCCGGAGCATTCATCCAGCATCGGGAGAGACCCCGCGGTCCGGGGCCTCGCCGCGGGCATCCTGGGCTTCCTCGGGGTGGATCTGCTCTACCTGGGCCACTTCGATGCCGCGGTGTTGGGGTTTCGCGTGGTGTGGGCCCTGAATGTGTTGGCCAACCCGTGGCTCCTGCGCTCGAGCACCGCCTCCTGGAGGCGCTGGCTGTCGTACCAGACCGTGGTGCTCTCCACCCTCTGCTCGCTGGGTCTGGCCTGGCGGATGGGAGGGGTCAGCAGTCCCTACTTCGTCCTGGTGCCCGCGATGCCGCTCGGCATCGCCCTGATGAGCTGGCAGGACAGATGGATGAGCGTGGTGAGTGGTGGGGTGGGCATCCTCGGGACGCTCGCGCTCGTCCTCTGGCAGGGCCGCGGCCCGGCCGAGTCGCTGACGTGGGTGCTCATGATGGTGGGGACCACGGTGCTCGCGGACTTCCTCGCCCGTCAGGCGGACCAGGTCCAGCGGGCGGAGCAGTGCGCCCGGCTCGAGCGTGCCCGCCGCGAGTCGCTCGAGGCGCTGGCGTTCAGCGAGCACCGCCGGGCCCAATCGGAGAAGCTGGCCCTCGTCGGACGGTTGTCGGCGGGCGTGGCGCATGAGCTCAACAACCCCCTGGCCTATGTGGGCTCCAACATCGACTACGTGCGCACCGAGCTGCTCTCGGAAGGGGAGGTGCCCCGCGCGGAGCTGGTCGAGGTGCTCGACGAGACGCGCGCGGGACTCCAGCACATCCGGCAGATCGCCTCGGACCTGAGGGGCTTCGCGCGCATGGACGCCAACGAGCCCGCCGAGTGCGTGCTGGCGGACGTGGTGGCCGATGCCATCAAGCTGGCCGCGCTCCGGCTGAAGCATGTGGCGTGGTTGCGGGTGGATGTGCCCACGGATCTGCCGGAGATCTTCGTCGTGCGGCAGCGGCTGGTGCAGGTGGTGCTCAACCTGCTGGTGAACGCCGGCGACGCGCTCGAGGCACATCAGGTCAAGGAGGGCGAGGTGCGGGTGACGGGCCTGACCGAGGGCGAGCGCGTGGTGGTGCTCGTCGAGGACAACGGGCCCGGCTTCGCCCCCCACGTGCTCCCCCGGCTCTTCGAGGCCTTCTTCACCACCAAGGGCTCCGACAAGGGCACCGGCCTGGGGCTGACCCTTTCGCGCGAGCTGGTGGTGCAGTTCGGCGGCGAGCTCACCGCCAGCAACCGTCCCCAGGGCGGTGCTCGCCTGCGCATCGAGCTCCCCGTCCACCGGGCCGACTCCGCGGAGCCCTCGTCCGGCGCGCCGGAGGATGGGGCGCGCGGGGCCGCCTGACCCCTACGTGGCGGTGGGGTCCTGGACGGTGCTGGAAGGAGACCCGATCGGAGTCTCCGTGGGCGCCTCCTGACGAGGACGGAAGTGGAGGATGAGCCCGAGCCCGAGCAGGGCGAACACGGTCGTCACGGCCTCCGCGGCGAGCACGCCCGCCTTCTGAGCCGCCATCACCATCAGCAGGTTGGTGAGGGTGTGGAACCCGACGGCGAACCAGAACCAGCGCCGCTGCTGTCGCAGGAAGCGCTGCAACACCAGCACCGTCATGGAGACCTGGATGAACATCGCGCAGACCCGCTCGTAGCCGCCCAGCAGCGGCTCCCACCAGCGGTACGCGGCGATCTGCGCCTTCGCCGCCCGCGCCTGCTCGAGCTGCTCCGGATTGAGCGGCAACGTCGAGAGGTCCAGCTTGGAGAGGACTACCGCGTTGACGAGGCCGATGGCGGCGAGCGCCGCGATGAGCACCGCCGACTCGAAGCCTCCGTGGCCGATGCCGAAGCCGAGGGCGTTCTTCCAGGTCCGGTGCTCCTCGAGCGGGTGCCTGAAGGCGATGAGCCGCGCCGTCTCCTCGAAGAGGCCGGCGGTGATGCTCAGCACGACGAGCCACACGTTCATCAGGAGCGTCGAGGCCTTCAGCTCATCCCGGAGCAGGTACTGGATGACCTGCGTCGCCGGCAACCGGGTGAAGAGCTGCGAGAGGGCGAAAGCCAACGCGCCGATGCCGATGACCTTCCAGGCCACGCCGAGCTTCCGCCTCGCCCACAGCACCACCGCCACCGGCATGAGCACATCGAAGGCGATCGCCACCACGAAGCTGACGATCAGCCGCACATCGAGTTCAGCGGGCACTCGCGAGACTCCTCCCGGGCGCCCAACCTAGATGGGACGAGGGGCCTGTGCGAGAGTTCTCGCACGGAGTCCCCCATGCCTCGTTCAGTTCTCCTGCTGGCTGTTTTCACTCTGTTTTCCCTCGCCTGTGAGCGGAAGGCCCCACCTTCCACGACTCCGGAGCGTCCCAGCGTCCAGCCGCGGGCTTCCTCGGAGCAGGGGCCGATCGTGATCGGCACGCTGGGGAGCCTCACGGGCTCGGAGGCCTCGTTCGGCACGGTGGTGCGCGACGGCATCCAGTTCGCGGTGGATGAGGTGAACGCCGCGGGCGGGGTGAAGGGGCGCAAGGTGGAGCTCCGCTCCTACGACACCCAGGGGAAGATCGAGGAGTCCGTGGCCGCGGCCAAGCGCCTCCTCACCCAGGACCAGGTGGTGCTCATCCTCGGGGATGTGACGTCCTCCGGCTCGCTGGCCATCGCCGACGCGGTGCAGGCGGCGCGGGTGCCCATGGTGACGCCCTCGTCCACCCACCCGGACGTGACGAAGAAGGGCGACTTCATCTTCCGCACCTGCTTCATCGACCCCTTCCAGGGCGGAGCCATGGCCCGCTTCGCTCGCGAGAACCTCAAGCTCGACCGGGTGGCGGTGCTGCACGACAGCAAGAACGCCTCCTCGCTCGGGTTGAGCGACACCTTCACCGCGGCCTTCAAGAAGCTGGGCGGGACGGTGGTGGCGGTGGAGAGCTACTCCAAGGGGGACACGGACTACCGCGCGTCCCTGCTGGCCGTGAAGCAGGCGAAGCCGCAGGCGGTGTATGTGCCGGGCTTCTACAGCGAGGTGGGCATCATCGCCCGCCAGGCGCGTGAGCTGGGGCTGACGCAGCCGCTGCTCGGTGGCGATGGCTGGGACTCGGCGCGTCTGTTCGAGCTGGCGGGAGGTGCCCTGGAGGGCTCCTCCTTCTCGTCGCACTACGCCCTGGACAACCCCGCGCCCGAGCTGCGCCGCTTCGCCTCCGCCTTCCAGGCGCGCCATGGCCGGCAGCCCGAGGCCGCCTCCGCGCTGGGGTACGACGCCGCCAGGGTGGCGCTCGCGGCCATCGAGCGCGCGGAGTCGTTCTCGGGTCCGGCCATCCGCGACGCGCTCGCGCGCACGAAGGACTTCCCCGCGGCCACGGGCAACCTCACCCTGGACGCGGACCGCAACCCGGTGAAGCCGGCCGTCATTCTCACCATTCGCGAAGGACAGGCCCGCTTCGCCGCCGCCGTGACGCCCTGAGCCGCGATCGTTTCCGAAGGCGAACACATGGCGCGAAGTGAGGGATGACGCACCACCCGATGTGCGAATGATGGGGACTTCAAGCCTCGGGAGTCCCTGAATGGTCGATGTGCGCGACGAGGCCATGGCCTCGGAAGGTTCCCTGCTGAAGGTCGTGCTGATTGCCTCGGTGGCCGCCGTGGGCGGCTTCCTGTTCGGCTACGACACGGCGGTCATCAATGGGGCCGTCGGCGCCCTGCAGACCACCTTCCAGGCGGGGGATGTGGCCATCGGCCTCTCGGTGTCCTCGGCGCTCGTGGGGTCGGCCCTCGGCGCGTTCGCGGGGGGACAGCTGGCGGATGTGCTGGGCCGGGTCCGGACCATGATGGTGGCCTCGGTGCTCTTCTCCGTGAGTGCCGTGGGCTCCGGACTGGCCTTCGGGCTCTGGGATTTCAGCCTCTGGCGCGCGGTGGGCGGTGTCGCGGTGGGCATCGCCAGCGTCATCGCCCCCGCCTACATCGCGGAGATCGCCCCGGCCCACCTGCGCGGCCGGCTCGGCTCGCTCCAGCAGCTGGCCATCGTGGTCGGCATCTTCGCGGCGCTGCTCGTGGATTACGGCATCGCCCACGCGGCCGGCTCCGCCGTGAATCCCCTCTGGCTCGGGCTCGGGGCGTGGCGGTGGATGCTGCTGTCCGAGCTGCCCGTCGCCATCCTCTATGGCGTGGGGGCCCTCATGATTCCCGAGTCCCCCCGCTACCTGGTCGCCAAGCAGCACGATGAGAAGGCGCGGACCGTGCTTCGCTCCATCATCGGGAGCGCCGCGGAGGCGAAGGTGGAGGAGATCCGCCAGAGCTTCGCGAGCGCGCACACCGCCCGGTTCTCGGACCTGCGGGGTCGCTTCGGGTTGCTCCCGGTGGTCTGGGTCGGCATCGGCCTGTCGGTGTTCCAGCAGTTCGTGGGAATCAACGTCATCTTCTACTACTCGAGCGTCCTCTGGCAGGCGGTCGGCTTCTCGGAGCGGGACTCGCTGGTCATCACCGTCATCACCAGCCTCACCAACATCCTCACCACCTTCATCGCCATCGCCACGGTGGACCGCTTCGGGCGTAAGCCCCTGCTCATCATTGGCTCGGTGGGCATGGCGCTGACGCTCGGCACGATGGCGTGGGTGTTCGGCACGGCTGGCGTGGATGCCTCGGGCAATCCCGTGCTGCCGGGCTCGTCGGGGACCGTCGCCCTGGTGGCCGCCAACCTCTACGTCTTCGCCTTCGGCATGTCGTGGGGGCCCGTGACGTGGGTGCTGCTCGGGGAGATGTTCAACAACCAGATCCGTGCCCACGCCCTGGCGCTCGCCGCCGGCATGCAGTGGATCGCCAACTTCGCCGTGTCCGCGACGTTCCCCGGGCTGCGCACCGCGGGCCTGGGGCTGGCCTACGGGCTCTATGCCGGCTCCGCCCTGGCCTCGCTCCTGTTCGTGCTCGTCTTCATCCGCGAGACCAAGGGCCGGGAGCTGGAGGAGATGTAGCCACCGCACCTGGCGCCTTCCTTCAACGTGCCTCCGCGACGCGCTCGACCGTCAGCTCGTCGAAGTTCACATCGAGCAGCTTGGGTTGGTCGAACGCGAAGCCCTTGAGCTTTCCCCTCGCATCGAGCGCGAACGTCAGGAAGCCCTTGGGGAAGTTCATGGGATCCCTCCAGTGGAGGCGGAAGGTGTCGTACTGCCAGTGCTCCAGGTCGGCCGTGAACGAGGGACTGTGGCTGAACCTGAGCACCAGCCTTCCGTTCTCCTGGGCGATGGAGAGGTCCCCGTACATGCGGTCCCGGTAGTTGCCGGCATAGCGGCCCAACTCCAGCGAGGGCTTCGTCCCCTGGACTCGCGCCGCGACCAGCGCGGCCTCGGCCTCCTTCGCCTGCTGCTCGCCTTCCGCGCGGTACTTGAGCAGCACCCTGGCCCAGTCCGTCTCCGCCGCGCCGAGCCAGGCATCGAGGAGCCGCAGCGCCAGCGCGTTGAAGATGCCACCATCCTGGTGCGAGAGGACGGTGATGCCGAGGTTCTCCTCCGGCACCAGCATCACGACCGCGGTCATCCCATCCATGCCGCCGGTGTGCGAGACGAGCTTGCGCCCGCGGTAGTCGCGCAGGAACCAGCCGAACCCATAGGCGCGGAACCTGGGGTCGATGGGTTTGAACTCGGGCCGGGTCAAAGGCGGAATGGGCAGGCTCATCTGCGGGGTGAAGAGCTCGCGTGCCACCTTCTCGCCGTAGAGCTTCCTGCCGTCCAGGGTGCCCTCGGCCAGCAGCAACTGCATGTACCGGGACATGTCCTGGACGCTGGACAGGATGGAGCCGGCGGGGCCGAGCGCGTCGGAGTCGCGGTAGGCGATGGCCACCGGCCTGCCCTCGATGCGGACGTGCGGCAGGGCGAGGTTCTTCGACTTCTTCAGGTCGCGATAGAGCGAGTTGCTGTCCTTCATCCCGAGCGGGGTGAAGATGCGCTCGCGGATGAAGTCGTCCCAGCTCTTTCCGGAGACGGCACGGACGACCTCGCCCGCCGCCATGTACGTCACGTTCTGATAGGCATAGGTGCTGCGGAAGCTGGAGACCGGTTTGATGTAGCGAAGCCGCTTGAGCACCTCCTCGCGGCTGTAATCCGAGCCGTACCAGAGGATGCCGCCGCTCACGTCGGGGAGCCCGCTGCGGTGGGTGAGCAGGTCCCGGACGGTGAGCTCGCGCGTGACGTAGGGGTCATGGAGCTGGAGGTACGGGAGGTATTGGGTGACGGGGTCGTCCCAGGAGAGCTTGCCTTCATCCACCAGCATGCCCAGGGCCAGGGCGGTGAAGGACTTCGAGATGGAGCCGATGGAGAAGAGGGTGTGCGCGTCGACGGGCGCGGACTCGCCCACCTTGCGAACGCCATACCCCTTGGAGAGGACCACCTTGCCGTCCTTCACGACCGAGACGGCCAGGCCCGGCACGTTCCACTCGCGCAGGGCGGTGTGGACGTAGTCGTCGAAGCCCGAGAGGGGCGCGGCCTGGGCGGAGGCGGAGGAGCCGCCGAGCAACAGGAACAGCGCGCAGAGCAGGGGGAGGACGGCGGCACGTGGATGCATCAACGAGGCTCCTGGGTCGAAGTTCGAGCGGACTACGCGCCCCACTCCACGAGCAGGCGCCTGGGACCGCGGTGGGTGAGGTTGGGCAGGTAGGGCACGGTCTCGCCGGGCACCAGCCGCGGGTTCGGCAGCCGCTCGATCATCAGCCTTTGTCCACGGCGGTGGAACTCTACACCCTACTGCCCTGAACTGGCCGCTGACCTGTCAGTTGCCTCCTTCGGCTCGGCTGGCGCGGACGGCGCTCGGGCGCCGACCATCCAGCAGGCAGCGGTAAAGTGGACTTCCGCTCCGTGCACATAGGGCTCAAAAGCGGCGCGGACCGTTCCGATGACCTGGGTGCGAGTCCGGTCGTCCGCCTCGTGAAGAATCAGGCCGAGGGGACCGAGCCGGGTCAGGTAACGGACCAGGTCCTTCTCGGGCAGGGTGCAGGCAACATCGATTGGCCGGATGTCGATCTCGGCCCAGCCGCTTTCCTCCAGAATGCGGTGGACCCGGCGTTGGTCCGCGAAGGCGAACTGCCCCGGCGCGTCCGGCCGGCGGGCGGGGAGATTCGTCAGGAGCGGTGCCGCGGCGCGCTCGGCCGTCGTCATGAACGGATTTTCCGAAGGACTCCGCCAGGCGATGCACCGCAATCTGGCGTCGTCCTTCGCGGCACGCCTCAGGTTCGCGAAAGCCCGGATGAAGTCGTCGAAGAACATGACGCCGAAGCGCGAAATGATCATGTCGAAACTTGCAGGCTCGAAGGCGTGGTCTTGCGCGTTGGCGCGGATGAAGCTTGCCGGCGTGCTTTCCCCTTCAGCGCGGGCCCGGGCGGCGGTGATCATCGGATCCGAAATGTCGATGCCGATGCAGCGGCCCTTCGCGCCGAGCAGCCGCGCGACGGCGAGCGTCGTGCTGCCCGTACCGCAGCCGACGTCGAGCACCCGGTGCCCGGAGCTGGTGAAGACCGCTTCGACGAGCAGGTCTTCAAGCGGCTTGAACATCTGATCGAGCAACTCCTGCGCCTCGACCCAGGCGCGTCCGGCGAGGCCATTCCAAAGCGTCGTCTGCTCGTCATCGCCCTGGCGCGCGTCATTCATGATCGTCTCCTTTGGCATGTCTTCAAGAATCGAAAGCCGTACTGTGCCAGTTCAAGTCGACTTGAGGTCAAGCGGGTGAGAGACCTGGACATCACCGAGGTGGCGAAGCGGTCCGGCGTTCCTGCCTCGACGCTGCGCTTCTATGAGGAAAAGGGGCTGATCGCCTCTATCGGCAGGCGGGGCCTGCGTCGTCTGTTCGAGCCCGGCGTGCTGGAACGACTGGCGCTGATCTCCCTGGGGCGCGCCGCCGGCTTCTCGCTCGAGGAGATCGCGCTGATGTTCGCGCCGGACGGGCGGCCGCGCATCGACCGAAAGATGCTCGCGGCCAAGGCGGAGGAGTTGGACAGGACGATCCGTGAACTCAACGCCATGCGCGACGGCCTGCGGCACGCCGCTGCCTGCCCCGCGCCGAGCCACATGGAATGCCCCACCTTCCGCCGCCTCCTGCGGGCCACCGCGTCTGGAGCGCTTGGAGCGCGAAGGAAGAAGGCTCCGCGGCCTCCATGAAACCCGTGCCAGGAGCACCCGCCCCGGCAGCTCCTCCGCAGATGGCGCGCACCTCACCGGAGGGCGTGCGTCTTCTGCTATGACAGGGGGCCCGGAGACCCCATGTCCAACCCCATCTCCCGTCACTTCCAGCAGCCCGCCAACCTCATGGGCACCACCCTCGCGCTGGGGGTCCTCAGCGCCTGGGGGTGGGTCCTCCTCGGCTTCTGGGACAGCAACCGTGAGGTGGTCTGGCTCTTCTTTCCCTTCACGGGGCTCATCGGTCTCATCGTCCTCGCGGTGCGGCTCATCCGCCCGTTCCGAAAGGCCGAGGCGCGCGCTCCGAGCAGGTGCCAGCTCTGTGGAGAGTCCGCGGCCACCACCCCGGTGCGCTACCTCCAGCTGACCGGCGCCGTCATCGTCATGTTCATGAGCGAGCTGCCGGTGTTCGCCTGTCGCGGGTGCAGCGTGGCGGCCTTCCTGCGGATGACGCTGCACACCACCGCCCTGGGGTGGTGGGGCCTGTTCTCGTTCATCATCACGCCGGGCTACCTGCTCAACAACCTCCTCTTCCTGCTGCGCAGCCTGCTCACCTCGAGTCAGCAAGGCCACGCGCGGCGCCTGCTGGACGAGCGCAGGGAGTACGCCCTCAACCTCATCGCCACGAAGGACGAGGCCACCGTCGTCGACGTGCTGCAACGCGACACCGGGCTGCCTCCGGACGTGGTGAGCCGCTACCTCCAGGAACTGCGCAAGAGCGCCTGAGCCTACCGCGGCGGAGCGCCCAGCGTGTACTGCACCCGCAGCAGCAGGTGGTTCTGGGTCTGCACGGCGTCGAGGAACTCGCGATCGTACACCACGAGGAGCTGATAGCTCAGCGTCAGCCAGCGCAGGACGGCCACGTTCACCCGCGCCTCGGTCACCAGACGCACCCGCTCCAGCGGCGTGCGCCCGCGCTCGCCATTGCTGACGAGTGGCAGCAGCGCCGAGGCACCCAGCTCGTAGCCGAAGCGCCCCTCCTCGAGCGCCCCGCGCAGGCCGGTGGCCAGCTCGAGGCCCGCCTGGAACACGGGGGCCACCTCGAGGACGTCCACCTCCGGGGTGTCCCCGCGCTCCAGGAGAACGAACGTGTCCCCGCGCAGCAGCGTCTGGCGTGCGCCCGCTCCCAGTCGCACGTTCCACGTGAGCGCGGGGGACTCGACGGGCCGCGCGAGCCACCCGGCGGCCTGCGTCAACGTCAGCGGGTTGAGCGCTCCGGACAGCCGCAGTCGCTGCTGGACGAGCTGCTCCACCGTGCCTTCCGTGCGCTCGATGCGGTAGGGCAGGGGAAAGGGGCGTACATCCTCGGCCGGCAGCAGGTGGGTGATGAGCGCCGCGTGCGCGTACGGCCCTGTCCGACCGAGCATCCGCCGGTGGTAGAGGCTCTCGGCGCGCACCAGGTCGTTGCTCTTGAGGGGCTCCACCGCCACGGGCGTCTTGGCCCAGGCGAGGTTGAGCAGGAGCGAGTTGCGCAGCTCATGCGGGCCCGTCAGGTAGTCGGCCTGACCCGCCAGGGAGAGGCCCACCAGCACCGTGAAGGCATCCGCCTGGCCGACCACGTTGGCGCTCTGGATGAGGTTGAGGGTGCCCCCCAGCATCAGCGAGCCACGCCAGCCTGGTGGCTCCGCCGCTTCCGGGCCGCGGGGTGCCTCCCCGCTCCCCTCGGGTTGCTGTGCGAGGACGGGGGCGGCCAGACACAACACGGCCACGGTGGTGAGAGAGACCAGCTTCGCTCCGAGCGCGGGACGCTTCATCATCGACCCTTCCGTCTCAGGTGCTGGCGAGGGCCCGGTCGACGAGCTGCTCCGACGCGGTGATGAAGCGGCCCGCGTACCCATCGCCGAGGGCCGGGCTGGCCTCGATGGCGCGCCCCTTCTGGTTGAACATGACGGGCGAGCGCCCTTCGAGGCTGGGGGACAGGAGCACGGGCACCATGCGCTGGGCGTACTGCTCGGCGCTCATCATGGTCAGACCGATGAGCCACTCGACGACGCGGTGCTTGAGGGAGCCCTCGCCGAGATAGTTGCTGCGGATCTTCGTCTGGATGAGCCCCGGGTTGAGCCCGTAGAAGTCCAGGGTGGGGTAGCGCCGGGCGAACTCGAGGACGAGGGCCTCGTTGCCGGCGACGGTGCTCATGTGCACGCGCATGGCCTCGTAGGAGCGCTCCGCGTTCAGGTCCTCGAGGTCCCCCTTCTCATTGGTGCCCGGGAAGCCCATGACATAGAGGCGAGGCCGGGTGCGCCCCGCGCGAGGAGCGGCCGCCATTCGCGGCGCCAGCTCGCGCAGGATGGCGAGGCGGCTCAGGAAGCTCACCGCCATGTCACGCTCCAGGCCCTCGGCGGTCACCTCGCGCTTGGGGGCCGCGATGATGCCGGTGGTGAGGAAGACGAAGTCGAGCTCCTCGGCCGGGAGCGTGCGTCCGACGCGGCGACCCTCGGCCATGAGGCTCAGGTCCGCCTTGAGGAAGTCGATGCCCGGCGTGCCCTCGTCACGGAAGGTCCGCCCGACGACGGTGACGGACGCGCCGCGCGCGGCCAGGTAGCGCGCGAACTCGCGCCCGAGGCCATCGGTGCCGCCGACGACCACGGCCTTGCGGCCCGACAGTGCGAGCTCCGTCGCGGGAGAGATAGAGAGGTCCGACCTGGGCTTTCCAGAGAAGTTGGCCATGGCCCGGGACGCTAGCGCACTACCGAAGGTGTCGGCGACTTCGTCCTGCTGCATGTCACCCGGCCGTGACAC
>Ga0216309_1000163_pt1 | contig 12103 bp, 9 predicted proteins | sample Total_DNA_C_FD_161284 | JGI IMG/M metagenome (GOLD analysis project Ga0216309, IMG submission 161284) | Terrestrial sediment cell enrichment communities for BONCAT metagenomics from Utah, United States - Total_DNA_C | ecosystem: Environmental > Terrestrial > Deep subsurface > Rock core/Sediment ...
CGCCACCGCCGCCCGTGTTCGTCGGCGCGGTGTAACGCACGCCGCCGGAGCCGTAGGTGGAGTTAATCACCTGTCGGTCGCAGTTGGTGGGACCCGGGGCTCCGGTGGTCGTGTCGTTTAGGCCGTTCGCGGTGTTCTAGAGCGAGCTGGCGGTCTGGTTGCTGAGGCTGCCGTTCGCTGTGTGGTTTAAGCCAAAGTTGTGAGCGACTTCGTGCGAGAAGGCGTTGCGCAGCGCGGTCGGGTCGGTGACGTTCGGGTTCATTTGGATGTCCACCGACTGAAGCAGGCCGGCTCCGTCCCACTGCTGGCGCGTCACCATGCCCCGCATGGAGTTGTCGCCATTCGGCACGGCGTCGCTGACCCACATGGAGTGGATGGTCTGCCCGGTCTCGACCTGCGTGGTGAAGGTCACGTTCTGGCCGTTATTCTGGCTCCAGTTGTTCAAGACCTCAACGTAGGCGTCACGCCGGTCGGGTGGGACGCTGTCGTCGAAAAAGACTTTCACGGTCGCGCCGGATGGCCACGTGAGCGAAGTGTTTCCTCCGACGTTCATCTGGGGGCAGCCCGTCTGTTGCGCGCAGGCCGGTTCGGTGAATGTTGCGGGGGCGAAGCCGGCGAGCGCCGCGCCGAGAAGGAGCGCTGCGAGGAACGTCGTGAGGGTCAGAGCGCGCGAGGAGTTGGTTCTCAACGGCTGTCCCTCCCTTCCGGCATGAGGACGCGGTTGGGGTTGGCGACGGCGGCGTGGAGCAGCTCAAGGAAGGTCACCTCTTCTACGTTCTCGAAGGGTGCCTTGCGGGTGATCTGACCGGTCGCCGGGTCGAAGACGCGCGTGACGCCGTCGAGCGGGGTGACGCGGCCCTGATGCAACTCGTAAGCCGTGTAGATTGAGACGTCGCGGCCGTCGTTCACGCGCTTAAGGAAGAGCACGTAGCGCCGGCCGGCGTGCGGCAGGCCGCCCAGCCCGCCGGTCTCGTAGCGGACGACGCGGCCGTCGCGTAGGCGCATCGCCCCCGCCTCGCGGTCCGCCTCGACCATGCCGCCGACAGTGACGCCCGCGAGGCCGTCGTTCTTGAAGACCTCTTCGATACGGACGGCAAACTCGGTATAGATGCCGGTCTCGCTCTCGGTGAGGTGGGCCTGGGCCTTGACGATTGTGCCGATGATCACCGCGTCGCTCTGAGCGACCGGCAACGGTGGGAACTGCGGGGACTCGCCCCCAAGCACGATCCCGCCCCCGTCGGGCAGGTCCGTCAGGCGCTTGACCGGCTCAATCTTCTTGTCATAGCGGCGGCCCTTCGCACGCCTCGCGGACCGCGCGCGCGCATTCGTAGGCACTGCTGGTTGATCCATCACGACGGTCGCAGCGGGCTGCATCTCCAGTGGCTTCCGGTCACTCTGCGCCTGCTCCGCACGCCTCGCGGCCGCCGAGCGGGCTTTAATCGCGCCGAACAGCACTAGGCCGAGGGCCAGGACGATCACCGCCAGAGTCGCAACCGCTCCGGTTGTCCACTTCGTCATTGATTACCTCCGTTTCAGGTCTTTAAAGGTGAGGCTGCGGGTCGCGCTTTGAAACCTCTTCGCGACAGGCGGCTTCTTTATTTGAAAGCATTACTGTTCGGCTGACTGTGACCCGGCTAGTTTGAGGACCACGCCACTTCGACTGCGGATTCGCTTTGATGAAGGCTCACTCGCTCGGGTTGTCCCGCGTTACAAAAATTTTGGGAGGCCCGCCCGGCACGCCGGTCGGCGCCACGCGTGCCGGGCGCATTTGCCGATTGTCCCCGCCAGGCACATAATCCTCCGGCAAGGACTAACCCGAACAATCAAAACGAAGGGGCAGCTCGATGGCGGAGCACAAGCACACGAACCGTCTGGCCGGGGAGACCAGCCCGTATCTTTTGCAGCACGCGCATAACCCCGTGGAGTGGTACCCGTGGGGCGAGGAGGCGCTCGGGCTCTCGAAACGTGAGGACCGGCCCATTCTGCTGAGCATCGGCTACTCGGCCTGCCACTGGTGCCACGTGATGGAGCGCGAGTCGTTCGAGAACGAGGAGATCGCGCGGCTGATGAACGAGCGGTTCGTCAACATCAAGGTCGACCGCGAGGAGCGCCCCGACCTTGACCAGATTTACATGAACGCCGTTCAGATGATGACGCGCCACGGCGGCTGGCCGCTCACGGTCTTTCTCACGCCCGACCTCGTTCCCTTCTACGGCGGGACCTACTTTCCGCCCGAGGACCGCCACCAGATGCCGGGCTTCCCGCGCATCCTCGCCGCGGTCTCCGAAGCCTACCGCTCGCGCCCCGAAGAGGTACGCCAGTCCGCCGAGGAGATTCTCAACGAGCTGCGGCGCATGGGAGCGGCGCACGAGTCGGCAGAATCCATCGGCACACAACTGCTGGAGAACGCACACCGGGGGCTCGCGCGCTCCTACGACCCGCGACACGGCGGCTTTGGCGGCGCGCCGAAATTCCCCTCCTCGATGAGCCTCGAATTCCTGCTCCGCACACACAGCCGCGGCGGCGACGCGGGCGCGCTGGAGATGGTGACGCACAGTTGCCGGCGGATGGCCGAGGGCGGGATGTACGACCAGCTCGGCGGCGGCTTTCACCGCTACTCGACTGACGCGCACTGGCTCGTCCCGCACTTCGAGAAGATGCTCTACGACAACGCACTGCTCTCCAGACTCTACCTCCACGCCTTCCAGGCGACCGGCGAGGGGTTTTTCCGCCGCATCGTGGAAGAGACGCTCGGCTACGTCTTGCGGGAGATGACCGACCCTTCGGGCGCGTTCTATTCAACGCAGGACGCTGACTCGGAAGGTGTCGAGGGTAAGTTCTTCGTCTGGGACAAGGAGGAGGCCGAGAGCCTGCTCGGCCCGGAGGACGCCCGCCTCTTCTGCGCCTACTACGACGTGACCGAGGGCGGGAACTTCGAAGAGCAGAACATACTCCACGTGTCGAAGGGGTCGGAGGAGCTGGCGCGGGAGCTGAACGTGTCCGCCGAGAGGCTGGCCGAGGCCGTCGAGCGGGGCCGCGGCATCCTCTTCACCGAGCGCGAGCGGCGCGTCAAGCCCGGGAGGGACGAGAAGGTCATCACGGCCTGGAACGGTCTGATGCTCGAAGCGTTCGCCGAGGCCGCGGCCGTGCTTGAGCGTGACGACTATCGTCAGGCAGCCGAGCGTAACGCCGAATTTATCCTCGAACGGCTCGTCTCAGACGGCCTGCTCCTCCACGTCTACAAGGATGGGCGCGCCAAGCACGTCGGCTTCCTTGACGACTACGCCTTCGTCGTTTCGGGACTCGTCACGCTCTACGAGACGACGGGGCGCGTGCGATGGCTCGAAGCCGCGGTGCGTCTGGCCGACCGGATGATCGAGGAGTTCTGGGACGTCGAAGGCGGCGGCTTCTTCTACAACGGCAAGAGCGGTGAGCAGTTGATCGTGAGGAACAAGGACTACTTCGACAACGCGACGCCCTCGGGCAATTCGGTCGCCGCCGAGGCGCTGCTCAGGCTCTCGGTACTGACCGGGAACGAGGACCACGGGCGCAAGGCCGTGAACGTCCTCCGGCTCATCCGCGACGCGGTCGAGCGCTACCCCTCGGCCTTCGGCTACGCCCTCGGCGCCTTCGACTTCTACCTCTCGACCCCGAAAGAGATAGTCCTCGTCCCCGGCCCGGACGAGGAGGGGGCGCGAGCCCTGCGCCGCGAAATCTGGGGACGTTACCTCCCAAACAAAATCGTCGCGGAGGCGAAGGAGGAAGATACTGGGGCGTCCGAACTCGTCCCGCTTTTGCGCGAACGGACGGCCGCCGCCGGACGTGCGACCGCCTACGTCTGCGAGAGCTACACCTGCCTCCAGCCGGTCAATACACCGGAGGAGCTGGCCGCACAGCTCGCGAGTAAAGCGGGACGCGCGGCCGAAGGGTGAGGCTCGGTCCCCGCGACACGGCTTTTGAATCCTGACTGAAACCTCGGAACAAAGAGACGCGTGGGCGTATTTTTTAAAATCCCCGCCCACGCGTCTCCCTTTGGTGAAAGGTCTCTAAGACGCTCCTATCCGCACGACTCGCGCAGCGCGCGGAGCAGGTCCTCGCCGAAGTTTTTTATCTTCGATTCGCCGAGCCCGTAGATGGCCGCGAGGGCTTCGAGCGTTTCCGGGCGTTCGCGCGCGAGGTGCTGGAGCGTCCGGTCGGGGCAGATCATGTAGGCCGGCACCCGCTGCTGGCTCGCACGTTCGAGCCTCCAACGCTTCAGCGCCGTGACGAGCCGTTTCTCCTCCGGGGTCAGGACTATCTCGGGCATGGCCGCACGCTTCTTACGCGGCCCCTTCCCCGGCTCCTGCTCGGGTCGTGCAGGCGGCAGTTCCGCAGCGCGCAGCGCCATTTCCAGCCGCCCCTCTTCGGCCAGCAGGCGGCTCAGCTCTTCGTAGACCTGAAGCGCCATCCGCGCGTCGAGCGCGGCGTATTCGAGCTGCGAACGCGTGAGCGGTCGCCTGCGCCAGTTCGACTTCTGTAGGGTCTTATCCAGTGGGAGCCCGAACAGGTGCTCTGTGACCGACGCGAGACTGTGTGAGCCCAGCGTGAGGGCCATGCGCGACATCCTCAGCGTGTCGACGAGCCCCGCCGCCAGCACGCCCGCCCCTCGAAGCACCCCCTCGTCGAAGCGCGCGTTGTGTGCCACCAGCTTCGTCTCGGGGGACTCCAGTAAAGGCCGCAGCGGTTCGACCCCTGCGGTCAGCACGTCGGCCACGATCACCTCGCCCGCCGCGGGCGCCAACTGAACGAGCGCAAGCTGCGCACGGTTCGTCCTGACGTCCCAGAAGGTCTCTGTATCCAACCCGAGAATCTTCTCGCCGCCGAGCACACGGGCGACCTCCCTCAGCTCGCACGGCTCCACGACGAAGCGCCATTCGATTTGGCTCGAACGCTCCAGCCAGCTCAAACCCTTCCCCTCCAGCCCCGACACATAAATCTAAATGCGAAAGCGCGCCAGCTCGCGGCGCGCCCTTTAAAGCCTTTTCGGCGCGCAATTTAGCATAAAAATCCCCTTTGACACACGACAATTTCCCGAACGGACCCGACAGGAGCCACAAGGGCCGTGCGTCGCCTCGGCCGGCTCACTTTGACACGAACACCCGGCCCTACATGCCCGGCCCCCGCGACGAACAGCAAGTCCACCGCCGAAGTCGTATTCATTCAACAAGATAGCCGTCCTCTTTCGCCGCACATTTAGCTTGACTTCGACCTCCGGAAAGCGATACTTTCAATGTGCCAACATTGTTGGCCTCCGCGCCGACGGTTCTCTCATCCTTTTCTCTTTCCCGCGCAATGTCCTCGACTTTCAAAAAATGCCCCTCCAAAGACCGAAAGCTATCGCCCCGCTCTTCACACTCGCAGTCGCGGCGGGCTTTTCCATCTCCCTTCTCGGACTTTTTCTCGAAGGTGGGGGTGGAGTTTCCGCGTGGCGGCTCTGCGTGTTCGTGACGGGCGGCCTTACGCTCCTGTCCCTGCTCTACCTCCCCCTCCGCCACGGAAGGATTCTGGACGGGCTGCGGCGCCGCGAGGCCGAGCGCCTGAGCGCGGCGGAGTCGGCTGCGCGCCTGCACATGCGAGCGGTAGAGTCGCTCGCCATCGCCATCGACGCGAAGGACCAGACCACACACGGGCACGTCAGGCGCACGCAGGTCTACGCGCTCGGGCTGGGAAAACTCCTCAACGTGAGCCCGGAGGAGCTTGAGGCACTGAAGGCCGGCGCCATGCTTCACGATGTCGGGAACCTCGCCGTGCCGGAGTACATCCTGAACAAGCCCGGGCGACTGTCGGCGGCCGAGTTCGAGAAGATGAAGGTCCACACGACGGTCGGGGGCGACATCGTGAAGCGCGTGGGCTTCCCCTACCCTGTAGAGGACGTCGTCATGTTCCACCACGAGCGCTGGGACGGCACGGGCTACCCGCGCGGCCTGAAGGGCGAGAGCATCCCGCTCGTCGCGCGCATCATCTCCGCGGTGGACTTCTACGATTCGACCCGCTGCGACCGCCCCTACCGGAGCGGCATGTCGCGCGAGGAGTCGCTCGCGCTGCTCCGCCGAATGGCCGGCAAGTCCTTCGACCCGGTGGTGGTCGAGATGTTCGTCAAACACATCGACAACCTCGACGCCCTGCTCCCGCCCGAGGACCTACGCGAGCAGGTTCAAGCAGTCACTCCGGCGCAGTCCTTCGGTGCGGTCGCGACCGGCGAGAAGGACGGGGCCGCACAGGGGGACGGCGCCGAAGGCTTCCGTTCGATTGCGCGCGCGCAACGCGAGGTGGCCGCCCTGCACGAGATCACGCAGGTTATCGGCACCTCACTCAACCTACAGGACACGGCGGCGCTTGTGGCCGGCAAGCTGCCCGCGATAGTCCCCTTCGACGCCTGTGCCATCTACGCAGTCGACGATCATTCGGGACGCGCGGAGCCTATCTTCGCCTCGGGCGAGTGGGCCGAGTTCCTCGGCACGCGCGGGGTGCTGGTGGGCGAAGGCATTACGGGCTGGGTGATTGCGAACTCGCGCGCGATGTTCCACACGCCGCCCGAGCTTGAGCTGTCGGACGCGCCCGGGGAGGTGACCTCCGGCGTGCGCGACATCATCTCCGCACCCCTCGTGCGCGAGGACGGGGCCTTCGGCGCGATCACGCTCTTCTCAAAGACCTCGAACGCCTACGGCGAGGAGCACCTGCGTCTGCTCGAATCGGTCTGCCACCACACGTCCGGCGCGCTGGGTAACGCACTGACACACGAGCGCACGCGCGAGAGCGCCCTGACGGACCGGTTGACGGGCCTCCCGAACGCGCGCGCGCTCCAACTCATGCTCGAACACCGCCTGGCCGAGTGCCGCCGCTACGAGGGTGAGGTGGTCTCGGTCCTGAGCCTCGACGTGGACGATTTCCGGGCCGTCAACGAGCAGTTCGGCCACGGCGTCGGCGACCGTCTGCTGGCGTCGCTGGCGGCGGTCTTCAAGGGGCAGCTCCGCCAGATGGACATGCTCGCGCGCCTCGCGGGTGACGAGTTCCTGGCCGTGATGCCGGGCGCGTCCGCCCAGGTGGCCGCAGCCGTCGCCGAGCGCATCCGCATGGCCGTCGAGTCGCAGAGCTTCAACGTCAAGACCGGGAGGAACGTGCAGGTCTCCGTCGGCATCGGCGCGGGCTGCTACCCGGCCGACGGCGAGACGGCCGACGACCTCATCCAGTCCGCGACCCGAAACATGCAGCAGCAGAAGCACACGCGCAAGTCTTCCCAACACTCGCCGGCCCGCGTGGTCTCGATGGACGCCTTCCGCTGAGGGCAACACCTAACGCCTGCACCGCCCGCCGGGGCAGGTAGGGCGGAAGTAAGAAGGCAGAGGGCGGAAGCGTAAGAAGGAGTACCCCTTCTTACGCTTCCGCCTTCTGCCTTCTCGCTCCCCCCTACCGGGCGGGGCTACGGCCCATTTTTGCCGAGGGCGTTAAAGTCGCGTATAATCCCTTTCCGTCACAACTGAACACCGACAGTCGCGGAAGTAATGCGGCGCGAGAGACCCGAAGAGGGGGCCACTCGCGTCGGCGGCAGCGCCCGCCGAGGGCGCGAGAACTCCATCATATGAGTGACCTAAAAGTGACACCGATGAGACCTCGAACACCGTCGGAGGGGGCTTCCGCCGGCGCGGGTGTGGCCGAGACCGACGAGCGTGACCGCATCAACCCCGCAGAGCTGCGCGAGGAGCACCAGCAACGCCAGCACGAGCAGCGGAAGCAGATCGAAGAGATCGACCGCGAGACCCTTCTGCGCATGCTCTACCACATGGTCCTCATCCGCCGCTTCGAGGAGAAGGCGGCCGAGGCCTACACGCTCGGCAAGATCGGCGGCTTCTGCCACCTCTACATCGGACAGGAGGCGGTCGCCGTCGGCACGCTCTCGGCGCTCAGGCCCGACGACTACGTCTTCACCAGCTACCGCGACCACGGGCACGCGCTCGTCATGGGCATGTCGCCCGACGAGGTGATGGCCGAGCTGTTCGGCCGCGCCGGGGGCTGCTCGGCGGGCAAGGGCGGCTCGATGCACCTCTTCGACGCCGACAAGCACTTCCTCGGCGGCCACGGCATCGTCGGCGGGCAGATACCGCTCGCCACCGGCGTCGCCTTCGCTACCAAGTATCGGGGCACCGACCAGGCGACGCTCTGCTTCTTCGGCGAGGCGGCCGTCAACCAGGGCGCCTTCCACGAGTCGCTCAACATGGCACAGCTCTGGAAGCTCCCCTGCATCTACATCTGCGAGAACAACCAGTACGGCATGGGCACCTCGCTCAAGCGCGCGATGTCCATCAGCGACGTGTCGCAGAAGTCAGTCGGTTACGGGATGGCCTCAGAGTTCGTCGACGGGATGGACGTGCTTGCGGTGCGCGCGGCGACCGAGCGGGCGGTCGAGCGCGCGCGCACCGAGCACCTGCCCTCGCTCCTCGAAATCCGCACCTACCGCTTCATGGGCCACTCGATGTCTGACCCGGGCCACTACCGCACGCGCGCCGAGATCGAGCAGCACCAGGAGCGCGACCCGATCAAGGTCTTCGGCGACAACCTGCGCGAGAAGGGTGTGCTCGACGACGAGGGGCTCAAGGCCATCGAGGCGCGCGTCCGCGAGGAGGTCGAGCGCTCCGTCAAGTTCGCCGACGCGAGCCCCGAGCCCGCGCCCGAAGAGCTTTTCACCGACATCTACGCGACACCGATTAAAAGGCAGTAGGCGTCGAGCCGTAAACCGTGACGGGGAGGTGGCCGCTTCTACCCCGTCATGGTTGGCGGCCCGCCGTTGACGCAAACCGGAGGTTTCCAGGTGGCAGTCATCACGATGAGAGAGGCGCTCAACCAGGCGATGCGCGAGGAGATGCATCGCGACGAGGGCGTCTTCCTGATGGGCGAAGAGGTCGCAGCCTACCAGGGCGCGTACAAGGTCTCGAAGGGGCTGCTCGACGAGTTCGGCGACCGGCGCGTAGTCGACTCGCCCATCACGGAGCTGGGTTTCGCCGGGCTCGGCGTGGGCGCGGCGATGGTCGGCCTGAGGCCGATCATCGAGTTCATGACCTTCAACTTCTCGATCCTCGCCACTGACCAGATCATCAACTCGGCGGCGAAGATGCGCTACATGTCGGGTGGGCAGTTCAAGATTCCCATCGTCTTCCGCGGCCCCAACGGCTCGGCCTTCCAGGTCTCGTCCCAACACTCGCAGGCGCTCGAATCCTGGTACGCACACTTCCCCGGCCTCAAGGTCGTGATGCCCTCGACGCCGGCCGACGCCAAGGGGCTGCTCAAGAGCGCCATCCGCGACGACGACCCGGTCATCTTCCTCGAACAGGAGCGCATGTACGGCAACAAGGGCGAGGTGCCGGACGGCGAGGACTTCCTCATCCCCCTCGGCGTCGCCGATGTCAAGCGCGAGGGGAAGGACTGCACCGTCGTCGCGCGCTCGCTCACCGTGCCTCTGGCGCTCAAGGCCGCCGAGGAGCTGGAGAAGCAGGGCGTCTCGGTCGAGGTCATCGACCCGCGCACCATCCGCCCGCTCGACATCGAGACCATCATCAACTCGGTGAAGAAGACCAACCGCGTCGTCGTCGCCGAAGAGTCGCACGCCTTCTGCGGGGTCGGCGCCGAGATCAGCGCGCAGATCATGGAGCACGCCTTCGACCATCTCGACGCGCCCGTCAAGCGCCTCTCGGGAGCCGACGCGCCCATGCCTTACGCCAAAAATCTCGAACGGCTCGCGCTCCCCGATGTCGAGCGCATCGTCCGGGCCGTGCGCGAAGTAACGTACCTTGATTAACAGTTTTCAGTTTCCAGTTTCCAGTTTCCAGTAAGGCCGCGTCCTGGGACGTCGCACACGCTGAAGACGTGAGGCTGAAAACTGAAAACTGAAAACTGAAAACTGAGGGTTCAAATGGCTACCCAGGTCGTGATGCCGAAGCTGTCGCCGACGATGGAGGAGGGGCAGCTCTCGCGCTGGTTGAAGAACGAGGGCGATAAGGTGGGAGTCGGCGAGCCGCTCGCCGAGATCGACACCGACAAGGCGACGATGGAGGCGCAGGCGCTGGCCGCGGGCGTGCTCCGCAAGATTCTCGTCCCCGCCGGCGAGACCGTCCCGCTGGGCGCGATCATCGCCATCATCGGCGAGCCCGATGAAGACATCTCCGGCCTCCTGTCCGAAGCCTCCTCGGGCGAGGCCCAGGCCGAGAAGAAGGAGCGCATCGAGGAGAGCGTGCAGGGGCGAGCCTACGGGGCACCCGACGAGCTGGCACAGGTCGTCCCCGACGGCGCGCGAACGCAGGCGACAATCGAGGGACAGCCCGTCAAGGGTGACGTCGGCGGCGCGCCCACGACCCCGAAGGCCGACACCGCACAGCCCGGCGGGGCGCAGGCGGCACCGCCGCCGCAGGCGAGCGCACCGGCCGCCGATTCGGGCGGCAACGGCCAGCGCGCACAGGGTGGACGCCTCATCGTCTCGCCCATCGCGGCGCGGATGGCGGCCGAGGCCGGCATCAACCTGCACGAGCTGCGCGGCAGCGGTCCCGGCGGTCGCATCGTCAAGCGCGATATCGAGGCCGCGATGAGCGGCGCCGCCGGGGCCGCGACCCCGTCCCAGCCGCAGGCCGAGCCCGAGCAGCCGGCGTCGCAACTCCGCGCCGTGCCCGCGCCCGCGCCGCAGCAGCCTACACCCGTCAACGTCGGCGCCCCGCCCTACACCGAGGAGAATGTGACGACGATGCGCGCGACCATCGCGCGCCGGCTCGTCACCTCGCTCGGCCCCGTACCGCACATCTTCCTGACCACCGAGATCGAGATGGACAAGGCGGCCGAGATGCGCCGCCAGTTGAACGAGCTCGACCCGGAGAACAAGGTCAGCATCAACGACTTCGTCATCAAGGTCGCCGCCGTCGCGCTGAGGCAGCACCCGGCCGTCAACTCCTCCTACCAGGAGAAGACCATACGCTTCTACGAGCGCGCAGACATCGGCGTTGCCGTCGCCCTGGAGAACGGACTCATCACGCCCGTCGTGCGCGCGGCCGACACCAAGTCCATCGGGCAGATCAGCCGCGAGGTCAAGGAGCTGGCCGAGCGTGCGCGCGCGCGCAAGCTCACGCCCGAAGAGTACACGGGCGCCACCTTCTCCATCAGCAACCTCGGCATGTTCGGCATCGACGAGTTCACGGCCGTCATCAACCCGCCCGAGGCCGCCATCCTCGCCGTCGGCGCGATGACGCCCAGACCCGTGGTCCGTGACGGTGAGGTGACCGTGCGACAGCTGATGAGGGTCACGCTCTCCTGTGACCACCGCGTAGTCGACGGGGCGACCGGCGCTAGATTCCTCCAGACGCTCAAGAAGATTCTGGAGAACCCGCTCTACCTCTTAGCCTAGCTATACGTTCAAACGTTCGGCCATCATTCAAAGAGGACTTTATGAGTTCAAACCAGCAGAACGAGACGCCTACCAACGTGACCACGGACGCGGAGAGCCAGGAGTACGGCGCACAGCACGGCCAGACCATCGAGGGGCAGAACACGGGGTCTTCGGACCCGGACGCGCCCGCCGACCCGGGCAACACCGGCGCGGGCGAGCCCGGTGAGGGCACGGGAGCGCGCGGCGGCGAGTACAGTTAGGGACGACTTCCCTTGCCGCACTCGCCCAGCGAACTCGACACGGAGGGACAGGGGCACAGCCTTGATGCGAGGCTGTGCCCCTGTCCCTCGGCGGTTATATCCCGGCGCGGCCGGGCTCGAACAGTGGCGCACGCTTCCGTGCGGACGAGAGACGAAGTTTGAGCGAGCCTCCAGCAAACAGGGGGAGCGGAGCCGGGCCTCACGTCGCGCTCTTCTTCGTCCAGGTCATCTTCGGGACTTGGCCCATCTTCGGGAAGGTCGCGCTGCGGGTGCTCCCGAGCACGGGGCTGGTCGCCATCCGGATCGGCGGTGCCGCAATCGCCTTCCTGCTGCTCCTGCGCGCCAGCGGCCGCATCGTCGTCCCGCGCCGCGCCGACCTCGCACGGCTCGCGCTCTACAGCCTGCTCGGCGTCGTCCTCAATCAGTTCCTCTTCATCAAGGG
>Ga0216309_1000164_pt1 | contig 12035 bp, 7 predicted proteins | sample Total_DNA_C_FD_161284 | JGI IMG/M metagenome (GOLD analysis project Ga0216309, IMG submission 161284) | Terrestrial sediment cell enrichment communities for BONCAT metagenomics from Utah, United States - Total_DNA_C | ecosystem: Environmental > Terrestrial > Deep subsurface > Rock core/Sediment ...
GTCGCCCCCGCCGACCGAACTCCCGTGCCGAGCCAACTACGGATGATATTTTTTGCTACTATCAGTGGCCGGCGGCAGCCCACGGCCGGCAGCCGGCATCGAAAAGGGCACTCAAGCGGGCGTAAACTTTCATCCCTCATCAGTCCATTTATGTTCAGGTATCATGTGACCATGAATCGAGACATCCATCCGAACGTCAGGGCGTTACTGCGTGCCGCGGTCTTAATCGCGGCCTGCGTCTCGGCGGCGGGCGCGCAGATTGGCGGGCCGAAGGACACGAGGCCGAAGACGGCCGGCGAAGGGACGGCGAAGGCCGCCCCGGCCTCCGCCTCGGGGCGCGTCGAGAAGGAGGGCGTCCGCATCGACTTCTCCGCCCGACCGCGCGAGGCGGGCAAGGGGCTCCGGGCCGGCGAGGACGCCCTCGTCACCTTCAGCGTCACGGACGCGCGCACGGGTCAGCCGCTCTCGGGCGTCCGCCCCAGCGCCTGGGTCAGCTCGCGCAGGGCCGAAGAGCCGCCGAGCGACGAGCAGTGCAAGGACAAGATTCGCACCTTCATGGGCGGCCTGCTGAGCGCGCGCCCCGACGCCGACCTCAACAGCTACCTCCTGCTCACGCTCAACCACGACAGCACCATCTCGGTCATCAACCCGCTGGTCTCCTTCAGCCGGACGCAGCTCGAAAGCCTCATCACCCTGCCCGGCACAGGCGCCGACTGGGTGCTCTCGCCGGACAAGGAGACGCTCTACGTTACGCTCCCCGAGCAGTCCTCGGTGGCGGTGGTGAGCACCGTCACGAGGAAGGTCTTGACGACCGTGCCCCTCGGCGAGAAGGCGCGCCCCATGCGGATAGTGCTCCGGCCCGGCGGGCGGCAGGTGTGGGTCGGGCTCGACGGCTCGCTCTCGGTGGCCGTCATCGACCTCCGGACCAACAAGCTGGCCGGCACGGTCGCGGCCGGCGCCGGTCTCCACCAGATAGCCTTCACGCCCGACGGCCGTGTAGCCTACGTGACCAACAGCGCCGCCGACACCGTCTCCGCCATCGATGCGGAGAAACTCGTCAAGGTGGCGGACATCCCCGTCGGCAAGACGCCCGTCCCGGTCGCCTACAGCAAGGCGAGCCGCCTCGTCTACGTGGCGGCGATCAACGGCACGGCCGTCAGCGTCATCGACCCCGCCAGACAGCAGGTCGTCAAGAGCGTCCCCGTCAAGCGCGGCACGGTCGCGCTTCGCTTCGACCCGACGGGGCGCTTCGGCTTCGCCGTCAACCAGGTCGAGAACAACGTCGCCGTCATTGACGCGTCGTCCGGCGAGGTGACAGGGACCGTCGAGGTCGTGAAGGGCCCCGACCAGGTGACCTTCACGGACCGCTACGCCTACGTGCGCGGCACGGGCTCCGAGAAGTTCTCGCTCGTCGAGTTGTCGGGACTGACGAAGGGCAAGTTCACGGCCGTCGACGTGACCGCGGGGCAGAAGGCGCCGAGCGCGCTGCCCGCCGAGATCGGCGTCTCCGACATGATCGCGACGACGCCCGAGGGCAACGCCGCGATGATCGCCAACACGCCCGACGGGATGGTCTACTACTACGTCGAGGGCATGATGGCCCCGATGGGCACGCTCTCGAACTACAAGCGCCGCCCCTACGCCGCCATGATCCTCGACCGCAGCCTCTCGGAGACCACGCCGGGCGTCTACACGGTGCCCGTCAGGCTGAAGAGCGCGGGGCGCTTCGACGTCTCGGTGCTTACGGGGCAGCCGCGCATCGCGCACTGCTTCCAGATGGAGGTCGCGTCTTCGCCCGACGCAGAGAAGAACACCCCGGGCGTCGCCCTCGCCGTCAGCGCACTCTTCGACGGCAAACAGTTCAAGGCCGGCGAGCCGGTCACGCTCCGCTTCCGCGTCTCGGACCCGGCGACGGGCGGGCCGCTCAAAGGACTTCAGGACGTGCAGGTGCTCGCCTTCGAGCCGCCCGGCATCTGGCAGCAGCGCCAGTGGGCGAAGGAGGTCGGCGAGGGCGTGTACGAGGTGACGCAGACGTTCCCGCGCCCCGGACTCTACAAGGTGATGCTGCGCGCGGCATCGCGCGGCGTGACCTTCGCGGACCTACCGGCGACCTCTGTCCCCGTCGTCAGCGGGGCGGAGGCGAGCGAAAAATAGACTTAAACGGTCAAAGACCGAACGACCGAACAACCCAAGGAAGGAACAACAGACGATGAAGCGCAGACTCGCAACCGCAATCGCCTCCGCAGCCCTCCTCGCCCTGAGCGTGACGGCGGGACTCAACGCCGTGGCGCAGACCAAACAGGAGGGGCCGGAGCGCACCGGCGAAAGGACCGGGAAGGCCGTCCAGCAGTCGTGCCCCGTCCACCCCGAAATCAAGGCGCGCAGCGCCGGCAGGTGCCCGAAGTGCCGCGCCGATGAGCGCAAGATGAAGAGCGCGCGGGAGAAGGACAAGAACAAGGTCAGCCGCCCGCAGCAGCCGCAGCAAGAGGAGGGGTCGGGCTCTAATGAGTAAGAGGTTCAAAGTCGCCCTCGTACTGTCCGCGCTCTGCCTGCTCGCGCTCGCCCCGGCCGAGGCGTCGGCGCAGCGGGCGGGCGCGCGCAAGCAGCGCCCGGCCCCGAAGGCGCACGCGCACGAGGATGGCAGTTACTCCTGCCCGATGCACGCGGACATTGTCTCCGCGAAGCCGGGCCGGTGTCCGAAGTGCGGCATGAACCTGACGGCAGCGGAGAAGAAGGCGACCCCGCCCGGGGCGCCGGCCGCGGTCGCACCTCAGGCGTCGGGGGCGGAGGCCGGGGCTTTCGCGGCGCCGCAAATCCCGGACGTGCCCGTCTACGACCAGCAGGGCCGCCGCCTCAACTTCTACACCGACCTCGTCAAGGGGAAGACGGTCGCCATCAACTTCATCTTCACGACCTGCACCACCGTCTGCCCGCCGCTCACGGCCACCTTCCGCAAGGTGCAGCAGGAGTTGGGGGCGCGCGCGGGGCGAGAGGTCGAGTTGATCTCCGTCAGCGTCGACCCGACGACCGACACGCCCGAGCGGCTCAAGGGCTTCGCAGAGAAGTTCAAAGCCGGCCCCGGCTGGACCTTCATCACCGGCGGCAAGCCCGAGATCGGCGCGCTCCTCAAGGCGCTCGGCGCCGCCACGGCCGACAGGAACGACCACACGCCGCTGCTCCTCGTCGGCAACGACGCGGCCGGACGCTGGACCCGGACCTACGGCCTCTCGCCTGCCTCCGCGATACTCAAGGTCATCGACGAGACGGCCGCCGCCAATGCCGGCGCCGCCGCAAAGTCGCCCGCTGCCGGCGAGAAACTGGCAATCGCCGCGGGCGGCAAGACGACGGCCGAGGCTTCGGCCGCCTACTTCCCCAACCACATCTTGCTCACGCAGGACAATCAGCCCGTGCGCTTCTACGACGATGTGCTCAAGGGCAAGGTCGTCCTCATCAACTTCATGTTCACGACCTGCACCGGCGTCTGCCCTCCGATGGCGGCCAACTTGGCGAAGGTGCAGAAGTACCTCGGCGACCGCGTCGGGAAAGACGTCCGCATCGTCTCGATCAGCGTCGACCCGACCGTGGACACGCCCGAGAAGTTGAAGAAGTACGCCGAAGGCTTCCACGCCAAGCCGGGCTGGTACTTCCTGACGGGTAAGAAGGAGAACGTAGACTGGGTCCTCTACAAGCTGGGAGGATACGTCGCGGACAAGTTGCAGCACAGCGCCATCCTCATCATCGGCAACGAGGCCACGGGCGAGTGGGTGAAGACCGCCGCGCTGCGGAATCCCGCTCAGATAGCCGAGGCCGTGACCGAGTTGCTCAAACGGCGCGAGAAGTAGAATGCCTTCCCTGGTGGCACCTTCGGACGATTGTGGCGCCCCTAAAGCCCGTGAGTGTCAGAAGCGTATAAACTCTGGCCGCGCCTCGGCCGAAGGAGATCACCCCGTTGCGCTATAGAGGAAACGCGCCACTTTATCTTACTCGGGTTTCACGGTCGGTGATCACGGCGGGCGGCGCCAGGTTGAAGCGACCTAGATGGGTGAGGCACAAGTCGAGGTGCCCGAGCCATTTTGGCCGGCGCATATTTTTTTCTTCGGCCACGGGATTATCTTGCCAGGGGGGAGTATCGCCATGAGGGGTGGGCCGTCACACTTGGCGGCTGCGGCGGCCCTTTCGCGTTTAAATGCTCCCTACAAAAGACCGGTCGGGCTCTAAAAGTTCGTCCAGCAAGGGACTGGCAGTGGCTGGCGCAGGCTGCCCTCTCTTCCCTCCATCTGCTTCCGCTCCGGCCGGTGGTGGGTAGGCGAAGACCTCTGTTCCTCTAAGGGTGCGCGTCGCCGGCGTCCCCTGTGGCTAGCCTCCTGGCCCCTGCTTCATCCCGCTTGTGTGCCCTCTAAAGCTTGAGCCACTCCGGGAGATAATCAACGGACGCCTGCTGCCACTCGTTCATCCGGTGTGAATCGTCTCAAGTACGGCGGCGGCGTGCGAGTTCACGCACGTAGCCCATGAAGCGCACGCGGTCGCGCCCGCTCATGTCTATGATACTCGCGCCGATGAGGAAGTCCTCATCCTCCGACTGACCCAGCTTCTCGAAGCGCACGGGCGTAACCGTTAGCTCCACAGGGCCGGACGGGACCGTCAGCACGAGCCTCAAGGTGTAGCCGTCACCGAGGTCGGCGAGTGCCCGCCGGTCATTGGCCGTAACGACCAGCCCCAGCCCACTCTCGCTGACGTCGCGCGTATGGCCGGAGAGCGTCAGCACTACCCCGCCGTCTGCCTCGCCCTCGGCGAGCATCAGGACTCTCGTCTCCAGCTTGACTTCGTGCCTGGGGGCAATGCGCCTCTCGCCCTCGCGCCCTCCAAGCCATTCGGGCGAGTCGAGCGCCGACAGCGCACGCTCCAGCACCTGCCGCATGTAGCTTTCATCCCAGGGCTTCGGAACGAAGACGTTGACAACGCCCAAACTGAGCTCGCCCAGCACGTCGCCGAGCGAGACGTACCCGCTCAGCAGGATGCGCACGCTCCCCGGGCAGACGAGCGCGGCCTCCCGGAGGAAGTCCGTGCCGTCGACCTCGGGCATGCTCTGGTCGCTGATGATGACATCGGCGGCGCACTCCGTGAGCATGCGGCGCGCCTCGGCGGGCGAAGCGGATGTGCGCACATCGTACTCCGCGCCGAACATCTCGCTGAAGACTTCCAGCTGTGAGGCATCGTCGTCCAGGTAGAAGATGGACCTGTTCAAGGTATTTACCCCGATCCCGGCCGCGCGCCACGCCAGGGCGGCGCGAGCCCGGTTTCCCACGTGCGAAGCTGCATGCATCGCCGAGGTTTTGAAGGTCGTGAAGTATAAGAGCGTCGGCCGCCTCGTGCGCCGGGTGGTGGGGGCCGGGCGCGTGAAGAGCCTATTTCAGCGGGGGGCTGCAAAGGGCCTTGGCAGATAACTGGTAGTATAGCTCCGCGCGGGCGAGTGGGCAAAGAGCGTAGATCGGCGGGGATGCACTTTTCAGTCCCCTTTGGGCCGTGTCCTCACCGGACGGTCTGTTTGCGCCGGTGCCTGCAACAGTCGAGCGCGGGCCCTAGGCGCGACATCTCCTTCTCCCTCAGGTCCGTGGTGGGGACTGCGGGCGGCGACCCGCCTCCGCCTTCCGGCTTCATTAGCGAGTCGAGCAGACCCCCGCCCGTCTTGAACGGCACGCAGCCGCGGCAGAAGCGGAGGAGCGGCTGCGGTTCGCTCGTGAGTCCCGCCTGCCTCCTGAATAGGTCGCCTTCCCGAGCGGTTAATGGGAGTGCGGCCGGTGTTGGCGTGGACGGCCGACTCGACGCCTTCCGAGGTGAAGCGGCTACGCAGGCGGCGCACTTGACGGGTGGAGAGGCCGAGCAGTTGCGCGGCCTCGGCTGTCGAGAGCGTGCCGGCGATCAGGCGGGTAAGAATCTCAGCCCTGCGAAGATGCTTGTTGCTCAAGGTCAGTGTCCTCATACCAGAGAGTATTCGGACATAATCGCTGAGAAGCTACACCGGCCTGGATTTTCATTGACACCGCTACTCGACAGGCATATCGTTTCGGCGCTCGACCTCGCACTCCCGCTGACGGGCGATCTCGCCAGCCTCACCTTTACCTGACGCCGATGCTTGGAGACGCAGACCGTGCAATGAATCCACATAGTCGTCCTCTTACCGCCCCTTCTCATTAACTCATGCGCACTTGGCAGCAAAGCCTTGCGGCGCAGGAGAGTTGGCGGCCCAAAGCACCTGCTGGAGATTGACAATGCACACTCTCACAGAGACCCCGAAGACAGCGCAGCCGAGTATGTCTGCCCGGCCCTCGCCTCCCATTCGGGGAGACTTTGAGCTAAGCCGTGAGGTGAACTCGATCCTTCACGTACCACGCACAAACAGGAGTCAAGCAGCACAACGGATGTTGCGGACACATACAAAAAAATCCGATACCGAATTGAACAGTACAGCCTCACTCCGCTTTGGGCACGATTTTAGTCAAATTCCCGTGCATGCCCGGGCCGCCGGGGCGCTACAGACGAAACTTTCGGTCAGTGTGCCGGGGGATCAGTATGAGCAGGAGGCGGACCGCACCGCCGAGCGTGTAATGTGGATGGAGGCACCTGCCCTCGCGCACACCGCGCCGCCGGCCATCCAGCGACTCGGCATCGGATTTCAGGAGACACTTGCGGCGAAGCAGCGACGGCACCTTTGTACGGAGTGTGAGGGGGAGGAGCTTCAGCGTAGGGCTGCCCCGACGGGTGCGGGTGTCGGCAGGTATCAGGTGCCACACCAGGCCGAAGCCAAGGTCGGCGCGGTCAGCGGCGGACAGCCTTTGACGAGCGAGCAACGGGCGTTCTTTGAGCCTCGCTTCGGCGCGGATTTCAGCCGCGTTCGGATTCATACCGACAGGTCGGCGGATGCCGCAGCCCGCGCAGTCGGAGCGCTGGCCTTCACGCGGGGCAGCGATATCGTCTTCCGGGGGGATCAATATCGCCCACACGCCTTCGCCGGGCAGCGGTTGCTCGCGCACGAGTTGACCCACGTCGTACAGCAGGGGGCCGCCCCCGGCATTCAACAACGACACGCGAATGAAGGCGGCGGGATGCACGCCCTGAGCAATGGAGTGCTTAGGGCAGAGGCGGGTCACGTCTTGCAGCTTTATCCCGGAGATGGCATGTCGCCGCCCGGGGACTGCTCTTGGAGCACCTACATCCCTCTGCGGGGAGCCGTCGAGACGGCCAAAGTGGTCGTGCAATCCCTCGGCGGTTGCGCGGCGGGTGACAGTTGTACTCTTCTCGCGACCAAGATAGCCGCCATCAGCGCGGAGATAGCCGCGCGCGTTGTCCACGACGCCAAATGCTTCAAGGGCGGAAACACCGGTCATCGCCAGCAGGTGCAAGACAAGATCACCATGCTGAACCGCTGCTACCCGTTCTTCACGCGCTCCGGCTGTTCGCCGGACCTGATCGAAGCGATGGAGGTCGTCGTCGAAGCCGCGCGTGCGGTCATTGCGGCCGCGGCTTTGGCAGTGGCCCTCGCGCTGGTTGTCGCCCTCATCGCAGCGATTGTAGCGCTCGCGAAGGTTATCGCCGCCGCCGTGGCCGCCGCGGCCGCAGAAGCCGCCCTCGTGGCCGGGGCCGTTGCGGCGGTGGTGGCGTTGCTCGCGGTGATTAAGGAAAACATCGGGTCCGGGGAGGGCCCGCCGGAAGCGTAATAGTATGAGAGAACCTTTTTGAGATGAGCCTCAGGTCGCGTCTCTTCGACGCGTTCGCCTCACGCCCCCGGCCTCCGGCTACGCAGATCTTGCGACCGGAAGTGAGCCACGAGGGCGGGCACCTACGCGAACTCCTTGCCGCGAAGACCTCACACGAACTCTCTGAGTACGAAATTCGGACCGAGGTCGAAGGCAATCTCTGGATGCTCGCTCCGGAGGCATTCCGTTACTTCCTACCAGCCTTCCTGCACGCTGCGCTGGAATCCTATACGTCTCTCAGTGTCTTTGTCTCTGAGCTCGTAGGCGCGCTCACTGAACCTTCCCGCGCGGACATCGAAGAAGCGGTTGATCGATTGGCTCAGGGCCCGCCCGGCCTCCGTCTGCCGGACGACATGCCCGAGCTGCTCCGTAAGCAGCAGCTCGAATGGTTCGATTCCGGTACCCCACTGACTATGTTCCACGAGCGCTTCGATAGCCTGCTCCCCGCCGAAGGTGCCGCGATTCTCGCCTTCTTTATCGCCCTCCAGGAGGCACACGGCGCGGACTTCCCGTTCGGGGAACTTCAAACCGCTGTCGACCGGTACTGGGCCCGCTATCGAACCTTTTGAGAGTTTCCGACGTCAAGAACTCGGCTTGTCCTACCGAAAGGAGGACAAAGCCCTAAAGGACATAATGACATTATCCGGGGTGATAACGTGAAACGTCGGCTGAGTGAAGCCTGTACCACAAGTGTAGGCTGGCGAGGTGTGCAAATCAGAGGTGGGAGGGATGTTTCACGGCCTTTTCGAAAAGGCGCGTCCGACTACCAGCTTTTGTGGGACCATCGTGAACGCGATAAGCATAGTCAAGCGCCGTCATGGCGCATGTAACAACTCTTTACGGTTTGGTCCAACTGTACAGAGTCTGTTTTGAAACCGCTTGCCCGTAGGTATTAAGTCAGCAAACAAGCTCTTACATTTCGCCTCGCTTATTTAGAATACATCCGTCTATACAACCTTTACGTCTGCGGCTCTTTTGTGACTACATAAGGAAGTATTTATGTGTCATAAAGCCGGAAAGTACTGCTATTGAACGAAACAATCGTAAGCATAATAATTGAGTGAGACCAGTATTGATCCATCGCGGGCGCGCGACATTTGCACCAAGTGAACATATGTCTTGTGTTCTAGGAACGGACAATTTTACACCTTACAAAAAATTGATTGACACGCACTCGGATGCTGTAATAACTTGCGCCTGTTCTGGGAAACGAATTGTTTTGCCCCGAAACCTCTCCGCTTTACACTCAGGGGCTATCGAAATAGTAACCTTCGTTAGACTCACGGCCACGATCAGATAACTCATACGGACTCTGACGCCCCGCCGCACATCTCTACCGGTCACGCGCGTCGTCTACCCACACGTCTCATACGCCGTCCACTCGCGGATGGGCAGCGGCAAAAAATAGCAGAAGCCTTAGACCCACCTGCTCAAGCTGCCTTAAGGAGCTACCTCATGCCTTCCATCACACGCCGTCACAGCATTATTCATGCCTCCATATTGTTCGCCCTCGCCGCGGCAGCGTCTCTCATCCACTCGGTCGTCGCTTCCTCCGTCGGGATTCAAGGCTCAGAGGTTGCGGCGGGTGTCACCGTGCCTCTCCAGCCCGGCCAAGAGCCTTCATGCTGCGGCGGCACCGATGGTGAGGATAGACTCCACCTGTTGGCCGGCTCGTACTACACCGTCAAGGGCGGCATGACCTCGAAGCTCCTGCTCAACAACAAGGGGCCGCATCAGATCGAAGTCCACCCGATGCTGTTCAGCCTCGGCGGCGAGGAGATAGACCTCGCGCCCGTGACCGTAGCGGGGCAGTCCTTCCGCATCATCGACATGGGCGAGTGGGTCTCGGCGGCGGGCCCGCAGTTCCGGGAGGGCAGCATTCAGCTACTCCACAGGGGGCGCGACCTCGTGCTCGGCGCGCAGGTCTTCGTCAACGACGAGGCACGCAGCCTCAGCTTCGAGGAAAAGCTGGTCGAGCCCGTCACGTTCAAGTCGAAGAGGCTGGAGGGACTCTGGTGGCTGCCGGGCGCTGGCGGGGAGGTGCTGCTCGCGGTGTCGAACGCCACGGGCGCGCAGGTGCCGGCGGTCATCAGCGTCCACGGCGAGAGGCCGAGGTGGGACACGCGGACGGAGATCACCCTCGCCCCGCACGAGACGCGCGTCTTCGACGTACAGCGCGACCTGACCGACCACGCGCGTGGCGCGTTCTCACAATACGGGGGCATTACCGTCACGCACTCCGGCGTGAACGGCGCCGTCCTCACCCGCGGCCTGGCGCGGGACGCTGACGCCGGCTACTCGCTGGCGATGCAGTTCTCCGACCCCGCGGCCTCGAAGTCCACGAGGCTGCAAGGGGCGGGCCTGAGAGTCGGTCGCGCCGGAGGCGACGCGCTCACGCCGATCTTCGTCGCGCGTAACGTCGGCGACGAAGAGACGACCGTGACTGGGCGGTTGCCCTACACAGCCGCTGACGGTGACGTTTCAAACATCGCGCTACCCGAACTCAGCCTCGCCCCCGGCCAGATGTCGGTCATCGACGCATCGCGGGCGGTGCGAGCCGCCGGCCTCCCGCGCGCTACGACGTTCGCGGGCGTAGAGTTCGAGTACACGGGCGCGCCCGGGGGCGTCATCATCACAGCGCTCAGCTACGGGCGCGGCGGCGACCAGCTCTTCCGCGTGCCGCTCTGGGACATCAGCGCCCAGCGCAGCTCCACCGGCGGCTACCCGTGGCTCATCGACGGGAAATCCTCGACGACCGTCTTCATCAAGAACACGGCAGGCCACCCGCTGAAGTATTACCTCCAACTGAATCACCCTGAAGGGGTGTACTCGGTCGGAACCAAAACGGTCGAGGCCGGGCAGACCGTGACCTACGACCTGCGCGAGTTGCGCGACGGGCAGGTGCCGGGCGCAAACGATGAGGTGATCCCGCTCGACGCGAACTGGGGGCAGTTACATTGGTCGAAGGTGGAGACGGAGGAGGGCGTCATCATCGGCCGCTCGGAACTGGCGGACATAGGCCGCGGGGTGAGTAACAACTACGCGTGCCAGAACTGCTGCAACGACGTGCCGACGGACGCACGCGTCACACCCGAGAGTGGCGAGGGTGCTGTCGGCAGCTCGCAGAACTTCGTCGCCACGCAGAGGCTGCGAGATTGTTACGGCGGGGTGTCGTCGCCGACCGAGGTCTACGCCGCGCAGTGGACGAGCAGCAACGAGGGGGCGGCGAGCGTCTCCGCTGGGATGGTGACGGGGCAAGCGCCCGGCACCGTGACGATTACGGCACGGTGGACGGCTCAAACTTACACCTATCAGTACGATATATGGAATTTCAACGGTTGGGCTGGGCTGGGAGGCACAGGCTCGTGCGAGCTCGATACCACCTCCCTCTCGGCGACGGGCACTTATACGGTCAAGCCTGCGGTAGGGAGAATCCAGTACCAGAGCGGCGACACCTTCGCGGACGTGCCCGCGACGCTGTACGTGCTGAAGGGGACGGCCGTGACATTTAAGGCCATACCTAACCCTGAAAGTGCGACATGGCCCGCCAATAGCCCCACTTGGAGCGGGACCGCCGGTGCAGCGGGTGCGGGCGAGACGGTCTCCGTGACCTTCAACACGGTTTCGGCGAACGCGACCGACGTCAAGACAGTCATCGCCTCCGCCGGGGGCAGCAGCAAGACTACCAACATCCTTATCTACGAGCTGACGCCGACGATGACGCCCGGGGATAACTTCACGGGGCGCAACGCGACCGCTTACGGCCTGAAGGAAGTGGTCGATTTAGACTTCACGACCTCCCCAAGTGGGATCACTGCGGCGCAGGCGGGCGGCCTGAACTGGTCTAAGAAGACAGGCGTCGGCACCGTGACCGCGACCTCGGGGGATGTAGGCACGGGCGACTACGACGCGGGGACATCGGCCGGGGCGGTAACGCTTTCGCTCAAGGTGGTGGCCGGCCCCTCTAAGGATCAGGAACGGACCGTAGACAGAACCGTCGTCGCGCCGAGTGACGCCGTGATGTCGCAGGCCGCAGGGACGAACATCAGGCATGAACAGCACTACGTCCATGTGGGCTTCCAGGGCACCATCCGCCTGAGGCCGACGAACGTCTCCTTTGCCAACATACACTTCCAGGAGGGCAACGGGGCGGCCGCGGCCAGCGGTTGCTGGGCCTTCGAGAACGGCAGGGTTCACCCCGCGACGGGGGTGGCGCTCAGCATCAGTAACTGCAACAGCTCGTCCGGCTGCGAGGTCAACGCTATTGACACCGTTGAAAGC
>Ga0216309_1000165_pt1 | contig 11931 bp, 9 predicted proteins | sample Total_DNA_C_FD_161284 | JGI IMG/M metagenome (GOLD analysis project Ga0216309, IMG submission 161284) | Terrestrial sediment cell enrichment communities for BONCAT metagenomics from Utah, United States - Total_DNA_C | ecosystem: Environmental > Terrestrial > Deep subsurface > Rock core/Sediment ...
CAGCAGCCCGCGGGGCGCGGCGGCCGGTCCGAGCAGGAGCGCGAGCGATAAGAGACTCAAAAGCGATCTGTGATTACGCCTAGACATAATGATTCCACCCAAATAGTGCGGACCCCCTTGTTAGTGCCTCCCGAGTGTGCCGAAGAACGACTGCGCCGTGGCGGTGGCGCGACGGCGCGCCCAGGAGAAGGCGTCGCCCACGCGCGCGCCCGCCCGCGGGAAGACTCGGCTGCGCGCGACGTCGTCGAAGAGCGAGTAGAAGACCGGCACGGCGAGGAGCGTCAGCAGCAGGCAGAGGCTCTGCCCGCCGACGACGAGCACGCCGATGGAGCGGTTCGTACCCGCGCCCGGCCCGGTCGAGAGCGTCAGCGGGAGCATGCCGGCGACGAGCGCGATGGTCGTCATCAGGATGGGGCGCAGGCGGTCGCGGTTGGCCTGGATGATAGCTTCGAGCCGCTCCATGCCGTGCGAGCGCAGCTCGTTCGTGTGGTCGATCTGGAGAATCGCGTTCTTCTTCACCACGCCGAAGAGCAGCAGGAGCCCGAGCCCCGAGAAGATGTTTACGGTCTGCCCCGTCAGCAGCAGCGAGACGATGCCGAACGGGATGGCCAGCGGCAGCGTGAGCAGGATCGTCACGGGGTGGATGAACGACTCGAACTGCGCCGCCAGGATCATGTACATGAAGACGAACGAGAGGACGAAGGCGAGCATGAAGTAGTAGCCAGCGCGCCCCAGCTCCTTCGAGCGCCCGGCGAGCCCAGTCGTGTACGAGGGGTCGACGTTCAGCTCCCGGACGAACCGGTCCATCCGCTCGATAACGTCCGCCTGCGACCCGCCCGGTTTGACGTTGGCGAGCAGCGTCACCTGTCGTTGCCGGTTGAGGCGCTCGATGGCCGAGGGGCCCGTCCCCTCCTCGACCCGCACGAGGTTCGAGAGGTTCGTCCAGCCCCCCTTCGACGACTGCACGAAGAGGTTTTCCAGCGACCCGGGGCCGGTGCGCGCCTGCCCGACGGCGCGGACGCGCACGTCTATCTGGTCGGTCCCCTCGTTGTAGGTCGAGACCTCCTGCCCGGCGACCAGCACGTTGAGCGCCTGCGCGACGTCGCCGACGCGCACGCCGAGGTCGGCGGCGCGGTCGCGGTCGATATGGACGCGCACCTCGGGCTTGCCGACGACGAGCGTCGAGTCGACGTCGACCACGTCGGGGATGGTCTTCATCTTCTCCAGGAGCTGCTGCGAGTACTCGGTCAGCCGCTGGAGGTCAGGCCCGCCGATGACGTACATGATGTCGGCGTTGCGGAAGCCGCCGCCCGAGATGGCCGCCACCTGCTGCACGCTCGTGCGCAGCTCCTTCGGGTAGTTGCGGAGCAGGTCGCGCGCGCGCGCCATCAGCTCGTCCTGCGTCAGCTTGCGCTCCTTGATGTCGGTGAGCTTGACGTAGATGGTGGCCGAGTTGACGATCTCCTGCTGCCCCCCGCCGACGGTGACGAGCGTGTCGGTGACGCCGGGGAGCCGGCGCACGTCGGCCGCGATCCGCTCGACCAGCGTCGAGGTGGCCGCCAGCGTCGAGCCCTCGGCCGTCCTCACGCTGACCTCGAACTGCGACTGGTCGTCGACCGGCAGGAAGTTCTTCCCGACGAACTTGAAGAGCGGCACGATGCTGAGGATGACGAGCACGCACGCCAGGACGATGGCCCAGCGGTGCGCCATCGACCAGCGCAACATCCATGTGTAGGTGCGGTCGATGGGTCTGTACCAGCGCGACTCCTTCGAAGAGTGCCGCGCGCGTGGGGGGCGCGCCTCCCCCCCGGGGGGCTCCGCCAGGGAAGGGGCGCCCACCGTCGCCTGCGCGGCCTCCTGCCCCGCCGTCTCGTGCGCGGCGAAGGGCACGCCGGGCTCGCCCGCCAGGACCTTCGACTCGTCGGCGAGCCCCGCCGGCGCGTCGCCCTCCGAAGGGACGGAGCCCGTGCCGGGCCCCGCGGCCGGGGCCTCGCGCTTGATGAGGCGCGCGGCGAGCATCGGCGTCAGCGTGAAGGAGACGAGCAGGGAGACGGCGATGGCGAACGAGGAGGTGAAGCCGAAGGAGGACATGAAGCGGCCGACGATGCCGCCCATGAAGCCGACCGGGATGAAGACGGCGAGCAGCGAGAGCGTGGTCGCCATGACGGCGAGCCCGATCTCGCGCGTGCCCTCGATGGCCGCCTGGAAGGGGGCCATCCCCTTCTCCTCGACGAAGCGGAAGATGTTCTCCAAGACGACGATGGCGTCGTCGATGACGATGCCGACCATCAGCGTCAGCGCGAGCATCGTGATCTGATTGAGCGTGTAACCCATCGCTGCCATCAATCCGAAGGTGGCGACGATGGAGGTCGGGATGGCGACGGCCGCGATCAGTGTCGAGCGGACGTTCCAGAGGAAGAGGAAGACGACGAGCGCCGCGAGCAGCCCGCCCTCGACGAGGTGCGTCTTGATGGAGTCGACCGCGGCCCTGATGAAGACCGACTGGTCGCCGACGATCTGCGTCCGCACGCCCTTCTTCTGAAGCGCCGGCTCAAGCTCCCGCAGGCGCTCCTTGACCGACTCGGCCACCTGCACCGTGTTCTGCCCCGACTGCTTCGAGACGATGAGCGTCACGGCGGGCTGTCCGTTGAGGCGCGCGCTTGTGCGCTGCTCCTCCGACTCGTCGGCCGTGTAGCCGATGTCCGAGACCTTGACGGCGTAGCCGCCGCGCGTCGAGACGGCGATGTGGTTGAAGTCGGCGGGGCTCGTGATGCGCCCCATCGTGCGCACCGTCAGCTCGCGCGTCCCCTCGTCGACGCGCCCGCCCGGCACCTCCATGTTCTGCGCGCGCACGGCCGCCATCACCTCGGGGACGGTGACGTTGTAGGCGCGCATCTTGTCCGGGTCGATGAAGACGTGTATCTCGCGGGTCGCGCCGCCGACGATCTCGACGTTGCCGACGCCGTTGATCGACTCGATGCGCTCCTTGATCTCCTTGTCGGCGATGTCGGTGACTTCGCGCAGGCTCCTGCCCGCCGAGACGGCAATGCGGAGGACGGGCGCGGCGTCGGTGTCGAGCTTCTGAATGATGGGCTGGTCGGCCGTCTCGGGCAGGTCGCCCTTGATGAGGTCGACCTTGTCGCGCACCTCCTGGGCGGCGATGTCGGCGTTCTTATCCAGGAGGAAGGTGATGTAGACCTGCGAGACGCCCTCGACCGAGGTCGAGCGCAGCTCGTCGATGCCGCTGATGGTGTTGACGGCGGCCTCGACCTTGTCGGTCACCTCGGTCTCGATCTCGCGCGGGCTCGCGCCCGGGTTGACGACCGTGACGGTGATCGTCGGCAGGTCGATCTTCGGGAAGAGGTCGACGCCGAGCGTCGAGAGGGAGAAGATGCCTACCACCGTCAGCGACAGGATGAGCATCGTCGCGAAGACCGGGCGCCTGACACAAATCTCGGCTAGCTTCTGCATGAAAGACTTGTCCTACGGGTTCACTGCCTGACGGGGGCGCCGTCGGCCAGCTGTTCGACGTTCGAGGTGGCGACCAGCTCGTCGGCCGCGACGTTGCCCTTGATCTCGATCAGGTCGCCGTCCTGCCGGCCGGTGGCGACGAGGCGCTCCGAGGCGACGCCGTCCCGGATGACGAAGACGCGCGCCGTCGTCCCGTCCGAGCGCACGGCGCGTGCCGGGACGAGGACGGCCGGGTCCGACTGGGGCTGTAGCACGCGGATGGTCGCGTACTGCCCGGGCTTGAGCAGGCCGTCGCCGTTCTCGACCTCGGCCTCGATGGTGAGCGTGCGCGACTGCTGCGAGACGTTCGGCGAGACGCGCGCGACGCGCCCCGCGAAGCCGCGGTCGGGGTAGGTGCTCACCGAGACCGAGACGCTCTGCCCGGGGCGGACGGCCGCGATGGACTGCTCGGGGATGTCGATGCGGACGCGCAGGGGGTTCGTGCGCACGACCGTGGCGATCTTCATGCTCGTCGAGACGAACTCGCCGACGTCGGCCGGGCGGTCCGACACGTAGCCGCTGATGGGCGAGTAGACCGTCACGTCGCGGACGCCCTTCTGCGCCTGCTCGACGGCCACGCGCGCGGCCGAGGCCGCCGCCCGCGCCGTCTGCACCCCGGCGTAGCCCTGGTTGGCCTGCGCCAGCGCCGCCTGGTACTGCTCGCGCAACTGGTCGCGCTGCGCGCGCTGCTGGTCGTAGGCTGCGCGCGCCACGTCGCCGGACTCGAGCAGTTGCTCGTAGCGCCGCAGGTTCTTCTCGGCCAGCTCGTAGGCCACGCGCGCCGCGCCGACCTCGGCGACCCGCGTCGGGTCGAAACGCTGCCCCGGCGCGAGGCCGAGGCGGGCCTCGGCCTGCGCCACCGCCGCGTTGGCCTGCGCCAGCGCCGCACGCGACTGCTCCAGACGCAGGTGCGCGTCCCCCGAGTCGAGCTGCGCGAGGAGCTGCCCCTTCTGCACGTAGCTGCCGAGGTCGACGGCCACAGAGACGACGCGCCCCCCGACGAGCGGGGCCACGTCCGTCTGCTCTTCGGCGGCGAGGCTGCCCGTCGCCTCGATGAAGCGCGGCAGGTCGCGCATGACGGCCGGCGCGGTCGTCACGTCGACGGCCTGCGGCGTCGGGGCGGCGGCCGCCCCTTCAATCTTGTTCGCCTGCGCGCTCGACCCCTTGCAGGAGGCCAGCAGGAGGCCGAGCGCGGCCAGCGCCGCGAGCGCAATTAGCGTCTTGAACTGGTTACGGGAGGTCATTGGCGTTCACTTCTTCTTATTCTTAGGGTCGGCACTCTTCGGCTCCGCGCGGCTCTCGCGCGGACGCGCGGCGCGCACGGGCGACCCGGCCGGCTGCGATGGGAGGTGGGCCCCGCCGGCGATGCCGCGCAGAAGGATGTCGGTGAACTCGCGCGCGGCCTCCTCGTTCGACAACTGGAGGATGCGGCGCGCGGGGTCTTTGTCCCAGAGCAGGTTGATGAGCGAGTGGTGGATGATCGAGCCGAGGAAGACGCGGACGGCCGCGTTGGGCTCGACGTCGCGGAAGGCCCCTTCGAGCTGGCGGCGGCGGACGTAGCCGCCGAGAAACTCGTAGAGGACGCGCATGTTCCTGTCCCAGAAGACCTGCGCGAGCGAGTGGCTCTCCAGCGCGACGTACATCAACAGCCGGAGGAAGTCCGGATCGGCGCGATGGTGATCGAGCATCGAGAGCGCGACCCCCTCGAAGACGGCGCGGTCGTCCGAGGCCGTCATGGCCCCGCCCACGTGGCCGCAAATCATCTCGAAGACCGGGGAGTCGGCGCGGCCCGCAGCGTCGGCGTCGGCGTCGGCGCCGGCGTGCATCCCGGCGCAGCCCTTGAAGTCGATGATGGCCGTGTAGAGGTCTTCCTTGGTGGCGAAGTGGCGGAAGATGATGGCCTCGGAGACGCCCGCGGCCTGCGCGATCTCCTTGGTGGTGGTGCCGCGAAAGCCCCGCTCCGAGAAGAGCCGCATCGCGACCTGGACGATCTGGCGGCGTCGCTCGTCGCCAGCCATCCGCCCGCCAGCCTGCGCCGCCTCGCCCGCACGCCCCGCCTCCGTCTGTCTGTTCATGCCTCTAGACCTGCCTCTCTCCGCCCGGATTACAAAAGTAAGTACTTACTTACATGAGGACCGTGAGGGTGTCAAGTCTGAACGGTAAAAATTTCGTGATGTATTGTTCCGAGCCTTGTGCTACATTCGACCCGTACATTTTCACAACAAAACTGAACTCTACGGGCGCGGGACGGCGAGGCCGTTTCCGCGGCCTTTCCCTCACCGGAGCCTACGGGAGCCGAGTCGGCACGAGGTTTGCTCCCTGATGGCGGGAAAAGCTTTTTCTGGAAGCGAACTCTCGCGCGCTTTCATTTGCTGGGACTTTAATTATCCATGTGAGGAGAGAAAGACTATGTCACAGAACAGACCTGGTAACGAGACTGGCGACTTCGGCGGCACGGGCGGCACGAGCGGCGGCGGCACCGGCAGCGGCAGCGGCATCGGCGGCAGTACGGGCAGCGGCGGCGTGAGCAGCGGCACGGGCAGCGGCGGCGCCTCGGCCGGCAGCGGCAGTGGCGGCGGCACCGGCTCCGGGCTCAGCACGACGGGCGGCGGCAGCAGCGCCGGGACGGGCACGGCGACGGCCCCCACCTCCGGCATCGGCGGCAAGGCCAAAGAGTACGGGCAGACCGTAGCGGACGCGGCCTCGACGGCGCGCGAATACCTGAGCGACAAGGCCTCGGTGGTCGGCGAAAAGATTCAGGGTCTGCGCGAAGTGGACTACAACGAGTACGCCAACCAGGCGAAGGACTACGCGCGGCAGAATCCGGGGCAGGCGCTCCTGGTGGCCGCGGCCGCCGGCTTCGTCATCGGCATCATCGTCCGCGGCGGGCGTCGCTAGGCCGTCAGTTCAAAGTTCGCGGGGGCGGGGGTGGGGCGGCCGACCCCGCCCCACGGGACTGCCAACCCCACAGGCCGGAGCTTTGGACTTGCGCCTTTGGACTGAAGGAACTATCGGGAGGTAACGATGGCCGAAGTTGAGAGAAGGCGGGCCGAGGTGCCCGCGCCGGCGCAGACCGGGGTCGACCTGGAGAATCTGCCGACGCTGTTCGGGAAGCTGGGCGACGACGTGATGCGTCTCGTCGACACGAAGCTCAGCCTGGTTAAGGTCGAGCTGAAGGAGGACGCGGCCTTCTACGCCCGCAACGGGGCGTTCACTGCGGTCGGCGCGATGGTGGCGCTCATCGGGTTCGCGCTCGTCAACGTCGCGGTCGCGTTCTTCATCTCGAACTTTTTCGCCAGCGACGCGGGCGCGCCCGAGAGGTTCGGGCCCACGAGCTACGGCCTCGGCTTTCTCATCACGGGCATCATCTACGTTGTCATCGGGGGCGTCATCGTCCTCGTGATGAAGAACAAGCTCGCCGCCTACAACCCCGTGCCCACGACGACCCTCGAAGAGATCAGAAAGGACAAGCAATGGCTGAAGAACGAAATGTAGGCTTGGCGCGCGCGACCGATTCGTCAGCCGACGCGGACTCGACCAAGGTGGAGCTTCAACGCCGGATGGAGGAAGCGCGCGAATCCATTTCACAGACCGTCACGGAGATTAAGGACACAGTGGTGACCCAGTACCAGCAGGTGAGAGAGAACATCAGCGAGAGCCTCGACTGGCGCGAACAGTACCGCCGGCACACGCTTCCCTTCACGCTCACGGCCTTCGCCGTCGGCACCTTCGTCGGCTACAGCGTGATGGGCGCCTTCAAGGGCGATGACGACGAGGAATATGACGACGACGGGGCCTTCGACCGCATCGAGTCGGGCTTCGACCGTGGGCTGGGCGGCTCGCGCTCCTACGCCGCGCAGCCTGTGCTCGGCCAGCCGGCGGGGGGCTACCAGCGCTCCTCGCGCCCGCGCTCGAACGCCGCGACCGAGAGCGCTGAGGTCTTCGGCCGCGGGAGCGCCGAGAGCGACGACATCGGGCCCGACACGCGCCCGTCCTACAGCAGCGGCTACCAGGCGGCGACCGCGCCGCCGCAGGCGCAGGGGCTCGCCTCCTTCGCCGGTGCGCACGACGCCGGCGCCTTCGAGGCTCAGCCTGAAGAGCCGAAGGGGCCCGGCCTCATCGACCGCTTCAAGGAGACGAAGGCTTACGACAGGCTCCAGAGTGAGCTCTCCACCCTCGGCGAGCGCGCGCTCGAAGAGCTGTCGCGCACGGCGCAGACGGTCGTCGTCCCGGCGATCCTGAGCAAGCTTAAGAACATGGTCGGCATCGACCTCTCGATGCAGCGCGAGGTCGCGCAGCGGAGCCGCGTCGAACAGGAGACGGCGCAGACGACCGCGCAGACCGCGGCCGCGGTCGAGGGCAACGCCTCGGACCGGGGCGGGTCGTCGGCGCGCGCGGCGGCCGGCGGGACGGAAGGCTACGGCGCCTCGTAAACCGGCCCGGCCATCGGGCGAAAACTCCTAAGCGGGCGGGCGGGCTGCGTTTGCTGCCCCGCCCGCCCGCTCTCTCTTGAAGACGATGTCCCAAACCGTCGAGGTCATCATCAACGCCGCGGCGGGTGCGGGTGAAGGGGGCGGCGAACAGGGTCGCGCCGTCGCGGAGGCGTTCGCCGCCTGCGGCACCGTCGCGCGCCTCTCGGTGGCGCGCGACGGCGGGGAGGTGACGGAGCTGGCGCGTCGCGCGCTCTCGAACGGGGCGCGCGCGGTCGTCGCGGGCGGGGGCGACGGGACCATCGGCTCGGTCGCTTCGGCGCTGGTGGGGACCGGGCGGCCGCTCGGCGTGCTGCCGCTCGGCACGCTCAACCACTTCGCCAAAGACCTGCGCATCCCGCTCGGGCTCGCTGAGGCGGCGCGCAACGTCTGCGAGGGGCGGGAGGTTCTCGTGGATGTGGGCGAGGTTAACGGGCGTGTCTTCATCAACAACTCCAGCCTCGGGCTCTACCCGCGCATCGTGCGCCGGCGCGAGAAGCTTCAGGAGCGCGAGGGGAGCGGCAAGTGGTCGGCGTTCCTACGCGCCAGCCTCGCCGTGCTGCGGCGCTACCCGTTCCTGCATGTGCGCCTGGACGCCGACGGCCGCCGCGTGGTGCGCAAGACGCCCTTCGTCTTTGTCGGCAATAACGAGTACCTGATGGAGAGCCTCCAGATGGGTGGGCGCGAGCGGCTCGACGCCGGACACCTGAGCCTCTACGTCGCGCACCGGACGGGGCGGCTGGGGCTGCTGCGGCTGGCGCTGAGCGCGCTCGTCGGGCGGCTGGGGCGCGCCGAGGACTTCGACTCGCTCCAGGCCGAGGAGATTTGGGTCGAGACGCGCCGCCCCAGGCGGCTGCCGGTCGCCACCGACGGTGAGGTCACGGTGATGACGACGCCGCTCCACTTCCGCGTGCGCCCGGGCGCGCTCAGGGTCATAGTCCCGAAGGAGGTGCCGGGCGACGGCTGACGTGGAGGCCGGCCGCCGTCGCCGCCTCCCAACGCTCGAACACCCTTCACCCGTCGCCGTTCAAAGTATGAAAAAGATCGTCCACCTTTCAGACCTGCACTTCGGGCGCATCGACCCGGGGCTGGTCGAGCCGTTGGCCGAAGCGGTCAACGAGGCGGGGCCCCACCTCGTGGTCGTCTCGGGCGACCTGACGCAGCGCGCGCGCTCCGAGCAGTTCAAAGAGGCGCGCGCCTTCCTCGACCGGCTGCCGCACCCGCAGGTGGTCGTGCCCGGCAACCACGACGTGCCGCTCTACGACGTCGTCTCGCGCTTCGCGCGCCCGCTCGAAAAGTGGCAGCGCTACATCTCGGAGGAGGTCGAGCCCTTCCATAAGGACGAGGAGATGGTCGTGGCGGGCGTCAACACGGCGCGCTCGCTGACGCGCAAGTTCGGCCGCGTCAACGAGCGGCAGGTCGCGCAACTCCGCGAGCGCCTCTGCTCCTACGGCGTGGAGGTGCTGAAGGTCGTCGTCACGCACCACCCCTTCGACCTGCCGGCCGGGGCCGACGAGCGTGAGATCGTCGGGCGCGCGCGGATGGCGATGGAGGCGCTCGCGTCCTGCGGCACGGACCTGCTGCTCGCCGGCCACATGCACGTCAGCCAGACCGGACGCACGGCCGAGCGCTACCAAATCAGCGGCCACTCGGCGCTCTTCGTCCAGGCGGGCACGGCCACCTCGACGCGCGGGCGCGGCGAGGCCAACTCCTTCAACGTCATCCGCCTCAAGCACCCGCACATACAGGTCGAGCGGCACGTCTGGCAGGCTGAAGCGGGGCGGTTCGCCGCCGCCAACGCCGAGACCTTTCGCCGCACCCCCGAGGGCTGGGAGCGCCTCCCCGAAGAGGTCGCCGCCGGCCTCACCTTCGACGAGGGCGGGACGGGGCTCCAGCCACACATCCCGGGGTAGTAGACAGTAGACAGTAGACAGTAAAGACGGGCGGCGCGCTCGGTTTACGACCGGACGCGCCGCCCTTTTTTCGCTACCGTCTACTGTCTACTGTCTACTGTCCGGAATGGCTTGCGCGGGAGCTTTTCGTCCATCATGGCCGAGTTGTAGACGAAGGCCGCGACGATGACGGCGGCCTGCTTCAGGTCGTCCGGGATAACGCGGTCGTAGGTGTCCTGGTTGGAGTGCCAGGTGCGCGTCGCGTATTCGAGCTCGTCCTGGAGGAAGTCGATGCCGTTCAGGCCCACGGCGTCGAAGGCGAGGAAGTCCGAGCCGCCCGCGTTCGAGAGCGTGACGGTCGAGGCGGAGTAGGTGTTCTGCCCGACCTTGAACTGCCCGAAAGGCATCAGCCAGCGGCGGAAGATGGGGCGCAGCGCCTCGTTGCCCTGGAGGTGTACGCCGCGGATGGCGCCCGCGCCGCTGTCGACATTGAAGTAGACGTTCAGGCGTTCGTGCTCCGGCTTGAAGCGTGGCCGTGCGACGGCCGGGGCCGGCGTCGTCGTCGCGCGCGCCGCCGTCGGGGGCTGCGCCGCGGGCGTCCTCGCGGCGGCGTCACGCGCCTCGCGCTTCGGGGGCGTCTTGCCGGTCTTCTCGGCGACGGCCGCGGCCGCGGCGTCCGGCGTGTTCGCGCCCACGGGGGCGGGCGCTGTCAGCGGGCCGAAGTGCTCGCGGACGTAGGCGCGCGAGCCGAGGAGCCCCTGCTCCTCCCCGCTCCAGAGCGCGATGCGCACCGTGCGGCGCGGCCGGAGCCCGAGCGCCTTCAGAATCCGCACGGCCTCCATCATCACCGCGACGCCCGCCGCGTTGTCGGTCGCGCCCGTCGCCGTGTGCCACGAGTCGAGGTGCGCGCCGAGCATGACGACCTCGTCGCGGAGGTCCGTGCCTGGTATCTCCGCGATGGTGTTGTAGCTCATCGGGTCCGAGTCGTCGAACTCGACCTGGAGGTTGACGTTTAAGCGGACGCGCTGGCCCTGCCGGAGCATGCGCGCCAGGCGGTTGTAGTGGTCGTTCGAGACGGCGATCTGCGGGATGAGTTTGGGCGCGTCGCGGTCCCAGGCGTTTTTTCGCTTGTCGGCGGGTGTGTCGAAGGGCTGCGGCACGGCGGCCGAATGGACGAACTGGAGCATGCCGCCGTCGCCGCCCGGGCTCGACACGACGAGCAGGCTGACCCCTTCGTCGTAGTAGAACTGCGTCCGGCGGTCGCCCCAGCGCGCGGCGGCTATCTGCTCGGGGGTGGGCGGCCGCGGCGTGCGTCGCGGCAGGAGCGAAGGATCGGGCGCGTCGGCGAGCCCGAGCAGTTGCTTCTCGTTGAGGCGGGTCGCCGTCGGCTCGAAGCGCGGCTTCAGCTCACGCTCGCTGCCGGCGAGCACGATCTTCCCGGCGAGCTGTCCCTTGTAGCGCTCCAGCTCCGCCTCGTCCTTCGCCTCGACGAGGACTACTTCGGCCGTGAGCGGCGCGTCGAGCCCGGGCGACCACGCGCGCGGGTAGGCGAGGAGCGGGAAAGCCTGCGGCTCGACCGCCTCTGCCGAGAAGCGTTTGAGCGTCCACCCGCGGCCGAAAGGCCCCCAGGGTTCGAGCCGCGCGTTCTCCAGACCCCACTGCGTGAGACGGTCACGCGTCCACTCGTTGGCGCGCCGGAGCGCGGGCGAGCCGGTCAGGCGCGGGCCGATGACCTCGGTTAGGTGCTGGAGCGTGCGCATGACCTCGGAGCGGTTGACCCCTTCGTCCTTGATGCGCTCGACGGGGTCGTTCGGGTCGGGCGTGGGCTGCGCGCCCGCGTCTTGCGCTGCCGCGGGCGTCTGCGCTGCGGGCGGCCGGGCGGGCGTCGTCTGCGCCTGCCGCGCGCCGGCGGGAATGTTTGCGAGAAGCATCAGCGCGCAGAGCAGCAGCGCCAGAGCGTTCCGGCCTCTCGGATTCATCAGGGCGTATCTCCTGTCACGGTCTTCAGCTCGGGCATCGGCCGCCGGGGGCGGCGACGCTGGCCGGGGGAAGAATTTTAG
>Ga0216309_1000167_pt1 | contig 11879 bp, 5 predicted proteins | sample Total_DNA_C_FD_161284 | JGI IMG/M metagenome (GOLD analysis project Ga0216309, IMG submission 161284) | Terrestrial sediment cell enrichment communities for BONCAT metagenomics from Utah, United States - Total_DNA_C | ecosystem: Environmental > Terrestrial > Deep subsurface > Rock core/Sediment ...
GTGAAGGCGTAGGCGTCGGTGAAGGCGTGGGCGTCGGGGTAGGGGTGATGGTGACTGTGGCCGCGGCTTCGAGGCCGCCGGCATGGGCGATGAGGGACACCTGTCCCGTGGTTTGTGCCGTTGCCGTGATGGTCGGACCATCGAAGGGCCGGACCGACAGTCTCCCCGTGTCGCTGGCCGACCAGTGGAAAGAGACGCGCGTGACCTCCGTCTCGGTTCCGTCTGAACGTGCGAAGGCGCGCCCCTTAAAGGTGCGTGCAGCGCCGGGATGGAGCGTGGCGGAGGAGGGCTCCACCTCTATGCGAGAGAGTGCGGGCGAGCCGAAGGCGGTGCCGTCGGCACGCCAGCCCGGCGAGTAGGCCCGCCCGGCCGAGCCGAACGCGTTCGTGTGCGTCATGAACTCTCCGCCCGGCGCGGCCGCGCTCGCGTCGGGCGCGCGCGTGAGCGATTGGTCTCTCGCCGCCGCGACCGTGCCCCCCGTCCCGTAGGCGAGCGAAGCGACGACGAACGTGCGTCCGCCGAGCGGGAGCCTGACGTTCAGCGTGTCGCCCGTGTCGTTCAGGTTCAGCGAGCCCGTCTTGAAGACGTGCGCCCCGCCGAAGGCATCCGCCCCCGACGGCGGCGAGCCCCCGCCGAAGACGATCAGCGCGCGCCCCGCTTCGAGCATCGTCCCCGGAGGGAAGGTAAGACGGACGCTCGACGCATCGGAGATTTGCACCCCGGAGAGCTCGACCGGCTCGGCCGATACGTTGAGCAACTCGACGAACTCGTCGTCGTCGGCATTGCGCACCCCGTCAAGGTTGGCGTCGCCCTCCAGTGCCTGCGTCCTCGTGTCGTCCGGGGGGACGTCCGCGAGCAGCTCGTTGATGACGAGAGGCAGGCGTATGTCCAGCGACGCCTGACCCGAAACCTCACCGCCGCGCCTGTCGCTGGTCGTCGCGCGTATCAGGACCGGGCCGACGCCGACCGCCTTGAGAAGTCCTGAGCTATCGACCGTGGCCAGCGAAACGTCCTCCGAACTCCAACTGAAGGAAGCGTCGGGGACGTGTCGCCCGCTCTCGTCGAACGCGGCGGCCGACAGACGCATCTGGCCGCCGCGATTCAGCACGGAAGCCGACGGTGTGATTTCGACGCGCGCAATCTTCGGCGGCCGGTCCTGTACGAGAAGGTTGACGGGCGCGCTTTTCAAGATGACTCCGCCGCCCTCGGCCGTCGCGTCTATCTTCGACTCGCCCGCACGCAAACCCCTGATGTCGACCGTGACCGAGCCGTCCGTTTCGCTCGTGCCGGGCGCGGCCCCCGGCTCGAAGCTGAAGCTGTAGCCCTTCAAAGGACGTTCGAACTGATCGAACGCGCGTGCCCTGAACCTCGCGGTCTCGCCGACGAAGACGGTCTGCGCGGCGGGCTCGAAGGTGATGCGCGAGAGACGCCCCGCGCGTTCGAGGAAGAAACTGCCGTCCGCCTTCCGCCCGGGCGAGAACCTGCGCGAGCCTTCGGCGGCCTGGTGACGGACGAAAGCGCCCGACACGTCAGGCGCGCGCGTGAGCGACTGGTTGACCGCATCCCCGCCGAAGTCGTCCCCGTCCGTCCCGTAAGAGAACTGCGTGACGAGGTTTCCCGAGCCATCGCGGACGAGGACGGTCAGACCAGAGTTGGAGAGCGAGAGCGAGCCGGAGGAGACCTTTGCGATCAGTGCGCCCCCGAAGAACGGGTCGCCGGGGTCGGGGTTGCCGGCGCCGAAGAGCGCGAGCGCCTCGCCCGCCGGGAGCAGGCTTTGTTGCGGGAACGTGTGGCGGACGCTTTCGTTCGCACCACCCGGCGTGCGCGTCCTGAGCGTCCAGCCCGTGAGATCGAGCGGTTCGTCCGAACCGTTGACCAGCTCGACGAACTCCTCCTCGGCGCCGACGCGGACCCCGTCGTGATTGGCGTCGCCTGCGGGCCCGTCCGGCGGGTCGGCCAGAACCTCGTTGATGACCAGCGTGCGCCCGACGACCCTGAGGCCGGCCTCGGCCGAGACGCCGCCCGCCGACGCCTTTATCAACGCAACGCCGGGCGACAGACCCGTCGCAATCCCCGTCGCCCCGACCCCGGCCACGACGGGGTTGTCGACCGTGAAGGAGAGGTCAGGATTCTCTATCTCGTCGCCGAGCGCGTCGAAGGCCCGAGCCCTGAAGCGCGCCTCACCGCCGACGGGAATCGACGCGGAGGCCGGCGTGATTTCGACACGGACCGCACGCGGGGGCGCCCCTCCGCCGTTGAGAGTCAAAGTCGCGCGGTTGGCCTCGGCACCGTCGGCGCGGATGACGAGCGGGACCGTGCCCGCGCCGCGCAGGGTCGAAGGGAGCGCCACGTGTAACTGTTCGAGCCCCGGCAGGTCGGGCGTGGGGACGACGGCCTCGACCCGCGTCGCGCGCCCCGCGATAGAGACCTCGACCCGCGCCGCGTCTATAAGCCCCGTGCAGAAGAGGACGACGCGGCGCGGCTCTCCCGCTGCGTCGGTTACCCCGAAGGGGCCGGGCCTCAGCGTGAAGTTGTCGAGCGCGAGGGCTTCGCCCGTCCCGAGCCCGTTCGCGGTGAAGACGCCCGGGGCGCTGCGCGCGACGTTGGTCGTGCCGCGAAACTCGAAACCGTCGTGGTTACGCACCAACACCTCCGACGGTCCCGCGCCGAGCCCCGCGGGCATTCGAAAAGTGATCTGCGTCGGCGAGACGTAGAGAAGCTGTGCGGGGCGCCCACCCACTATGACGCTCACATTCTTGAGGGTCGTCGGGAAAGCGCCGTTCGAGAGCCTGACGCCGTTCGCGCCGGAGAGGGCGAGGTTCCTCCCGTTGATGATGGCCAGCGAGCCCTGTGCGAGAGCACCCGCGGGCGGTGACTTGCCGGGCGCGGCGGCGTTGAAGAGTTGCAGGCCGGTCTCGAAGGCCGACCGGGGCGGCAGTTGAGTGAGGAAGATTTCGGAATCGTTCGCGGAATGTTCCGGCGCGGCGGGCTCTGCGAGCACACGCGGGAAGTTGAAGACGGCGAGACTCCCCGCGTCATCGAGCGAGGAGACCACTTCGGCCGTGGCGGAGGCGGGCGCGTCCGTCAGACGCGTCGTCACGTTCGAGGGGATGTCGTGGAGGTACAGCTCGACGCCCGCATCGGAGTTCCCGCCCGTCACGTTGCGGCGCGTGGCGAAGGCGACGCGGTTACCGTCGCCGCTGATGGTCGCGTGGAGCGGCACGTCCGACGCGCGCGAGCCGAGCCGCGTCAACTGCCGTACCTGGTTGCCGTTGCGCCCGTCGAGCAGAAAGACCTGCGTCGCGGCCGTTTCGCCCCGCGCCGAGTAGACGACGCGCATCCCGTCGTCGCTCACTGCCCGACCATATGAAAAGGTGAGCGCTTCGACGCCCGTCGCGGCCTCGAAGGTCTCGCCGCTCGCGACCGAGTAAATCATAAGGTCGCGGAGGCGACGTCCCTGCGCCTCGCGCTCGCGTATGAAGGCCACGCGCCGGCCGTCGCCGCTGATCTTCGCGTCGCGGACGTAGACGTCGCCGGAGCTTCCGGTGAGCTGCGTAAATTCCCGTGTCTCGGCGTCGAGGAGGAAGATTTCGGCGTTGTGGTCGGCATTCGCGCCAAGCGGGTCGCGGTCGGAGGCGAAGGCCACGAGCCTCCCGTCGTCAGAGAGCGAAGGATGAAAGCAGCCCTGTGCGTGGCGCAGTGTGGGTTCGTCCGGCAGAGTGTGCGTTAACTGCCGGAGTTGCCCGTATTCGGAGAGGAAGATTTCGGAGTTGCCGTCGCGGTTCTCTCCCAGGGGGTCTTCGCGGCTGGCGAAGGCGACGCGCGAGCCGTCCTGCGAGACCGCGGGCGCGGGCGCGCGCGAGAGGGCCAGCTCCCTGAAGGCGGGCGTCTCCGAAGCGTCGGCAACAACGAGGCGAAAGCCGGCGGGCGCGGCCGTGGCGGAGTGTGGCGCGCTCGACTCGAAGGCGAGCATGCGGCCGTCACCGCTGAGCGTCGGGTTGAGGTTGAGAGTGCCGTGCGGAGTGCTCGTGACGCGGCGGGGAGAATCGCCCTGCGAGCTGACGCGCGTGAAGGGCAGGCAGAAAGACACCGTGAAGATGACGGCGATGATGACTCGCCTGCGAAGTGAGGGCACGCCCGACCTCCTTTGTTAACGAAGAGGCTGGCGGGCCGCTTACCTGTTAATGGCCTGAAAGCTTATGTCCGAAGGGCACCTTCGCTCGAAGCGGACCGGCCGTATCCCGTGAGGGGGCGTTGACCGATATTGGGCGGCATTCTACAACTTCGCGCGTGAAAGGCAAGGGTAAAGTCGCGCGGCGCCCGCGTGCGTCACGCCGTTTGATTGCCGTGCGGCGAGAGAGTGCGACCATAAAGAGGCGGGGCACGGCTAAGACAGACCTGCCGTATCCCCGTCTCTCTACGCGACGCAACCCTTCACGCCAACCCGCCGTTGGAAGGGAAGGGGGGAGGCTCAGGAGAGCAGCGCCGTCGTGGCCTCTGTGGTCTGCGAGAACTCGGGCAGCGCGCTGAAGACTTCGAGGGCGTAGCGGACGTTGTTGAAGGGAGCGGAGACCTGTACGCCCTGGATGGAGTCGCGCACTTCGAGGAGGGTCTCGCGGGCGATGGCCAGCCCCTCGTCGCGCGCCGCGTCCTTGCCGCGCTCTGAGGCCACGCGCATCCGCTCCATGATCGAAGGCGTGACGCGCACGCCCGGCACCTCGTTGTGGAGGAATTCGGCGTTGCGGTAGGAGACCAGCGGCCAGATGCCCGCGATGACGGGGATGCGCAGGTGCTCGATGCGGCGGAGGAAGTCCTGCAACTGTTCGAGGTCGAAGACGGGCTGCGTGATGGCGAACTCGGCCCCGGCCTCGACCTTCCACTCGAAACGCTTGATCTCCTCGTCGAGGTTGACCGCGCCCGGATTGACGCCGACGCCGATGCAGAAGGAGGTCGGCGTCCCCGTCGGGTTGTTGCCGAGGTCGAGCCCGTGGTTGAGCTTGTTGACCATGTTCGTCAGCCCGATAGAGTCGATATCGAAGACGGCCGTCGCGTCCGGGTATGGCCCCATCTTCGGCGGGTCGCCGGTAATCAGCAGCAGGTTCCGCAGTCCGAGCGCGGCCGCCCCCAAAAGGTCGCTCATCATGCCGAGCAGGTTGCGGTCGCGGCAGCAGTAGTGGAGCACGGTCTCCAGCCCGATCTCGCGCTCGACGAGCACGGCCGTCGACTGCGCGCTCATGCGCGTCTGGGCGCGCGGCCCGTCCGGGATGTTGACGGCGTTGACGCCCGCTCCCTTCAGGAGCCGGATGCTCTCCAGCGTCTTCGAGGGGTCACAGCCTTTGGGCGGCAGCACCTCGACGGTCGTCAAAAACTCTCCACGCGCCAGCCTCCGCCCCCAGTTCGAGCGCTCCGCGAGCGGCTTCACGGGCAGCTCCTCCGGCCGGTTCTCCTCGACGCGGACGGTGCCCGTCAGCCTGCCGGTGAAGCCGGTCTGTCGCGGCGAGAGCGGGCGCACGGCGTCCGAGATGAGCTTGATGTGCGCGGGCATCGTGCCGCAGCAGCCGCCGATGAAGCGCACGCCAGCCTGGATGATGCGCTTGGCGTACTTCGCCATGTACTCGGGCGAGCACATGTAGAACTGGCGGCCCTGCACGTCGCGCGGGAGCCCCGCGTTCGGCTGCGCCGAGAGCTTCTTAGAGGTGACGAGCCGCATCCGCTCGACGGCCCCGAGCACAGTGGCGGGTCCCACCCCGCAGTTGAGGCCGATGACGTCCGCTCCCCACTCGTCGAGCCGGGCGGTGAAGACCTCGGGCGTGGTGCCGAAAGAGGTGTTGCCGTCGAGCTGGATGGTCATCTGCGCGATGATGGGCAGGTCGCTCAGCTCGCGTACGGCGCGGATGGCCTGGCGCGCCTCCGAGATGTCGGAGAAGGTCTCCAGCAGGAAGAGGTCGACGCCGCCTTCGAGGAGCGCCTCGGCCTGCTGCTTGAACATCTCCTTGGCCTCGTCGAAGGAGGTCGGCCCGTAGGGCTCGATGCGGAGCCCGAGCGGGCCGATGGCGCCGGCGACGTAGCAGCGCTCGCAGGACGCCTCGCGCGCCAGGCGCGCGGCCGCGATGTTGATGTCGCGCAGGCGCCCCTCGAGCCCGTACTGTTGTAGCTTGTGCGCCGTGGCCGTGAAGGTGTTCGTCTCGATCACCTCCGCGCCCGCGCGCACGTACTCGGCGTGGACCTCACGCACCAGATCAGGGTTCGTCAGGTTCAACTCGTCGTACGAGCGGTTGATGTAGACGCCCTTCGAGTAGAGCATCGTCCCCATCGCCCCGTCGAAGACGGTGACGTGGTCACTCTCTAATAGTTCTCTGAAGTCGAGCATAAGAAGTAGACGGTAGACAGCAGATAGTAGACAGTAGAAAGGCAGCCCACTACGAATCGTGCGAATGTCAGCGACGGCGCCCGCCGTGTGGAGGCTACTGTCTACTGCCTACTGTCTAATAAAAAAATCCCGCGCCAAACAACGCGGGACTTCTGGTCTTAGAAGTTGGCGACGCCGGAAGCGCCGAGCTGTTTAGCGGTTTGTTTTACGTGGCCGCAAGTCGCCTTAACTCACCACGTCTTTTGTCAACGGCGCTTATACGCCGCGCCGGGAGCCCCTGTCAAGCCGCGCCGCCGGCGTTCAGCCGCCCTGGCACCGCGGGCAGAAGTAGGTCGAGCGGCCGGCGCGCGAGAGGCGTTCGATGTGGGTGCCGCAGGTCCGGCAGGGCTCGCCCTCGCGGTCGTAGACGCGCCAGCGCCCCTGGTAGCCGCCGCCGAAGTAGCTGCCATCGATGTCCTCCGGGTCGACGTTCATCGTCGAGCCGTGGGCGAGCGCCTCGCCGAGCACTTCACGGATGGCGCGGTGGAGGCGCGGGACGCTGCGGCGCGCGAGCCCTGAAGCCGGCCCGAAGGGGTTCAGGCGTGCGAGGTGGAGCACCTCGGCGGCGTAGATGTTGCCGAGCCCCGTGACCTTCGTCTGGTCGAGCAGCACGTCCTTGAGCGCGCGACCCGTGCGCGCGAGCACGCCCGCCAGATAGGCGGGCGTGAACTCCTCCGAGAAGGGCTCGGGCGCGAGCGAGCGCAGCTCTCGCGCCTCCGACAGCAGCCCGGCAGTCGTGAGCTTCATCAGCCCGAAGTGGCGCTGGTCGGTGAAGGCCAGGCGGCGGCCGTCTTCGAGACGGAAGAGGGCGTGCGCGTGTTTCGGCAGAGGGGCGCGCGCCGGGAGCATGAGGAAACGACCGGTCATCCGCAGGTGTGTGATGAGGACGTGCCCGTTGTCCAGTTCCGCGAGGATGTGCTTGCCGCGGCGGCCGACCTTCTCGACCCGCGCGCCGCGCAGCGTATGCGCGAACTGCCGCGGCGTGCTCGCGGGGGCAAGCCCCGGTCGCAGCAGCCGGGCGGAGACGAAGACGCGGCCGCCGACGAGGCGGTCGAGCGCGCGCGCGACCAGTTCGACTTCGGGCAGTTCGGGCATCGGAAGGGTTCAGTGAAAAGTGTCGGCCAGGCGGCAGCCTTCGTCGAGCAGCGCGTTCATCTTCTCGACCGAGGTCGCCTCGGAGTAGACACGCAGGACGGGCTCCGTGCCTGACTGGCGGAAGAGTAGCCAGGACTCGTCGCCGAAGACGAGCTTCGTGCCGTCGAGCGTCTCGACCGCCTCGACGCGGTTCGAAGCTATCGCCGCGGGCGGTCTCGTGGCCAGCGACCCGACGAGCGCCTGACCGCGCGACACCTCAGTGTGCAGGTCGCGCCGGCCGAAGTGGAACTCGCCGAACTCGTGGTGCATCTCCCGCACAAGCTCGGTCGGGGTCCGGCCGGAGGCGGCTACCGTTTCCAGTAACAGCAGCGAGTTGAGAATCCCGTCGCGCTCGGGGAGGTGGCCGCGCACGCCGATGCCGCCCGACTCCTCGGCGCCGATGAGGATGTCCTCGCCCAGCATCAGGTCCGCGATGTATTTGAAGCCGATGGGCGTCTCGTGGAGCGGGAGGCCGTGCGCGGCTGCGATGCGCTTGAGCAGCACGGACTGCGAGAAGGTGCGGACGACGCCCCCGCGCTGGCCGCGCACGCGCGCGAGGTGCAGCAGGACGAGGGGCACGACTTCGTGCATGGTCATCGTCTCGCCGCGCTCGTTGACGGCGCCCAGGCGGTCCGCGTCGCCGTCGGTCGCAAGACCCAGGAGCGCGCCGCGCTCGATCACGCGTTCCCTGAGCGCGGCCAGGTTGCGCTCAATCGGCTCGGGGCTCACCCCGCCGAAATGGGCGTCGCGCCCGGCCCGGATGGTCTCGACCGCGAGGCGGCCGCCCCGCAGAAAACCTTCGACCCAACGCCCGCCCGTCCCGTGCATCGGGTCAACGACCACGCTCGCACCCAGTGCGCGCATCCTCTCAAGGTCGACGTAGGAGGCGACCTGCGCGCGGTAGCTCTCGACCTGCGTTCCGAGGCCGCCGCGCTGGTGCGGCTGGACGGGGGCGCGCCGGGGCGGCGCGGCGTCGACGAGCGCTTCGACGGCGACCGTCGTCTCGGCCGTCGCGCTCCCGCCCCAGGGCGCTTTGATCTTGAAGCCGTTGAAGTGTGCCGGGTTGTGCGAGGCCGTGATGACGACGCCGCCGGCGGCACCGCGTTCGCGAACCGCCCAGGAGACGAGCGGCGTCGGCACGTCTGAGTCGAAGAGCGAGACGTCGATGTCGTTGCCCGCGAGGACTTCGGCCGCGCGCTCGGCGAAACGCTCGGAGAGAAAGCGGCGGTCGTAGCCGACGACGACCTGTGCCCGCGTCGGGCCCCCGGAAACGTGTGAGTGGGTTGCAGGGTTCTGAGAGTCGGCGCCTGCGGGGCGGCGTTTGACGAACAGGGCGTAAGCCTGCGCGACGCGCTCGACGTTATCGAAGGTGAACTCGTCGGCGATTGGCGCGCGCCAGCCGTCGGTCCCGAAACGGATGGGGGCCGGGCGCCCGCGGCTTGTGTCGGTCACAGGGCGCCCCCGGTCTGCGTGTAATCGGTGAGGTTCGTCTTGTCGCCGAGCACGGAGCCCGTGCCGACGACGGCCGAGCGGCCGATGTGGCAGCCGCGCCCGACGACCGCGTGCGAGAGGTGTGCGCCCGCCCCGATGCGGGTGTGCGGCCAGACGACCGAGTTCTCGATGCGCGCCTTCTCCTCGACATGGACGCCCTCGCCAAGCACTGAGTTGACGACCTGCGCGCCCGGCTTGACCGTACAGTTGTCGGCGATGAGCGAGAGGTCGTCTATCTCGGCGTGAGTCGCCAGGTCCGAGTCGCCGCGACGGCTCTTGAAGCGCACGCCGCCGACACGCCCGGCCAGGATGTCGTGGTGGACCTGTAGGTAGCGCGAAGGTGCCCCGATGTCTATCCAGTATGCGCCCTCGGGCACGTGCGCGTAGAAACTCTCTCCGCGCCTGAGCAGGTCTGGGAAGAGCCCATACTCGAACGAGTAGCTCTCGCCCGCCGGCACGAGGTCGAGCACTCTGGGGTCGAGGATGTATGTGCCGGCGTTAATGGTGTTGACGCTGACCTCGTCCGCCCCGGGCTTTTCCAGAAAGCGGCGGACGCGCCCATCCGGCTCGGTCTCGACGACGCCGTAGGCCAGGGGGTTCTCGACCGGCGCGAGGACGACCGTGGCGACCGCATGTCGCTCGTTGTGCTGGCGGATGACCTCCTTCAGGTCGAGGTCGGTGACGATGTCGCCGTTGAAGACGACGGTCGGCTCGCGGATAAGGTCTTCAGCGTACTTGTAGGCCCCGGCCGTCCCCAACGGCTGCGGCTCGACCGTGTAGTTGATCTTGACGCCGAACTCCGAGCCGTCGCCGAGCTGCTGCTCGATCTTGTGCGGCTGGTAGGAGAGAGAGAGCGTGACGTCGGTGACGCCGGCGCGCCTGAGCGTGTCGAGCTGGTAGAGCAGGAAAGGGCGGTTGCAGACGGGGACGACGGGCTTCGGCGTGTAGACCGTCAACGGCCTGAGCCTCGTCCCCTTGCCGCCTGCGAGTATGAGAGCTTGCATAGATCGTTGGGGGGGAGGGGAAGGCTTCTTCTGACCGTCTCCCGCTTCAGGAAAATCAAAGGCCGTCCAGAGTCTAGCACCGCCCCGAGAGGCTTTTCAACGGAGCCGCGCGCGCTGCGGACCCCTTGCTTGACACCCCCCCGAGCCAACGTATAATCGCAGTTTGGACTAATCAACTCAAATCATTCAAACCGGCTCGCGGCGCGTCTCGTGCGCGCCGGCGCGCGCGCCTTAGATAGGGAAGGGAGCAGCACATGGCCGACAGAAGAGAGGCCGTCATCATCAGCGCCGCCCGCACGGCGACGGGGAAGTTCCTCGGCTCGCTCAAGGGTTTCACCGCGCCGCAGCTCGGCGCCATAGTCGTCCGCGAGTCGGTCAGGCGCGCGGGCGTCGCGCCCGAGGATGTGGACGAGGTCATCATGGGGTGCGTCGTGCAGGCCGGGATGGGGCAGAACCCCGCACGACAGGCCGCGCTCCACGGCGGCATCCCGTTCGGCGTCTCGGCCGTGACCATCAACAAGGTCTGCGGGTCGGGCCTGAAGTCGGTAATGATGGCCGCGCAGGGCGTGCAGCTCGGCGACTCGGAGCTGGTCGTGGCCGGCGGGATGGAGTCGATGTCGAACGCGCCCTACCTGCTGAAGCAGGCGCGCGAGGGGCTGCGCATGGGCAACGGGACGCTCGTCGACTCGATGATCCACGACGGGCTCTGGTGCGCCTTCGAGAACTACCACATGGGCAACACCGGCGAGGTCGTCGCCGAGCGCTACGGCGTGACGCGTCAGGAGCAGGACGAGTACGCGCTCAACTCGCACCGCAAGGCGGCGGCTGCCATCAAGGCCGGCAAGTTCAAGGACGAAATCATCCCCGTCGAGATTCCGCAGAAGAAGGGCGCGGCCCTCGTCTTCGACGCCGACGAGTCAGTGCGCGAGGACACCTCGCTCGAAGCCCTCGGCAAGCTCCGCCCCGCCTTCAAGGACGCGGGCACCGTCACGGCGGGCAACGCGCCGGGCGTCAACGACGGCGCCTCGGCGCTTGTCGTCACCTCGGAAGAGCGCGCGCGGCAAATGGGCGTCGAGCCGCTGGCGCGCATCGCGGCGCAGGCGACCTCCGGCATCCAGCCCGAGCTGGTGATGATGGCGCCCGTCGAGGCCATCCGGAAGGTCCTCCGTAAGGCCGGCTGGTCGCTGAGCGAGGTGGACCTCATCGAGCTTAACGAAGCCTTCTCCGTGCAGGCCATCGCCATCATGCGCGAGCTGGAGCTGGACCCGGCGCGGGTCAACGTCAACGGTGGAGCGGTCGCGCTCGGCCACGCTATCGGGCAGTCGGGCTCGCGCCTGCTGACGACGATGCTCTACGAGATGAAGCGCCGTGACGCGCGCCGCGGCCTGGCCGCGCTCTGCCTCGGCGGCGGCAACGCCGTGGCGCTGGCCGTCGAGCGCTAAAAGGGCGGCCCGAGAGGCGGACTCGCACATGACCCCCAAGGACCACAACAAGGTTATCGGCATCATGCACCTCATCTACGGCGGCTTCAACGCCCTGTTGATGCTGGTCTTCGTCGCCTTCTTCCTGCTCATTATGGGCGCCGCCGCCACCGACGCGGCCACCCCGTCGGAGGTGAAGGCCGTCTTCGGCTTCATGGGCGTCTTCGTGCTCGCTTTCGCGGCTGTCTTCGGTATCCCGCCGATCCTGGCCGGCTATGCGATGCTGAAGCGCAAGCGCTGGGCGCGCGTGATGGGTTTCATCTCGGCGTGCGTCTGCGCGCTCAGCTTCCCCTTCGGGACGGCGCTGTGCGTCTACACGCTCTGGTTCCTGAGCGGGCCGGGCGAGCATTTCCATAAGGG
>Ga0216309_1000168_pt1 | contig 11850 bp, 9 predicted proteins | sample Total_DNA_C_FD_161284 | JGI IMG/M metagenome (GOLD analysis project Ga0216309, IMG submission 161284) | Terrestrial sediment cell enrichment communities for BONCAT metagenomics from Utah, United States - Total_DNA_C | ecosystem: Environmental > Terrestrial > Deep subsurface > Rock core/Sediment ...
CTTGCTCTAAAATCCATTCCCTCTTCGGGCCAAATCAATCCAGTTTATAAAGGCGATGGGAATAAATCGATCCGGAGGAATCCAACCTAGTTCAGGAGAATGCCATCGTAGGAGAACTTCAACACCAGCAAGGCTACCTGGAAAGCAAATCGAGCTGAGGCTGATAATACAGCAAGCATTCGCCTTCCAAGCACAATTCAAGGGATTTTCGATCGCCTGGGTATTGGATTCGGGCGAAGGTATTTTTGCTGTGTAAAAACTATAGGTATTGCGCCCCCAACCCTTAACACGATATAGGGCAATATCTGCATTTTTGAGCAAGGTATCGACATTCATTCCAGCTTGTGGATATAGGGAGATGCCAATACTGGTGGTGATGTGTAAATAATGGTTTTTGAGAATAAAATTGGGTTTGAGGGCTTCTTGGATAGTGGCGCATCTAACAGCGCATCACGCCCACTCAGCTTGGTGAACAGGATTGTAAATTCGTCCCCACCCCAGGGGGCCAAGCTCTTCAACAAGCCTTTGAGCAACTGCTTTGAGCAAGTCATCTCCCACAGGATGCCCTAATGTATCGTTAATCGTTTTAAACCGATCTAAATCCAGGAATAAAACTGCCAAAAAACTGCCTAATTGCTGATGAGAGAGCGATTTCTAGAGAGAGCTTTGTGTTATATAACAGGCAATTGCCAAGGTCAATGAGGGGGTGGTGAAGTGCTGGATAGTCGATAAAACCCAGTGTTTTAGCATCCCACAAAATGAAATTACCCATAACTACAATCGTCAAAAGGCACAGCAATGCAATGCCGATTTCCTGGGTGTAGAGATTGTGACACGCTCCTGCCTGTACAATGTTACATAAGACGATCGGCAGACCAACGATGGTGGGAAATAAGCGGCGAATCCTCACACCATCGGTCCACTCGCTGCTACATATCACCCTCCCAGTTGAGTTCTAATATTTTTGTAGAGGCAATCCCCCGTTCCCTAAATCTAGGGGTAGTAGGGATAGGCACGCCCCGGCACTAACCTGGTAGGTCTGAAAGATTTTCTGTTATGTTTGAGGGTTGGATGGGGAGAGGATTTTATGATTTTTGATACGTCATTGAAATATACAATTTAGATGCGCAACAGTTTACTCCAAGATTTTTACCACAACCTATTTAGTCGGATTGCTCTAGCAGAAGGCACTGATGCAGAAGGCAATAAAAGCTCATATTTCAGCAATTAAGAACCTCCCAAATATGGGATCGGTTGCTATAAATTTTCACAAACTCCTCAAATTAAAAAAGTTGGGTTTCCTAGCTCAACCCAACCTACTTTTCATGAAGAATCACTGCTAACTCTCAAATATCCTCATCGTCTTCACCTTGCACTCCCTGGAGAATCCGCGATAGCTCACTCTTCTCATTAATCGTAATCCGAGTAGGAGAACCGCTGATAATCCGTTCGTAACCACGGAACGAATCTTTAATTTGCGGCCCTCTTTCAGTAATCGTGTATTCCCGAATTCCTTTATCGTGCCAGGAACCGCGCATCTTAAACACATTAATTGCCCGCGACATTTCTCCTCGAATCTCTACATACTGCAGCATGATAATCGTGTCAGTAATCGTAGAAATATGGGAGTCTGTAATCGAATGAGAACCCATAAACTGGTCGCTTGTATTCGTGAAAAAGCCGGTTATTTCTTCCTGCTTCGCAAAACCTGTCACTCCGATCACAAATTGCCTGAAAGCATTATTGCTGACACCCCTAGCTAAGGCCGACAGCGAGTCTATAGCAATTCGAGAAGGTTTGAACTCAGCAATTTCTGATTTAATAGTCTGCAAGTGGTCTTCCAAACCTGCAGATTCCGGGTAAGTACACAGCAGCTTCAGCAGTCCTTTCTCTTCCATTTCCTCAAAATCAATGCCCCAAGAATAAGCATTGCGGAATAACTGAGCCCGCGACTCTTCATAGGCAAACAGCAGCGCCCGATTGCCGTTCATACAAGCATTCTGCAAGAACTTGCTCACCAAGAGCGTTTTGCCGGTTCCCGTTGCACCCGTAGCCAAAATAATTGAGTCTTTGAAGAAACCGCCACCGCACATTTCGTCGAGAGTTTTATCGCCGGAAGAAACCCGCACGTTAGAAGACTTTTGAGTTAATCGCATCGCCCCCAATGGGAAAATATTAATTCCGTCATTAGTCATAGTAAAAGGATATTCGCCCTTCATGTGAGTTGTACCCCGCAACTTCAAAATTTCCATTGTGCGGCGGCGGCGTTCTCCTTCCAAAACGTTGCGAACAATCACTACATTATCCGACACAAACTCTTCCACTCCAAACCGCGCCACCGCGCCGTATTCTTCCACCCGTTCCGTAGTCATAACTGTAGTTGCTCCTACTTGTTTGAGGCGCGCAACTAAACGAAAAATTTCTCGGCGCACCACCGATGCAGCGTCGTACTGCTGAAATACGGCTGTTACCGAATCTATAGAAACCCGCTTGGCTTTGTACTTGCGAATGGCGTACTGAATTCGCTCAATTAAGGCTGATAAATCAAAATTTCCTACGATATCTTGACCTTCCGGATCGGGGGAAGCGTCCAAAATAAATAGCTTGCCTTCATCGATTAACTGTGCCAGATCCCAACCGAAACTGCAAGCATTTTTAATAATATCTGCGGGAGATTCTTCAAAAGTTACGAACACTCCAGCTTCGTCAAAATGGGTAATTCCGTTATAGAGAAATTGTACGGCAAATAAAGTTTTTCCCGTTCCTGAGGTGCCGCTGACTAGGGTGGTTCTCCCCAGCGGCATTCCGCCGTGACTGATGTCATCGAAACCCTCAATCATGGTGCGGATCTTTTCAACTCCTCCCGTTACCCATCCTTCTCGTTGAACCGTTTGACTAATTTCATTCATGTCGATTTTTGTCAACTCTCAGTATTATTTAGTTGTCAGTCATTAACCGCCGATCATCAGTCTTTGTACCCAGCTTTTAGTTTTGACTCTTGCTCAATAACTAATGACTGCTGACTGCTGACTAATGACCCCGCCTAAAAACAGATACCCTGCCACGTACTCCTGTCGTGGAGAGATCAAAATTTTAGACTCTTGTTCAAGCTCCCAGATTCATCTGTGGAGTAAATCTAAAATCTCAAATCCTTCGACGGCGAGCGATCCTCGACGGCTCGACGCTCGCGCTCGCCGAACGTCTCACGCCCCCGTCTCAAATCTAAAATCGACTGACTCTCACGTGATTATCTTATGAATTCAGGTTTTCTTCCCGAAGTTCTTCATAGAGCAAATCTAATCCTATCAGAACTTTCTCGCGATCGGACAAATCGCCAATAATTTTTCGCACCGGCGGCGGCAGGATTTTCGACAGTGTTGGGGTTGCCAATATTTTGTCCTCTTCTGCTAGCTGAGGATTTTTGAGAACGTCTATGACTTTCAGCGCGTAGACTCCTTGAAATTCTTGTTCTAAAATGTCCTTGAGGGTTTTCAAAGCTCGCACGGAGTTGGGAGTATTCCCCGCAACGTACAGCTTCAGAACGTAGGTTTTCGTCAGAGAACTCATAAACTTTTTTAAATGTTGAGTATTAGTTGTCAGATGTTAGTTATAGTTGTTATTTGTCTTGAATCCGCTGTTCTTTGTTATTTTATAATAATTTCCGCCTCGCGAGCGCGCGCCCGTTTGTCTTCTCCTTTCTCCTTGGTTAAATTCTATCTTCTACCTTCTTCTTGCTTAAATTCTGCCGAATCCCTTCTACCTTTTACCTTGAGATGCCTCTTTCGGAATTGATCGCCTGTACATCTCACACATATGAGCGATCGCGTCAATCAGAGTCAAGCGGTAATCGAGCAATATTTCCTCGTTGCGCCCTTCTATTTTTAGCTTTTTAGCAAACTCGTCCATCAATTCCATGTGAATTTCTACAATTTGAGTGACGGGCACGTCAGCAAAAAAAGCCAAATTCACAAATTCATCTATTTGATTGTTGACCGCAGTATCTTGAGAAAAATAATGCAAAAGGATGTCGCGATAACTTGACTTGAGTTGATCCAAAAACTTTTGTTTCTCGGGTGCAGAGAGATTTCGCAAAAAAATCTGTGAATTTCTTTTATAATAGACACCTAAGTATCCTAATCGCTCGCGTAATTTTTCCGCCAGCCGCCGCTGCTGTCGGCTTAGCAAACTTTGAGCCGTTAATTGGACCGTCGCATCGACCGTTGCGGATTGGTAATTGACAGGAACCGGAGTTGAAAGTTTCAGAAATTGGGCGATCGCCCGATCGATACTTGAAGCTATTTCGCTCGATCGAGCGATTGCCAGTTGCACCTCAGCAGGGTGATAAAAAAAAGTACAGCTTTCCTCTTGACTCTTGTTGGCGGTACTGGCTGCGGCCTCAAAACCCTCTGAATATGGTGCTTCGGGCTTTTCTTCCACCCCGGTCTGGGGCGAAAGAATCACCGCAGGCAAAAAGATCGATCGTTCTTGCAGCTTCCCCAGAAGCGATTGCAGATCCCGATTTACCTCAAAAACCAAACAATCAAGGTGGTAATTGTGTTTAAGGAACCCCAAAAACTCCACTGCCGACTTAATGTGCGTTAAAGCATAGCGTTCGCCCCTCAAAAGCTCGATCGCAGAGGCTGCGATTTCCTCAGAGCGGATAAAAATACCGATAGACAGTTGGGGAAGCAAAGCTGTAGGTGTACCACCTAAGTTGCCCGAAAGTGCTGGATCGCTCAGAGTTGATATCTCCTTTTAAAAAAACTTAACATTGTAACAATCATCTCAACATTTATTTTAACCAATCTTAACCGCAAAATAAGCGATCTGCTTGCAGCACAGTAATAATTAAAGTGTACTCCTTGGTTTTTGTGTCAAGCACCCTGAGCTAGATTTATGGAATTAAGCTTAAGCCTTAAAATAACTGCTATTCGCCTCAAATCAGGTGCAGCATCGAACTCCGAGGTCTCGGTGCCGCTCCCCGACCTAAAAGCGAACTGATATAAAACAAATAAGATACAGAAAGCCGCAGCTACCTTGAATATCAAAAATATTACTGCTATAGATAGCAGACTCTCAGGTTTGTTATGTCAACCACCAGCCCCAGTCTCAAAAATTTTATCGAGCCAGTGCCGCTGTGCCTCCAAACGGCGGCGCTAGAATCGCTGCGGTCAATTTTCAGCTCCAGCAACAGCGATCGAGTCGCAGTAGTCAACGAACAGCTACAGCCGCTGGGATTAGTTTACCTCCGCAGCCTTTGGGCTGGTGGAGCCGATGGCACAAACGACGGGCAGCAACCTTTGTCAGAAAGCGCGATCGCGATCGAACCAGTCAGGGCATTACCCGCGGCTCTGAGCGTCAGCGAATTCTGGCAGTACCTGCAAACAGAGGAACTCAACACCCCAGCCAGGCCAAACCGCTCCTGGGCCGGCCGCTCCTCAAACAGCCCGATCGCCCTGACAGATGCCAGCGGTAAATTTTTAGGAATACTAGACAGCATGAGCTTGCTGCAATTCGCTGCACTCAACAGCAGCCTGAGTGCCAAGCCAACAGCAGTCAAAGAAATCGAATTAATGCCCGTTGCCTCCGCCATCGCCACCGCCCTAGACGCTCAAGTGCGCTTTCTAGAAGCAGGATTGAAACCCTCGGAAAACCTGAACTCCCTAGTCCAACTCCTAGAAAAACTGCCCCTGCCCCTGAGATTGCAAACCCCCACCGCACAAATAGTCAGCCAAAACGCAGCGTGGCGGATTTTCCTGGGAGCAGGCCCGGAACCAGTTCCAGAACCAGCAGCTTCTTTGCGCAAACACTCGCCCCACAAACCCAGCCATTTAACAACCGAATACAAGAGCGTGCAGCTAGAAGCCCTCACCCATGAGTGCATGAGCCTAGTAGGAGCAAGTAGCTCGGGCGATCGCGATTCAACCGCAGCCACCAGTTGCCCGCTCCCCCTGTACGCGGCCGCCTCCCCCTCAACATTAACCGCTCCAGCTTGGTGTCCGATGGCCGGCAAACCAGACACCTACATTTGCGATTGCCCCGTACAAAAAGGTCAAGAACGGATCTGGCAATTTGTCAAACAGCCGCTCTCAGACGAGCTAATTTTAGTAATGGGACAAGATGTCACCGAAGAACATTTAGTCGCCAAAGAACTAGCAGCGAAAAACGCAGATTTAATCCACCTCAACCGACTCAAAGACGAATTTTTATCCTGCATCAGCCACGAACTAAAAACCCCGCTCACCGCCGTCCTCGGTTTGTCCAGCCTCCTGAAAGATAAATTGATCGGAGAACTCAACGACCGCCAAACACGCTACGCCAAACTAATCCATAAAAGCGGGCGGCATTTGATGACAATAGTTAACGACATTTTAGACTTGACCCGGATGGAAACCGGGCAGCTAGAACTAATTCCCGAACCGGTCGAAATAGCAGCTACCTGCAAAACAGCCTTTGAACAAGCAAAACAACTGCAACAGCAAGAAGACAAATCCTCTCCCGAACCGAGCAAAACGGACGGCGCAGCAAACGCAGAAACAAACGCCCAAATCGAATTTACACTCGAAATAGAACCAGGGGTGAGCTACTTAATTGCCGACGGACTGCGACTGCGGCAAATGCTCGTTAACCTGCTTTCTAACGCCCTAAAATTCACCGAAGCGGGCGGCAAAATCGGATTGAAAGTAAGTGTTTGGGAAGGCTGGATCGCATTCACAGTTTGGGACACCGGCATCGGCATCCCCGCCGACAAACAGCACCTGATATTTGAGAAATTCCAACAGCTAGAAAGCCCCCTCACCAGGCGCTTTCAAGGAACCGGACTCGGACTGGTACTGACTCAACGCCTAGCTAGGCTCCACGGCGGAGACGTTTCGTTTATTTCCTCAGAAAACCAAGGCTCTCAATTTACCCTGCTACTGCCACCAAATCCTCCGGGAAACAGCAGCGAAGAATTCCCAGCCCCGACCTCGGCCGAGTCAGAATTATTAAAACCCCCAGCTCAGACTCCGATCACCAATTCTCGCTCTCGTTTAGTATTAATAGTCGAAGCAGTTCCCAAATATATCGAAGATTTAACCAACGTCCTCTCGGGTTTGGGCTACCAAGTAATAGTCGCCCGTTCCGGCACCGAAGCGCTGGAAAAAGCCCGCAGGTTCAGTCCGGAAGCGATTTTCCTCAACCCGCTGCTGCCGCTTCTGTCGGGTTGGGACGTGCTGACGCTGCTCAAGAGCGATCCAGATACCCGATCGATTCCGGCGATCATCACGGCCACCCGAGGCGAAAAAGAACGGGCCAGTGTCAACCGAGCCGAAGGATTTTTGAGCTTGCCGGTAGAAGAACCAGCTTTGCGGCGGCTGCTGGCAGACTTGATCGGCCACAGTAATGCCAGTACCGCCAAACTAAGGAGTTCTTTAACTGTGTTGTGGCTCAGCCCGCAAAACAGTTCCTCTCAAGGTTCCGCTTTACTGCTCAACCCCAACTACTGCCGGGTTTTAGAAGCAGACGACCTCGGCCAAGCAGAACTCGTGGCCCGAATTTGGCGGCCCGACGTGATCGTGTTGGACGGTACAAGTCAACTGCAAAACCCCTCAGCTTTTATCGAACAGTTAAGTCGGTCTCGAAATTTGGGTGCTCTCCCCTTGGTGACTTTAGACCCCACAACTACGCAACTGGCAAATCAAGTCAAAAAATTGTCGGTATTTCCCTGTTTGGCTACTCTGGGTTCCGAGGACAGTGAAACTTCAGGTACCGGGTTGGTGGCAAGTGCATTGTGGCAAGTGATTCAAGTCGCTGCTGGCATGAGTTGGAAGCCCAGCATTTTATTTGCCGACATTTCGACTTTACCCGATTTGCACCGCACTGCTGGGGGGAACCCGACGGAAGAATTGGAAAATCGCGATCGACCGACAAATGTCGAGATTCCCCTGCCCAATTCCCAGTTTTCTACTCCCAACTTTCAAGCTTTGATTCAGTACATCCAAACCGCAGGATTTCGAGGGTCGATCGCTCAGAACTGGACAGAAGTTTTGCAGCAGTTGCAATATCAAAGCGTTGACTTAGTTTTGCTGTGCTTGCCAGATGCCCCCTCAGCATCCTCCGCTATGTTGCAGGCGCTATCGAACCTCCGGCAAATGGCAGTTAAACGGCCAATTTTAGTCTGGGATTATCGGTCTGCTGTAAATTCGGAATCCGAGGCGATCGACTTTCTGCTGCAAGAAGTATCTGCCAAAATTTTGCCTTCTTCCTTGTCGGCAGCACAATTATTAGACAAAATTCAACAGACTTTATTAACTCATTCAAGTTGCGGAAAATGAACAATTTACCCGGTTTGTAGTGAGGACTTCAGTCCTCTCTAAAGCAGTGAAGAAAAACTCTTATTCCTTCCTTCCAAACAGAATTTTGGAACTATTTAGCTGAAAACGGCGAAGGGTTGCGAGTCAGGAAGCAATATCAAAAGTCAAAAATATGGGTTATTATAGGCGATCGAGAAACCCTTATATTTTTTTCTGGGGCTGTACAGTGCCTAATCGCATTCCTTTAATATCTTTGGTGCTCGCACTCGGTTTGTGGACAATGCCCGAGCCTGCTGTCGCACAGGCACTCCTGCCTTACACCCTGCAAATCGACTCTGCCCAACTCGAACAAACAGCCCTGAGCCTTGCAGAAGAAGCGGTCCAGCTAGCCAGACTCCAGCAGTACCAACTCGCCGTCCCCAGAGCCGAACTTGCTACACAATTAGCCCCTAAGAATTCTCAAACTTGGACTTTGTTAGGCAGTTTGTACCTTCAAGTCGAGCAGTTTGACAAAGGCATTGAAGCTTTGGGGCAAGCTCAATCTCTGTCGCCAGAAAATGCCTCTATTAAATTTGTCTTGGGAGAAGCTCACTTTCGGAAAGCGAACTACCAGAAAGCAGCGGAATACTTGCAAGCAGGGTTGAAATTACAACCAGACACTCCGGGCGCTTTATTTGATTTGGGCAACACTTTTTACAAGCTCAAGCAGTTTGATCGGGCGATCGCCCAGTACGAAAAAGCCTTTGCTTTAGAAAAAAACCTCTGGCCCGCTGTCAACAATATCGGATTAGTCAAATACGAAATGGGAGATGTCGATGGCGCTATCAAACGCTGGGAACAGGCGATCGCCCTCGACGACAAAGCAGCAGAAGCAATGCTAGCTCTAGCAGTAGCACTCTACGGCAAAGGCGACCAAGCAAAAGGCTTAGCGATGGGAGAAGCAGCTCTGAAACTCGACAAACGCTATGCTACCGTAGAATATCTCAAAGAAAACCTCTGGGGCGATCGCTTGATCGCAGCTACCCAAAACTTCCTGGCTACTCCCCAAATTAAAGCAGCACTGGCCAAAATTGAAGACGCCCGACCCTCTCCCGAAATGTCACCTTAATTCTAGTTACGTTTGTAGTGAGGACTTGAGTCCTCAAAGCCTTTTTTAACTCACAGCCAACTATCTTATTGAGGACTAAGACCAAAAAATAGTTGAATGCGCTATGGGTAGGGGTAAGGTGCGCCCACAAGCACCCTACAGATTGAGTTGGTGCGTAAGTTCTATTATTGCCACGAAGAAGTCGCTGTCTTCCATTCTCCAATCTAAAATCTAAAATCTAAAATCTAAAATCCCATGACCCCCCTAAGCTGGAAAGAACTAGAAGCCCTCACAGACTTTGAAGTCGATCGCGTCAACGGGCCAACCAACGCCCAAGCCCGGTTGCGCCTGTTTGGTAAAACCGAATCGGATGTGCGAGTCACCCTCTACCGCGATAACCATGCTTGGTGTCCCTACTGCCAAAAAATCTGGCTGTGGCTGGAAGAAAAACAAATCCCCTACCGTATTGACAAAGTTACTATGTTCTGCTATGGGGAAAAGGAAAGCTGGTACAAGCGCAAAGTGCCATCGGGAATGCTACCGGCGATCGAACTAGACGGCCGCATCATCACCGAAAGCGATGATATCTTAATCGCCCTGGAACGAGTCTATGGCCCCTTGGGTTTGGGCATGGAAAACCCCGCAGTAATACCCATGCGGCGGTTAGAGCGACTGCTGTTTAGGGCCTGGTGCTCTTGGCTGTGCTACCCAGCAAGTTCAGCCAGAGTAGAACAGCACAACCGCGACCAATTTATCAGCGTCGTCGCCCAGGTAGAAAAGGCTCTCGCCAGCACTCCGGGGCCTTATTTCCTCGATGAATTTGGCACTGCGGATGTCATCTTTACGCCCTACGTCGAACGGATGAATGCCAGTCTTTACTACTACAAAGGCTACTCGATGCGGGAAGAAAACCCGCGCTTTGCTGACTGGTTTGCGGCGATGGAAACCCGCCCTACCTATCGCGGCACTCAGAGCGATTTTCACACGCACGTCCACGATTTACCGCCTCAGATGGGCGGCTGTTATGAAAACGGCGAACCTCAGATGCTAGTCAATAAAGCCCGGGTGGATAATGGGCCTTGGGCTGGACTCCCAGATGTGATGTACCCAGAACCGGAAACCTCCCGCGCTGAAGCACTTCATCGCGTCATTAAGCACCAGCGCAACATCGTTCGAGTCAATCCTGCTGATGACAAGTTATTCGATGAGGCTTTGCGTTGTGCTTTAACTTTGATGATGACTGGCGAAGTTTGTACGCCGCCTGCTGGTTCTGATTCGGCTTTGCGGTATTTGCGCGATCGGGTGAATGTGCCCCGCGATATGTCCATCTACGCGGCGAAGCGGCTGAGGGAAGCTTTGGAGGAAACGGCGGCTTTGGTGGGTGATGGCCAAGGTTCTCCGATTCTGCTGAAGCATCGGCGAGACCAAGATCCGGCTAATTTTAATTTTGTGTAGGGGGCGTCTGGTGGATTTGCTCAAAGGTTTCTCCAAACACGACATCAGAGATTTGTAAGGTACGATCGGATTATTTCCTAGACTGTTTCAGAGGCTATGGGTATGGTTTCAGTATCCAACAACCAACCAATCATTATTCGTACAGAGCGCGGACTGACAATTTCAGGTACGCGCATCACTCTCTATGATGTGATGGACTACGTGACGGCTGAGTATCCCGCGAAGTTTATCCGTTCCTTGTTTGATTTAACAGACGATCAGATTAACGTTGCTTTATCCTACATTGAGGCAAATCGTGCAGAAGTCGAAGCAGAATATCAAATTGTTTTAAGGCAAGCTAAGGAAATTCAGCATTACTGGGAAGAACGCAATCGCGAACATTCAGCCCGCGTTGCAGCGATGCCACCCAAACCCGGTCGAGAGGCTCTTTGGGCAAAACTTCAACAGCAGAAAGCGAAACACGAACTAGAAGCGTAAGCAACGCCGGTCTAAAGACACGGGGCTTCAGCAAACAAACTGAAGCCGTGCTTACCAGCCTAAGTCTTAATTGACTACGTTTTTTGGGTCACGATACCAGTGGATGCGTAGCTAGTCTCCTGCTCTATCGTTTGTAGTTAAACAACTTTAAGGTCACTGAAGTAGTGCTGCAAACCTAACAAGCCCTTAAAACATTGGCGAAGCTAACATTACGAGAAATCGAAGGGACACAACAATGTCTATCAAACCCAACTACGTCTTTGTTTTAGATACTAACCGCAAACCACTAACACCATGTAAACCATCGTTAGCACGTAAATTGTTAAAAGTTGGGAAAGCTAAAGTTTTTAGGCTGTACCCTTTTACAATAATCCTGAAAAAGGAGGTAACTGAAGACCCGCGACCCCTGACTCTAAAGATTGACCCCGGTTCAAAAGTTAGTGGATTAGCCATACTTTCAGGTTCCGATCTAGTTTGGGTAGCCCAATTAACTCATCGCGGTCAAGCAATTAAGGCATCGCTAGATTCGCGTCGTTC
>Ga0216309_1000169_pt1 | contig 11814 bp, 8 predicted proteins | sample Total_DNA_C_FD_161284 | JGI IMG/M metagenome (GOLD analysis project Ga0216309, IMG submission 161284) | Terrestrial sediment cell enrichment communities for BONCAT metagenomics from Utah, United States - Total_DNA_C | ecosystem: Environmental > Terrestrial > Deep subsurface > Rock core/Sediment ...
GGACTACAGCGGGGTGGCCTTGCCAATCTCCAGCGACCGCACCTTCGCGGTGCCCTTCACCTTCTTCAGCTCGGCCTCCACCTTGTCGGGAGAGCCCGTGAGGAGCGGGAAGGTGCCGTAGTGCATGGGCACCACGGTGGGATTGCCGAGCAGCCGGGCCGCCTGGGCGGCTCCGGCGGGATCCAGGGTGAAGTGGCCCCCCACGGGCAGCAGGGCGTGGGTCGGCTTGAAGCGCTCGCCGATGAGGCTCATCCCGCCGAACACGCCGGTGTCCCCTCCGTGGTAGAGGGTGGGCCCGTTGTCGATCTGGATGACGAAGCCCATGGGGGCGCCCGCGTACTGCGAGGGGCTCTTCTCATCGGCGGCGTAGCTGCTGGAGTGCACGGCCTCCACGAAGTGGATGGTGGCGTCCTTCACCTTGAAGCTGCCTCCGATGTTGCCGCCCATGGCCTTGTCCTGGGGCACTCCCAGGAGGCTGACCAGCTCGTAGCAGCCATACACCTGGGCTCCCGTCTTCTGCTGGAGCTCCTTGGTCTGCCCCACGTGGTCGAAGTGCCCGTGGGACACGAGGATGGCGTCTACCTGCTCCGGCCACTGCGCGCCCTGCGGAGCCTTGGGGTTGCTCAGCCAGGGGTCGATGGCCAGCGTGGCCCCGCCGGGAGTGCGGACGATGAAGGCCGCGTGGCCCCACCAGGTCAGCTCCGTCTTGCCGGGCGCGGCCGCGGCCTCCTTCTTCGCCCCCCCCTTCGCGGGCGGCTGCGCGGCCGGCTGCGCGCCCGCCGTCCCCGCCAGAGACACGAGCGCTCCCACCATCACTGCTGCGAGCTTGTTCCTCATTGCGTGCTCCTCCTCGAAACCACACGGCGCCCATGGAGCCACCAGGACACTCCACGGTCGAGGGGCCGCTTATGCGGCGGACAGGCAGTCGTCCAGAGGCAAATCCGCTGGCTGTCCACGGCACGGTGGACAGAGGCCGGATCCGGGCGTACGGCTCGCGACCTATCAGCTAGGCTGCGTCGCCCGTGGACCATCGATTCCAGGTCAATCTTCGAGGAGTCATCGAGCTCCTCTCCCACCACCTCTACAGCACGCCCGGCGTGTTCGTCCGCGAGCTGCTGCAGAACGCCACCGATGCCATCCGGGCCCGTCAGCACCTGGAGCCCGGGCACCCGGGCACGGTGCGGGTGGAGCTCATCGAGAAGCAGGATGGGGGCCTGCCCACCCTGCTCTTCAGCGACGATGGCGTGGGGCTGACGGAGGAGGAGCTGCACCGCTTCCTGGCCACCATCGGCGAGAGTTCCAAGCGCGAGACGCTGGAGGCGCGCCGCAACGACTTCATCGGTCAGTTCGGCATCGGCCTGCTGTCCTGCTTCATGGTGTGCGACGAGCTGCTGGTGGTGACGCGCTCGGCGAAGGGGGACGGGAGCACCCTGGAGTGGCGGGGCCGGCATGACGGCACCTACGCCGTGCGAGCCTCCGAGCACCCGCTGGAGCGGCCGGGCACCCAGGTCTTCCTCGTCGCCCGCGCGGACGCCGCCGAGTACTTCACCGCCGAGCGCGTGCGGCAGCTCGCGACGCACTATGGCGGCCTGCTGCCCTTCCCCATCCACCTCACCGCGGACGGGCGCACCGAGACGCTCAACCCGGCCCCGCCGCCCTGGCGTCGCGAGTACGCGAGCGTGGCGGAGCGTCGCAAGGCGCTGCTGGCCTACGGGCGCGAGGTGTTCCACACCGACTTCGTGGACTGCATCCCCCTGCGCGCCGAGGCGGGCCAGGTGGAGGGGCTGGCCTTCGTGCTGCCCTTCTCGCCCAACTTCAACGCGCGGCAGAAGCACCGCGTGTACCTCAAGGACATGCTGCTGTCCGAGAGCGCGGAGAACCTGCTCCCGGAGTGGGCCTTCTTCGTCAAGTGCGTGGTGAATGCCCAGGGGCTGCGCCCCACCGCCAGCCGCGAGTCCTTCTACGAGGACGCCACCCTGGCGCGGGCCCGCGAGTCGCTCGGGCAGGTGCTGCGCCAGTACCTGGTGGACCTCGCCCACAGCGACCCGCGCACGCTGCAGCGCCTCATCGCCCTGCATGGCCTGTCGGTGAAGGCGCTCGCGCTGGACGATGACGACTTCTTCCGGCTCGTCATCCACTGGCTGCCCTTCGAGACGACGCTCGGGATGATGACGCTGGGGCACTACCGCCAGACGTACCCCTCGGTGCGCTACGTGACGAACCTGGACTCCTTCCGGCAGGTGGCGCGCGTGGCGGCGGCGCAGGAGCTGTGCATCATCAACGGGGCCTACACGCACGACACCGCGCTGCTGGAGAAGCTGCCGCGCGTGCTGCCGGATGCGCGGCTGGAGCTCTTCTCCGCGGCCCAGCTCCCCCAGCGCTTCGAGGAGCCGACGCCCGAGGAGCACCAGCAGGTGGCGCGGTTGCGGCAGGTGGCCCAGGAGGCCCTGGAGCCCTTCCGCTGCCAGGTCACCCTCAAGAAGTTCCTCCCGGTGGAGGTGCCCACGCTCTACGGGGACGTGGACGAGGGGGCCTTCCGGCGGGACGTGGAGCGCGCCCGCGAGGAGACGGACGAGCTGTACGCCTCGGTGCTGGAGGGCGCGCTGGCCGAGTCCCAGGAGGAGGAAGAGAAGCCGCAGCTGTGCTTCAACCTCCTCAACCCGGTGGTGCGTCGGCTGGCGCGGGTGCGGGACGTGGCGCAGCTCAAGCTGTCGGTGGAGATGCTGTACGTGCAGGCGCTGCTGCTGGGCCACCGCCCGCTGAACGCGCGGGAGATGGCGCTGCTGAACCGGGGGCTGCTGGGCCTCATCACGGCACGCCTGGACGAGGACGAAGGCACAGGGGGAGTACATTGACGGAGCAGGACTGGCGCGAGCAGGTGCGCACCCTCCTCGGGCGCGCGGAGCGACTGGAGCCCGGCGAGGCCAAGGTGATGGCGCTGGAGGAGGCCACCCGCCTGGCGGATGCGCACGGAGACGTGCCGCTCGCCTATGAGGTCCGCGACGCGCTCATCGACGCGGCCACCTTCGGGGGCTTTCCGGACCGGGCCCTCGTGGCCTTCGCGTGGTGCCGGGGACAACAGAAGAAGGACCCGGAGCGCTTCTCCCCGGAGCAGCTGCTGTGGAAGCAGAAGTGGGTGGTGGGCCGGCTGGACGAGTTCCCCCACATCAGCCTCAAGCAGATTCAAGGCGCGCTGGAGGACGTGGAGCAGTGCTTCGCGAAGGCGGGCGCCGGGCAGCGGGCGGTGCTGAAGCTGCGCTACCAGGTCGCCCGCGACATGGGAGACCCGGCCGCCGACGCGCTGTGGGCGAAGTGGGTGGAGGCCCCGCGCGACCACCTCACGGACTGCCGGGCGTGCGAGCTGGATGACGAGCTGGACTACCACCTCGACCGCGGCGAGTACGAGGTGGTGCTGAAGAAGGCGCGGCCCCTGCTGGAGGGGCGCAACGGCTGCGCGGAGGTGCCTCACCTGACGCTGGGCACCGTGCTCTACCCGCTCTTCAAGCTGAACCGGATGGAGCAGGCGCGCGACAGCCACCTGCAGGGCTACTCCCTGGTGCGGCGCAACCGGGAGTTCCTCGCCACGGTGGGTGAGCACCTGGAGTTCCTCACGCTGACGGGAAACGTGGTGCGCGGGCTGAGGCTCTTCGAGCGCCACGTGGACTGGGCGCTGGAGCACGCCAGCCACCGGGACCGCTTCACCTTCTACACGGCCTCGCTCGCCCTCCTGGAGCAGGCGCTGGTGGAGGGGCACGAGCGGGTGGAGCTCTCGCTACCGCGCGCCTTCACGCTGTACACGCCCGAGGGGGCGTACCCGACGCGGACGCTGCGCGACTGGCTGGCCGCGCAGGCGGAGGGCATCGCGGCGAAGTTCGACGCGCGCAACGGGACGGATCGCTTCCACCAGTTGCTCTCCCGGGCGAAGCACCTGGGGAACGAAGTGGTCCCGTTCCCCATCGACGCCTCTCTTCCCTCCTGAGCCCTACGGCCGCTTCTCGGGGCTCGCCGTCAGGGACGGGTCTCGCTCCACCACCGGATCGAGGATGTCGTCGATGCGGCGCATCACCTCCGGGCTCAGCTTCACCCCCGCCGCCTTCACGTTCTCCTTCACCTGCTCGGGCCGCGAAGCCCCGATGATGGCCGACGCCACGTTCGGGTTCTGAAGCACCCACGCCACCGCCAGCTGCGCCAGCGACAGCCCCACCCCCTCCGCCACCGGCTTCAGCTGCTGCACCCGGTTCAGTACGTCGTCCGTCATGAAGCGCTGGATGAAGCGCGCCCCGCCCTTCTCGTCTGCGGCCCGGGTCCCCTCCGGCGGCTTCTGTCCCGGCTTGTACTTGCCCGTGAGCACGCCCTGGGCAATGGGCGACCAGACGATCTGCCCCACGCCCAGCTCCCGCGACGTGGGCACCACCTTGCCCTCGATGATCCTCCACAGCATCGAATACTGCGGCTGGCTGGAGATGAGCTGGATGCCGAGCTGCCTCGCCAGCATCACGCCCGCGCGAAGCTGCTCGGCCGTCCACTCGGACACGCCGATGTAGAGCGCCTTGCCCTGGCGGACCACGTCCGCGAAGGCCTGCATCGTCTCCTCCAGCGGCGTCTCGTGGTCGTAGCGGTGCGCCTGGTACAGGTCCACGTAGTCCGTCTGCAGCCGCCGCAGCGAGCCGTTGATGGACTCCAGGATGTGCTTGCGCGACAGGCCCCGGTCATTGGGCCCGGGTCCCGTCGGCCAGTACACCTTGGTGAAGATCTCCAGCCCCTCGCGACGCTGCCCCTTGAGCGCGCGGCCGAGCACCTCCTCGGCGCGCGTGCCGGCGTAGACGTCGGCGGTGTCGAAGGTGGTGATGCCCTCGTCGAGCGCGGCGCGCACGCAGGCGAGCGCCGCCGCCTCCTCGACCTGGGAGCCATGGGTCAGCCAGTTCCCGTAGGAGATCTCGCTGACCATCAGACCGCTGCTGCCGAGATGTCGGAAGTTCATGCGGCCCACTTACTCCGCCGCCCGCACCGACACCACCGGAACGCGTCAGCCCCCGGACTGGGAGCGCGCCGGAAGCGAGACGGTGAACACCGTCCCGTCCCCCGGCACGCTGCGCACCGAGATGTCCCCTCCGAATCGCCGCACGATGTTCCGGCTGATGGACAGCCCCAGCCCCGTGCCCGTCCCCTTCGTGGTGAAGAAGGGCTGGAAGAGCCGGTGCAGGCGCTCGGGCGGAATGCCCGGCCCCGTGTCGCTGACCTCGATGACGGCCTGATCCGACTCGCGGCGCGCGGTGATGCGGATCTCCTTGCGCGCCCCCTCGGACTCCGCCAGCGCCTGCGCCGCGTTGACCAGCAGGTTGACGAAGACCTGCGACACCGGCCCCGGGTTGCCCTTCACCACCAGCCCCTCGATGAGCTCGGCCTGCACGCTCGCCCGCTGCGTCGTCTCCACTCGGGCGATGCGCAGCGCCGAGCGGATGGCATCGTTGAGGTCGAACCAGCCCCCGGCCTCGTCGTCCGTGCGCGACAGCGCGCGCATGTCCCGAACGATGTCGCTGATGCGGTGGGCCCCCTCGTTCGCGTCCTTCACGGCCAGTTCCATCTCGTTGAGGTCCACCGGCCTCCCCTCGCGCAGCGCCCTCACCTGCTGCTGGACGAAGTCGAGGTTGCTCTGGATGTAGGCCGTCGGGTTGTTGATCTCATGCCCGATGCCGGCCGCCACCTGCCCCAGGGTCGCGAGCTGCTCGGACGCCGCGAGCTGGCACGCCAGTCGCCCATTCTCCAGCGCGAGCACCACGTGGCTGGAGAGCACCGCCGCGCGGTCCAGGTCCCTCTTGCCGAAGATGCGCTGGTTGTCCCTGCGCAGCAGGCACAGCACCCCGAGCAGCCGCTCCCCCACCGCCAGGGGATAGAAGATGGCCGACGCCTTCCCCATCTTCGAGACGTTCCCGAGCCGCCGGTCCAGCAGCCCCGGGCCCATCAAGGCCGGCGTCCGGTCGGAGGAGAGCGCCTGGGCCACCTGCTCGCACAGCCCGCGCAGCAGGGTGCCCTCCTCCTCCGAGGCCAGTCCTCGCGCGTACGCCAGCTGGAGCTGCCCGTTCATGTCGGGGATGGCGAGCAGCGCCGCATCCGCGGCCATCAGGTTCTGGCTCCCCTCCACGATGGACTGGGGAATGCGGGAGAACTCGCTCGTGGCGAAGAAGGACTGGCTCATCCGCACCATGTCCGCCGACACGTTGAGGCGGTAGCGGTCCACGGCACGCGCCACGCACGAGTACATCTCGTGGATGTCGAACGGCTTGCGGACGAGGTCGAACGCCCCCGCCCGCAGGCACTCGATGGCCGTCTCCACCTCGGCATAGCCCGTGGCGACGATGACCTCGATGTTCGGCACCGTCCGCTTCACCTCGCGCAGCAGCTCCAGCCCACTCATGAAGGGCATGCGCACGTCGGTGATGATGACCCCGGGCGGGGACTCCTGGAGGACCCTCAGGGCGACCTTGCCATCGGACGCCTCGGAGATTTGATAGCCCTCCTGCTCCAGTTGGTAGCGAAGCAGCAGGCGCATGTCCCGCTCATCGTCTACGACGAGGATCTGTTCAGGCATGGGGAGATTCCAGAGAGAAGAAAGAGTGGGGGCGGACGAGACTCCGCCGCGAAGGGGTGGGGCTCATGGGGAGGCCTCCGCGCGTTGCGCCGGAGCCAGCGCCCCCGGAAACCGCAGGCGCACCGTGGTGCCCGTCCCGGGCGCCGACTCCACGTCGATGCGGCCTCCGTGGGCCTCGACGATGCTCCGGGTGATGGACAGTCCCAGGCCCGTGCCCTGCCCCACCGGCTTGGTGGAGAAGAAGGGATCGAAGATGCGCTGGAGCACGTCCGGGGACATGCCGCTGCCCGTGTCCGTCACGAACAGCTCGACCCCATCGTGCGCCGGGGAGACACGGGCTCCGACGTACACCCTGCCGCCCGGTGGTGTCGCATCCAGCGCGTTGCCAATCAGGTTCATCAGCGCGGACTCCATCTCCGGCATGTTGGCCTCCACCCGGGGCAGCTCGTCCGGGGAGGGCTGGAGGACCTCCAGGCGCACCTGTCCGCGCACGGCCTGACCGCCGGCCAGCTCCCGCACGCGCGCGAGCATCGCCCCCACGTCGATGCGCTCGCGCTGGAGGTCGGTCTTGCGCGAGAAGTCCAGCAGCGCCCGCACCAGCCCGGCGCAGCGCTGCGTCTGCTTCTCGATGGAGAGCAGCGCCGCACGCGAGGGCTCGTCCAGCGAGGACTTCCGCAGCAGCCCCTGGGCGAAGCCGAGGATGATGCCGAGCGGGTTGTTGAGCTCGTGCGAGAGGCCGGCCACCAGCGTGCCCACCGCCGCCATCTTCTCCGACTGCACCAGCGACTCGCGCAGCCGCTTGTACTCGCGCAGGTCCCTCACGATGCAGACGTGCCCCTGCACCTGCCCCTGCGCGTCGAGGGCACGCGACACGGTGAGCTGCACCGGAATGGCGGCCGCCTGCCCGGTGTGGACGGTGAGCTCGGCGTCCACCGGCTCACCCTCGCGGGCCCGGGAGACCAGCTCCTTGACGCGCGCGCGGGCCTCCTGGGGCACCGCCCGCTCCACGAAGGAAGTTCCCAGCACCTCCGGCCGGGGCCACCCGAAGAGCTTCTCCGCCGCCTCGTTCCAGACGCGGATCCCCCCTTCGTTGTCCAACATGAGGATGGCGTTGGGCGAGGTCGAGGTGATCTGCGCCAGCAGCGAGAGCTGTTCCCTCGAGCGCTCCAGCTCTCCGGTGCGGCGCTCCAGGCGATCCAGCATCTGGTTGAAGGTCCGGGCAACCGAGCCCAGCTCGTCCCCGGACGTGACCGGGATGCGCTGGTTCAGCTCGCCCCCGCCGATGATGCGCCGCATGGTGTCGCGGATCTGCTTGAGCGGACGCAGCAGCAGCCGGGTGCGCCAGAAGACCACCAGCACCAGCAACAGCGCCGTCACCGCCCCTCCCTGGAGCATCCGCCAGCGCATCACGTCCACCGGGCCGGAGATGCGCTCGGCGGGGACGGAGAGGACCAGGGACCACGTGAAGCCATGCTGGCGGGCGAAACCCTCCAGCGGGACGAGCAGATAGAACGCCTCGCCCAGCAGCACCGAGTCGCGCCGCGTGGGCCCGCTGGACAGGGTCCGCAGCTCCCGGACGACCGGCGCGGGCAGCGCCCCCATCAGCGGCGTCTCTCCCTCCAGGAGCACCACGTCGAAGCCCTCGCGCGGGGAGCCCGCGTGGAGGAACGAGAGGTCGAACCGGGCGACCAGGACTCCCTCGGTGTGGCGCTGGTCGATGACGGGAAAGGCGAAGAGGACACGCGCCCGGCCGCCCTCGGAGATGCCCTGGGCGATGGGGTGGCCGTTGCGGACCCGGGGCCACCAGGGCGCCTCCGAGAAGGAGACGACCGCCGCCTGTGACGGGTGCCGCCCGTTCGGGGCGATGACGCGCCCCTTGGAGTCGAGCAGCCACAGCTCGGCCCCCTCGCCCTCCTTGCCAGGCAGGCTCAGCCGCCGCATGAGGGACTCGAGGCTCTCGGGGTTGGCGGCGAGCGACCGCACCGCGTCCCACCGCGGCTGGAACTGCTCGTCGATGTCCCGCGAGACGAAGCGCGCCAGGTCCAGCAGGTGCTCCCTGCTGGCCGTCTCGAGCGCCTCGTGCGCGCTGCCGGACACGGTGGTCATGAGGACCCCGACCGTGACGACGTCGATGAGCAGGAAGAGGAGGAGGAGCTTGCCCTGGAAGCTCCGAAGCAATTTCACGGCGATGTCCTGCCGCCGCGGAGCAGCAGCGGGCCCTGCACCGCTGATGGCAGTCGTCGCATGGTTCCCCCGAGAAGAACTGGGGGCCCAGGATACAGGCCACCCCGCCCGGAAGGGAAAAGCGCCACGGGTTCGTCACGGCCAGCAGGCAGGCGTGCTCGCTGGCCGCGACGGCACTCTCAGCGCTTGAGGTTTCGGAAGGGGTTGTTGAAGGGCTCGGCCGAGGGCTTCTGCGGCGCGGGCGCCTTGCCGCCACCGCCCGGCTTGCCCGCGGGAGGCCTCGGTGCCGCCGAGGTGGACGCGGCCCGGGGAGCACCCGAGGAGCGTGGAGCACCAACGGATGGCGTGGTGCCCTCGGTGACAGCACGCACGGACAGGCCGAGTCGCTTCCGCTCCAGGTCCACGCTCAGCACCTTCACCGTCAGCCGGTCACCGACCTTCACCGCCTCGCTGGGGTCCTTGATGAAGCGGGTGGAGAGCTGCGACACGTGGACGAGCCCGTCCTGGTGCACGCCCACGTCGACGAAGGCCCCGAAGGCCGTCACGTTGGTGACAACCCCCTGCAGCACCATCCCCTCCTTCACGTCCTCCAGCTTCTGCAGGTCCTCCCGGTACGCGGGCGCGGTGAAGTCACCACGAGGATCCCTGCTGGGCTTCTCCAGCTCGGCGAGGATGTCCCTGAGCGTCAGCTCGCCCAGGTCCGGCCCCAGGTAGCGCTTCGCGTCGATCTTCCGCACCAGCGCGGCGTTGCCCACCAGCTCCTTCACGTTGACGCCCAGGTCCTTCGCCATGCGCTCCACGACGGCGTAGCGCTCGGGGTGCACGGCGCTCGCGTCCAGCGGCTCGGGGCCGTTCACGCGCAGGAAGCCCGCGGCCTGCTCGAAGGTCTTCGGGCCCAGCCCGCTCACCTTCAGAATCTCCCGGCGCGTGGTGAAGCGGCCCTTGGCGGCGCGGTGGGAGACGATCTTCTTGGCCAGCGTGGGGCCGATGCCGGACACGTGCTCCAGCAGCTGCGGCGACGCGGTGTTGACGTCCACGCCCACGGCGTTGACGCACGAGTCCACCACCTCGCCCAGCTTCTTCTTGAGCAGGCCCTGGTCCACGTCGTGCTGGTACTGGCCCACGCCGATGCTCTTGGGGTCGATCTTCACCAGCTCCGCCAGCGGATCCTGCAACCGGCGGCCGATGGACACCGCGCCGCGCAGCGACACGTCCAGGTCGGGGAACTCCTCGCGGGCCACCTCGGAGGCCGAGTAGATGGAGGCCCCCTGCTCGCTCACGGACACCACGGGCACCTGCGAGCCGAGCGCCTTGAGCACCTCGCGCACGAAGGTCTCCGCCTCGCGGCTGCCCGTGCCGTTGCCCACGGCGATGAGCTCCGGCTTGTGCTTGAGGATGATGGCGCCGCACTGCTTGGCCGCCGCGGCGCGCTCGTGGCCGCTCTTCTCCGAGTACAGCGTGGCGGTCTCCACCACCTTCCCGGTGCCATCCATCATCGCCACCTTGATGCCGGTGCGCAGGCCGGGGTCCATGGCCAGCACGGGCCGGCTGCCCGCGGGCGCGGTGAGCAGCAGGTGGCGCAGGTTCTGCCCGAAGACGGTGATGGCCTCGCGGTCCGCGCGCTCCTTCAGCTCGTTGCGCAGCTCGGACTCCAGCGAGGGGCCCATGAGCCGCTCCCACGAGTCCTCCACGGCGGCGCGCAGCTCCGGGGCGAACGGCGACTGGGGCTTCGTCACCACGCGCGAGGCGAGTGTCCCCTTCACCTCATCATCCGGGAGGGCCAGCTGGATGCGCAGCACCTCCTCGGCCTCGCCGCGCAGCAGCGCGAGGATGCGGTGCGAGGGCGCCTTGGACAGGTCCTCCTCGTGGTCCGCGTAGTTGTCGAACTTGGTCGTCTCGCCCTTCTTCGCGGCGACGACGGCCGAGCGCAGCTGCCCCTTGTTCACGCACAGCTCGCGGGCGGTGCGGCGCAGGCCGGCGTCCTCGGCCACGCGCTCGGCGCAGATGTCACGGGCCCCGGCCAGCGCCGTCTCCAGGTCCGGCACCTCCTTGCCCGGGTTGACGAAGGCGCGGGCGCGGGCGGCCACGTCCTCCTTCTTCCCGCTCTCCTGCTTCCACAGCAGGTCGGCGAGCGGCTCCAGCCCGCGCTCCCGGGCGATGGCCGCGCGGGTGCGCCGCTTGGGCTTGTAGGGAAGGTACAGGTCCTCCAGCTCCGTGCGCGTCTTCGCGCGCCGGATGGCCTGGGTCAGCTCCGGGGTGAGCTTCCCCTGGCCCTCAATGGTGCGGAGGATGGTTTCCCGGCGGGAGTCCAGCTCGGCGCGCTCGGCGGCACGGTCCAGGATGGTCTGGATCCGCACCTCGTCGAGGCCGCCCGTGGCCTCCTTGCGATAGCGGGCGATGAACGGGACGGTGGCTCCCTCTTCACTCAGGGCGAGGGTCCGGTCCACCTGCTCGGGCTTGAGACCCAGTTCCTTCGACAGCTCGATGGCGTAGGCGTGCATGGCGACACGAACCCTACACCATCCCACACCAAAAGGCGAATCGGGTCCGGGAGCCCATGGCAAGAGGTGGGGCACCTGCTGCTGCTCAAGTTGGTGGCGCTCGTGCCAGGGCCGCTGCGCCTGGTGCTCGACGACCCCCTGTGTACTCACAAGGGACCGCTCGGTAGGCCCGGAACAGGTGCTCACCTTGCTCCGGAATCGGTGCTCACCTTGGCCCGGTGCACGCACCTCAGTTGGGGGGGTATATGGTTTCTTTACCCGATTGGGCGTTGATCCTCAGCTCTCCTCCATCGTCCGATGTGTAGACGAAGAACGTTTCCCCTGTTGTCCTATCAAGGACTGACTTCCCGTTGCGGTATACCTTCCCGTCGCGGGGCAACTCGTTGATCCCACCACCACTCATTCTCTCGACTTGACTCCTCGTATCGACTGCCTGCCCGAGGGAGCTGTTCACTTTATTCACAGCGCCTCCCACGGACATGCCTGGCTGCTCCTTCGCGAAGATCCCAGAACCGTTTGCGGCCTCGATATCCCCAACGT
>Ga0216309_1000171_pt1 | contig 11747 bp, 9 predicted proteins | sample Total_DNA_C_FD_161284 | JGI IMG/M metagenome (GOLD analysis project Ga0216309, IMG submission 161284) | Terrestrial sediment cell enrichment communities for BONCAT metagenomics from Utah, United States - Total_DNA_C | ecosystem: Environmental > Terrestrial > Deep subsurface > Rock core/Sediment ...
CACGCCCCTCGCCATTTTCAACTAGTTCCCGAGCCGGGCTCAGAAAATCTTCCGCCAGGTGCGCTTGAACCAGTTGCCGGTCTTCTTGGCGCCCTTGACGGTCGCGTCGCCCGCGTCCTCTGCCTTGTCCGCGACCTCGCTGCCGACGTTCTTGGCCTCGCGCGCCGCGACCTTCGCGCCCTTCGCGGTCTGGTCGCCGACGTCCTCGGCCTTGTCGCCCACCTCGTTGCCCACGGCCTTGCCGGTGCGGACGGCCTTATCGCCGACGTCCTCGGCCTTGTCGCCGGCCTCATGCATCACGTCGCCGGCCTTGTCCTTCACGTCCTCGGCCTTGTCGCCGACCTCGGCCGCGCCCTTCTTGGTCGCGTGCCCGGCCTTCTTCGCGCCGTGGACGGTGGCGTCCTTCACGTCGCCGGCCTTGTCGCTGACCTTATCGCCGACGTCCTCGGCCTTGTCAGCCACCTCGGCACCGGCCTTCTTGGTCGCCTTGCCGGCCTTCTTCGCGCCCTTAACGGTCGCGTCCTTGGCGTCCCCGGCCTTGTCGGCGACGGCCGCTCCGGCGTCCTTCGTCTTGTCCATCACGTCCTTGTTCTCCTGCGCCGTCGCGCCGGCCACGAGCGCCAGCGAGAACATGAACGATGCCAGAAGTTTGCGCATTGCCGCTTGCCTCCCCTGTAATGAAATGAGTCGTTTTTCTCCCCTGTGGGGTAACTGTTCGCAAGCGATATGCCACAGGCGTTTCGCCCTTTCCCGAAGGGTTGCCGGCAGCGACGGCTGACAGCGCAGGGCGGGGCTGTTATCTTTTGGGGCGGAATGAGTAGCCCCGACAGCGCGGCCCGGACGGAGGGCGAGAGCCGGCGCGCGTACCTCTTCATGCTCCTCAGCTCGCTGGCCTTCGCCTCGATGGGCGCGTTCAGCCACCTGGCCGGCGAGCGCTGCGACTGGCAGCTGGTCGCCTTCGCGCGCTGCTCGCTCGCCTTCCTCTTCACGCTCACGCTCTCGGTCTCGTCCGGCGTCCGGCTCGTGCTCTTCCGCCCGAAGGTACTCTGGCTGCGGAGCGTCGCCGGGAGCGTGGGCGTGCTCTTCGCCTTCTACGCGCTGACGCACCTGCCGGTCTCGACGGCGCTGACGCTCTCGAACACCGTCCCGTTCTGGGTGACGCTCCTGGCGTGGCCGGTACTCGGGCAGAGGCCGGGGGCCCCTGTGTGGGGGGCGGTCGCGGCCGGGCTGGCCGGCGTCGTCCTCATCCAGCGGCCGGAGGCGGGCGCCGACCGCCTGGCGGCCATGCTGGCGCTCGCTAACGCCCTCTCGACCTCAATCTCGATGATCGGGCTCAACCGTCTGGGTGGGGTGGACGCGCGCGCCGTCGTCACGCACTTCTCGGGCGTGTCGACCGTCTTCACGCTCGCCTTCCTGCTCGCCTCGGGGGGGCGCGTCGACTACGGCGCGTTGAACGACGCGGCGACGCTCGCGCTCCTGGTCGGCGTCGGGCTCACGGGGGCGGCGGGACAGCTGGCGATGACGAAGGCTTTCGCCCTGGGGAGTCCTTCGCGCGTCTCGGTCGTCGGGCTGATGCAGATCGTCTTCGCGCTCTGCTTCGACCTTCTCTTCTGGCGCAGGGCGTTCAGCCCGCTCGTCGTGCTCGGCATCGCGCTCGTAGTCGCCCCCTCGGCCTGGCTCATGCGGCGCGGCCCCCTCCGGCGCCAGGCGCCGATACACACGACGGGTTGAGGGGGGAGAGAGTAGGAAGTGGACAGTAGACAGTAGATAAAAAGGCGGCGCGCCCGGCTGATGGCCGTGACACGCCGCCCTTTCTTTTCTACTTCCTACTGTCTACTGTCTACTCTCCCTCACCTCACGACGACGTTGACGAGGCGGCCGGGGACGACGACCGTCTTGACGATCTGCTTGCCGTCGGTCCAGGCGCGCACGCGCTCGTCGGCGAGTGCTGCCGCGCGCGTTTCTTCCTCGGAGGCCGTAGCGCTTATGGAGACGCGCCCGCGGAGCTTCCCGTTGACCTGCACGGCGAGCTCGACCTCGTCCCTGCGCGCCAGCGCCTCGTCGAACTCGGGCCAGCGCGCTCCGCCGCGCAGCAGGCCGCCCTCATGGCCGAGCGCCTCCCACATCTCCTCGGCGAAGTGCGGCGCGAAGGGTGCCAGCATCAGCACCAGCGCCTCCAGAGCCTCGCGCACGGCGAACAGCTCGGGCGCGCCCGCCGACTCGGCCTGCGCCTTGAAGTCGCCCAGGGCGTTCGACAGCTCCATCAGCGCCGCGACGGCCGTGTTGTAGCGCAGCCCTTCGAAGTCGTTCGTCACGCGCTCGATGGTGCGGTGCGTCTCGTGGCGCAGGCGGCGCGCCTCGGCCGTGAACTCGCCGGCCGCGGTCGCCCCCTCCGGCGCGTCGCGCAGCGGCCCGCGCCAGCGCTTGACGAAGGAGTAGACGCGGCGCAGGAAATTCTGCGTGCCGTTGATGCCGGCCTCCTGCCAGCGGAGGTCGTTCTCGACCGGCGCGGCGAAGAGGACGAACATGCGCGTGGCGTCGCAGCCGTAGGCCGTAATCATCTCGTTCGGGTCGACCCCGTTGTTGGCCGACTTCGACATCTTCTCGAACGGGCCGACCGTGACCGGCTGGCCGTCGCGCGCGAGCGTCGCCGTGCTGACCCTCCCCTTGTCGTCCCGCACGACGTCGACGTCCGACGGGTTGAAGTAGACCTTCGAGCCCGGCTCCTCGCCCTCGCGGTAGAAGGTCTCGGCGACGACCATGCCCTGCGTCATCAGCCTCCGGACGGGCTCGTTGAAGCCGACCAGCCCCAGGTCGCGCATGACCTTCGTCCAGAAGCGCGTGTAGAGCAGGTGCATCACCGCGTGCTCGACCCCGCCGATGTACTGGTCGACGGGGGTCCAGTAGGCCACCTCCTCGCGCCCGAACGGCGCCTCGGTGTTCGCCGGGTCGCAGTAGCGGAAGAAGTACCAGGAGGAGTCGACGAAGGTGTCCATCGTGTCGGTCTCGCGCCGCGCCGCCTCGCCGCACTTCGGGCAGGTGGTGTCGACGAACTCGGCGACGCCGGCCAGCGGCGACTGCCCCGAGCCGGTGAACTCGGCGCGCTCGGGCAGCACGACGGGCAGCTCCTCGTCGGGTACGGGGACGACGCCGCAGGCGTCGCAGTAGACGATGGGGATGGGCGCGCCCCAGAAGCGCTGGCGCGAGACGCCCCAGTCGCGCAGGCGGTAGGTGACGGCGCGCTCGCCGAAGCCGCGCGCCTCGGCGAACTCGGCCATCTCGCGGATGGCGTCCTCGGAGAGCCGGCCGCTCCAGTCACCCGAATGCACCAGGATGCCGTACTCGGTGAACGCCTGGTCCATGGCGACCGACTGGTCCTCGACGACCGGGTCGTGGTCGATCTGCGGCTGTTCGTGCGAGATGCGCTCGATGACGCGGCGGATGGGCAGAGAGTACTTCTGCGCGAACTCGAAGTCGCGCTCGTCGTGCGCCGGCACGCTCATCACCGCGCCCGTGCCGTACTCGGTCAGCACGTAGTTGCCCGCCCAGACCGGGATCAGCTCCTCGCTGAAGGGATTGACGGCCAGCAGCCCCGTGTTGACGCCCTCCTTCTCCTCCATGGCGCCGGGCTCGCGCGCCGCCATCCGCTCCGCCCGCACGCGCTCGGCGAAACGGCGCACGTCCTCCCTCATCGGCGAGCGCTCGACCAGCGGGTGGTCGGGCGCGACGACGATGGCGTTGGCGCCGTAGATGGTGTCGACGCGCGTGGTGAAGACACGGACGCGCTCGTCCGTGTCCTTGACCCGGAAGTCGATGTAGGCGCCCGAGCTCTTCCCGATCCAGTTGCGCTGCATCGTCAGGACGCGCTCGGGCCAGCCCCCCTCGATCTCACGCATGTCCTCCAGCAGTTGCTCGGCGTAGTCGGTGATGCGCAGGAACCACTGCTCGATGTCGCGCTTCTCGACCGCAGCGCCGCAGCGCCAGCAGACGCCGCCCGAGGACTGCTCGTTCGAGAGCACGGTGCCTTCGGCCGGGCACCAGTTGACGGGCGACATCTTCTTGTAGGCCAGGCCGCGCTCCAGCATCCGCAGGAAGAACCACTGGTCCCACCTGTAATACTCGGGCGTGTGCGCGGCGATCTCGCGCCGCCAGTCGAAGCTCAGCCCCAGCCGCTTCATCTGCCCGCGCATGTGTTCGATGTTCTGCTCGGTCCAGTCGCGCGGCATCACGCCGCGCTTGATGGCGGCCTGCTCGGCCGGCTGGCCGAAGCTGTCCCAGCCGATGGGGTGCAGGACGTTGAAGCCCTGCAGGCGCCGGAACCACGCGAGCGCATCGCCGATGGAGTAGTTGCGCACGTGCCCCATGTGCAGGAAGCCGGAGGGGTAGGGGAGCATCTCCAGGCAGTAGAAGCGCTTCTCGCGCGCCGCGTCGGCCTCGGCCTCGAAGGCGCCCGACTCCTCCCAGAACCTCTGCCACTTCTCCTCGATCTGCTCGGGGAAATACTTTTCGTCCATGTTGGTCCTCTGGTCTTTCCTTTACCCTTACGGTAAACGACCGCCCCCGGCTTTCTCAAGCACGCACGAAGGGGCCTCACTCGGTTTGAAGTTGATTGTCGTCAGGGATGTCGCCGCACCACGCGGCCGCGCGCGCGCAAGGTTACGCGCGACGCCGGCTGTGCGGCACCGTAAGGAGGAGCTTAACTGGATGGCCGAAACGCTTCATCGTCAAGAACGCTCTCCGCCCCGAAAAGGTTGGCGGCCATGTTAGCGCAGGGCGCGCGCGCTTGTCGAACGGAATCCGGCCGCCCCGGGCACAACCGAACGTGAATTCCGGCGGCCCGGCTTCCCGCCTCACCTGACGGTGTAGGTGGTCTTCTCTTTGCCGAGGAAGTCGCGCCCGGTCGTCTTCGAGATGAGCCCGGAGTGCTCAAGCTCGAAGTAGGCGCGCTGGACCTCGCCCTTGTCTATCGAGAGCTTGGAGGCGAGCGAGGCGGGCGAGGGGAGCGTGTCGCCGGCCGCGAGCTGACGGTCGCGGATGCGCGACTCGATCTGCTGGCGAATTTGCAGATAGTGGGGGCCTTCGCTGCGGTCTTTCAACTTGATGTCCATCAGTCGGTCTCCTCCGTTTCGGGGCGGTTGACGAAAGAGCGTAGGGCGGCGAGGTTGCAGGCGTCGTCGCAGGTCTCGTCCGAGGGCGTCTCAAGCAGGAAGGCCGCGTGCGCGAGGCGCGGGTGGGCGGCGACGCGGCGGAGCGCCTCTGCGCCGATGTGCCCCAGGCCGATGTGCCAGTGGCGGTCGACACGGGAGTTGTAGGCTGCCTTCGAGTCGTTGAAGTGGACGGCCAGGACGCTCCGGAGCCCGACGCTGCGTTCGAGTGAGTCGAGCGCGGCTGAGAGCCCCTCCTCCTCGCGGATGTCGTAGCCGGCCGTGAAGGCGTGCGCCGTGTCGAGGCAGACGCCCAGGTTCAGGTCGGGGCACTGCTCCCTGATCTCGCGTAGGTGCTCGAAGCGGTGGCCGATGCACTCGCCCTGCCCGGCCGTGTTCTCCAGCAGGATTCTGAAACGTCCGAGCTCGATCTCCGCGCAGGCCGCGCGCAGGCTCTCGGCGCAGGTGCGGATGGCGTCTGCCTCGCACGCGCCGCGTGCGCTGCCCGGGTGGACGACGAGGTAGTCGGCGCCGAGCGCCAGCCCACGCTCGACCTCCTCGCGGAACGAGGCGACCGACTTCTCACGCACCGCCTCGTCGGCCGCGGCGAGGTTGATGAGGTAGTTGGCATGGATGACGACGGGCGAGACGCCGGTCGCGCGCCGCACGCGCTTGAAGTGCTCGACCTCCTCGGCGTCCAGCGGCTTCGCCTTCCACCCGCGCGGGTTGCGCGAAAAAATCTGTACCGCCTCGGCGCCGATCTCCTGCGCCTTGAGCAGGGCGTTGTGCAGCCCACCCGCGATGCCCGTGTGAAAGCCGATGCGCGGGCGGGCCGCCTCCCGGCGGGCGCCGGTGCCAACCGCGGCCGCTTCACTCCCGGCAGGGCCCGTCATCTCGCGCTCCTCCTCTCCACCTCTTCCATGACGCGCAGCACGTTGCCGCCCAGAATCTTCGTCACGTCAACGACCGTGTAGCCGCGCCGGAGCAGTTCCCGTGTCAGGTTCGGCAGCTCCGCCACCGAAGAGAGGCCGGCGGGCGTGGCCTGTATGCCGTCGAAGTCCGAGCCGCAGCCGACGTGCTCGACCCCCGTCAGTCTCACGATGTGGTCGATGTGGTCGGCGACGCGCGCGAGGGGGACGGGCGCGAGCCGCTCGGCGTACACGCGCTCGCGCACGCGGTCGCGCGCGATGCGCTTGAGCGAGGGGTGACCCTCGGCGTCCCGGCCGGCCTCCTCGATGAGCGGCATCGCCTCGGCCTCGACCGCGTCCTTCCTCGCCTTCCAGCCGGGCTCGAGGAAGCCCGGGTAGAAGACGACCGAGACGACGCCGCCCGTCGCGGCGAGCGCGCGTATCTGCTCGTCCGAAAGGTTGCGCGGGACGTCGGCGATGGCGCGGCAGTTCGAGTGTGTGGCGACGACCGGGGCCTCTGACGTCTCGACGATGTCCCAGAAGGTCCGGTCCGAGACGTGCGAGACGTCGACCATCATCCCGAGGCGGTTCATCTCGCGTATCACGGCGCGGCCGAAATCGTTCAGGCCGCGCCCATGCCCTTCGGCGTCGCCCGAAGAGCCGGCCCAGGGGAGGCTGTGCGTCCAGGTCGGCGTGATGTAGCGCACGCCACGCCCGTAGTAGTGCTCGACCCTTTCGAGCTTCTCGTCCAGCGCATAGCCGCCTTCGAGCCCGAGCAGCGCGGCGAGTCGCCCCTCTTCGGCCGCGCGGCGGATGTCGGCGGCCGTCCGTGCGAGCGTCCAGACGTCGGGGCGGCTGGAGGCCAGCGCGTGTACGGCCTCGATCTGCACGTCGGCGCGCGCGACGGCGCCCGCGCCGCCAAGCCCGTAGAACTCGGGCTCGACCCAGATGGAGAAGAACTGCGCGTCGAGCCCGCCCTCGCGCATGCGCACGGCGTCGAGGTGTGTCGTCGGGACGCGCCCCGAGATGTCAGCCCCCTCGTCGACGACGAACTGCACCGTGTCGGCGTGCATGTCGACGGCGATGGCGCGCCTGTGAATCGAGAGAGCGTCGTCGCCGCCGCCGCCCGCGCCCGAAGCCCCTTGAATGTTCTCTGCGTCCAAATTATCCCCTGGCGTCCGACGCCGGCCGTTCGGCGCGTGCCGGCGGCGGCGCGGGCACTAAAGTGAAAGAGGGAAGTGTGCGCCGTCGCCGCGCGTCCCGCAAAATTTAAAAGCCGTGTTGCGTGATGGTACGTCGCGCGCGGCGGGCGAATCAAGCGCCTCCGTCGCGGCCGAAGCTCGTCCGGGGAGAGGTCTCTGCGGGTGGGCTCGGCGCTGTGTGGGGCGGCTCCGGCGGCGGCTCCTGTAGCCACGCGCCGAGGCTGTCGAGCTCGCGCGCCGTGGGCGTCCTCCCGAAGCGCTGCCGGAACTGCGCGCGCGCCCTCCGCGTCGAGAGCCAGAGCGGCACGAGTGCGCCGAGCGCGATGAGTGTGATTTTCAGGAAGAGCATGTTGCGGCTTCAGGACTGCCCGGCGCACGAGATAGAGGCCGCGCGGGCGCGCAACCCCGGCGGGATGCGCGGGCGCGGGCGCAGCTCACTTCACGTAGGGTGCGAGCAGCGCGCCCCAGGCCCTTTCGACGCGTCCGAACTCTTCGCCGCAGCCGGCGGCGCGCTCCTCGGGCAGCAGGCCGTCGCGGACGAGCGTGGCGAACTTCTCCTCGTTCTGGCCATAGAGCAGGCAGACGATGTTGTAGAAGCGCTGCCGGTCGAGCGAGTGCTCGTCGGCGAAGGCCATCTCGTCCAGCTCGGCGTCGCCCTCGCGCGCGAACGAGAGCGCGGCGTCGAGGACGGTCTTTTCGCCCTCCTCCGAGCCGTCGGCGAGCACGAGCACGGAGAGCTGGTCGACGGCGTCCTCCTCGCGCCCCGTCACCGGCAGGTCGTAGGCGTCGATGAGGGCGTGCCCCAGCTCGTGGTAGAAGACGAAGGTCGTGGCGTTGGCGACGGCCGCGTCCAGCTCCTTCTGGCCCGTGTGTCGGGCGCGGAACGCCTCGTAGAGGTCTGAGACCAGCTCGTCGCAGACGGTGATCTGCTTCCGCTCCGGGTCGTAGAAGGCGTTGGGCTCGCCGCACTCGTCGAAGCCGATGAGGATGTCGTGCGGCAGCGAGAAGGCACGGTTCAGCTCGTCGGCCATCTCTCCGAGCGAGCGCTCCTCTTCGGCCAGCTCCCGCAACTCCTCCGCGCTCCGCCCCCCGGCCGCCTCGCGTCGCGCCACGCGGAAGTCTCCGCGGTCAGGCGCCTTCGCCGCGCCTGACTGTGCGGGCCCGGCCTCCGTCAAGGGCGCGGGCGTCGCCCCGCCCGCGTGGGCGCCGTCCGTCCCGCGCCCTTCGGGGCCGGTGGGTGTGCAGGCGTGCAGGGGCAGGAGGAGGGCCGCGAGCAGGAGAAGGTTCGCCACGCGCGCACGCTCGGGGGAAGTCTTCAAAAGGGTTTTCACCTCGGCGAAAAGGTATCTGCGCGGGCGCGCCGCGGGGCGCCGACGTCGGCCGGCGTCGGAGCATTCTGCACGAGTTTCCCTACCTTGCCAAGCACGTTCGGTTTAATGTATCGTGCCTTTCTTGAATACCCTGTTACACGAAATCATCACGGACCGACAGCGCAAGCGGACTACGACCCCGTCCCTCGCCGCAGACGCCAGCCACAGACGAATTCACGTCCACAGGTAGTGCGTCGCGGTCCGCGGCCCGGGCCAGCTAAGGAGCCAGAGAAGAGATGTTCAACGACGACGCGAGAAAGAAGGACGTGAAGACGCCGACCATCGCCGGCGAGGTGTGGCACAACGGCCAGTTCGTCAATTGGGACGAGGCGCGCGTCCACGTCATGTCACACGTCCTGCACTACGGGTCGAGCGTCTTCGAGGGCATACGCTGCTACAAGACCGAGCGCGGGCCGGCCGTCTTCCGCCTGCGCGAGCACATGCAGCGGCTGCTCAACTCGGCGAAAATCTACCGCATGGCCCACCCCTGGACGCTCGACCAGCTGTGCGACGCCTCGGTCAACCTCGTCGCGCGCAGTGGGCTCCAGCAGTGCTACCTGCGCCCCATCATGTTCCGCTCACTCGATGATGAGCGCCCCGCCTTCGGCGTCAACCCGTTCCCGAACCCGATGGCCTGCTACATCGGCGCGTGGGACTGGGGCAAGTATCTCGGCGACGAGGCCATCGAGCAGGGCGTCGACGTCTGCGTCTCCTCCTGGAACCGGCTCACGCCGAACTCGATGCCGGCGATGGCCAAGGCCGGTGCCAACTACATGAACTCGCAGCTCATCAAGATGGAGGCGCTCACCAACGGTTACGCCGAGGGCATCGCCCTCGACGACCGCGGCTTCGTCTCCGAGGGCTCGGGTGAGAACATCTTCCTCGTCCACGGCGGGAAGGTCATCACGCCGCCGCTCTCCTCCTCCATCCTGCCCGGCATCACGCGCGACAGCGTCATTCAGATCTGCCGCGAGCTGGAGATACCCTTAGTCGAGTCGGGCATCCAGCGTGCCGCCCTCTACGTCGCCGACGAGCTCTTCTTCACGGGCACGGCCGCCGAGGTGACACCCATCCGTAGCGTCGACCGCATCCCGGTCGGCGAGGGGCGTCGCGGCCCCGTCACCGAGCGCATCCAGAAGCTCTTCTTCGAGATCACCTCGGGCGAGCGCGACGCGCCGGGCGACTGGCTCACCTACGTCAACGAGCAGAAATCGGCCGCGCCCGAGCGCAACGGCCACAACGCCGCGCAGGGAACCGAGGCGCGCCGCGCCGCCACGCAGACCCCGGCCGGCGACTCGCGCGAGGCCATCCACGTCACGCTCACCGAGTAGCCCGGTTGGCGAACCGTCCGAAAGGGGAAAGGGGCGTCCGCCATTCAGGCGGGCGCCCCTTTTTCCCTGCGGAAAACGTGCCGAAACTTGTCTGTTGACGCTGGTTCGGGCGGCAGCATAGAATGTTTGTACGCGCCGCGCACTCCGACGAGAGCCGGCGCGTCCCCAGCCGAAATCCACCCGGCTAATAATCCGCGACACTCTACCGAACGAGCCCGAGCGCGCCGAACGTCTGCCCTGATGCAAGGGGGGGACGCCCCGGCGGCCGGCCGACACCACGCGAGGCTTTGAAGAGACCGAAGACTATGGCAGTTAAAATCGACGAACTCCTGCGCATCGCCGCCACCCACGGCGCGTCCGACCTTCACTGCAAGGCCGGCTCGCAGCCCTTCATGCGCATCGGGGGCGAGCTGCGCCCCGTGGCGAACTCGCCGCGGCTCACGCAGGAGGACACGCTCGACATGGCCTTCTCGATGATGTCGAACCGGCAGAAGCAGCGGTTCAAGGAGGTCTCGGAGGCCGACATCGCCTACGGCGTCTCGGGGCTCGGCCGCTTCCGCGCCAACATCTTCCAGCAGAGGGGCACCGTCGGGATGGTGCTGAGGGTCATCCCCGACAAGGTGCGCACGATCACGGAGCTGGGGCTGCCGCCCGTCATCGAGCGCATCGCCGAGGAGCAGCGCGGCCTCATCCTCGTTACAGGTACGACGGGCTCGGGCAAGTCGACGACGCTGGCCGCGATGATCGACCACATCAACTCGAAGCGCGGCGGCCACATCATCACCATCGAGGACCCCATCGAGTTCCTCCACCGCGACCGGAAGTCCTTCGTCACGCAGCGCGAGGTCGACGTCGACACGCGCTCGTTCGCCGAGGCGCTGCGCGGCGCGCTGCGCCAGGACCCGGACGTCATCCTCGTCGGCGAGATGCGCGACAACGAGACCATCGAGACGGCGCTGACGGCCGCCGAGACCGGCCACCTCGTCCTCTCAACCCTCCACACGCTCGATGCGACCGAGACCATCCGGCGCATCGTCTCCTCCTTCCCGCCGCACCTCCAGAAGTCCGTGCGCATCCAGCTCGCGGGCATCCTGCGCGCCGTCATCTCGATGCGGCTCGTGCGCGCTTCCGACGGCGAGGGGCGCGTCCCCGCGGCCGAGGTGATGGTCTCGACGGGGCTCATCCGCGACTACATCATCAATGAGGAGAAGACCTCGCTCGTGCGCGACGCCATCGCCGCCGGGACCAGCCAGTACGGGATGCAGACCTTCGACCAGTCGCTCTTCTCGCTCCACCAGTCGGGGCTCATCACGCTGGAGGAGGCGATGCGCGGCGCGTCGAACCCGGACGAGTTCCGCATGAGAGTCTCAGGCATCCGCTCGGCCTCCGACCAGGCGCGCGAGGACATGGAGCGCGTCACCTCGATCACCAACGGCGCGCAGCGGGAGCGTTAAAGAGAAGGCAAAAGGCAGAAGTGAAAAGGCAAAAGTGAGGACGCGCCGCCGGCGCGCGGAACTTTCACTAAGGTTCCTCCTCCTCACTTTTGCCTTTTTACTTTTGCCTTACCTTAGTTGTGTTGTTAAAATTTTTCGCGCCCGAGTCTCGTTATTTGGTTCGTCGCGCGAGCCGTCTGAATGAAAGAGTGTCCGGCCTGCCATCGCTGCTTCGCAGACCCTGTCAATCACTGTCCGAGTGACGGTGACCGCCTGAAGTTTCTCATCAACCTCGACACCACGCTCGACGGTCGCTACCTGCTGGAGCGCAAGCTCGGGCAGGGCGGGATGGGGCTCGT
>Ga0216309_1000172_pt1 | contig 11728 bp, 9 predicted proteins | sample Total_DNA_C_FD_161284 | JGI IMG/M metagenome (GOLD analysis project Ga0216309, IMG submission 161284) | Terrestrial sediment cell enrichment communities for BONCAT metagenomics from Utah, United States - Total_DNA_C | ecosystem: Environmental > Terrestrial > Deep subsurface > Rock core/Sediment ...
GCGAGTCCCCCCGCGCGCCCGAGCGCCTCGACCTCTTCGAGCGCCCGGGTGAGGCTCTCGTCGTCGAAGGCGCGGACGACGACGCCCACACGGTCGCCCTCGATCACCTCGTCGACGTCGCCGACGCCCGCGTTGCAGACGACGGGCAGGCCCGCCGCCAGGTACTCGGCGATCTTCGTCGGCGAGGAGGAGAGCTTCGAGTAGCAGGCGCGGATGAAGGAGACGGCGACGTCCGAGGCGCGCAGGTAGCGCGGCACCTCCGAGGGGGCGACGCGCCCGACGAAGAAGGAGTCCTCGGGGACGCCCAGCTCCCGCAGCCGCGCGGCAATCGGCTCGGGCGGCGTCTGCGTGAGGACGAGCGCGTAGGTCGTCGGGTCCCGCCGGTGCGCGAGAGCCATCAGGCGCGCCGTCTCGTCCGTCATGTACCAGCCGCCGAACGAGCCGACGTAGACGACCACGCGCCGCCCCTCCAGGCCAAGCTCGCGGCGCAGCTGCTCGCGCGGCACCGCGTCGGCCGCGCGGAAACGCCCGAAGTCCACGCAGCACGGGATGACCTCGACGGGGCGCCCCTCGGCGTCGGTGTCCCCCCCGCCGGGGAAGAGTATCTCGCGCGCCTTCTCGGTGAGGACGACGAAGGCGTCGGCCGACTTGAAGAGGAAGCGCTCGACCGACTTCACCCCGCGGTAGAGGTAGCCGCCCACGGGCCACACCCCCGCGTCCGTGTACTCCTCGGGCATGAAGCCGCGTATGTCGAAGAGGAGGCGGCCGCCCGCGCGCCGCTTCGCCAGCGCCGCCATCAGCGCCGGGACGTGGCCGCGCGCGTGCAGCACGTCGGCCTCGCCACGCCGGACGAGCCGCGCGGCGAGGCGTGCGCCCACGCCCACGTCGTAGAGCGTCGCAGGCAGCGACGGCCGCTTGTGGTAGGCGCGGAAGTGCCAGTTGATGCCTTCGGTGGCGAGCCGCGCGCGCTCGGCCTCAAGCTCCTCGGGCGTCCAGCTCTCGCCGAGCCGCGGCTCGAAGGTGAGCAGGCTCACGCCCACGCCCGCCCCGACCAGCTTGCGCAGGTAGGGGAGCACCTGCGTCTGGACGAGCGGCTCGCGCAGGCCGAAGTAGCAGAGGTAGAGCGTGCGTGTCGACATCCTTTAAGACTCTGAAGCCCGGGGCTTAACACCTGAAATGTCTGTCCGCGCCGGCCGCCGCCGCCCCGTCACGTGTCGACCCGACCCGTGGCCGCCGCACCCGGCTCGCGCGGGGCGGCCGGCCGCTTGGCGAGCGCCTGCGCCCAGCCCGCGAAGGTCGCGAGGTCCAGTGTGACGATGACGGCCGCCACGCCGAGGAGCTGGAAGGGGTTGAGCGTCCAAAGCAGCGTGTGCCCCGCACGGTGGCGCCTGACGCTCCTGGCCGCGCGCGCCAGAAGCCCCAGCGCCGGCACGGCCAGCCACCAAAGGCTGTGCGCCAGCCCCAGCGCGACGAAGACGAGCGCGACGGCGTACTGGCGCGCCACGCCGTAGTGCCAGAAGCGCTGGCGGCCGGCCCAGACGTTGTGCTTCGAGTAGAGAGCGAAACGGCGGTAGGTGCGCGCGAAGCCGGGCTGCAACTGCCACCAGGCGGTCGCGCGCGGGGCCCAGCGGGTCACGACCCCGAGCCGTTCGATGTTCTCCATGAAGATCAGGTCTTCGGCGGCGCGCAGGTCCGGGAAGCCGCCCGCTCTCCGCCAGACCTCGCGCCGCATCAGCGACGAGGCGATGAAGGGGCCGCGCGCCTCTCCGCCCCCCTCGCGTGGCTCCTTCGGCGCGACGTAGGCTATGGCCGCGCAGCGCTCGAAGAAGGTGCGCGTCACCGGCTCGAAGTTCCCGTAGACGACGTCGGCCGGCGGGTCGCCCGCGACCCTCTCGGCGAGACGTTCGAGCCAGTCGGGCTCGAGCGCGATGCCCGCGTCGGTGAAGGCTATCCAGGGGTGGCGCGCCGCCGCCGCGCCGACGTTGCGCCCGCGCCCGGGCGTGGCCTCGCCCGCCTCGACAACGCGGAAGCGCGGGTCGCCGGCCGCCAGCTCGCGCGCCAGCTCAACGGTCCGGTCGGTCGAGCCGCCGTCGACGAGCAGGACCTCGTCGGGCGGGCGCGTCTGCCGCCGGATCGAGTCGAGGAGTCGTGCGAGCGACTCCTCCTCGTTGCGGACGGGGATGACGAGAGAGATTTGAAGGTCAGGACTTCCCTGCGGCATGCTTTAGCGGGATTCTGCCCCGGTCGCTACCTCCCGAGGGCGGTGCGGGTGCGGTGGTAGATGTCGCGCCCCTCACGGTAGGCGCGCCGCTCGCCCGACAGGCAGTAGAGGAACTTGTGCAGCATCCCCTTGTCGGCGAGCGTGGCCGGGTAGGCGCGCAGCGCCCTCCAGGCGGCACGCGCCGCGCCCCGGGGGTCCCCGCCCTTGATGTAGTAGCCTCCGCTCGTGAAGAGCATGTTGGCCGTCGCCCGCGCCTGCTGCCGACGAATCTCGGCCGGCACGCCTTCGAGCGCGAAGTAGTTGTCGTACATCCGCTCCAGCTCGGGCGCGGCGCGCGCGGCCTGCGCCACGGTCTTCGACTCGGCGTGCAGGCGGTATGTCGAGAAGAGCTCCGGCGTGTAGACGATCCGGTTGCGCACGCCCGCGCGCAGCCAGAAGTCCCAGTCCATGAAGTAGTAGTAGTGCGGGTCGAGGAGCCCGGCGTCGTCGACGACCGTGCGGCGGATGAAGGCCGAGGGCTGCGCGATGGGGTTCTCGCACTCGACGACGAACTTCACATAGTCGAACTCGCCGCGCGGCTTGCTCCGCTCGGTGGGGGTGCCGTCCTCCTCGGTGAAGAGGGTGTCGCCGAAGACGATGCCGACCTCGGGGCGCGCTCTCAGGTACTCGACCGCACGAGTGACGGCGCCCGGCACGAAGGTGTCGTCGGAGTTGAGCCAGGTGACGATCTGCCCCTTCGAGCGCTGCCAGCCCTTGTTGATGGTCGGCGTCTGCCCCATGTTGGCGTGGCGCTCCCAGTCGACGCGCCCCGTGTACTCGGCGAGCACACGCGGGGTGTCGTCGGTCGAGCCGTCGTCGATGACGATGTGCTCGATGTGCGGGTAGTCCTGCGCGAGCACGCTCTCGATGGTGTCGCGCAGGAAGGCCGACTGGTTGTAGGTCGGGGTGACGATGGAGACGAGCGGGTACTCACTGACCCGCGCCGCTTGCTCGGTATTGCTCATAAGGTGCTCGTCGGCGCGCCCGCCGGGCGCCCGCTTTAAGCCGGGTAATATAGCACGCGCCTCGGCCGGGCGACGAATGGGCGAAACAGGCCGCGGCGGGCGCCCACGTTCCCGCCCCCCCGGACGTCTGTGCTATGCTCTCCGGTCGCTCGCGCCGCGCCGCGCGGGCCAATCAATATAAGCAAACGTCTGAGGGGGCTTTTCTCGAATGTCTGTCGCAATCGTCACCGGGTCGTCGGGTCTGATCGGGAGTGAGACGGCCAAGTTCCTCGACCGGCAGGGGCTGGAGGTCGTCGGCATCGACAACGACATGCGCCGCTACTTCTTCGGCGAGGACGCCTCGACCGACTGGAACACGCGCCAGCTCCAGAGCACGCTCAGGAACTTCACACACTACCCGGCCGACGTCCGCGACGCCGACGCCATCGGCAAGATTTTCGAGCGCTACGCCCCGCACGTCTCGCTCGTCGTCCACACCGCCGCGCAGCCGAGCCACGACTGGGCGGCGCGCGAGCCCTTCACCGACTTCACCGTCAACGCCAACGGCACGCTCGTCATGCTCGAGGCCGCGCGGCAGCACTGCCCCGACGCCACCTTCATCTTCACCTCGACCAACAAGGTCTACGGCGACACGCCGAACGCGCTGCCGCTCGTCGAGCGCGAGACCCGCTGGGAGGTCGAGCCCGCGCACCCGTTCGCCGAGCACGGCATCGACGAGACGATGAGCATCGACCACTCGAAGCACAGCCTCTTCGGCGCGAGCAAGGTCGCGGCCGACGTGCTGGCGCAGGAGTATGCGCGCTACTTCGGGATGAAGACGGCGACCTTCCGCGGCGGCTGCCTGACGGGCCCGGCGCACTCGGGGGCGGAGCTGCACGGCTTCCTCGCCTACCTCGTCAAGTGCGTCGTCACCGGGCGCCCCTACACGATCTACGGCTACAAGGGCAAGCAGGTCCGCGACAACATACACTCTTACGACCTGGTCAACGCCTTCTGGCACTTCTTCCAGTCTCCGCGCGAGGGCGGGGCGGTCTACAACATGGGCGGCTCGCGCCACAGCAACTGCTCGATGCTCGAAGCCATCCGGATGGCGGAGGAGCTGTGCGGCCGCGAGCTCAACTACACGCTCTCGGACGAGGCGCGCTCGGGCGACCACATCTGGTGGATCAGCGACGTGCGCCGCTTCCGGCAGGACTACCCCGGATGGGAGTACCGCTACGACATGAAGCTCATCATGGAGGAGATCGTCGAGGCGACGAAGGAGAGGTCGCACGTCCAGGCCGGGTAAGGCAAAAAGCAAAAGGCAAAAGTGAAGAGGGGAACTTAAACAGAAGTTCCTCGCGCCGGCGGCGCGTCCTCACTTTTGCCTTTTTACTTTTGCCTTTTTACTTTTGCCTTTTTACTTTTGACTTCCCGTCGGGCTGTCGCGGCGCACGAAGATGCTGTCGGCCTGCACCACGGTCCCGTCGGCGGGGCTGACCATCTGCTCCATGTTGCCCTGGAAGTCGAAGCCGAGCCCGCGCATCGTCCGGTAGATGTCGTCGAAGAGCGGCTGTCCCTCGTAGAGCTTGCGGAAGGAGGTCTCCATGATGACGGCGACCGCGCGACGCACCGTCTCCGCCCCCCCCGCGAGCACGTTGGCCTCGTAACCCTGCACGTCGATTTTAATCAGGATATTCTCGCGCAGGGGGAGTTCCGCCGCCACCTGGTCGAGCGTCCGCACGGCGACCGTCAGGGGGCGCTCCTCCTGCCCGGCGCCGCTCTCGGGGAAGGCCTCCTTGTGCAGGTTCGTCATCGGCAGGAAGGACGAAGAGGGCGTGTGCAGCGCCCTGCGGAACTCCAGCGTGCCCTCGGAGGCGCCGAGCGCGCAGTTGATGGGGTGGAAGTCGGCGCCCGCGGGCAGCGCCGACTTCAAAGGCTCGAAGCAGTCCGGCAGCGGCTCGAACGAGTAGATGGCCGCCCCGGGCCAGACCTCGTGTGCGAGGCGGGCGAACTGCCCCGTGTTGGCCCCGATGTCGAGGATGGTGCGGATGCCAGCGTCGAGCAGCCACTGCCGTCGCAGGTTGCGGTAGTGTTCGAAGTCGATGCCGCGCCGCCTGAGGCCGATGGCCTCGGGGTGGCGCGCCATGACGAGCGCGCGGTAGATGTAGGCGCTGATGTTTCTGAGCTTCATTTGTTGACTGTCTGGTAGCCCGCGCGCCCGACCGAGACCAGCAATGGTCGTGTCTACGATGACTGCTTGCATCGGCGGCCGCGGGCTCACTTCTTGCGGAAGAGGTAGTTGGGGTTCTTCGCCGCCACCTCGTAGCGGCCCGAGGCGATGACCTCGTCGCGGACGCGCGCCACGTCCCACTGCGTGCCGTCGGCCGAGTCGTCGAAGAGGATGAAGCCGCCGCGCACGAGGAACTCGTCCGCGTCCTCGAAGTCGCGGCGTGCGTACTCGTAGGCGTGGTTGCCGTCGATGAAGCAGAAGCTGATGGGGCCGCCGAGCCTGACGGCGCGCCCGAAGACGTCGGTCGCCTCCTCACCCCTGCGCCACATCCCGAAGAAGTCGGCGGAGAACTGCTCGATGGTGTGCGGCAGGTCGGCGCGGCTGAACATGCGCACGTTGTGCATGTAGGTCTCCCTGACGAAGGCGAGGTACTCGCCGTAGGTGAACGGCGAGTCGCCGACGCGCCCCGTGTTTCCCCACTGCCACTTGTCGCAGTTAAAGAGCTTGTTCTTCGCCGCGTGGACGCCCTTGTAGTAGGCGAGCAGGTTGGTCGAGAGCCCGCAGAAGGAGCCGATCTCGACCATCGGCGAGTCGTCGGGCAGGTTGCGCACGGCGTAGTCGAGGCAGTAGAGGTTGCCGCGCTCGAGCCAGCCGGCGTTGGCCCCGACGAGCGCCTCCGTGTACTCGTTCGAGATGTCGACGACGGGGTTGGCGACCGACCTGAGCTTACTGATGAGCGAGCGCGCGAGGCGTGGGCTGGCGGCCGCCAGCCTGCCCGCGGCCGAAACCCCGCGCGTAATGCGCCCCTGCGCCGCCCCACCCCGCAACTCGTCCCTGTTTTGCATCTACTCTTCCCCCTGTCTAAATTCCGTCGCGCCGCCCCCGCGCTCGGGCGGCCGCCCTGCGCCCGTGGCCGCCACGGGCCTTTGGCCCCCCATTGGGCCCGCCGTGACGAGCGCGCGGCAGATGTGCGCGCTGAAGTTTTCCCGTCCCCTTTCGCCGACGGTCTAGTAGCCGGCGCGGCCGACCGAGGCGAGAGCCAGCCGCTTGACCCTCCGCAGCCAGAACGGGTAGCGCGAGACGCACGAGGCCATCACGGGGTAGCCCGCGCCGTTGTGCGGGCGCGGCGCGCGCGCGGCGCCCGGCGCGTGGATGGCGTCGAAGGCTTCCGTGTAGCGTTCGGCCATGCGCTCGACGGTGTACCCCTGCCCCGTCTCCCAGGCCGCGCGGCTCATCTCCGCCAGCCGCCCTCTGTCCCGTTCGAGCTCTGCGAAACGCCGGGTGAAGGCCGCGAAGTCGCCCACGTTTTCGAGGAAGCCGTTGACGCCCTCGCGCACAAGCTCGGCGTTGCCGCTATCGATGCGGGTGACGACGGGGACGACGCCGTGCCCCATCGCTTCGAGCATCGCCACCGGCAGCCCCTCGCAGTCCGAGAGCAGGACCAGAACGTCCAGCTCACGCAGGCGCTCTTTCACCTCTCCGGATGAGAGCCAGCCCCAGAATTTAACGTGCCCCTCGGCCCCGACCGATTTAAAACCCGCTTCGAGCGGCGCTCGCTCGGAGCCTTCTCCGATGAGGTGCAGCTCGAAGTCGAGGCCGCTTTGCAGCATCTCGGCCGCGAGCGGCACGAAATCCAGCACGCGCTTCTGGCTGTTGACGAGCCTCCCGACGTACCCGACGCGCAAGCCCCCCCCGGCCGACGAACGCGCCGCCGCGCGCGCCTCCATCCCCGCGCGGTCGAGCGAGCCCACGCCGTAGGGAATCTGCCGCGCGCGCTCCGGCGGCACGCCGCAGTGCGCGGTTATCTTGCGCAGAGTCTCGCGGCTGACGCCCACCGCGCAGTCCACGAAATCCCGGTAGTGGCGCAGCGGCTCGTAGAAGGCGGGGCCGTCGCTGTGCGCGACCGAGACCGTGCCCGTGCGCGGGTCGAGCAGCGGCAGCGCCAGCCAGCCCGAGTCGGACGAGACCGAGACGACGTAGACGTCCGGCGCGCGCCCGTTGACCCAGGCCGCGAGTCGCGCCGCACGCTGCTCGGGCAGGTCCACAGCGCGGTAGACGTCCTCGTGAATCTCGACGCCCGCCGCGCGCATGGTGTCCACCAGGACGCGCTCGGGGCCCGGGTGTGTGACGAGCGAGACGTACCCGCCCCGCGCCGCGAGCGCCGAGCACAGCTCGACGAGGAACGTGTGCGCGCCGCCGGTCGGCGGGGTCGTGATGGTCGTGTCTATGAAGACAGTCCGCATAAATTGCCTTAGCCGCGGCGGAGCGCGCCGCCGAGCGTCTCGCTCAGGGATGTGTTCACGAGCCTGCTCATGCGCTCGGGCGACGCGAAGGGGCCGGCCGCCGCGCACAGCAGCCACTTCGCGCGGAAGCGCATGCGCCTGTCCATCCCCCCCGCCCTGACGAACTGCGCGAGAGCGCGCGCCCTGCGCCCGTGCCGGTGCTCCTCGACGCCGAGCAGCCCTGTCACCTCCGCCAGGCGGTCCTCGTTCAGCCGCGCCACCTCCTCGTCCGCGAGCACGGCGCGGACCGAGCGGCGCATCCGAATCTCGGCGCGCAGCATGCGCCGCGGGTCGCTGCTCGAACTCCCGGGCGTGACCCTCACGAGCGGGCGCACGCCCTCGCGGTCATGCAGGCGGTAGCGCGCGCCGGCCGCCGCGCAGCGTATGTGGTAGGCCCAGTCTTCGACCGGCGTTAGCCCCACGTCGAAGAGCCCGACCCGCTCGACGACCCGGCGCGGGATGAGCGGGGCGTTAATCGGCATGATGTTGTTGCGGACGAGCCGCAGCATGAACTCCCTGCCCGAGCCGGAGACGAGCGGCATCCAGGGCTCATCGCCGGGCGCAGGCCCTCGCCGCACGCCCCCGCTCGCGTCGTCGAAGTAGCGTATGTCCGAGTAGACGATGTCGGCCCCGGGTTCCGTCTGTAGGACGCGCACGTGCTCCTCTATCTTCAAAGGCTCGATGAGGTCGTCGGCGTCGAGGAACTGAAAGTACTCGCCGCGCGAACGCCCGATCCCGTTGTTGCGCGCCGCCGCCTGCCGCCCGTTCTCCTGCCTCACGTACCGCACACGCCGGTCATGCGCCGCGATTGCCCCCACCACCTCCGCCGTCTCGTCCGTCGACCCGTCGTCGACCACCACGCACTCCCACTCCTCGTAGGTCTGCGCCTGGACGCTGCGCAGCGCGTCGCCGATGTACCGCCCGTAGTTGTAGGCCGGGACGACGACGCTCACCAGCGGTCTGGATTCCATCTGCTTCGACATTGTCGCGTGCCTCGCGGGCGAGCCGCTCACGCGGCCCTGAGCCTGTCCGCCAGGCGGTTCAAGTGCCACTCCGCGCGGTAGAGCACCCCGCGGCTGACACTCTTGAAGCTGCCGGGCGAGAGTCGCAGCAGCACGCGCTGGCAGGCCGTGACGACCCCGCCACGGTCCCACGCCGCGAAGTCGCGCATGCTCTCTCGCGCGCGCGCCAGGTCGCCCTCGGCGACGAGCGCCGTGACGAGGTCGCGGTAGAGCCCGCGGATGACCCGGCGCGTCTCGGCGCGTTCGAGGCAGTCGGCGTGCTTCTTGGCCACCTCGACCATCGGCCTGAGCATCCGGCTCTGGCGGTACGTGGTCGAGGCCGCGTGGCGCCGGTAGCGCATCAGCTTCTCGGGCATCCCGTAGAAGCTGAAACCGGCGCGCGCCACCCTCAACCAGAGGTCGTAGTCCTCGCAGTTCTGTATGTGCCGGCTCTCGTCGAAGGGCCCGACCCGTTCGAGCGCACCGCGCCTCAGAATCACCGACAGCGTGGCGATGCGGTTGTAGGCGTAGAGCAGCCGCAACATCTCGGGGCCCTCAACCCGTCCGGGCACGACCGCGAAGAAGTCACCGCGCTCCGGGCCGCCGTCCTCCGAGAAGATGAAGCCGTCGCAGTAGACGAGGTCCGCGCCCGTCTCGCACATGACGGCGAGCTGCGCCTCAAGCTTCTCGGGCAGCCACAGGTCGTCCGCGTCGAGGAAGGCGATGACACCCCCGCGCGCCGCACGCAGCCCAGTGTTTCGCGCCGCCCCCTGCCCGCCGTTCTCACGCCGCACGTACTTCACGCGTGCGTCCGCCGCGACCAGGCCGCCGACTATCCGCGCCGTGTCGTCGGTCGAGCCGTCGTCGACGACGAGCAGCTCCCAGTCCGCGTGCGTCTGCGCCAGCACAGAGCGGATAGACTCTGCCACGTACCTGCCGGCGTTGTAGGCCGGCATGATGATGCTCACCAGCTCTGACATCGATAACCCTGTGCGCGCCGGCGCTGCCTTCACCTCTTCCCGTGGAGGCGGCCGGCCGCCGCGGCCTTAAAGGAGGACGTGGCCGCGCCCTTGAGCTGCTCGGCCGTGGCGAAGGGCGAGAGCAGGGCGCAGGCGAGCCAGCGCGCGCGCCTGCGCGCACGCCCGTCGAGGGCGGCCGCCTTCAGCAGCCGGAGCGCCCCGCGCGAGCGGTTCCCGCGCATTGCCTCTTCGACGCCGAGCAGCCCTTCGCACTCAGCGATGAGCCGGCGGTTGAGTCGAAGGTCTTCCGCCTCTTCGAGCAGCCCCGAGGAGGCCCAAGCCCTCCGCATCCTCAGCGTCGCGCGGAACATGCGCCTGCCGTCGCGGCTCGCGCTCAGCTCATGCGCCCTGACGAGCGCCCTCGCGCCCGCCGCGTCCTCGTAGCGGAAGCTGAAGCCGGCCGCGGCCGCGCGCGTCCAGTAGTCCCAGTCTTCGACCGGCGTCAGCCGCCCGTCGAACCCGCCGACCGCCTCGACCACGCGCCGCCTGACGAGCGGGGCGTTGACGACCATGATGTTGTCGAGCAGCAGCTTCGCCAACAGTGCGCGCCCGCGCCCTGAGACCTCGGGCATCCATGGGCGCCCATCGTCCCAGACCGAGTAGCCGCGCGAGTGTGCGAGAGACCCGCCGCCCCCCGAGCCGAAGTACCTGACGCCGCAGTAGACGAGGTCGACCGACGGGTCCCGCTCCAGGCACTCGACCTGCCGCTTGAGCTTATGCGGCTCGATGAGGTCGTCGGCGTCGAGGAACTGAAAGTACTCGCCGCGCGAACGCCCGATCCCGTTGTTGCGCGCCGCCGCCTGCCGCCCGTTCTCCTGCCTCACGTACCGCACACGCCGGTCATGCGCCGCGATTGCCCCCACCACCTCCGCCGTCTCGTCCGTCGACCCGTCGTCGACCACCACGCACTCCCAGTCACCGTAAGTCTGCGCGGTGAGGCTCCCCAGCGTCTCCGCGATCAGGTGGCCGTAGTTGTAGGCCGGGACGACGACGCTCACCAGCGGCCCGGACGACTTCGAAGCCATATGTTGTCGCCTCAGCGCTCAGACCCGCCTGAGCCTACCCAGGAGGCCGCGGACGCGTGCGGGAAGGCGCAGGCACTCCCGGCTGATATAGTTATACCGGCGCGGGAACGAGCGCAACAGCAGCCGCTGGAGCGTCGTCGCCGTCGCGCCCCCGTCCCAGGCCGAGAACTCGCGCATCCGCTCGCGCGCCTCGCCGAGCCGCCCCTCGGCGACGAGCGCCGAGATCAGCTCGCGGTAGAGCCCGCGGACCCTCGCGCGCACGACCGCGGGGTCGAGCGCGGGGTCTGCGGCGTGCTTGAGCACGACGGCGAGCATCGGGGCGAGGAGGTCGCCGGCGCCGTAGGTGTTCGCCGCCGCGTGCCGGCGATACCTCATCAGCTTCTCGGGCATCCCGTAGAAGGTCGCGCCGTCCCGCGCCAGCCTCATCCAGAGGTCGTAGTCCTCAGAGTTCTGGTAGGCGCGCCCCTCATCGAAGAGCCCGACGGCGTCGAGCCGTTCGCGCCTGACCAGCACCGACAGCGTCCCGATGCGGTTCGAGGCGAAGAGGAGCCGGAACATCTCCGCGCCCCCCACGCGCCCCGCGACGATGTGGAACCTGTCTTCGGCCCACACGGCGCCGTCCTCCGAGAAGATGAAGCCGTCGCAGTAGATGAGGTCCGCGCCCGTCTCTCGCATCACCCTAAGCTGCATCTCCAGCTTCTCGGGCAGCCACAGGTCGTCCGCGTCGAGGAAGGCGATGACACCCCCGCGCGCCGCACGCAGCCCAGTGTTTCGCGCCGCCCCCTGCCCGCCGTTCTCACGCCGCACGTACTTCACGCGCGCGTCCGCCGCGCCGAAGCCGCCGACTATCCGCGCCGTGTCGTCGGTCGAGCCGTCGTCGACGACGAGCAGCTCCCAGTCCGCGTGCGTCTGCGCCAGCACAGAGCGGATAGACTCTGCCACGTACCTGCCGGCGTTGTAGGCC
>Ga0216309_1000173_pt1 | contig 11711 bp, 6 predicted proteins | sample Total_DNA_C_FD_161284 | JGI IMG/M metagenome (GOLD analysis project Ga0216309, IMG submission 161284) | Terrestrial sediment cell enrichment communities for BONCAT metagenomics from Utah, United States - Total_DNA_C | ecosystem: Environmental > Terrestrial > Deep subsurface > Rock core/Sediment ...
GCGTCTGGGCGGCGGGCGTCGGCGCGGGCGCGGGCGACTGCTGCTGGCGCGCGGGCACTTGTGCGTGGAAGAGCGCGGAGATTAGGAGGGTTGCGAGCGCGTGCGTGAGCTGCCTTTTCATTCCGACACCTCGGCGGAGAGTGAATAAAGAGCTTCGGGAAGGACGGCGGGACGTTCGCCGGCGCGCGGGCTTTTTCGTTACGGTACCTGCTTGGGCCCGAGGGCCCGCGGGAGGGAACGTCGTGCGCGTATTATAAACCGGGGTCGCGCCCGTGTCGCGGGAATTCATTCGCCGCCCGGCGCGCGGGCCGCACGCCGCGCCGTCGCTCATTTATCGCTTGTCCCCTTTGGACGCATGTAGTTTAATGCAGCAAAACCTTGAGCGTAATCCGTGACTGACGAAGGCGGCGGAGTTCTTCGCGCGCCGAAGGGTCTCTGCCGGCTGCCGTCTTTTGACTGCCGACTGCCGTCCGCCGCCCACGAATAACAGCAGGAGCGAGACATGCCGCCAAAAAGTCACAGGGAGCCGGAGCCGGGCGACCTCACGCCCGAGATTGGGTCTGAGACCGACGTCGCGCGGGTCGGGCGCGCGGGCGCCAGGCCCGCGCACGAGCTGACGGCCGACGAGGACGTGGACGAGGCTGACTGGGACCGCGTGGCCGCGGAGCAGGAGTTCAAGTCGCTCCTCGCCTCGAAGCGCCGCTTCATCGTGCCGGCCACGGTCTTCTTCGTCGTCTACTACTTCGCGCTGCCCGTGCTCGTCGGCTACGCGCCGGGGCTGATGGAGCGGCGCGTGCTCGGCCGCGTCAACGTCGCCTACCTCTTCGCGCTCTCGCAGTTCTTCATGGCGTGGGCGGTGGCCGCCCTCTACGTGCGCGCCGCCGGCGGCTGGGACGCGACCGCCCGTCGCATCATCGGGCGGCTGGGCTCGCAGAGGAAGGGGGAGTAGGGGCATGACGACTTCGCTCCTGATGTTCCTGGTCTTCGTCGCCGTCACGCTGGCGATCACCTACTGGGCGGCGCGGCGCTCGACGGGCTCTTCGGCCTACTTCGCGGCCGGCCGGCAGATCAAGGGGTGGCAGAACGGCGTGGCGGTCGCGGGCGATTACATGAGCGCCGCCTCCTTCCTCGGCATCGCCGGCATCATCGCCTTCCAGGGCTACGACGGCTTCATGTACTCGGTCGGCTTCCTCGTCGCCTACCTCACGGTGCTGCTCGTCGTCGCCGAGCCGCTGAGGAACGCCGGCAAGTACACGATGGCCGACGTGCTGGCCTACCGCCTCAAGCCGCGCCCCGTCCGGGCGATGGCGAGCTTGAGCACGCTCACCGTCTCGACCTTCTACATGATCGCGCAGATGGTGGGGGCGGGCGCGCTCGTCTCGCTGCTGCTGAAGGATTCGGGCGTCACCTACGAGTCGGCCGTCGTCGGCGTCGGCATCCTGATGATCGTCTACGTGGTCTTCGGCGGGATGCTGGCGACGACCTGGGTGCAGATCGTCAAGGCGGTCCTGCTGATGGCGGGGACGATCCTTTTGAGCCTGCTGGTGATGGCGCACTTCGACTTCAGCCTCGCCGCCTTCTTCGAGGCCGTGACGCGGGTCACCTACACGGGCGCCGACGGGCGGGCAGTGACGCAGGACTTCCTCCAGCCGGGGCTGCGCTACAAGCCGCCCTACGGAGCGCTCGACCTGATCTCGCTGGGGATGGCGCTCGTCTTCGGCACGGCCGGGCTGCCGCACATCCTGGTGCGCTTCTACACGGTGCCGGACGCGCGGACGGCGCGCACGAGCGTCGTCTGGGCCATGGCCATCATCGGCGTCTTCTACATCCTGACGACCTTCCTCGGCTTCGGCGCGGCGACCATCGTCGGGCGCGACGTGATCGCCAAAAACGGCGGCACGAACATGAGCGCGCCGCTGCTGGCGCAGACGCTCGGCGGCGACGTCTTCTTCGGCTTCGTCGCGGCCATCGCCTTCGCGACCATCCTCGCCGTCGTGGCGGGACTCACCATCAGCGCCTCGACCTCCTTCGCCCACGACTTCTGGACGAACGTCATCCACCGCGGCACGGAGCGCGCGCCGGGCGAAGAGGTGAGGGTCGCGCGCATCACGGCCTTCGTCGTCGGCGCGGTCTCCATCCTCATCGCCATCGTGCTGGGGCCGACGGCGAACGTCGCCTTCCTCGTCGCGCTGGCGTTTGCCGTCGCGGCCTCGGCCAACCTGCCGGTCATCGTCTTCTCGCTCTTCTGGCGGCGCTTCAACACGCGCGGCGCGGTCGCGGGGCTCAGCGTCGGGCTGCTCGCCTCCATCGTGCTCATCCTCCTCAGCCCGAGCGTCATGACCGTCGACCCGCCCACGGTCACGGGCGCGGCGCGCCACCTCATACAGGCCCCCCCCGTCTTCCCGCTGGAGAACCCCGGCATCCTCAGCATCCCGCTCGGCTTCCTCGGCGCCTTCCTCGGCACGCTCACCGGGCGCGAGCCCGCGGCCGAGGCCAGGTACACCGAACTCGTCGTCCGCGCCAACACCGGCCTCGGCGCCGAGAAGGCCACGCCGCATTGAGGGGGGAGTAGGAAGTAGACAGTAGACAATAGACAGTAGAAACCGCTGGCGGCCGCGAGTCGATGAGTCATCGCGGCCGTCGGCGTTTTATGCAGCTCGTCTTTTCTGCCTGCTGTCTACTGACTACTGTCTACTGTCTACTTCTTTAGCAGCAGGAGCCAGCCCTCGCCGGAGGGCTTTTTGACTGCGGTCCCGTTGCCCCAGGAAGGCGGCGCGTCGAGCGTGTGCGTCTCGCTCGTGCGCGGGTTGAACCAGAGGCCCGTGTAGGCGCGCTGCGGGAGTGCGCCCGCCAGCGTGAAGGACGCCCCGGCGTGCGAGTAGACGAGCAGTGTGTCGCCGCGCGCATCCGAGAGGCACCAGTTGCGTGCGGGGTCTTCGAGCAGCCCGTCGCGCGGCGACATGCGCGGCAGCGCGGCGGCGAGGTGCTCGCGCACGAAGTCGTCGAGCCTCGTGCGGTCCGACGCCCCGCCCTGCGACTGTCCCCCCGCGGGATTGCGCATGAGCGCCTGTGCCCCGCCGGCCATGAGGACGGGGACGGGCCCGGCCCCGCCGTGCCACGCGACGACGGCCTTCTCGGGGAAGCGGTCGCGGTACTCGCGCACCTGCCTGTAGACCTGCTCGGGGAGGGTGTCGGGCGGCGCGTCCCCCGCGCGGCCGAACTCCTTCGTAATCATCTCGCGGAAGGCGAGGTTGCGCCCGCCCTCCGGCGCCCAGAGCCCACCGTCCGGCCTGAACTGCCAGTAGCGCGTGTCGATGACCGAGACCTGCCGCGCGCGCAGAGGGTCGGCGAGGACGACGTCGGTGACGTCCTTGCTGGCGATGAGCGCGACGCGCACACGCCTCCCCCTGCGGCGCTCCCACACGGCGACCGTGTCGAGGAAGAACTGCTGGAAGGCGAGCGGCCCGGCGTACTGGAAGGCGAGGGTGAAGATGACGTTCGGCCGGTCGCCGAGCGCGTCGAGCGTGTGGAGGATGTAGGCGCGGTGCAGACGGCGGCGGCGCGGGTCCCGCGCGTCGTAGAACTGGTTGGCGAGGTGGACGGTGTTGCGCGTTTCGAGCGGCGGCGGCTCGGGCAGCCCCGTGTCGTTGATGTTGTTGGCCGGCCGCCAGGGGAAGTCGACCCAGTGCGCGGCCGTCTCCAGAAGGTTATGCGTGTTGTAGAGGTTGTGGTAGTAGACGAGCCCTTCGCGCTCGCACAGCTCGGCGAACTCGCGCGTGCGCGCGAAGTACCAGGGGTTGAAGCGCGTCAGGTCATAGCGGCTCAGCCCGTCCCAGGCCCTTCCCTTTCCGGCGCGCGCCCAGGGCATTTCGTAGAAGGGTGCCCAGACGTTCGCATCCGGCTGCTCCGTGATGAGGTGCGCGTCGCGGCGCCGTTCGTACCAGAGGCCGTGTACGCCGTAGAAGAAGGGCGTGCCCTCCTCCCTCATCCGTGCGGCGAGCGCGGGCAGGTCCTCCGTGAGGCCGGGTCCGACGCGGCCGGGGGCGAAGCGCGTCAGGCTGACCCCGCCCAGTTTCAACGCGCTGCCCGGCGAGACCTGCCCCCTCCACCAGGCGGTGTTGAGCATGCCGCCCCAGAGCGCGCGTCCGCCGACGACGAAACGGCCGCCCACGATGTCGAGCGTGCGGCCTCGTCCGCTGACCGCTGCCCGCCGCACGCCGGCTCTCGTCGGACGGGCGGGGCCGGAAGCGTGGGGCGCCCCGCCAACGTTCGCTGGGAGGTCATCGAACTCCCGGGCCGGAGGGACGTCCGGACCTTTGCGCCCCGAAGCTCGTCCAACAATCGAAGGCGCATCCATCCCGCGCGCGGCCGACGTGCCGGCGCGCCGCATGAGCTGCGTCTCGTAGAGCGATTCGGGCGAACCTCTGACCAGGAGGTTGGGTGCGCCCTCGGGGCCGCGTGCCTCCAGCTCCGTCGCCTCGCAGTTCCAGAGGACGGAGTTGGCGGCCGTCCAGCCCCCGCCCTGCGAGCGCGTCATGTCATAGCCGAGACGCAGCGCCGCGCCCCCGACCCGCACGCGCTCGTAGAGGACGCCCGAGGCCCAGCTCTCGAAGGAGCCGCTCGCGCCGTGCGAGCCGTTTGAGGCGCAGTCGAGGAAGACGTTCGGCCCGGCGGCCACGTGCCCTACGGCGAAGTCGTTCATGCCCGCCTCGCTCGTCGCGCGCCGGACAAGGACCTGTTGCCCCTCGACGAGGAAAGCCTGCCGCCTGTAGCCGCCCACCTCCGAGACGGGGCGCTCCGCGCGGCAGTCCTCGACCGTCACGCGACGCGCACGCGCGCCCGCGCGCACGGCCGAGCCGGCGAAGTGTCGCGCCGTGACGTCACGCACCCAGGCGTCCTCGACGTTGTCCAGCATCACGCCTATCCACGCGTGCTCCTCGTCCAGAGGGTTCGGCCGCTCGAAATCGCTCTCGAGCGTCAGGCTCTCGACCCCGATGCGGCTCGGGGGGGCGCCGGCCGACACACGGGCGAGCGTGCCGCCGCCGTAGCGGCGTTCGAGAGCGGTGGTGACGGGCGCGTCCAGCATGACGCGCTGCGCTTCGCGCTCGATGCGCGTGACCGTGCGGTCCCAGACGAGGTCGCGCGAGCCGGGCGTCCAGTGCAGGCGCTGGTCGGCGAAAGAGCCCTCGGCGCGGTTCATGCCGAGCGCCTCTATCCAGTCGCGCGTGCTCGGGCGCGTGACGACGACGCGGTCGCCGGCCGCGAGCCCCTCGACCTTTTCGAGCGTGAGCGTGAGCGCGCCGGCCGGCGCCGTCTCGTCCGTCACGCTGAGCGGCGGGTCGGCGCGCGGCGGGTCGGCGCCGCCGACCTCGATGAGCGTGCGGCGGCCCCGCCCCGTAGCCACGACGGTCGTCGAGCCCCTCCCGCTCCCGCGCAGGACCACTCCGCCAGCGCGCATACTCAGCCCGCCCGCGACGCGGAACCTTCCGGGCGCGAGCAGCACGGCGCCGCGGAATCCGTCTGCGCCCACACCTAACGCGGCCACGCGGTCGAGCGCGGCCTGGATGCGTGCCGTGTCGTCCGCGCCCGATGGCCGCACACGCAGCGCGGCGCGCACCGACGGAGGCCGCACGCCCCCGCCCCCGTAGCCCGCATGTGAGAAGTCGATTACGACCGCCGGCTCGACGCCGGCGGCGCGCGCCTCGGGCGTCGCACGCCGCGCGAGCGAAAGACAGTTCGAGGCGGCGAGCGCCAGGGCGCCCGCAAAGACCAGCGCGAGCCTCGCGCCCCGTGTCCCCTTCTTGCCTTTTGTCATCCCAGACCTTCCCTGGAGAAACACGCTTCAGCGCGTCCGTGTGCTCCTGATCGACACCTCCCCCGCCCTCAGCCCCTCTGAGTATGCGCGGAGCCTGAGGGGGCCGGGCGCGCCCGCCCGCGAGCGAATGACGACCAGGCAGAGGCCGTTGTACGCGGCGCGCTCCTTCGCACGGAAGGGCTCGTGGCTCGTGGCGTCGCCGTTGTCGACGGCGAGAATCTCGCCCGGCCCCTCAAGCTCGAAGCGTATCCGGTTCTTCGCGCGCGGGACGGTGAGCCCTGTGCGGTCCGTAACCCTCACGGTGACGAAGGAGAGGTCGGAGCCGTCGGCACGAATCGACGCGCGGTCGGCTCGCAACAAGAGGCCCGCGGCCGGTCCCGTCGTCCTCACAACCCCCTCGGCCCAGCGCCGGCCGCCGCGGTAAGCGACCGCGCGCAGCTCGCCCGGCTCGTATTTCACCTCGTCCCAGCGCAGGCGGTACTCGCGCGCACCGCGACGCTTGCGCCCCTGCGAGCGGCCGTTGAGGAACAGCTCGGCCTCGTCGCCCGAGGTGTAGACGTGGACGGGCGTCGTCTGCCCTTCGCGCCCGGGCCAGTTCCAGTGCGGCAGGATGTGCGCGAGTGGCAGCTCGGGACGCCAGCGCGCCTGGTAGATGTAGAAGCGGTCCTTCCTGAAGCCCGCGAGGTCGACGATGCCGAAGTAGGAGCTGCGCGAGGGGACGCGCAGCCGCCCCAGCTCCTCAAGCTCGCGCTCGGCGCGCACGCGCTCGGCGGCGTCGGAGAAGTTGAGGAGGGCGGAGGCGTCCTCGTTGTAGGGCGTCGGCTCGCCGAGGTAGTCGAAGCCCGTCCAGACGAACTCGCCCGCCGTGAAGGCGAACTCGTCCTGGCCGCGGAACTCGGCGTCGGGCGTCGTCGCCCAGGGCGGCGCGTAGAGGTCGTAGGAGCTGACCTGAAAGTCGGCGCGCCCCTGGAGCTTGTCCTCGACGACGGGGAAGAAGTACTCGCCGCGTGAGCTGACGGTCGAGGCCGTCTCGCTGGCGTAGAAGGGTATGGCGGGGTTGGCACGGCGAAACCTGCCGTACTCGAAGGGCTTGTAGTTGAAGCCGAAGACGTCGAGCGTCTTCTGGAAGCCGTTGTAGCCGGCCTCCGTGTAGTTGGCGCCGGCCGTGACGGGGCGCGTCGGGTCCTCCTCGCGCACGATGCGCGCGAGCCGTGCCGATAGCTCGTGCCCTTCGGCGCCGCGCTGCTCGTCTATCTCGTTGCCGGTGCTCCAGAGGATGACGGAAGGGTGGTTGCGGTCGCGCCGCACGAAAGCGCGCAGGTCGCGCTCGTGCCAGTCGTCGAAGAGCAGGTGGTAGTCGTTCTTCTTCTTCGGGCGCCGCCAGGCGTCGAACGCCTCATCAATCACGACGAGCCCCATCCGGTCGGCCAGCTCCAGCAGCTCGGGCGCGGGTGGGTTGTGGCTGGTGCGGACGGCGTTCACGCCCATCTCCTTCATGATCTCGAGCTGGCGCTCGAGCGCGCGCAGGTTGAGCGCCGCCCCGAGCGCGCCGAGGTCGTGGTGGTTGCAGACGCCGTTGAGCCGCACGCGCTCGCCGTTGAGGAGGAAGCCGCGCACGGCGTCGAAACGGATGGTGCGGATGCCGAAGGTCGTCTCGTAGCGGTCGACCGAGCGGCCGCCCTGCGCGACGGTCGTGACGGCCGCGTAGAGGCTTGGCCTGCGCAGGCTCCAGAGCTTCGGGCGTGGGACGCGCGCCTCGGCCGTCGTCGTCGCACGCCCGCCCGCCGGGAGCGTGACCCGTTGCGGCTCGGTGGCCGCGACCGGCCTCGCCGACCTCGCGCCGCCGGGGGCGAGCTCGTAGACCTCCGTCCTGACCGTGACGCGTGCCTCCGCGCCGGAGTCGTTGTCGAGCGTCACGCCGACGCTCGCGACGCCCGCCTCCGGAGTGACCTCGGGCGTCGTTACGTAGGTGCCCCAGTGGGCGACGTGAATGGGCGCGGTCCTGACCAGCCAGACGTTGCGGTAGATGCCGCCGCCCGGATACCAGCGCGAAGAGTCGGGCGGGTTGTCGAGCCGTATGGCCAGGACGTTCTCCGCGCCGTACTCGACGAAGGGCGTGAGGTCCAGACGGAAGGAGGCGTAGCCGTAAGGCCACCCGCCGACGAAGTGCCCGTTGAGCCAGACGGTGGCGTAAGACATCGCCCCGTCGACGTCGAGGTAGAGCCGCCGCCCGCGCTCGGCCGGGGCGACGTCGAAGTGCTTGCGGTACCAGCCGACGCCCCACCAGGAGAGCTTACCCGTCTCGCCCGGGTACTCCTGCCGGAAAGGCCCTTCGACGCCCCAGTCGTGCGGGAGGTCGAGCGCGCGCCAGCCACGGTCGTCGAAGTCGCGCCGCGTGTATGCGACGTCGCCGCCCGGCTCGCCCACGGGGCGGGGCGCATCGGCCGCGCCCGCGACGAACTCCGTGCCCGTCGCCGTCACCCAGCGCTTTATCTTCTCGTAGGCGAGCCGCCCCTCCGCCCCCGGCGGGTCGTCCTTCTGGAAGCGCCAGCCGGCATTGAACGGCACGCGCTCGCGCATCGAAGCCTGCGCCGCCGCCTCTGCCCCGTGCGCGGCGAGGGCGCACGCCGCGACGAAGGCGAGCCGGAGGCAGACGCGACGCGTCCGTGCGACGGCGCGCGTCGAAGGCCGCCCCTCGGCGGTCTGACTTGACATGGACTCTCCTCCTCCGTCAGTCGCGTGCGAACGTGTGTGACGGCCGGTGTCGTCGGTTCAGGTTCGCGCGTCACATCTTAACCGACAACATACTACTTCGAGGGGCGCACGAAAATAGGGGCACGGCTCAGACGTTGAGCCGTGCCCCCTAGCGCACGCGGCGTTCAGGCGATCTTTACGAGACGAAGGTGAGGCAGACGCGCGCCTTCTGCTGGACGAAGCTGAGGACGGCGGGGAGTTCGGAGCGGCTGAGCGCCTCGATGACCTCGGGCGGCGCGTTGTACCTCTCCTTCAGGCACTTGTAGGCTTCGAGCAGGTTCTTCCGGTCGCCGGCCGCCGCCTCCGACATCGCGCCCCAGACGCGGTAGACGTCGGCGTAGGCCTGCATCGACAGCCTGAGCGCCGTCTTCTTCTGACAATCGGGCAGGATGAGCAGCGTCTTATTCACCTGCGGCAGGACGAGCATCAGGCGCATCTTATACTGCTCGCGCGAGAGCGCCGGGGCCGCCGGCTCGCCCTCGCGCGGCTCGGCGACCGAACGGCCGAAGCCCTTCAGCGCCTCCACGCTCGCCGTGATGGACTTCGTCTGCTCGAGCGTGAGGAAGTACTGCCCCTCCTCCTCCTCCTCGAACTCCGTGTACCTGACGCCGAACCCGATCCCCGCGAAGTAGTTCGTCACTTCGCCCCAGACCTTGATCCACTCGCCGGTGTGGAGCTGTATCTCGACGCGGATCAGCTCCTTCAGCGTCGCCTGGCAGTCGGTGAGGATGAAGCAGCCGCCGACGCTGATGTCGCTCACCGTCCCCTGGTGGCAGCCGAGTATGCCCTCCCACCTCACCTTGAGGTAGACGGTCAGCCGCTCGTAGCGCCGCCGCTCGACGGGCGCCGTCTCCTCGCCGTCGACCACGACCACCGACCCGTCGTACAGATTCTCTTCCGCGGTTGTCATCTTCGTCGTCTTCTTCCCTCCACGGCGCGCTCAGGCGTCCGGCCGGCGTGCGGGGCGTCGCGCCCCCGCCACGCGCGGCGCGGCCCCTTCTCCGGCCGGCTGCGACGCGCGGTCCCGCAGCACCTCGCGCATGCCGACGTGGTGAATCAGAGTCTCCAGGTACTGCGCGAACCCGTGGAGCACCGTCTCGAACTCCTCCATCTCCTCGAAGGCGCGCTTCACGTCGTCGACGTAGCGGCCGAACTCGCCCCAGTCCTTGTACATGAGGAAGTGCATCACCTCCTCGCGGAAGTGCTCCATGTGCCGGATGAGCGAGTGTTTGAGGAGGATGCCGTTCGACCTCTCGGCGGTCGTGACCTTCTGGAGCAGTCCCTCCAGCTCGCGGTAGAGGGTGAAGGAGTTTTCGACCTTGCTCCGGTAGTCGTCAAAGAGCCGTTCGCCGGTCACGCCCGGGTCGAACCTCTGCGCCAGCGTGATGGCGGTCTGCTGAAGGCAGTTGTGGAGCAGCCCCCAGGCGCGGCTCAGGTCGGCGCGCGAGCGCGGGGCCCCGCCCCGCTCGTCGATGCCCGGGAACTCCTGGCGGAAGACCTTCGCCAGCTCGTGCCCGATGACGAAGCGCATCCCATCGAGCGACTCGCGCAGCCCCTCGCCGAGCCCCGAGCCCTGCGAAGTCGCCTCGGTGATCTGCGAGAGCAGCGCGGCCGTCTGCGCCCGCACCTCCTCGAAGAGGCGGTCGACCTTGACCTCCTTCGGCTGCGTCAGCGCCTTCTCGATGACGCCCAGCACGTCGAGGGCCCTCAGCAGGCGGTGAAAGATGGAGCCGACCAGCTCGCGCAGCTCCGCCGTCTCCACGCGCCCGACCACCTCCGCGAGGGCGGGGCGGAACGCGGGGGCCGGCGTCGCCGGAAAGCCGGGCGCCACGGGCGCGCAGGCGGGCGACGCGTCCTCCACGGGGCAGGGCGTCGCCTCCTCGGGCGGCAGTTCCGACCAGTCTATGCCGTCGAGGTCTATCTCGACTTCGAGCGCGTTGTCGGTGGTTCTGTCTCTCACCTATCGGGGCTTTCGGGGCTCGGGCGCCGGGGGCGCCGCCGACCGCCAGAGCCGGAACTGTGTTCCCGCGGGGCGGCCGGCGGGGCCGCCCCACGGGGAGGGGAGACGAGGTTTTTTTGCGTCGGCGCGTGCGCGCCGCTACTTGGTCTCGGAGAGCGCGGCGATGTAGCAGCCGCGTGCGGTGGCCGTCAGGGGGTCTTTGGCCATCCTCACTTCGTTGATCTGGATGGGGAAATCGCTCTCGGCGCGCAGCAGCGACTCGAACTTCTGGAGGAAGCCGGCCGGGCGCGCCGTGCCGCCCGCGAGGACGACCGTCATCGGGCGGTCGAGCTTGGGCAGGTGGGAGGAGCGCGCGAACTCAGAGCGCAGGCGGTCGATGAGCGTCCGCATCAGGTCCTCGTAGAAGATGTGGAGCGCGCCGGTCATCTCGTCCTTCGGCGGGCGCGAGAGGTCGAGCTTCTCCTCCTTGAAGAGGCGCACCTTCGTCGTGTTGCGCTCGCCCATCACCTCGGCCACGTTGCGGTCGATGTAGTCGCCGCCCTTGGGCACGCTGAAGGTAATCATCGGCATCGACATGAAGGAGACCGAGACGTTGCACATCCCGCCGCCGAAACTGACGCCGATGCCGGTGAAGTTCTCGCCCTGAAGCTCGGAGAAGACGACGGCCTGCCCTTCGTTGAGCGGCTTCGCGTTGTAGCCGAGCGACTGGAGGTACTGCTTGAGGACGGCCTCGTGGTAGACGAGGTTGCCGTTGACGCCCTCGCCCTTGCCGGGGACGCTGAAGCAGAGGACGTCGTTCTTGCGCGCGCGCGGCACCATCATCTGGATGATGCGCTGGATCATGTGCTGGCTGTTCTCCTCCTGCGGGTTCAGAAGCCCCGAGCACATCGGGCGGCGCGCGTCCGTGTCGAGGAAGCTGGCGAAGAAGTCCGAGTCGTTCCCGTAGACGTAAAGGTTCTTGCAGTTACGCTCGTAGACCATCCCGCGCTGCCTGAGCATGTTCTCGGCCATCTCGGAGACGGGGACGGGGACGAAGGCGTTGAGCTGCGAGCGGCGGCGCTCGCCGTCGGGGCCGTCGGCGACCACGATGCGGCTCGTGCCGATGTCGAGTCCAACGGGGCCTGACCTGGTCTCCGCTGCTTCCGTCTTCATTCCCGCTGCCGGGGCCTGATTCCTCTCTTC
>Ga0216309_1000174_pt1 | contig 11709 bp, 9 predicted proteins | sample Total_DNA_C_FD_161284 | JGI IMG/M metagenome (GOLD analysis project Ga0216309, IMG submission 161284) | Terrestrial sediment cell enrichment communities for BONCAT metagenomics from Utah, United States - Total_DNA_C | ecosystem: Environmental > Terrestrial > Deep subsurface > Rock core/Sediment ...
CGAGATGCGCAAGGCGGGCGTCCCCTTCCTCGTCGTCGAGAGCAACGCGCTGCTCGCCGACGAGCTCGGCCTGTCGAACACGCAGCTCCTCATCCGCGACGCGACGCTCGACGAGTCGCTCGTCGAAGCCGGCGTCGGGCGCGCGGCCGGGCTCGCCTCCTGCCTGCCCGACGACGCCGACAACCTCTACGTCGTCCTGACGGCGCGCACGCTCAACCCCTCGCTGCGCATCGTGGCGCGGGCGGTCGAGGAGTCGGCAGAGCCCAAACTGGTGCGTGCCGGGGCGAACCGCGTCATCGCGCCCACCATCATCGGCAGCCACCGCATGGCGCAGGCGCTTTTGAAGCCGGCCGTCGCCGACTTCATGGACTCGATCACGGCCGACACGCTCGACCTCGCCTTTGAGCAGGTCGAGGTCGCCGCGGGGTCGCCGCTCGAGAGCCGAAAGCTCAAGGACACGAACATCCGCTCGGAGCTTGACGTGGTGGTGGCGGCCATCCGCCGCTCGAACGGCGAGATGATCTTCAACCCCTCGGGCGACACGCAGATTCGCGCGGGCGACATGCTCATCGGCATCGGCCGCGCCGAGGCCATGCACGAGCTCGGCGCACAGGCGCGCGGCAGATGACAGACGCGAGCCCCGGGGCGCGCGGGCTCTGTAACAGCTTCCCTCCATTTTGACTTACAATCCGTGACGTGGGACGCACTCTCCGGCCAGAGCAGATCAAGCGGGTCGTCGTGCGCGGCGCGAACTGGGTGGGCGACGCGGTGATGACCGTGCCCGCGCTGCGCGAGCTGCGCCGCCTGCTTCCGGGCGCGGAGCTGACGCTGGCGACGCGCCCCTGGGCCGTCGGCGTCTTCGAGGAGGCGGATTTCATCGACCGAGTCCTCGTCGACGCAGAGTCTGCCGGTAAAGTGCGCGCCGTCTTCGCCGAGGCACGCCGTTGGCGCGAGCGCCGCTTCGACCTCGCGCTCCTCTTCCCCAACTCTTTCGCGCCTGCGCTGGTCGCCTCGCTGGCGCGCGTCCCCTTCCGCCTCGGCTACGCGACGCAGGGGCGGACGCCGCTCCTCACGCACCCCTTCGCCGTCCCCGACTGGCGCGGCCGGCGCCACGAAGTCTTCTACTACCTCAAGCTCGTCGCGGAGCTGGAGCGCCTGCTCTACGGCACGTCCGGCGTCGAGGCGCGCGAGCCCGACCTCTCGCTGCCCGTTAACGCCGCGCAGACGCGCGAGGCGCTACGCCTGCTTCGCGAGCAGGGCGCGCGCGGCGGCCGGCCACTCGTGGCCATCTGCCCGGGCTCGACCAACAGCCGCGCCAAGCGCTGGCCGGCCGAGCGCTTCGCAGAGGTCGCGGACCTGCTCGTGGAGAGGAACGGCGCAGAAGTCGTCCTCGTCGGCGCACGAGAGGAGGCGGACATCTCCGCGGAGGTCGAGCGACGCATGCGCGCGCGCCCTTTCGTCCTGACGGGGAAGACCAGCCTCCCTCAGACCGCCGCCCTGCTCAAGGCCGCCGACCTCCTCGTTACGAACGACACCGGCCCGGCGCACCTCGCCGCGGCCGTCGGCTGCCCCGTCGTCGTCATCTTCGGGCCGACCGACCCGCGGACCACCCGCCCCTTCGGCGACTCGGCCGAGGTCGTGAGGCGCCCGCCCGACTGCGCCCCCTGCATGCTGCGCGACTGCCCCATCGATCACCGCTGCATGACGGCAGTCACGCCCGAGGAGGTTTTCGAGAGGGCCGCGCGCGCGCTCGCCCCGCGCCGGAAGGTGGAGGTCGCGGGATGAGGCGCAGGTTGGGCCGCGTATTGCGTGGGGGCGAGTGGTGAGCGCGGGACGGCGCGCGGTCTTCATGGACCGCGACGGGACGATCTCGGAGGAGGTCGGCTACGTCAACCACGTCTCGCGCTACAGGGTCTTCCCCTTCGCGGCCGAGGCCGTGCGCGCGCTCAACGAGGCGGGGTGGCTTGCCGTCCTCGTCACGAATCAGGCCGGTGTGGCGCGCGGCTACTTCGCCGAGGGGTTGATCGGCGAAGTCCACAGCCTGCTGGCCGACGAGCTGGGGCGCGGCGGGGCGCGGCTCGACGCCGTCTACTACTGCCCGCATCACCCGACGGTCGGCGAGCCGCCCTACCGGCTCGACTGCGACTGCCGCAAGCCGAGGCCGGGATTGATCCGCCGCGCCGCCGCCGACCTCGGGCTCGACCTCAGGCGTAGCTGGATGGTCGGCGACCGCTACAGCGACACGGAGCTGGCGCGAAACGCCGGCGTCCGCTCCGCCCTCGTGCTCACCGGTTACGGCCGCGGGGAGCTTGAGCATCAGAGCCACGCGTGGCGATACCGGCCCGACCTCGTCGCCGAGAATCTGCTCGAAGCCGTCCGGGAGATTTTAAAAGCCGGGGACTGAGCCGCGATACAAGGGCCCGTCACACGGCACCCTTTCGACATGTCAGTTGTGAACACAACACAGACCGAGCGGCTAGGGGCGCTGGTGCGCGCGTTCGCGGAGCGGCGCGTCGTGGTCCTCGGCGACCTGATCGCCGACCAGTTCGTGTCGGGGGAGATCGCACGCGTGTCGCGCGAGGCCCCCGTGATGATTCTCCGCCACGAACGGACTGAGACCGTGCCGGGCGGCGCCGCCAACTGCGCCCTCAACCTTGCGACGCTCGGCGCGCGGGCCACGCTGGTCGGCGCGGTCGGCGAGGATTCGGCCGGGCGCGAGCTGCTGGAGAGGCTTTCGGCGGCGGGCGTTGACTGCCGCGGGGTCGTCGTTACGCCGGGCATGCGCACGACGACGAAGGTGCGCATACTCGCCGGACACGCGCACTCGCCCCGCCAGCAGGTCGTCCGGCTCGACTACGAGAGCGAGCCCCTCTCGGACGCGGGGCTGCTCGCACGGCTGGCCGACAACACACACAAGGCGTTCGAGGGTGCCGGTGGCGCCATCGTCTCCGACTACAACTACGGGGTCGCGTGCGAGGCGACGGCCGGCGCCCTGCGCGCCGCCGCGGAGGGTGCGGGCGTGCCCGTCCTCGTCGACTCGCGTTTCCGTCTGAGGGACTTTAAGGGTTTCACCTCGGCCACGCCGAACGAGGACGAGGTGGAGCAGGTCGCGGGGCGCCGCTTCGAAGAGGCAGGCGAGCTGGCCGCGGAGGGCGAGCGGCTGCGTGAGGCGCTCGGCTACCGCTCGCTGCTCGTCACGCGCGGCAAGCACGGCATGCTGCTGCTCGAAGAGGGCGAGCCGGCGCTTCACCTCGACGCCGTCGGCTCGCACGACGCGGTGGACGTGACGGGGGCCGGCGACACCGTCATCGCCACCTACGCGCTCGCACTCGCCGCCGGGGCTGACTTCCCCGAAGCTGCGCGCCTGGCCAACCACGCGGGCGGCATCGTCGTGCTCAAGCGCGGCACGGCCTGCGTCTACCCGCATGAGCTGCTCGCCTCGGTCGGGCAGGAAGTGCCCGCGTGAGCCGCGGCTGGGCCCGGGGACTCGAAACCGTGTACGCCGGGAAGAAGACGACCGAAGTGCTAAACTGGGTCGATTACCTCTTCAGCCGCGAGCCCGCGGGGCCGGGCCTCTGGAGGTTCGAGATCGACTACCGCGGGCGAGGCGGCACGCTCGACCGATACGAAGTTCGCTATAACCCCGTGTCCGAGCGCTTCGAGGGGACCGTCGCCCGCACGCCGGGGCAGTGAGAGCATGAGGGAGAGCGAGGAGCAGAGCAAATCGACCGCGGCGCTGCGCATCCTTGAGCGCAACCGTCTCATCGCGCGCGTGGCCATCGCGCGCCGAGGGGGGGCGCGCGTCGTCTTCGCCAACGGTTGCTTCGACCTCCTGCACGTCGGGCACGTGCGCTACCTGGAGGCGGCCCGGGGACTGGGCGATCTGCTGGTCGTGGGCGTCAACGGCGACGAGCAGGTGCGGCGCCTGAAGGGCGAGGGGCGGCCCCACGTCCCCGAGCGCGAGCGCGCCGAGACCATCGCCGCGCTGCGCGCCGTCGACTACGTCACGGTCTTCCACGAGCCGACCGTGACCGAGCTGCTGCTCGCGCTCCGGCCGGACATCCACGCCAAGGGCACGGACTACACCGAGGAGACGGTGCCCGAGCGCGACGTGGTACGCTCCTTCGGCGGCCGCGTCCAGATCGTCGGCGACCCGAAGGACCATTCGAGCACAGACATGCTGAGGAAAGTGATGGGTGATGAGTGATGGCGTGAAACGGCACGGGACCGCTTCCTTTCGCCCGATGCCCGCCGCTCTTTTATGAAGATTCTCTTCGTCAAACTCGGAAGCATCGGCGACATCGTCCACACGCTGCCCGCGCTGGCGGCGGTGCGGAGGGTCTTGCCGGGGGCGCGTGTCTCCTGGGTGGTCGAGCGGCGCGCTGCCGAAATTTTGAGGGACAACCCGTTTCTGGAAAGCCTCATCGAAGTGGACACGAAGGGCTTGAGGCGCTGGCCGATGTCTGGGGAGACGCTGACGGCAACGCGCCGTCAGTTGCGTCGGTTACGCGCCTCACCCTTCGACCTTTCCATAGATTTCCAGGGACTCCTTAAATCCGCATTCGTCGCGAGGCTCTCCGGCGCACGCCGCCGCGCGGGCTTCGACCGCGCACACCTGCGCGAACCCGCGAGCCGCCTGCTCCTGACCGAGACCGTCCGGGTCCCCGAACGCACACACATCATCCGCAAGAATCTGGCGCTGGCCTCCGGGGCGCTCGGCCTCGAACTGCCTTCCGTGGCCGACTCCTTCGAGTTCCCCATCGCCGTCTCCGCCGAGCACGAGCGCGAGGCCGCGAACATCGTCCAAAGAATCGGAGAAAGGTTCACTATCCTGAATCCGGGCGGCGGCTGGCCCACCAAGCTCTGGGACCCCGAGCGTTTCGGGGGGCTCGCCGACGCGCTCCTCTCCGAGTTCGGGCTGCGTTCGGTCGTCACCTACGGGCCGGGCGAGCGCGAGCTGGCCGAACGCGTGGTCGAGTCGAGCCGGAGGGGAGCGGCCGTCGCGGCCGGCCCGTCCCTCAAGGGTTTCTACGCGCTGGCGCGCCGCGCGGCCGTCTACGTCGGCGGCGACACGGGGCCGACCCACCTCGCCGTCGCGGCCGGTGCGCCCGTCGTCGGGCTCTTCGGCCCGACCGAGTGGTGGCGCAACGGCAGCCCGCGCGCCGAGGACGTCTGCGTCGAGCGCACGGACGTCGGCTGCCGCACGGACTGTCACCGCCGCGCCTGCTCGCGTTGGGTCTGCATGGACATCGGGGTCCGCGCCGTGGCGGAGGCCGTGGGCGAGCGTCTGCGCCGCGCGGGGCGGGTCTCGGAAGCGTTCGAGGTGAGCGTCGGTGGCGCGTAGGGGCGGGACGTGGGTGCAGCGCTGGCGAGTCCCGCTCGGGTTCGTCTGCGCGGGGCTCTTCATCATTCTGGCCGAGCCCGACCGGCGCTCGCTCGCCATCGGCGGCGCGGTCGCGCTCGTCGGGCTCGGCATACGCGCGTGGGCCTCGGGGCACATCCGGAAGAACGCGCGCCTGGCGGTCTCGGGCCCTTACGCGCACACGCGAAATCCGCTCTACCTCGGCAGCTTCATCCTCGGCCTCGGGTTCACCCTCGCCGCCTCTTCGAGCCTCTGGCTATTTCTCGTCCTCGCGGGGCTCTTCGCCTCGCTCTTCCTGGGCATCTACTGGCCCGTGATGCGCGTCGAAGCTGCGACCCTGGCCGAGATGTTCGGCGAGGAGTACGGGCGCTACGCCGCGCAGGTACCTCTCCTCTTCCCGCGGCTGACGCCCTACAGGGCGGGCGAATCCTCCGAGGTCAACTTCGACCCTTCACTCTACATGCGTTACCGGGAGTACCGCGCGGCGCTCGGGCTCCTTCTGGCATGGTGCGTGCTTGCTCTCAAGACAGTTCTCGCTTTCTGACCTAAACAAGTTCGCCAACAGAAGGGTTAAGCAAGATGCCTCGCAGAAACTTGGGCAGATTCACCGCGTCGGCGCTCCTTTTGGCAGTTGTACTCTCTTCGGTCGTATCGGCCAAGGACACGCCCAAAGAGCGTACACCGGCGCGGACGCCGGCGGCCATTTTCATCCCTTCGGAAGAGCTGGTCTACGAAGGGGAGTTTACCAGGGCCATTCTGCGCGGCATCAACATCGCCGAGCTGAGGTTCAAGGCCCGCCGCCAGAGTCCGGCCGCCGCCCCGGCCGAAGGCGCCGCCGAGGGGGCGACGCCCGCGCCGCCCCCGCTCGTCCTGACGACCGAAGTCACCTCGAAGGGCTTCTTCAGCAAGGTCTTCGGCGTCACCTTCAAGTTCCACGCCGAGTCGCAGGTCGAGCCGAACGACTTCTACGCGATGCGCACGACCAAGACGGACGAGCAGGGCAAGCGCGTCCGTACGAGCGAGGCCATCTTCGACCAGCAGGCCAAGACGGTCGAGTACACCGAGCGCGACCCGAACAACGCGCAGCAGGCGCCGCGCGTCATCACCGCCGCGCTCGAAGGGCCGACGCAGGACATCGTCTCGGCCATCTACTTCCTGCGCACGCAGCCGCTCACGCCGGGGCAGACCTTTCAGATAGCCATCAGCGATTCGGGTCGCGTCTACCAGGTGCCGGCCACGGTCGTGGCCGAGAAAAAGAAGATGGGGAGCGTGCTGGGCAAGGTCGAGGTCGTCCGCGTCGACGTCGACCTGTTCGGGCCGGGCCGCCCGGTCCCCGAGGGCAAGGGCAAGATGTCGATCTGGGTGACGAGCGACGACCGCCACGTCCCCGTCAAGGCGCGCCTCTCGCACGACATGGGGCAGCTCGACATCACGCTCAAGAGCATCAAGCGCGAGGGCCCGCTGGTCGCACAGCGTTAAGGCCGATTTTTTCCCGTGACGAAGGGGTGGGGGCGACGACGCTCCCGCCCCTTTTTTCTTATCTGCCCGCGCCCTCCGGAAGAACGGCGCGGCCGGTGCCCACCCGCCCGCGCGTGGTCTGATTTGACTCTCGCACGATTCGTGATAGCTTAAATCCGACTTCCCTATCCGCCGACGGAGCAGCCTGCCCAGATGACGACCGCGCTGGTCATTCATGGCCATTTCTACCAGCCCCCGCGCGAGAACCCCTGGACGGAGCTGGTCGAGCGCGAGCCCGGCGCCTCGCCCTTCCACGACTGGAACGAGCGCATTCACGATGAGTGCTACCGCCCGAACGCCTTCGCACGCATCAGCGACGCTCACGGCCGCGTCGAGCGCGTCGTCAACAACTACTCACGGCTCAGCTTCAACTTTGGCCCGACGCTCCTCAACTGGCTCGAACGCTTCCGCCCCGAGACCTACGCGCGCATCCTCGAAGCCGACCGCACGAGTGCCTCCCGTCACGGCGGCCACGGCAACGCCATCGCCCAAGGGTACCACCACGCCATCCTCCCGCTCTGCAACGAGCGCGACCGCCGCACGCAGGTGCGCTGGGGGCTCGCGGACTTCCGCCGCCGCTTCCGCAGGGAGGCCGAGTCGCTCTGGCTCCCCGAGACGGCCTGCGACGACTCGACGCTCGACGCCCTCATCGAAGAGGGGCTGCGCTACGTCATCCTCTCCCCCTTCCAGGCCGAGGCCGTACGCCCCGCGGGCTCGGACCAGTGGCGGCCGGTCCACGAAGGCGGAATTGATACGACCGTTCCGTACAGGTACACGCACGCCGACGGCTCCGGGCGCGCCCTCGCGGTCTTCTTCTACGATGGGCGGATCGCGCGCGGCATCGCCTTCGAGGGTCTGCTCGCGTCGAGCCAGGGGCTGCTCTCGGCCTGCGCGCGCGCCGCACACGCCGGGGCGCAAGTCGTGAGCGTCGCCACCGACGGCGAGTCCTACGGCCACCACTTCCGCTGGGGCGACCGCTCCGTCGCCTACGGGCTGGAGGTCGAGGCCGTGCGCCACGGCCTGCGCGTGACCAACTTCGGCGAGTTCCTCGACGCGTGCGAGCCGGCGCAGGAGGTGCGCCTCAAGGCGGGGCCGGGCGGCGAGGGCACGGCCTGGAGCTGCGCGCACGGCCTGGGTCGCTGGACCCGCGACTGCGGCTGCAACGCCTCGGCCCCCGAGGGGTGGAACCAGCGCTGGCGCGGGCCGCTGCGCGCGGCCTTCGACCTCCTGCGCGACGACCTCGCGCCCAAGTACGAGGACGCCTGCGGCGGGCTGCTCGCAGACCCCTGGGCTGCGCGCGATGAGTACGTCGAGCTGCTCGGGCCAGGCGGGGCCGCGCGGCGCGAGGATTTTCTGCTGAGGCACGCGGCGCGCCCCCTCTCGGAGGCCGGGAAGGTGCGCGCGCTCACGCTCCTCGAAGCGCAGCGTGCGGCGCTGACGATGTACACGAGCTGCGGCTGGTTCTTCAACGACATCTCGGGCATCGAGACCGCACAGACGCTCCGCTATGCGGGTCGCGTCATGGAGAGGATGGAGTCGCTCGGGCTCGCGCCGCCCGTCTCGGACTTCCTCGGTATCCTCTCCGAAGCCCGGAGCAACCTCCTTGACGGGGCGAGCGGCGCCGACATCTTCCTGCGCACGGTCGAGCACACGCGCATCACGCCGCAGCGTGTGGCCGCGCACGTCGCCATCCGCAACCTGATCGAGCCCGAGGAGCACGAAGAGGAGTGCGAGTCGGCCGGCTACAGCTACCGCAAGCTCGACTTCCGGAAGCAGCGTCACGGGCGCGTGGCGCTCCAGACCATGCGCCTCTCGCTCGAAGAGGATGCCACGGGGCGCCGCCACGAGTTCGCGCTCGCGGCGATGCATTTTGGCGAGGTCGACTACTACTGCGCGCTGCGCCCCTTCGGTGGGGCGTGCGATTTCGAAGAGGCGGCCGGCCGCCTCTGGTCGCAACTGCGCACGGCGTCGCTGCCGGCGCTTCTGCGCGTGGCGCAGGCCGAGTTCGGGCCCGAGGAGTTCGGACTCGAAGCCCTCCTGCCGCAGGGGCATGGGCACCTCTCGCGCAGCGTCTTCGGCCGTCTCATCACGCGCTTCATGGAGGAGTACGAGCACCTCTACGAAGAGAACCGCCGCGTCATCGAGCGTTTGCAGGAGATAGGCTTTCATCCGCCACGCGAGCTGAGGCTGGCGGCCGAGCTGACCGTCGGCCTGCGCCTGGAGCGCGAGCTGCGCGGGCAACGCGCCGGCGCGTGCGACTACCGCGCGGCCACCGAGATCGCGCGCGACGCCGCACGCTTCGGCTACCGCATCGACCGCACCACGGTCACGCGCGTCTTCGAGGAGACGTTGACGGAGGCTGCGCGCCTCGTCGTCGTCCAGCCCGGCCCCGAGAACCTGCGCTCGGCGCGCGCCCTCATCCGCCTCGGGCGCGAGCTGGGTCTGGACGCCAACCTCGAACGCGGCCAGGAGATAATCTACGAGGCCGCACAGTCGGGCGAGCCGCTCTCGGAGGAGGCGCGCGAGTTCGCCCTCGCACTGGGACTTGCGCCCGTGGCGCTCGCGCCTTCCGAGCCGGCGCTCCTTTTGAGCGAATGAAGGAGAGAGGACAGATGTCGAACAGGCAGGGACAGACAGGTGCCGGAGGGGCTTCCGTCCCCTACCCGGGCGTCTCGCGCGTCGAGCTCGAACGCCTGCTCGGGCTCAACTCACCCGACCCGCACTCCGTGCTCGGGGCCCACCCGGCCGGGGCGGGCGTCGTCGTGCGCGCCTTCCGTCCTGACGCCGAGCGGGTCGAGGTTATCCCCGAAGGCGAGTCGCCCCGAGAGATGACGCGGACGCACCCCGCCGGCTTCTTCGAGCTGCATATGGAGGGGCGCGCGGAGCTTTTCCCCTACCGCCTGCGCACGCACTACCCCGGCGGCCGTGACTTCACACACCGCGACCCATACGCCTTCATGCCGACGCTCGGCGGCTTCGACGAACACCTCTTCGGCGAGGGGCGCCACTGGCGGCTCTACGAAAAGCTCGGCGCGCACGTGCGCGACCTGGGCGGCGTTGCCGGGGTCTCCTTCGCCGTCTGGGCCCCGAATGCCGACGGCGTGAGCGTCGTCGGCGACTTCAATAACTGGGACGGACGCCTCCACCAGATGCGCCGGCTCGGCATCTCCGGCATCTGGGAGATTTTCGTCCCTGAGCTGGGCCCCGGCGCGGTCTACAAGTACGAGATGCACCGCCGAGGCGGCCTGCCCTTCCTCAAGGCCGACCCCTACGCGCTCTTCGCCGAGGTACCGCCCGCGACCTCCTCCATCGTCTTCAGCCCCTCCTACCGGTTCACCGATCACGAGTGGATGGAGCGCCGCGCGCGTGAGGACCACCTGCGCCGCCCCCTGAACATCTACGAGGTCCACCTCGGCTCCTGGCGGCGCGTGGTCGAAGAGGGCGACCGCTCCTTCACCTACCGCGAGACGGCATCCGCGCTCGCCGATTACTGCGAACGCCTCGGCTTCACGCACGTCGAGTTTCTGCCCCTCAAGGGCCACCCTTACGGCGGCTCATGGGGCTACCAGGTGGCGAACTACTACGCGCCGACGGCGCGCTTCGGCGACCCGGACGACCTCCGCTTCCTCGTCGACCACCTGCACGGGCGCGGCATCGGCGTCATCATGGACTGGGTGCCGGCGCACTTCCCCAAGGACGCCTGGGCGCTCGGGCGCTTCGACGGCTCGGCGCTCTACGAGCACGAAGACCCGCGCCTCGGCGAACATCCCGAGTGGGGCACCTTCATCTTCAACTACGGCCGCAACGAGGTCCGCAACTTCCTCATCGCCAACGCACTCTTCTGGCTGAGGGAGTGCCACGTCGACGGCCTGCGCGTCGACGCCGTCGCCTCGATGCTTTACCTCGACTACAGCCGCTCGGCCGGCCGCTGGGTGCCCAACAAGTATGGCGGGCGCGAGAACCTCGAAGCCGTCGACTTCATCCGCGAGCTGAACGACGTCGTCCACCGGGAGCAGCCCGGCGTGCTGATGATCGCCGAGGAGTCGACCTCCTGGCCGCTCGTCACCAAGGGGACGGACCAGGGCGGCCTCGGCTTCGACTTCAAGTGGAACATGGGCTGGATGCACGACACGCTCACGTACTTCGAGCGCGACCCCTTCGTCCGCCGCCACTTCCACAACAACCTCACCTTCGGCCTGACCTACGCCTGGAGCGAGAACTTCGTCCTGCCCTTCTCGCACGACGAGGTCGTCCACATGAAGGGCTCGATGCTCAACAAGATGCACGGCCCACCGGGGCAGAAGTTCGCCAACCTGCGCGCGCTCTATGCATACATGTGGGCGCACCCCGGCAAGAAACTCCTCTTCATGGGCGGCGAGATCGGCCAGTGGCGCGAGTGGAGCGAGGAGCGCAGCCTCGACTGGCACCTGCTCGAAGACGACGCGCACCGCGGTATCAGCACGCTCATCTCCGACCTCAACCGGACCCTCAGTGAGCACCCCGCGCTCTACCAGCTCGACGTCGAGCCGCGCGGCTTCCAGTGGATCGACGTCAACAACCACCTCGAAAACATCTTCGCCTTCATGCGCCAGTCGGCCGCGGGCGAGCGCGTCGTCTGCATCTGCAACTTCTCGGCCGCCCCGCGCCCCGGCTACCGCTTCGGCCTGCCCGAGGCCGGCACCTACCGCCTGATTCTCAACACCGACTCGTCCCACTACGCGGGCGGCGACTCGCTCCGCACCGACTACGTCCGCGCCGAAGAGCAGCCCTGGCACGGCCTCCCCTTCTCGGCGGTCGTCGACCTCCCCCCCCTGACGACCCTCTGGTTC
>Ga0216309_1000175_pt1 | contig 11691 bp, 10 predicted proteins | sample Total_DNA_C_FD_161284 | JGI IMG/M metagenome (GOLD analysis project Ga0216309, IMG submission 161284) | Terrestrial sediment cell enrichment communities for BONCAT metagenomics from Utah, United States - Total_DNA_C | ecosystem: Environmental > Terrestrial > Deep subsurface > Rock core/Sediment ...
GCGCAGGTGCTCGGCGGGGGCACCTGGGTGCGCGAGGTGGGGGCCCAGTGCTCGACCGCCACGCGTCTGAAGAACGCCACGGGCGGCTTCGACAGCACGCTCAGCCCGCTGGGCATGGATGGGACGGTCTCCACCACGGCCTGCCCGGCGGGCTACGCCATCACCGGCCTCTACGGCCGCGCGGGAAGCTGGGTGGATCAGCTCGGCTTCAAGTGCAAGAAGCTGAATGACGTGAAGAGCACGGTCTCCATCAACGTTGGTGGCCCCAGCTACCAGCTCAGCAACGTGAGCATCAACGGCTCCGTCGGGCCGAGCACCACGCTGGCCGCTGGCCAGAACTTCCAGCTCGCCCTGAACTACTTCATCAAGGACCCGAGCTGCCCGGGTTGCATTGACCAGATCCTCGTCGGCTACGTGTCCTCGGATCCGGTCGCGCCGCAGGCGCTGGCGTGCGTGTACAACGGCGTCCCCGGTTCGACGGGGGTCTCGGGGTCCAACACCCTCTCGCTGCAGGCGCCGACCCAGCCGGGGACCTATACGCTCCGCGTCGCCTTCAGTCAGGAATACTCCTGCAACCTGGGCTTTTGGAGCAGGAATGGCACGCCTGGACCCGACACCATCATCGGTGAGATCCAGGTCAACTGATGGCGAAGGGGGGCCTGGGCGGGCAGGTTCCCCGTCAGCAGGAAGATGCCGGGCACGCCCGCCACGGTGAAGGAGTGGCGGGCGGAGGCACCCAGGGCGTTGGCAGCAGTGGCGCTGAGCTCGACGCGTGGAACAACATGCGCCGCATCGGGTTGAGGGGCTGACCGCTCGACAGGGAAGATGCCAATGATCACCGTGACCGCGTTTCGCTGGGTGCCGCCCTTCGCACAGGGGCTCGTGAGGGATCTTCGGGTGCGCTGGGCGCTCGAAGAGGCGGGACTTCGCTACGAGGAGCGGCTGATCGGGCGGGAGGACCAGGTCTCCGAGTCCTATCGCCGCCTCCAGCCCTTTGGTCAGGTGCCGGTCTACCAGGAAGACGGCCTGACGCTGTTCGAATCCGGCGCCATCGTGCTGCACATCGCGGAAAAGTCGGCCGTGCTGATGCCGTCCGAGCCCGCGGCCCGGGCGCGCGCCATCACGTGGATGTTCGCGGCGCTCAACTCGCTGGAGCCGCACATCCAGAACCTCGCCACCATCGACCTCTTCCACCCGAACGAGGAGTGGGCGAAGCAGCGCCGCCCGGGCGCGGTCCAAGTGGTCGAGAAGAAGCTCGACGACCTCGCCGCGTGGCTGGACGGCCGGGAGTGGCTCGAGGACCGATTCACCGCGGGCGATCTCCTCGTGGGGAGCGTGCTCCGCATCCTCCGCCACACCGATCTGGTCGCCGCGCGCCCGGCGCTCGAGGCCTACCGCCTCCGCTGCGAGGCGCGGCCGGCCTTCCAGAAAGCGCTGGCCGACCAGCTGGCGCCGTTCGCGAAGAACGCGCCTCCAGGCAGCTGAATCCATGGGTTTGTACGTCGTGCGACATCTCGCGGGTCCGGCGTTGTAGGCCGGGGCGCTCGTGGTATGGCAATCGTCGTGGAGACTTCAGCCCCAGCGTCTTCGGCAGCCCCCGGACCGCTCCAACCGGAGGGCTCCGCTCAGCAGGTGTCGCAGGGGTTGGCCGCCCTCGAGTCCATGAGCGATGCCTTCCTCGCCCTCGACGAGGACTGGCGCATCACGCTCGTGAACGCGAGCCAGGAGCGGATGTTCCACCAAGGTCGGAGCGAGACCCTGGGACGCGTGTTCTGGGAGGTCTGGCCGGAGGCGGCGGAGCCGGGCTCGAAGTCCTGGACGGAGTACCACCGGTGCATGGAGGAGCGCGTGCCGATGCGGTTCGTCGAGCGCCACGCCACCCTGGACGTCTGGACGGAGGTGCGGGCCTACCCCAGCCCGGGCGGAGGCCTCTGCGTCTTCTTCCGGGACGTGAGCGAGCAGCTGCGGACCGAGGCGGCGCTCGCCGAGGCCCTTCGCCGTGCGGCCGCGGCCCACCGGAGCTCCGAGTTCGAGCAGCAGCTCATCGGCATCGTCAGCCATGACCTGCGCAATCCCCTCCAGGCCATCCGCCTGTCCGCGGAGCACGGCCTCAAGTCGGCGGGGCCGGAGACGCGGCAGCGCCGCTCCCTCGAGCGCATTCTCAGCGCCTCGGAGCGGGCCCTCCGGATGATCAACGATCTGCTCGACTTCACCCGCGTCCGCCTGGGCGGCGGCATCGCGCTGGAGCGCGGCGAGGCCGTGGACCTCCATGGCCTCGTGGCCCAGGTGGTGGACGAGGTGCTCGTCACCCGGCCCGAGCGTCAGGTGGCGGTGGAGCGCGCCGGGGAGGCCCGGGGCCGCTGGGACGCCGACCGCCTCGCGCAGGTGGTGCAGAACCTCGTCGGCAATGCGTTGCAGCACACCACCGAGGATGCGCCCGTCCGGGTGCGCACGTGGGCCGAGGGCGAGCACGTCATGCTCGAGGTGCACAACGGGGGGACGTCCATCCCCGCGGAGGACCTGCCCCGGCTGTTCGAGCCCTTTCAGCGAGGCAGCGGGGCACGGCCGGATGGAGGGCGCAGCATGGGCCTCGGCCTTCACATCACCTACCACCTCGTCCACGCCCATGGTGGCAGGATTGGCGTGCGGTCGAGCGCCGACGAGGGAACGACCTTCACCGTGAGGCTTCCGCGCGATGGATAGAGCCACAGAGAGACCCGAGGACAGGGTTCCCACCGGAGTGCCGGGCCTGGACGCCGTCCTGCATGGCGGCTTGCTGCGTCGGGGCGTCTACATGCTCCAGGGACGCCCGGGCGCCGGGAAGACCATCCTCGCCAACCAGGTGTGCTTCCACCATGCCGCGCAGGGTGGCCGCGTCCTCTACATCACGCTGCTGGCGGAGACGCACGAGCGCCTGCTCTTCAACCTCGCGCCGCTCAGCTTCTTCGACACGTCCCGCATCCCCGAGCAGATCTCCTACCTGAGCGCCTTCTCGACACTGGAGGACGGAGGTTTGAAGGGGCTCGTGGAGGTGCTCCGGCGCGAGGTGCGGGCGCGCAAGAGCACCCTGCTCGTGGTGGACGGCCTCGTGGCGGTGGAGGAGAGCGCCGCGACGAGGAAGGACTTCAAGAAGTTCATCCACGAGCTTCAAGTCCACGTCAGCTTTCTCGGCTGCACCGTGCTGTTGCTCACCAGCGCGAGCTCGGAGCCGGTGGGGCCCGAGCACACCATGGTGGACGGCGTGATCGAGCTCGTCGACAACCGGCTGGGTCGGCGTGCGGAGCGCGAGCTGGAGGTGAAGAAGTTCCGGGGCAGCAGCTACCTGCGCGGCGGCCACTCCTTTCAGATCACCCGCGAGGGCATCGTGGTGCTCCCGCGCCTCGAGGCGCTCCTGCGGGAGCCCTCACGCCAGGATCCCTGCAAGACGGCGCGGGTCTCGACGGGAATCGCCCAGCTGGACAAGATGGTCGAGGGAGGCCTGCCGTGTGCCTCCACCACCGTCCTCTTCGGCTCCAGCGGGACGGGCAAGACGACGTTCGGGCTCCACTTCCTCGAGGAGTCGAGCAAGGACGAGCCGGGCCTCCTCTTCGGCTTCTACGAGACGCCGCCGCGCATCTTCCTCAAGGCCCGGGCCCTGGGGCTCGACCTGGAGAAGAAGCACGAGCAGGGCGTCTTCCACATGATGTGGCACCCGCCCACCGAGCGCATCCTCGATGGGCTCGGCAACGAGCTGCTCACGGCGGTGCGCGAGCACGGCATCAAGCGGCTCTTCATCGACGGGGTGGACGGCTTCCAGAAGGCGGCGGCGCATCCCGAGCGCATCAGCCACTTCCTCGCCGCGCTCACCAACGAGCTGCGGGTGCTGGGCGTCACCACCGTGTACACCAGCGAGCTGCAGGACATGTTCGTCTCCGACGTGAGGCTGCCGATCAGCGGCATCTCCAGCCTCGTCGAGAACATCCTCTTCCTGCGCTTCGTGGAGCTGCGCTCGCGGGTCCACCGGATGCTGTCGATCGTCAAGGTGCGCGACAGCGACTACGACTCCTCGCTCCGGGAGTACCGCATCACGTCCCAGGGCATCCAGCTCGCCGACACCTTCGAGAGCGCCGAGTCCGTCATGACGGGCGATGCGAAGCCGACCAGCACCCCCCGGCCCAAGAAGCGCAAGGGCCTGCTCAGGAAGCGGAAGTCGTGAGGACTGTCCTGGTGGTGGACGATGAGGTCGGCGTCACCGAGGCGCTCCAGGACCTCTTGAGTGAAGAGGGTTTCGCCGTCCTGACCGCGCGCAACGGCAAGGACGGCCTCAAGCGCATCGCCGAGAAACGGCCGGATCTCATCCTGCTCGACTACATGATGCCGGTGATGGATGGGCGCGAGCTGCTGCTGGCGCTCCAGGCCGACACCGCCTACCGGGACATTCCGGTCATCCTGATGAGTGCCATGCCCCGCTCCAGCATTCCCCAGGACTGCAAGCCGGCGGCCTTCCTGCGCAAACCCTTCGAGATCGACCAGCTCCTCGCGGAAGTGGGCCGGCGGCTCACCCCGGGATGAGCCTTCTCGCCGGCCACCAGACCATGAACCCTGCCTCCGCCTCCCCACTGTCCCTGCTGATCACCCAGATTTTTGCCGCTAGTTTGCTGGCACCGCTCCGCGCTGGAGTACGGCAGGACCTCGTCAGGACGATGGAGCAGCGGGAGATCCACCCGAGCGACTACGCCCGCCTGGCCCAAGGCGGTTGACCAGGCCCATGGTGAAGTTGGCCAGGATTTACTTGTCATTCTTTGCGTGTCATTGACCGCCAGCGAGCGCGTGCTGACACGTCAGGAGTCCGAGCTGACGTGTCAGCGGACATGTCAGCGCGGGCTCCTGATCCAACCCAGACCAAATTTTATTCCGTTGCGAGGGAGGGGCCGTGCATCCGGGTGCTGGCCCTGTTCCTGCACTTGCCACCAGGGACGTCCACAACGGTAATTCCATTGCTCCAGCAATCCATTTGACCGAGATCCCTAGCGCCACCCATGTGTTCATGGTAAGACTTTTAGTGCGTGTGTCCCGTCGTATGGGGACCCCAACTCATCCATGCCGTTCCAACGGGGCCTCACTCGCAAAGGGGGGGAGGAGGCCTCGGTCCTCCACACCCCTATCAGCAGGAAGTCCTTCTTCAATGGCTCGGAATCATCTCCGTTCTTCATCCCGGTCTGCCCTCGGCAGGAATCTGGGGCGCGTCGGTCTTCTCATCGGCCTCTCCGGGGCACTCACTGGAGCTCGCGTACAGGCCGCCGAGCCGCAGCCCGCCGGCAAGGCCTCGCCCAGCGTCTCCGCGGCCTCTCCAATGATTTACGACGTGGACTCGTCGCAAGTGCAGTCGTTCCTGGCCAAGGGACAGCTCGCCCAGGCCCAGGCCGCGTTCGACACCTTCGCCTGGCAGAACTTCCTGGCCTTGAGCTCGCCCGCCGACGCCAACGGCAACCCGGACTTCAACGTGCAGAAGGACGACCCCAAGCAGCCCCGTGTCTGGGAGTTCTTGCGGGAGGCCGGCACCGTGTTCCTCCCGGATGGCGCCCAGCCGGAGCCTTGGGACGGCAACAGCAGGAAGCTCGCCGCCCACGTGAAGCGCCGCGAGGTGCCCACGCGTCGTCTGTGGATGACGAGCCTCGGCAGTCAGAAGTCCGCCCAGGACACCACTCGGCTCGATGAGAGCTTCCAGGCCTTCACCGGTCCGCTGGTGGACCTCAATGGCAACTGGGTCCGCTACGAGGTCCTCATCAACAAGACCGAGTTCGACTACATCTACAAGAACGAGCTGTACAACCTGGATGGCCAGATCGTCTACACGGCCAAGAATCCCATCCAGTTCCCCGCCAACGACGGCAAGAACGCACCCGGCTCCATGGAGATCAAGCTGGCCTGGAAGCAACTGGCCGGCAACGACGATCCCAGCCGCTTCTTCGTGCGCCAGGCCCAGGTCGTCCACTACGACGCCGGTTCGGACGGAGTGCAGAAGGCCGGCCGCATCACGACCGAGACGATGGGATTGGTGGGCATGCACATCGCCGTGCGCACCCAGTCCGCCCCCACCTGGGTGTGGGCGACCTTCGAGCACGTGGACAACGTCAACGCCAACCCGCTGGAGACCGATGGCAAGGGCCACCCGCGGCGCCCGAACTTCTACAACCCGGAGACGCCCGTCGCCCCCGTCAACCAGCTCCCGCCCAAGAACGCGCGCACCACCTCGGGCGCGCCGCTCACCACGTGGGCGGAGAACCTCACCACCACGCCCACCCAGGTGCTCCAGGTGCTCCAGGTTCCCGGCGGCACCGAGGCCATCAACGCCAAGTACCAGGGCGATCTGAAGGACCAGGGCTCCGTCCTCCAGTACTACAAGCTCATCGGCACCCAGTGGCCCACCTCGCCCAACTTCCCGGCCTTCCCGGGCGGAATGCTCTTTGGCACCAACAACTCCTCGGCTCCCGAGAGCATCATCTACAAGACGCCGGGCAAGGTGGTGCCCACCTACCTCGTCAACACCACCATGGAGACGTTCTTCCAGCTCGGCAACCAGACGGCCGGTCCGCTCGAGGATGATGCTCGGCTCCCGTCCGGCACCGTGAGCGACTCGCAGATCGTCTTCGGCACCGAGAGCTGCGTGGGCTGCCACTACTCCGCCGGCGCCGCCATTGGCTTCAAGACGGACCTCCAGGGTCGCCCGGTGCTGGACGCCAATGGCAAGCGCATCCCCATCTTTGGCAAGAACGCCAACTCCGGCCTCACCGGCAGTGGCAACTACAGCTGGCTCCTGCAGATGCGTGCCCAGGCCAAGCCCTATAAGGCCGCCAACGCCGCGACCGCCCCGGTGAAGGTCTCTCAACCGACGCCGTAAACCTACTTCCCTCCAACCCACTCAACCCATCCCCCGGCTCTCTCAATCGCCATGAGCAAACCTCTTCCCAAGCCCAGCCAGCTCCCGACGCAGCGCGCCGCCACCACCGGCCTGGCCTCCGCTCCCGCCGACAGCTACAAGTTCGTCAACGTCAACGAGTTCACGCCCAACAACGAGGGCTGGACGTCGATCGGCAACATCGCCACCCACTCGCGCAACGGGAACGTCTTCACGCTCACCGCGGTGGAGAACGCCGTCTCGACCCAGATCTCCTTCCTGTCCGCCACCTGCTTCCGGGTGCGGTTCAACCCCGCTCCGAACTTCGACTACTCGGTGGAGACGTCGAGGGCGGTGGTCAACCGGAACCTGGGTCAGGTCAACCTGAACGTCCTCCAGGATGACGACCAGGCCATCGTGGTGGATACCGGGAAGATCAAGGTGGAGATCCAGCTCCAGCCCTACCGGATCCTCGTGTACCGGGGGAACCAGCTGATCAACGCCGATCAGCCGGGCAAGAACCTCGTCTACATCCCCGGCCAGGAGGTGACCGCCAACTTCAAGGTCTATCCCGGCGGCGCCCGCTACTTCGGCTTCGGGGAGAAGGCCGGGGTGAATTTGTTGAAGAACGAGCACACCATGACGTTCTTCAACTACGACAACTACATGTATTCGGCCGGCCACGTTCCCCCGAGCAACGAGGGCGGTCCGCTCAACGACAGCGAGGCCCTGTACTGCTCGGTGCCGCTGCTGATGGAGAACAACCCCGCGCCCCCGTCCGAGGGGGACTACGCCGGCGACCCGTACAGCTACGGGATCTTCTTCGACAATCCCGCCCAGTCGTACATCAACATCGGCACCAACGACTACTCGGACATGAGGGGGAAGTACTACTTCGGCGCCCTGTACGGGGACATGGATTACTACTTCATGGCGGGTGACGACACCGCCGACGTGATCCAGCAATACACCACCCTCACCGGGCGGCCCCCGCTGCCGCCGAAGTACGTCTTTGGCTACCACCAGGGCTGCTACGGTTACTACGACCGCGACATCCTGGAGGGGGTGGCCGACGCGTACCGCAACGCCCGGATTCCCATCGATGGGCTGCACATCGACGTGGACTTCCAGGACAACTACCGCACCTTCACCAGCAGCAAGAAGAAGTTCCCCGACGTGGCGGGGATGATGGCCGGCCTGCACAGCCGCGGGTTCAAGTGCAGCACCAACATCACCCCGCTGCTGACCGACAACGAGTACGACGAGAATGGGGATCAGACCCCCTACACTCAACGGGACGCGCTGCTGTCCATCAGTCCGACCCCGGGGCTCATCTACAACACCCGGGCTGGAGAGGGACCCAGTGCCCAGCTGTACGAGGGGCAGGTCAACTACGGCGTCAACAAGGGAAGCAATCCCTACCTCGCCTACCCCCCGAACCAGCAGGATGGCGGCTACGCGCTCAATGCGTATGGCAACTATCCGGACTTCGGTCGCGCGGACGTGCGCCAGGCCTGGGGGGAGCAGTACTCGCACCTCATCAAGGATGTAGGCCTGGACATGGTCTGGCAGGACATGACCTGCCCGGCCATCAAGGGCGCGGACTCGCCCGATAGCACCTTCCCGCTCGCGCTGGAGACGAACAACGGCATCGACTACGTGCCCAATGCGAAGATGCACAACGCCTACGTGCTGATGCTGCTCCAGGCCACCTGGGAGGGGGTGAACATCCTCCGTCCGGACAAGCGCAACTTCATCATCGCGCGCGGCGGTTACGCCGGCATGCAGCGCTACGCCGGCCTGTGGACGGGTGACTCCGCCTCGACCTGGGAATTCCTGCGCATCAACATCCCCGAGGTGCTCAACCTGGGCCTGTCCGGCATTCCCATCTCGGGCTGCGACATCGGCGGGTTCGCCAATCCGGACGGCAGCACCGCCTACCTGGAGGGCGAGCCGTTCCACGGCGCCAAGGTGATGGGCGGAGTCACCAACTACGAGCTCCTCACCCGCTGGATGACGGTCGGCTCGTTCCTGCCCTGGTACCGCAACCACTACGACGGCTACAACAAGCAGTTCCAGGAGCCGTACGCCTACGGCGAGCCCGTCCCCACCAACTGCCGCAAGTTCGTGGAGCTGCGCTACCGCATGCTGCAGCTCTACTACGACGCCATGTACCAGGCGACGCAGACCGGCCTGCCGATCGCCCGGGCGCTCTTCCTCAACGATCCCCAGGATCCGCGAGTCTACGACTACCTGAATGATCAGTTCTTCATCGGCCGCGACTTCCTGGTGGCGCCGATCACCCAGCCGGGCACGGGCAATCCGCCGGTGGCCACCCGGTCCGTGTACCTGCCCGCCGGGAGCCAGTGGTACGCCTTCAAGGACAACAAGGCGCCGCTCGACGCGGCGGTGGAGGGCGGCACCCTGATCGACAACTGGGTGGCGGCGCTCGATCAGGCCCCCATCTACGTCCGCGCCGGGGCCATCCTGCCCTTCCGCGAGCTGGAGCAGTACGTGGGCGAGCTGTCCGAGAACCCGCTCACCTTCAACATCTACCCGGGGCAGGACAGCACGTACTCGCTGTACCAGGATGACGGCGTCACCACCCAGGCCGAGCTCAATCAGACCTACCGGCTCACCGAGATCAGCCACCAGGGCATCTCCGGCGGCCAGAACGTCCGGGTGCGGCGCGTGTTCGACCAGTACACGCCTCCGGAGAAGTTCTACTACATCGCCCTGCTCGGGACCCGGGCGCCCTCCTCCATCACGCTCGACAACGCGGCGCTTCCCAACGTCGGGGATCCGGACAGCCTCGCCGCGTCCCCGGGCAACGCCTACTACTGGAACGACAGCCTCCAGATCACCTTCATCAAGGTCTTCGACAACCAATCCGATCTCACGGTCACGGCGATGTACCTGTGAACCGATCGCTCCCCATACACACGAGGGTTTCCATGATTTCGCGACACGGACTCGGCAAAGCCGCCGCCATCTACTTCACTCACATCTGGACCCAACGGCTCGAGGGTGAGCTCAAGCCGGGCGGCAAGCTCAGCATCTACTACGATCCGCACCGGATGCCGCTGGCTCCAAATTATCTCTTTGGGACTCCCGACCAGCCCATCACCGTGCACGTGAAGTTCTCCGAGAACGGCCCGGTGCACGACAAGGTGCTGTGGTCGCCCGCCGGCATCCTCCGGCACGTCGACAAGGATCCGACGGGCTACGGCTCGATGCTCTTCCAGGACTTCGTCATCCCCGCGGATGCCGAGGAGCTCGTCGTCTGGTTCGACTACCGGAGCAGCGATGGGCAGGTGCACTACGACAGCGACTACGGCCGGAACTTCCGGTTCCGGTTCCTGACCCGGGACGTCCGGGTGCACCCGGTGCCGCCGTCGGAGAACGAGAGCGCGCGCCAGCTCCGGCTCGCCGTCAACCCGCGGGCCACGCACGTCAGCGTGCGCTACCGCGTGCTCGAGAAGGGCGTTCCAAGCCACGTCCGGGAGGCGCCGCTCACGGACACCGGTGCCCGCGACTCGGAGGGCCATCGGATCTGGCTCCTCCCCAACTCCGTGCTCCCGAGCGGAGCGCCCGTGTTCTTCGACCTGGCCTACCATCTGAACGGCCACACCTACGTCGACGACAACGGCGGTCAGCACTTCCGGAAGGCGTAACCCGGAAGGAGTCACCGCGGTCTCACCGCCGCCGTGCCCGCCTCCACGGGCACGGCGGCAGTCCCCCACGGCCCCCGGTGGGGCGGGCACCTCGGCTACTTCCCGGTCTTCAAGACCATGCCGCCATCGACGTCCGTCCAGTAGACGCTCGTCGCGTCCACCAGGATGCCGAGTGGAGAGCCCCGGCTGGAGAGGGAGGCCATCAGCGTGGGCGTGCCGCCGTCGAGCGGCACCTTCATCACCGTGCCGCCGGCGTTCCCGTTCGTCCAGTAGACGTTCGACCCATCCACCGCGATCCACAGCGGAGACGTCTGGCCGGAGGCCAACGGGGTGGGAGTGCCGCCGTCGAGCCCCACCTTCATCACCGTGCCGTCGCCACGGTTCGTCCAGTAGACGCTCGTCGCATCCACCGCGATGCCGTTCGGTTGAGCCTGCCCGGAGGCGAGTGTCGTGGGAGTGCCGCCGTTGAGCCCCACCTTCATCACCGTGCCATCGCCGCGGTTCGTCCAGTAGACGCTCGTCGCGTCCACCACGAGGCCGGTCGGTTGGTTCTGCCCGGAGGCGAGCGGGATGCCATCATTGCCATAGAGATTCGCCTTCATCACCGTGCCATCGCCGCGGTTCGTCCAGAAGAGGTTCGCCTCGTTCACCGCGATACCGGTCGGTTGAGCCTGCCCGCTGACGAGCGGCCAGAAATTTCTAGAATTAGAATCCCACTGCATCACCGTACCGTCGGTGGTGTTCGTCCAGTAGATGCTCCCCGCGTTTTTCGCGAGCTGGGCCGGCCCCTGCTGGCCGTAGCTCAGCAGCGTGAATCCCTTCTTCAGCTTCATGACCGTGCCGGACTCGGGGCTCACCCAATAGACACTCGTCGCGTCCACCGCGATGCCGCCCGGTCTGCCCAGCCCGCAGACAATCTGGGAGGCATTGCCGCCGTCGAGATCGGCTTTCCACACATGGCCGCCGTCGCAGTTGTCCGTCCAATAGATACTCGTCTCGTCCACCGCAATCCCCCACAGACCGGCCGAATAGACGGGGACATTGATTTCAGAGAGGTGGCCGGACTCCAGCCTGGCCAGCCCATCAGCCGCGTGAGTCCAGTAGACGCGCGTCGCGTCCACCGCGATATAGTAACAGTAC
>Ga0216309_1000176_pt1 | contig 11685 bp, 5 predicted proteins | sample Total_DNA_C_FD_161284 | JGI IMG/M metagenome (GOLD analysis project Ga0216309, IMG submission 161284) | Terrestrial sediment cell enrichment communities for BONCAT metagenomics from Utah, United States - Total_DNA_C | ecosystem: Environmental > Terrestrial > Deep subsurface > Rock core/Sediment ...
GTGCCCTCTTACATTCCACAATCCGAAATCCGCTTTCCGCAATCGGTAAAAACTCCGCCCGGCCGTCAGCGCCCCGCCCCGCCGCCGGCGGGCCGACCCTTCTCCTCTTTCTCCAGGTACATCTTCGCGGCCATCTTGGCGAGCTTCCACATCTTGCCCCACTCGACCCGCCCCTCCTCGCGCCCCGTCAGCTTGTCGAGCAGGAGGCGGCGGAACTGCTTGCCCTCCCGCCGCAGCATGAACTCCTTGGCGTAGGGGCGCGCCGTCTCGAAGAAGCTGAAGCCGGGGTCGGTGACGATGCCGATGCCTTCGAGCGTCATCAGCGCCCGGATGATGTAGGTGAAGTTCGACGGCAGACGGAACGGATACTCGTACATCACCTCGGCCAGGTCGTAGGTCAGCTCCTTGAAGTTGACGTCTCCGAGCTTGAGGTTCAGGTAGTGGCGGAAGAGCCCCTCGACGACGGGGCGCACGCGTTCGGCGTCGACGCCGGGCTTGAGGAAGTTGAGGTTGATTAAGTCCTGCGCCAGCCCCCCGGTGTCGCGGCCGACGACGTGGAAGAACGCGTCGATCATCCGCGATTGCAGGGCGGGCGTGATGCGCCCGACCATTCCGAAGTCGAAGAAGGCGAGGTGCCCCGAGTCCATCACCAGAAGGTTCCCCGGGTGCGGGTCGGCGTGGAAGAAGCCGTCTTCGAGAAGCTGCTTCAGGTAGGCGCGCACCAGCAGACGGTTGACCTTGACGGGCGAGATGCGCCGCGCGCGCAGCCCCTCCAGGTCCGTCACCTTCGTCCCGCGCACGAACTCCATCGTGATGACGCGCGAGGTGGTGTGCGTCCAGTGGATGCGCGGGACGCGCACCGCCCGCCACTCGCGGAAGTTCTCGCGGAAGCGGTCGGCGTTCCGACCCTCGCGCGCGTAGTCCATCTCCTCTCCGATGGTCTCGCGGAACTCGCGCAGCATCCCCTCCCAGTCGGCGTTCTCCGAGACCGAGGGGAAGCGCGAGAGGCGGCGCGTGATGCGCCCGAGCACGGCGATGTCGAAGCCGACCCGCTCGCGCAAGGCGGGGCGCTGGACCTTGACGGCGACCTCCTCGCCCGTGTGCAGGCGCGCGCGGTAGACCTGCCCGAGCGAGGCCGAGGCGACCGGCTCGGCGTCAAACTCGGCGAAGGCTTCCGTAACGGGGCGCCCCAGCTCCGACTCGATGCGCGCGAAGGCTTCGGCGTTGGGGAAGGCCGGCACCTGGTCCTGCAACAGCGCCAGCTCCTTGATGTAGGCGAGCGGCAGGAGGTCCGCGCGCGTGCCGAGCGCCTGGCCGATCTTGATGAAGGTGGGCCCGAGCCCGATCAGGTTCTCCTTGAGCCACACGCCCTGGCGTTCGAGCTGCCGCTCCTTGGCCCCGCTCTCCCCCGCCCCGCGGTAGACGACGAAGCGCACGAGCCGGATGAGCCTGTCGAGCATGCGGCGCAGCACGAGGTCACGCGCCCACGCCCTGAAGTACACGGAGCGGCCGCGCGCGCGCGCCTCGCCCAGCCGGCGTGCGGCGACGCGCGCGTTGTAGGCGGCGCGGATGTCGTAGTCGTTGAGGAAGAGATAGAGCGACATCGTGCCCAGCACGCGCACGATCTCGACCGTCCGCCACCAGCCGCGCCAGCCCCCCGCCTCGACCTCGAACGCCTCGGTCCCGGCGCCCGCTGCCGCCGCCTCAGGCAAAGACCGCACGCCCGCGTCCGCCTCACCCGCCCCCGGCCTGACCAGCGCGAGCCGCGCGCCTACGCCGGAGTCCCGCGCGCCCTCCGCTTCCGCCTGCCTGACCCTTTTCTGTTCGATGGCTGCCATGACCGTCAAAACGTAGATAAAACTTGTGTCGAACCTGGAACTTTGGACTCAAATTTAGATGACCGAGAGCGAGCGTCGAACGCCCGCACGGGCGAAATATTTCCGCGCGCGCGCGGCGTCCGCATCTATCTGCCGCTTCAGCTCCGCGGCGGACGAGAAGCGCCGCTCGTCGCGCAGGCGGTGCAGGAAGCGCACGCGCAAAACGTCGCCGTAGAGGTCGCCGCCCCAGTCCATTACGAAGGTCTCGATGGAAGGTTCGGCCTCTTTCTCGAAGGTGGGGCGGACGCCGACGTTCGTCACGCTGCGCCGCCAAGCGCCGTCGATGAGGGTGGCGGTAACGTAGACGCCGCGGCGCGGGATGACGCGGTTGTGCGGCTGCACGTTCGCCGTCGGGAAGCCGATGGTCCGGCCGCGCTCGTGGCCGCGCACGACCCTGCCCTCGACGCCGTAGGGGCGCCCCAGCATCCGGCGCGCGAGGTTGACGCGCCCGGCGGCCAGCAGCTCGCGAATGAGGCTGGAGCTGATGCGCTGGCCGCGCAGCCGCACCTCCGGCACCTCGTCCGCGAAGAAGCTCAGCTCCCCGCTCACCCTCCGCAGCAGCTCGATGTCGCCCTCGCGACCGCGCCCGAAAGCGAAGCCGCGGCCGAGGTAGACCTCCCGCGCCTGCAAACGCTCTTTGACCACATCGCGCAGGAACTCCTCGGCGCGCACCTCGGCGAACTCGCGCGTGAAGCGGACGACGATGGTCTGCTCGACGCCAAGCACGCCGAACGCCTCGACCTTCTGGTCGAAGGTCTGGAGGAGGGGCGGGGCCGACTCCGGGTGGAGCACCGCCCGCGGGTGCGGGTCGAAGGTGATGACGGTGGGGACGGCCCCCAGGGCGCGTGCGCGCTCGACCACGCGGCTGATGATGAGCTGGTGCCCGAGGTGCAGCCCGTCGAACACGCCGAGCGTCAGCACCGCCGGCCGCACGATCTCCGCGTTCTCGTATCCGTGAAAAAGGCGCATAAGAGAAGAAGTAGACAGTAGTCAGTAGTCAGTAGGTGCTCCGCATTGCGGGCGCTGACCGATTCTCCCTGACTCCGCGTCACCAACGCTTTTCTACTGGCTACTGGCTACTGACTTCCAGTCCGTCGTAGCCCCATTCGACGCCCGCGGGCAGGAGCGCCGAGTCGCGCGCGTGTTTGATGTCGTGCGCGATGTGCGTGAGGTAGGCGCGGCGCGGGCGCAGCTCCTCGACGTAGGCGAGCGAGCGTTCGAGCCAGAGGTGCGTCGGGTGCGGGGTCAGGCGCAGGCAATCGAGCACGAGCACGTCGAGGCCGCGCAGCAGTTCGAGCGAGTGGGGCGGAATCTCGCTGAGGTCGGTCGCGTAGGCGAAGTCGTTGAAGCGGTAGGCGGTAACGGGCAGCCGGCCGTGGATGACCTCGACGGGCATCACCTCCAGGCCGGGACCGAGGCAGAAGGGCGCGCCGTGCTCGACCGTGTGCGCGACGACCTGCGGGAGCCCGCCGCCGAAATACGTCGGTTCGAAGATGTATTTGAAGATGCGGCGGATGTCGACCCAGGCACGCGGGTCGGCGTAGACGCCGAGGGCGCCGTGGCGGAAGTTTAAGGGGCGGATGTCGTCGAGCCCGAAGACGTGGTCGGCGTGGCAGTGCGTGATGAGCACGGCGTCGAGGCGCCGGAGCCCTGCGCGCAGCGCCTGCTGCCGGAAATCGGAGGAGGTGTCGATGAGGACCGCCTGGCCTTCGTGCTCGACGAGCACAGAGACGCGCAGGCGCTTGTCGCGCGGGTCCTCGGACGTGCAGGTCTCGCACTCGCAGCCGATGGAGGGCACGCCCGTCGAGGTGCCCGTGCCGAGGAGTGTGAACTTCATTAACAGTTCTCAGTTTTAAGTTTTCGGTCTTCAGTTCTGCCATCGCTGAAAACTGAAAACCGAAAACTCAAAACTATCTCCCCCCCGTGATGTCGCCGCCGGTGAAGCCGCCGCGTCCGCCCTGCGGGGGGCGCGGCGCGCTGGTGAGCGAGACGTACTGCATCCGGAGCTGTGAAAGAATCATGTCGAGGAACTGCCGCTCCTCGCCCGAGAGGTTGGCGCCCGTCTTGCGCTGGAGCGTGCCGAGCATGTCGATGCACTGCTTGGCGAGCGGGAGGTTGACGCCGCCCCCGCCCGGGTGGTTGACCATGCCGAGCGCGTCGGCCGCGAACGAGGCGAGGAACTCGACGAGCATCAGGAAGCCCTCGTCGGTCGCGGCGCCGCCCGCGCCCGCCGTCGCCGCGTCCACGCTCTCGGCCGCGACCGGTGCCGACTCTTCGGCGGGCGCGGGCGTAGCCCGTGGCGCGGGCTCGGCCTCGTGCTGTTCGGCGGCGAGGGGCGCGGGCGGAGGCTCGGGCGGAGGAGGCGTGGTCGGGGCCGGCTCTTCCTCGCGCGGCAGGTCGCGCGGCGAACCGTCGGGGTTGAACAGTCTACGGTCCGTGACTTTGAAAGTGGGCTTCTCTTCGCTCATCTTCTCTTGCTCGCGTGCGCCCGCACGCCGAAGGGCCGGTGCGGGGCGAAAGAGGTTGAAGTTGTGTAGTTTTCTAAGCCACGGATGGTAGCACCTGCGGTCCCGACGCCGCAACAAAGCGGCTCTGGAACCCTCGCGCGCACGCGCCCCTCGCCTCTTTGCGCCGTTGGTTAACGCTCTCGGGCGGCGGTTCGGCCGCCGTCATCCGCCGCGAAACGTCGGCGCACCTCTTCGGGCGTGAGCCCGTCGGCGCGCAGGGCGCGGAGCGAGAGCGACTCGTGCCGCTTGGCGAGACGCTCGCCGCGCTCGTCCGTGACGAGGTCGCAGTGGTAGTAGGCGGGGGTCGGGAAGCCCAGCGCGCGCTGGAGCAGAATCTGCCGCGCCGTCGACTTGAGAAGGTCTGCACCGCGCACGACCTCCGTGATTCTCATCCGCGCGTCGTCGACGACGACGGCGAGCTGGTAGGCCGGCACGTCGTCCCTGCGCCAGACGGCGAAGTCGCCGAAGTCACGCCCCGCGACGAAACCACTCGCCCCACGCCGCGCGTCTTCGAAGACGATCTCTTCGCCGTCCGGCACGCGGAAGCGCCAGTTGAGGCTGGCCGGGCCGCCGGCGCGCCTCGCGCCTCGGCCGGGGGCCGCGGGGCGACACGTGCCGGGGTAGTGCGGTTCGTCGTCCTCCGCCTGCCGCCGTGCGGGAATCTCACCCACGGCCGACTCGTGCGGGGCTCCGGCCGCGCGCGCGATGTCTTTGCGCGAGCAGGTACAGGGGTAGACGAAGCCGCCCGCGACCAGCCGCTCCCAGGCTTCGAGGTAGAGCGTGCGCGCCTCGCTCTGCCGGTAGGGCGCGAAGGGGCCGCCCACGTCCGGGCCCTCCTGCCACTCCACGCCGAGCCAGCGCAGGTCTTCGAGCATCGCGCGGGCGAACTCGGCGCGCGAGCGTGCGGGGTCGAGGTCTTCGTCGCGCAGGACGAGACGGCCGCCCGCGGCCAGAGCGCGCTCGTAGGCCGTCCAGAAGGTGCGTGCGTGCCCGAGGTGCAGGTAGCCCGTAGGCGAGGGCGCGAGCCGGCCGCGGTAAGAAGGCCGAAGGTCGAAGCGGCGCGTGTACTCGACGGAGGTGATGAAGGCCTTGACCATCTCGGCGGAGACGAAGTTGCCGCCGAAGGAGTCGAGCTTCTGTAGCCAGAAGTTGTACCCGTCGAAATTCGAGTCGGGGGCGGCGTCCGGGTTGCGGCGCAGGTAGCCGAAGTACTGCATCAACACGAAGGCGCGGTTCAGCTCACGCCGCGCGAGCTCGGGCGATTCGGCTACCCTGCGGAGCGTGGCGGCGCGCGCCTGCGTGGTGTTGCCGGCTGCGGCCAGCTCCGTGGCGAGCGCGGCGCGCTCGGCCGGCGTCAGCACTCCGCCCGCATTCTGGTCGAGCGCGGCGACGAAAGCCTCGGGCGCGGTCCCGCCCGGGTGGCGCGCCGCGAAGCGTGGCGAGGCAGCCAGCCGCTCGAAGTACGCGCGCTTGTTGAACTCTAGGCGCTCGCGCCAGTTGCCCGGGCCCACCACCACGCCCTCGCCCATCTCACGCGTGTCGAAGAGGAACTCGTTCATCCTGATGGGCACGGGCCTGCCCGGCAGGTCGCCGTAGGCCGCCTTGTAGGCGCGGTAGGCCAGATAGCCCGTCTCCTGGAACTCGATGGAGAGGAAGAAGGCCGCCGAGACGTTGACGCGCTTGGCCTCCTGGCAGAGCACGTCGGCACCGCAGGAGTTGATCTCGCCCGCCCAGAAGGAGAGCCCCGCCGGGTCGGGGCTGCGGTTGAGGAAGTCGCTGTAGTGCTGGCGGACGAAGACGAAGGTGTTGAAGGCGTCCCAGCGCACGGGGCTCGGCCCCGGCGGGAGCCCGCCGTTGACGACCGTCACGGTCAACGTGTGCGGCGAGCCGAGCGAAGCGCCCGAGGCGTCCCTGAGCGTGACCGTGAAGGTCTCGTCCGGCTCGGCGTGGGCGTCGGTCGTGATGAGGACGGGGAAGCTCTTCTCGGTCTCGCCGGGCTCGAAGCGCAGCGTGCCGAGCGCGGTCGTGTAGTCGGAGGCGGCCGTGGCCGTCCCGTCCGCCGTCTCGTACGTGACGGTCGCCGCGTCGGCCGTGTCGCCCGTGCGCGTGACCCTGACCGTGACCTCCCACGTGCCCTCGACCACGCTTTTGGCCGCGGCGTCGAACTGTAGGCTGCTCGGGCCCGCCACACGCGGCGGGACGAGGGCGAGGGCGCGGACGAGGTAGAGACTGCGCCCCTCCGGCCCGGTGGGGCCGGCCTCGTAGGTGCGGAAGGCGAAGCCGTCGGCGCCCCAGCGCAGGAAGCTCGCGGCGTCGCCCCCCGAGGGGTTCGGCACCGTCAGCGTGCCGGTCTGCTGGAGGGTCGTCATGTCGTAAGCGACTATCGTCAGCGTCTGGCCGCCGCCCGTGCGCTTGAGGAAGAAGACGCGGTTGACCGCCGAGTCGGGCACGACGAGCCCGCTCTGCGTGACCTCGCCCATGCCCGGGAACTGGCCGACGACCGTCATCGTCTGCCCGTCGATGACCTTCCCCGTAGTCGTGTAGATGCGGCCGGCGTCGAACTTCATGTCGGCGCCGAAGGCCTGGAAGAGCCCGCGGGTCTTCGACGTGACGCGCACACCCGCCGCGTCCACCGACATCCGGTAGAGGCCGAAGTCGCTCGTCTCGTTGTCGAGCCCGTAGAGCAGAGACGGGGTGGAGGAGAACTCGATGGAGGGCGTGCGCTCAAGCCCCGTCAGGTTGTTCGTCTCGGTGCGGGCGACGCCCTCGTCGTAGACGACGGCGCGGCTCCAGCGCGCCACGGCCAGCGAGCCGGGGCGGCCCGGCACGACCTCCATGTCGGTCGGACGCGGCAGCTCGCTGAAGAAGCCGTCGGAGAGTTCCCTGCTCAGGATGAGCGGGAACCTCAGCCCCGCCGTCCTTGTGGGCAGGTGGACGCGCCGCACCTCACCCGTCTCCTTGAGCGAGGCGTAGAGGAACTGCCCGTCCTTCGAGGCGGCCAGCTTCTCGGGCTCGCTGCCGACGTAGACCGGGGCGCCGAGCGTGCCCGTCAGGGGGTCGACGGGCACGACGCTGTTGCCGAAGCTGTAAGGCGTGCCCGGCGTGTTCTCGATGGAGGGACGGTCGCTCGTGGCGCGGCTCGGCACGCTCGCGTAAATCTTCCCCGAGACGCGGTCGTAAGCGATGTCGTTCGTCGTGAGCGGGAGGCGCAAGACGCCCTCGGCCACCTGCACGGGCGCGGGCGCGGGCGTCGCCCCGAGCGGCTGTACCATCGAGGTCTGGAAGAAGAAGAGCTGCCCGTTCGACGTCAGCAGCGCCAGCCCCGCCGCGCCGTAGCGGACGAACTTGACGGCGTTCAAGCCGTTCGGCACGCCCTGCAAACGCCCGGCGGCCACCTGGATGAGCGTGCTCTTGTCGTAAGCCTCGATGAGGAAGGCGCCGCCCGCGGAGTAGGAAGAGATGTAGTAGACGAGGTGGTCGGCGTCGGAGGTGGCGACCAGACGGCCGCCCGGCGTCACGAACCGCCCGAGGCGCGACAGTCCGCCCGAGGTGTCGACGACCGAGCCGTCGGTCGCGTAGGCGCGCCCGGCCGCGTAGTCGAACTTCGTCCCGAAGCCGCGCATCACGCCGACGGCCCTGGCTGTCTCGTCGAAGCCGTCCACGGCCAGGGAGTACTTGCGGAACCCGAACTCGGTGTTGTCGCCGTTGTAGGCGAGCAGCTCGCCCGTCTCCGCGAACTCGATGTGGCTCCCGTAGGCGCCCCTCCGGCGCGCCACGCCGTCGTCGTAGACGTAGACGCCGTCGCCGTAGCCGGCGGCCGGGTAGTAGCGCGCGACGGCCACCGAGCCGGGGCTGCCGGGCACGACCGCCAGAGCGCGCGCGTAGCGCGGGCCGTGGTGCTGCACGGTCGGGTCGTTGCTGCGGCCGAGGTCGAAGGTGAGCCCGGGCGTCTTCGAGGCGGTGTCGAAGCGACGGACGGAGGCCGCACCGTCGAGCGCGGCGTAGAGCTGCCGGCCGTCGGTCGAGAGGGCCAGCACGTCGGGCTCGCTGCCGACGAAGGCGGGGGCGCCGACCGCGCCCGTCGAGGGGTCGACCGTCGTGATGCTGTTGCCGTGCGGCGCGCCCGCGTACGAGGGGACGCTCGCGTAGAACTGCCCGTCGGCGGGGTTGTAGGCGAAATCGTTGGCGATGAGCTGAACCTGTCGCACGCCGTCGCCGCGCGGCACGGGGCCGGGCGCGGGCGGGTTGTAGGCGTTCAGCGCCGAGAGGCTCAGGAAGTAGACCTGGTCGCCCGTCGTGCGGAAGGCCAGGGCGTCGACGCCCGCGCGTACGAGGCTCGTCGCGTAGCCGGAGACGCCCGGCACTTCGAGGTAGCCGAGCGGGAGGAAGGTGTGGAGGTCGAAGGCGTAGAGCGTGGCGCCGCCCTGCGAGCCGGAGCGTGCGAGGACGTATGCGCGCCCGCTCACGGCGTCCGGCAGGACGGGACCCACCGCGGCGAAGGAGCCGACGACTTTGAAAGCCTCCGGGTCGGCGATCTGCCCGTTGGTCGCGTAGAGCCGCCCCGCCTCGAAGCGGATGTCGCCCGCGCCCGAGATGACGCCCGTCTTCCTCGTCACGGTCACGCCGGAGGAGTCGACCGCCAGCCTGTAGAGGAAGTTCTCGGTGCTGCCGTTGTCGTAGCCGTAGAGGGTCGAGCCATCGGCGGAGTACTCAATGACGTTGACGAACTCGTTGCGCGTGATCTCGGCCGCGCGCTTGACGCCGCCCGCGTAGATGGCGACGCCCTCGCCGCTCGGGCTCACGACCCGGTTGAAGCGCGCGACGGCCACGACGTCAGGGTCATCGGGCGAGACCTCGATGTCGCGCGCATACTGCGTCCCGTTCGGGCCCGAGCCGACGGGGAAGGCGGCGCCGGCCGCCTGCGAAAGGGTGTCGAAGCGGCGCACGTGCCCCGGGCCGTCGAGCCCGACGTAGAGGTGGCGCCCTCCGCGAAAGATGCCGAGCTTGCCGGGCTCGCCGCCGACGGGGACGGGAGTGGCGGCCGTCCCCGTCGCGGGGTCGAGCGGCGCGACGCTGTTGCCGAAACTCCCGGCGCGCGAGGGCAAGCTCGCGTAGACCTTCTGCGTCGCGGGGTCGTAGGCGAGGTCGCCGGTCGCGAGCGGCAGGCGCAGGACGCCCGGCGCGACCTGCGCCGGCGTCGGGAGCGGCGTGGCCGGCGGCGCGGGGATGTCGGTCGTGTTGAGCAGGAAGACCTGTCCGCCCGTCGTGCGGAAGGCGAGCCCGGTCGCGCCCCAGCGGATGAGACTGGCCGGGTCGCCGCTGACGGCGCTGAGCGTCAGCTTGCCGACGAGCAGCGAGGTCTGGAGGTCGAAGGCGAGCAGGTACTTATTGAAGCCCGTCTCGGTGTTGGCGATGAAGTAGACGCGGTTGTTAGCAACGTCGGGCGCGACCGCGTAGCCGTGGCTCGGCAGCTGGAACCTGCCGACGCCCGCCATCGCCTCGGCGTCGATCACCTCGCCGCTGCGCGCGAAAATCCGGCCCGCCTGATACCTCATCCCCGGGAGGTAGAGGAGAAGGTTGAAGGCGCGGCTGACGAGCGTGAGGCCGTCGTCGCCGACGCTCAGCTTGCGCAGTCCCGACTCGCTGTTCTGCGAGTTGTGGCAGTAGACGAGCGTGCCCGCCTCGTTGGTCTCGACGTCGTTGCACACCTCGAACTGGTCGAGCGTCCTCGGGCGCGCAACCCCCTCGTCGTAGACGGCGACGCCCGAGCCGCCCACCTTGCTGATGACGGCCGAGCCGGGGCGGCCGGGCATGACCGCGATGTCCTGCGCACGGCCGCCCGGGCCGAGCGAGAACTGGAGGCCGGGCGTCCGCGTCGGCAGGTCGATGCGGCGCACGTTGCCCTCGCCGTCGAGCCCGACGTAGAGATACTGCCCGCCGTCGGAGAGCGCGAGCCGTGCGGGGTCGGAGCCGACCGCGATGCCAGCCTCGAGCGTGCCCGTCGCGGGGTTGATGGGCGTGACGGTGTTGGCGCGTTCGCCGCCCGCCGCGCCCACGCTCGCGTAGATGCGCTGCGAGACGGGGTCGTAGACGAGGTCATTGGCCCGCAGGGGGAGTTGGAGGAGGGCCGCCGTCTGCGCGCCTTCATCCGCGGCGCTGCCGCGCCGTGCGCGCACGACGGCGTCGGAGGCGAGCGTGGCGAGCGTGACGACGAGGACCGCGGCCGCGACCGACAGGCGCGCGGGCGCCGAACGCTTGCCCCGCGTAGACGTTCCGGTGCGAGGTGATAGAGAGAACATCGAGGGAATTTCCTTGGAGTTGTCCAGCGTCGGGGACACTCGCCTGACTAGACGGTGTGAAGCGGCGTCCTGTCGCGCCGTACAGCCGCTCGTGGAAGGGCGCGGCGGTGTCCCGAAAGACGCCGGGATTATAACTCACACGCGCCCCGAAGCAACCGGCCTCCCGAAGGGGGCGGTGCAGGCGGCTCGCTTTACACCGCACGCGCCACACGTATACTTGGGCGCGGAGGCGTGGACCTTAACTTCGAGAACGTGAGCGAGAGATGGCTGCCAACTTTCAAGACCTCGTCGCGCTGATGGCGCGGCTGCGCTCGCCCGAGGGCTGCCCCTGGGACCGCGAGCAATCTTACGCCACCCTGGCGCCGATGCTGCTGGAGGAGGCCTACGAGGTCTTCGACGCGGCCGAGGAGGCGCGCGCCGGGAGCGCCGCCAACCTCTGCGAGGAGCTGGGCGACCTGCTCTTCCAGATCGTCTTCTACGCGCAGATCGGGGCCGAGCGCGGCGAGTTCACCATCGGGGACGTGACCGGCCAGATTCACGCGAAGATGGTGCGCCGCCACCCGCACGTCTTCGGCGACGTGGTGGTGCGAGACAACGAGGAGCTGCTCCGCAACTGGGAGGCTTTGAAGGCCGAGGAGAAGCGCGCCGCCGGCGGGGGTGAGGCCGAAGCCTCGCTGCTCGACGGCATCTCCGCGCGCACCCCGGCGCTGATGGAGGCGCACCAGCTCGCCGTCAGGGCCGCGCGCGTCGGCTTCGACTGGCAGAACATCGAAGACATCTTCGACAAGCTCCGCGAGGAGACCGAGGAGCTGCGCGCCGCCATCCGCGAGAGGCGCGAGGCCGGCGAAGAGGACGAGGCCGAGCGGCGGCAGCAGCGCGTCCGCGAGGAGGTGGGCGACCTCCTCTTCGCCGTCACGAACATCGCGCGCCACCTCGGCGTCGAGCCCGAGTCGGCGCTCAAGCTCACGAACCGCAAATTCCGTCGCCGGTTCCGGCACATCG
>Ga0216309_1000177_pt1 | contig 11657 bp, 7 predicted proteins | sample Total_DNA_C_FD_161284 | JGI IMG/M metagenome (GOLD analysis project Ga0216309, IMG submission 161284) | Terrestrial sediment cell enrichment communities for BONCAT metagenomics from Utah, United States - Total_DNA_C | ecosystem: Environmental > Terrestrial > Deep subsurface > Rock core/Sediment ...
CTCCAAGACCACCTCGACTCCGACGCCCTCCATCAACCAGGGTGTGGCGAAGGCGGTCGCGGCGAAGCCTCCGGCCGGCCCGCTCGTGCAGACGGCACCCGACCCGCCCGTCAACAAGTTCCGCCGCCGCATCGTCTGGGGCGTCGTCACCTCCTTCTCCGCCGTCATCGGCCTGAGCATCCTGCGCTTCTTCCTGCCGCGCGCCATCTTCGAGCCGTCGAGCATCTTTCGCATCGGCTTCCCCGGCGACTACGCGCTCGGCGTCGACACCAAGTGGCAGCAGCAGTACCGCATCTGGGTCGTGAGAAACACCGAGCGCCTCTTCGTCATCCGCGCCGTCTGCACACACCTCGGATGTACGCCCGACTGGAAGGCCGGCGAGAACAAGTTCAAGTGCCCCTGCCACGGCAGCGGCTACGACAGCGAGGGCATCAACTTCGAAGGCCCGGCGCCCCGCCCGATGGACCGCGCGCACGTCGCCTTCGACCCGACCGGCCAGATCGTCGTCGACACGAACCGCCTCTACATCCGCGAGAAGGGCAAGGTCGACCAGTTCGACGAATCCGGCTCGTTCATCCCACTCGCCTAGAGGGGCGGGGCCCAAGCCGCGCGGGGCGTCGCGCGCCGAACCATTTCAAGGGGGTTAGTGCAGAGGCTCGCAGCGGCCGGGGCGGAAGCGCCCGGCTCCTTGCGAGCCGCAGAACATCCGAGCAGGAGACGAGGTCATGGAGCCTGAACGTCCCGGTGGGAACGGAAGCGGCGGGCATGAGCTGGAGAAGCCCGGCGGGGGACTGCTCGCCAAGGCGCGGGCGCAGGGCGTGGCGCTGCGCGAGCGCGCCGAAGCCGAGGCCAAGACCTACAAAGACCCGCAGCAGACGCAGCTCTGGAAGTCCATCTTCCGCGTCTCGCACGACCGCTCGGACCCGCGCAACCGAAGCCTAGCCATCCTCTCGAACGTCTTCCTGCACCTACACCCGGCGAAGGTCAACCGCGACGCCACGCGCTACTCGTTCACGTGGGGCATGGGCGGCATCACCTTCTACCTCTTCATCGTGCTCACCTTCACCGGCGTGCTCCTGATGTTCTACTACCACCCGACGAAGGTGCAGGCGTTCCGCGACATCCTCTACCTCGAACACGACGTCCCGTTCGGCAAGCTGCTCAGGAACATGCACCGCTGGGCGGCGCACCTGATGATTATCACGACCTGGCTCCATATGCTGCGAGTCGTGCTCACCGGCTCCTACAAACGGCCGCGCGAGTTCAACTGGTGCGTCGGGGTGGTGCTGCTCGTTCTCACGCTGCTGCTCTCGTTCACGGGCTACCTGTTGCCGGACGACCAGCTCGGCTTCTGGGCGGTGACGGTGGGGACGAACATGGCGCGCGCCACGCCCGTGCTCGGCAGCGAAGGCCCGTTCGGGCCCCAGCTGGGCATGACGCCCTTCAACGACGTCCGGTTCGGCCTGCTGGGCGGCTCCATCGTTGACGCCAACGCGCTGCTCCGCTCCTACATCTGGCACTGCATCGGCATCCCCATCATCGCCTCGCTCTTCATGGCCGTCCACTTCTGGCGCATCCGCAAGGACGGCGGCATCTCGGGGCCCGCGCCCGTCATGCTCGAATCCGAGATGAAGGCCGTGAAGAAATAGTGAGGGGCATCGCCGGGGCTGCCGTGTCGGAGGCTCCGGACGAAGTCGGAATCAACTCGGCGCCCGTGACTCCGGGCTCGTTTAGGTGGGAGTGACTGACATGGCAATGGCAATCCCGCGGCCCCGCAGCAACAGGTGGCTGTTCTGGCTGGTCGGCACGCTGGCCCTGCTCGGCCTCTGCGCCCTGCTCATCGAGGACTGGGCGCAGCTCTGGAAGATCAGCTCGGCGCCCGACAACGTCCCCATCGTCGGGATGATTCCGCTCGTCATCTTCTTCACCTGGCTGGGCATCAAGCAGTCGCGCGACAACGACCGCCTCATCGGCGAGCTGGAGCAGGACCCGGCGCTGGCCAAGACCCACCACCGCAAGACGCACCCCTGGCGGCCGGGCTGGGCCCGTGAGCTGCACGTCTGGCCCTATCTCGTCCGCATCGAGTTCCTGGCCGCCATCATCGTCACTGTCATCCTCTTTGCCTGGTCTATCCTCCTCGATGCGCCGCTCGAAGAGCCGGCCAACCCGAACCTGACGATGAACCCCTCGAAGGCGCCCTGGTACTTCCTCGGCCTCCAGGAGATGCTCGTCTACTTCGACCCCTGGATCGCGGGCGTGGTCATGCCGGGGCTCCTCGTCGTCGGGCTGATGGTCTTCCCTTACGTCGACTCCAACCCCTTAGGGAACGGCTACTACTCCTGGCGGCAGCGCCGCTTCGCCGTCTCGATGTTCCTGTGGGGCTTCTTCATGTGGATCATCCTCATCATCATCGGCACCTTCATCCGGGGGCCGGGCTGGATCTGGTTCTGGCCGGGGCAGACCTGGGACCACAACGCCGTCGTCTTCGACCGCAACCGCGACCTCCACGAGATCGTCGCCGGCTGGGGGATGCCCTTCCTGAACCTCTCGCCCTGGAAGGAGATTTTCGGACTGCTCGTCGTCGGCGCCATCTTCGTCGCGGGCGGCCTCTTCTTCCACTGGCTGATGATGCGCCGGCGCCTCGTGTGGGACGACCTGAAGTCATTCCGCGGTCTGCGCGACTGGGCCACGCGCCCCGGCGAGTTCGAGCAGAAGCTGCTCGACCGCACCTCCATCCTCCAGTACCTGACCTTCCAGTTCTTCGCCATCTCGGTGCTCTGGCTCTTCCCCGTGAAGCTGCTGCTGCGCCTGCTGTTCACGATCAAGTACATCTGGGTCACGCCCTGGTTCAACGTCTGAAAGGACACGCGAGCGGAGGATTTCACCCGTGGCTGAGACTCCTGACACCGACAAGCTGGCGAGGCGCGAGCCGGAGGCGCCGGCGGCCGACCCCATTGTCAGCCGCTCGACGAGCGCCATCATGCTCGTCTCGGCGCTGCTCCTGACGGGCGTGCTCGTCTGGTCGCTCTACGACGAGGTCTACGGCATGCGCCCCTGGAAGGGCTACCAGCAGTCTTTCGTCAAGCGCTTCGACCGTTACCTGGAGCGGCTCCAGAAGCGCGGCTTCTCCTCGGAGGAAGAGGTCAAGAAGAGCGCCGAGTACCAGCGGCTCGAGGCCGAGGCCCGCGCCGCGCGCGAGCAGGCGCGCCCCCGACAGGCCGAGATCGACCGCCGGGTCGCCGTCATCGACGCGCACCTCGACTCCATCTCCGACGAGTTCCAGAACCGGCGCGGGCGCATCACGGTCGCCAGCTACGAGGTCGAGACCGCGGACGAGGACGACCGCGAGGAGCTGCGCCGCGACCTGGACAAGATGAAGGCGCAGAAGTCGGTCGTCTACGTCCCGGCGGCCGACAACCCGGAGCGCAAGGAGAAGTGGGAGCCGACCTTCGGCGAGCTGGAGGAGCGCTACGTCACGCTCAAGGAGGAGAAGGGCAAGCTCCTCGCCGACAAGGGCGAGCTGCTCAAGCCCGCGGGCGAGTTGGAGCGGCAGCGCGACGAGTATCTGAAGAACAACGTCACGCAGGTGACGGGGCAGCAGGTCAGGCTGATGCGCGCCTCGCTCGAAAACTTCGACTTCGGGATGAAGCAGCTCAACGTCAAGGGCGACATGATCGTCGACCGCTGCGAGTCGTGCCACCTCGGCATCCGCTCGCCCATCCCCATCCGCGCCGCGGACATGATGCCGGCCGGGCGCGGGCGCCGCAGTCGCCCAGACAGCCTGGCGCACGCATTCGTCAGCCACCCCTCCAACGAGCTGCTCAAGATTCACGACCCCGAGAAGTTCGGCTGCTCCTCCTGCCACTGGGGCAACGGGCGGGCGACCACCTCTGTCGAGAAGGGGCACGGCGAGAACCGCTTCTGGACCCACCCGCTCTTCTCGAAGGAGAACACGGAGGCCGGCTGCAACCAGTGCCACGCGAACGACCGCGTGCTCCAGGGCGCCTCGACGCTCAACAAGGGCAAGGACCTCTACTACGAGCGAGGCTGCGTCGGCTGCCACCGCTACGAAGGCTTCGACCGTGAGACGGACGCGCTGACGAACGCGCGCCAGCTCGTCAAGCAGCTCGAAGACGAGGTGACGGCCAACGAGCGCGACGCGAAGGTCGCGCGCGCCGAGAGCTCCGCGCCCGGCGTCTCGGACGAGCGCGCCCAGACCCTTCTGGCACGCGCCGAGAGCCTCATCGTCTCCAACAGCCAGCTCGAATCGCGCATCGACCAGCTCAACACGCAGGCGCGCTACCTGATGCAGGACCAGAAGAAGGTCGGGCCGAACCTGAAGGACGCGCGCCTCAAGCTCCGCAAGGAGTGGATTCCCGAGTGGCTGAAGGACCCGCAGTCCTTCCGCCCCGGCACGAAGATGCCGACCTTCTGGTACCTCTCGGGCGATAAGAACCGCGGCGGCATCGTCCCCGTCTCGATGCAGGACGAGGAGCGCAAGGCCATCGCCGCCTTCCTCTGGCAGACGGCCTACGAGGGGCGCGTCGCCCCGCAGCAGCCGGGCGACCAGAAGCACGGCGAGGAGCTCTTCAAGACGCGCGGCTGCCTGGGCTGCCACTCCGTCGGCGAAGGCGAACAGAGGATCGGCGGCGAGTTCGCGGCCAACCTGACGAGGGTCGGGCAGAAGTCGAACTACGACTACATCGTCCGCTGGGTCCACAACCCGCGCGAGCGCTGGGCGCCCTACTGCCCGAAGGAGAAGCGCGACCTGACGCCCGAGGACTACCGTAAGCACGGCAAGGAGTTCGTCTTCGACACCGTCAAGCACACGCGCTGCCCGAACGACGGCGCGGAGCTCCAGGTGCAGAACATGACGGTGATGCCCAACTTCCGCCTCTCGGACCAGGACGCGCGCGACATCGCCACCTACCTCGTCTCGCTCGCCCCGCCCGTCCAGTACCCGGACGCCTCCTACATGGACGACCCGCGTCTCGCCAGCAAGGGCAAGACGCTCGTCAAGCAGTACGGCTGCGCGGGCTGTCACGAGATGCGCGGCTTCGAGGACGAGCAGCGCATCGGCAAGGAGCTGACCACGGAGGGCGCGACCCCGCTCGAAAGACTCGACTTCGCGCGCATGACCCACGTCGCCGAGCACGGCGAGGAGCCTGAGATGCTGACCGCGGAGGGCCACACGGGCAGCGGCGGCAAGGAGGGCTCCGGGACGAAGGAGGGCGAGGGCACCAAAGCCGGGACCGAGCGGGGCAAGAAGAAGAAGTCCTGGTACAACCGCAAGGGCTTCTTCGAGCACAAGATCATGGAGCCCGGCATCTACGACGTCGGAAAGGAGAAGGACCCGCGCGAGCACCTGCGCATGCCCAAGCCCTACCTGGAGGAGGACTGGAAGGTCGCGCTGACGACGCTCCTGTTGGGAAGCGTCGGCGCTGAGGGCGCGAACGTCCCCGCCTCCCTCTTCTACCAGCCGACCGACCAGCAGAAGGCCATTCAGGACGGCTGGTGGGTCATCAAGAAGTACAACTGCATGGGCTGCCACGCGGTGCAGGTTGGGCAGCGTTCCGTGCTCTACGGCCTGTCGCTCTACCAGCCGGGCGGCACGCTCGGCGACATGCAGCTTGGCCCCGACCAGCTTCCGCCCGGGCTGATGACCGAGGGCGCGCGCGTCGACCCCGACTGGCTGCTGCGCTTCCTCGCGGACCCGAGCCTGAGCGGATACTCCGAGGGCATCGACCTCGGGGCGCACGGCGGTAAGCCTGCGCCGCGCCCCCCCGAAAATAACGTCGGGCGCGGGACGGAATCAAACCGCCAGTCCGGGCCGGGTGGGGGCGGGGGCGCTCCGATTCAAGGCCAGTCGAACGCCGCGCCGCCCGAGGCCGGAGCCGCGCAGTCCCCGGCGGACGTGCAGCGTGCACAGGCCAGCGGGCCCTTAATGGGCAGGCTCAAGCCCCAGCCGGGCGAGAACCGCAACGGCGTCCGCACCTACCTGCGCGCGCGCATGCCGACCTTCAACTTCTCGCCCAACGAGCTGCGCACGCTCGTCCGCTTCTTCCTGGCCGTCTCGGCGCAGCAGGAGCCGTACATCAAGCAGCAGCTCGAACCCTTAACGGCCGGCGAGCGCGACCTCGCGCGGGCGCTCTTCACCTCGCAGGCCGCGCCCTGCCTCAAGTGTCACATGACGGGCGACCCCGGACACGACCAGACGGCGACGGCGCCGAACTTCCTCCAGGCGGGCGAGCGTCTGAAGGAGGACTGGACCTTCCGCTGGCTGCTCGACCCGCAGCGCATCATGCCGGGGACCGCCATGCCCTCGGAGCTTTTCAAGCGCGAAGGCGAACGCTGGGTCTTCAACGGTCCGCTGCCGCCTTCGGCCGCCGAATACCAGGGCGACCATGCCCGTCTGCTCGTACGCTACATGCTCTCACTGACGCCCGAGGAGCAGGCGCGCGCCCGCGCCGCGCAGCCCGCGCGCGCCCCCGCACCGAGCGGGACGCAGGAGGGACCCGTAGCCTCGCACACCCCGGGCGCAGCGCCGCGCGCGCAAGCCCCCGTCCCGCGGCAGAGTGCGAGCCGTGCTCCGTCGCGTCGGGCGCGCCGGACGCAGGTCTCCGGGCGCGGGCGCCCGCGGGGCGTGGCGCGCGTGCGGCGTCAGGGGCGCGAGCGCTGGCGGCAGGCGGCCTCCACGCGCGTCGGCGCGCGTGATTTCTCGCCGTGAAAGTTTCGCGGTATCATACGTCCAAGTTTCATTTGTACACTTCCGAGTACCATTTGAGGAGGTTTCTTCCGATGCAATACAACCGCGCGCGGTTTCTGGTCGCGCTCCTGGCCGCCTTCTGCCTGCTCGCCTTCGCCGTCGCCTGCTCGCGCAGCGCCGACGACGAGACGGACGCGGCCGACGGGGGAGACGACTCGGCCGAGGTCGCGAGCCTGACGCCCTACAAGCCTTCGGGGCAGGAGGGCTCCATCGCCGGCACCATCAACTTCTCGGGCGCCGCGCCCGCGCCCAAGGGCATCAGCATGGACGCTGACCCGGTCTGCGCCTCCTCCAGCCCGGACGCGCAGGCCGAGGACCTGGTCGTCAACGGCGACAAGCTCCAGAACGTCTTCGTCTACATCAAGGAGGGCAAGGTCGGCGACAAGAACATCACGAGCCTCCGGTTCGACCCGCCGGCGCAGGCCGCCACGCTCGACCAGCGCGGCTGCAAGTACGTGCCCCACGTCCTCGGCGTCCAGGTCAACCAGCAGTTCAACGTCCTCAACTCCGACCCGACGGCGCACAACGTCAACGCCGACGCCAAGCAGAACGAGAAGTTCAACCAGGGTCAGTCACCGGGTGCCGCGCCCATCGTCAAGCAGTTCAAGCGCGCCGAGACGGTCATCCCCGTCAAATGCAACCAGCACCCCTGGATGCGCGCCTACGTCGGCGTCCTCCAGCACCCCTTCTTCGCCGTGACGGACAAGGACGGCAAGTTCGAGATCAAGGGCGTCCCGGCAGGGACCTACACTGTCGTTGCCTGGCATGAGAAGTACCCGCAGGGTCTGACGCAGTCGATCACGGTCGGGGCGAGCGAGGCGAAGCAGGCCGATTTCAGCTTCACGCCGCAGCAGCTGACGGCCGAGAGCGTCGAGGGCGGCTCGCTCCGGCTCATGCCCGCGCTCGAGCTGCCGATGCTCGGCGCGCACCACTGACGCCACGCGGCTTTATATCAAGAGGGAAGCGGTATTCATTCATGAAGGAGTTAGTTCTGGAAGCGACAACGGACATGCCGGTGGCCGGGGTGGTTGCGCCGCTGGCGCTGCGCGAGAGGCTCGGGGCCTTCGTCGAGCTGACCAAGCCGCGCATCACTTTCCTGATCGTCCTCACCTCGGCCGCTGGCTTCTGCCTCGGCTCGAAGGGAGCGTTCGATTACCTCGCGCTCTTCCATTCGCTCTTCGGCATCGCGCTGCTCTCCTCCGGGATAGCGACGCTCAACCAGTACATGGAGCGCGGCCTCGACGCGCGGATGCGCCGCACGCTGACCCGCCCGCTGCCTTCGGGCAAGCTCACGGCGGGGCAGGCGCTCGCCCTTGGGCTCGCCCTGACCGTCCTGGCCGAGGTCTACCTCGCGGCCTTCGTCAATCTTCTGACCGCCGCCTTCGGGCTGACGGTCATCGTCGGTTACCTGCTCCTCTACACGCCGCTCAAGACGCGCAGTTCGCTCTCGACGGTCGTCGGGGCCTTCCCCGGGGCGATGCCGCCGCTGATGGGGTGGACGGCGGCGACGGGGCAGGCGGGCGTCGAAGCTTGGGCGCTTTTCGGCATCCTCTTCGCGTGGCAGTTCCCGCACTTCCTCGCCATCGCCTGGATGTACAAAGAGGACTACGCGCGCGCCGGCATCCGGATGCTGCCCGTGGTCGAGCCCGACTGCCGCCTGACCGCGCAGCAGATCGTCATCTGGTCGCTGCTCCTCGTCCCCGTCAGCCTCTTCCCGACGGTGCTGGGGACGACCGGCGCCCTCTACTTCTACGGCGCCTTCCTGCTCGGCATTCTTTTCCTGGGGACGAGCATCCACGCCGCGCTGGCCAACACGCGCCAGGGCGCGCGCCGGCTGCTCCTCGCTTCCGTGCTCTACCTGCCCGTCCTGTTCGGGCTGATGGTCTTTAACAAGTAGAAGTAGACAGTAGTCAGTAGACAGTAGTCAGTAGAAATCCTTCTGCTGTTCGAAACGTTCAAGTTAAAGCATCGGCGCTCGACGAGCGGAGCCTACTGACTACTGACTACTGTCTTCTTCCTTCCTCGGAGGTGCTATGGGACGTGCGTTCGCGGTGTTCCTCTGGGTGATGACCGGCCTTTCGGTCTGGATGTTCGTTGACGGGCGCTGGTGGTTCCCGGAATCGATCTCCGAGCACGGGCCGGCCTACGACCAGCAGTTCATGCTGACCATCGTGGTGGTCGGCGTCGCCTTCGTCGCGGCGCAGGTGGCGCTCGGCTACGCCGTCTGGCGCTTCGCCGACACGGGCGGGGGCACGCGCGCCGCCTACTCGCACGGCAACAACCGGATGGAGATCATCTGGACGGCCGTCACGGCCGCCATCTTCATCACGGTCGCGCTCCTCGGCCAGAGGGTCTGGTGGAACCTGCACATGCAGCCCGCGCCCGCCGACTCGGCGCAGGTGCGCGTCATGGCCCAGCAGTTCCAGTGGAACTTCCACTACGCCGGCCCCGACGGCCAGTTCGGCCGCACAGACCCCGCGAAGATCAGCGACGAGTCGATCAACTACATCGGGCTCGACGCCGCCGACCCCGCGTCGAAGGACGACGCCGTGACGCAGACGCTCGTCACGCAGGTCAACCGCCCCGTCCAGCTCGTCCTCGCCGCGCGCGACGTGACGCACAGCTTCTGGGTGCCGCAACTCCGCTTCAAGCAGGACGCCGTGCCGGGGCTGGAGATTAAGGTCCACTTCACGCCGCAGAAGGTCGGGCAGTACGAGATCGCCTGCGCCGAGCTGTGCGGGCAGCAGCACTACAAGATGCGCAGCTACATGCTCGTCGTCCCCGAGAGCGATTACGCCGCGCTGGTCGCGATGCCGCAAGCGCAGTTCAACAAGCGCGTGGGTGAGCTGGTCAAGAAGTACCCCCTCAACTACTAACAACGGCCCGAGAGGCCCGCCCTTGCACCCGGAGCAACGGGGGGGCGCGCCAAGGAGCTAGGAGATGGCAGAGACGGACGTTACGGCCGAGGCACACGCGGCGGAAGGGCACGCGGCCGGGCACGCCGCGGGCGCGCACCACGCCCCCACCGGCTTCATACGCAAGTACGTCTTCAGCATCGACCACAAGGTCATCGGCATCCAGTACCTCTTCCTCGCGCTCTTCTCGGTCGTGCTCGGGATGCTGATGTCGATCCTGATGCGCATGAAGATGACGTGGCCAGACCACGCCTGGCCCATCCTGGGCACGCTCTTCCCCGAGGGCGCGCCGGGCGGGGTGATGACGCCCGAGTTCTACCTCTCGCTCGTCACCATGCACGGCACGATGATGGTCTTCTTCGTGCTGACGACGGCGCCGCAGGGGGGCTTCGGCAACTACTTCCTGCCCATCCAGATCGGGGCGGACGACATGGCCTTCCCCGTCCTCAACATGCTCTCGTTCTGGACGACGCTGCTGGGGCTGCTCGTCCTGGTCGCCGCCATCTTCGCCTCGGGCGGGTCGGTCATCGGACCGACGGGGGGCTGGACGGGCTACCCGCCGCTCTCGGCCATCGGCCACCTCCTCAACGTGCCGGGGCAGGGGATGGGCATCAACCTCTGGGTCATCAGCATCGCCATCTTCTGCGTCGCCTCGCTGCTCGGCGCGCTGAACTTCATCGTCACGCTCCTGAACCTGCGCACGAAGGGGATGTCGCTGATGCGGATGCCCCTGACGTGCTGGTCCTGGTTCACGACCGCCGTGCTCGCGCTGCTCTCGTTCCCCGTGCTGCTCGCGGCCGGCGTCCTGCTCTTCCTCGACCACAACGCGGGGACGAGCTTCTTCGTGCCGGGCGGGCTCTCGAACGGGACGACCCTCATCGACCACTCGGGCGGCTCGCCCATCCTCTGGCAGCACCTCTTCTGGTTCTTCGGCCACCCGGAGGTCTACATCGCCATCCTCCCAGGGATGGGCGCGACCTCGCACATCCTCTCGACCTTCGCCCGCAAGCCCATCTTCGGTTACCGCGCGATGGTCTTCGCCATGTTCGCCATCGGGCTCCTCGGCTTCTTCGTCTGGGGGCACCACATGTTCATCAGTGGCATGTCGCCGCTCACCGGCGCCGCCTTCTCCGTCCTCACGCTCTCGATCGGCGTGCCCTCGGCCATCAAGACTTTCAACTGGCTGGGCACGCTCTGGGGCGCGCGTATCCGTTTCACCACGCCGATGCTCTTCGCCATCGGCTTCGTCTCGCTCTTCGTGGCGGGCGGGATCACGGGACTGGTGCTGGGGCAGTCGAGCCTCGACCTCTCGATGCACGACACCTACTTCGTGCTCGCGCATTTCCACCTCGTGATGGGCGTGGCCGCCATCTTCGGCATGTTCGCCGGCACATACTTCTGGTTCCCGAAGATGTTCGGCCGGATGATGAACGAGACGCTCGGCAAGATACACTTCTGGCCGACGATGATCGGCGTCTACGCCATCTTCATCCCGATGCACGCGATGGGGCTGGTCGGCATGCCGCGCCGCTTCTCGCAGTTCTATGAGGTGGTGAACGGCAAGCTCGAATGGATCTACCACTTCAACGCGCCGACCCTCTCGCTCATCCACTTCGTCACCTGGGCGGCCATCATCACCGTCACGGCGCAGCTCATCTTCATCTTCAACTTCTTCTGGAGCATGTTCCGCGGCCGGAAGGCCCCGGACAACCCCTGGGAGGCGACCACACTGGAGTGGATCACCGCGACGCCGCCGCCGCATGACAACTTCGGCGGGCGCGTGCCGGTCGTCTACCGCGGGGCCTACGAGTTCGCCGTCCCGGGCGCGCCTGAGGACTTCGTGCTCCAGACAACGCCGGACGAGTCCGGCCCCAACGTCGCCTACGCGGCCGACCTGGAAGAACAAGGACGGGGTAATGGCCACGACGCTCGCGGGTAACAAGGAGACGGTCGCGCAGGCCGAGACGGTCGTCGAC
>Ga0216309_1000178_pt1 | contig 11625 bp, 10 predicted proteins | sample Total_DNA_C_FD_161284 | JGI IMG/M metagenome (GOLD analysis project Ga0216309, IMG submission 161284) | Terrestrial sediment cell enrichment communities for BONCAT metagenomics from Utah, United States - Total_DNA_C | ecosystem: Environmental > Terrestrial > Deep subsurface > Rock core/Sediment ...
GTCCCGAATACCACCTCGACCTTCTTCGCGTGGGGCGCCCAGACGGCGAAGCGCGCCAGGGGGCGGGCGGTATCCGGGCGGAAGTACTTCTGCGCGCCGAGGTACCGCCCCTGGGTGAGGTGATAGCGCTCGCGCGAGGGCCCGGGTCCGAGCACGAAGGAGCGGGTCCGCTCACGCGAGGAGGAATCCTCGACCTCGGTGGGGATGGCCCACTGGTTCGTTCCAGCGGGGCCGTCCACGATGACGCCCCATTCGAACCGTGAGCCGAGCTGAGACTCGTCGAAGGAGACCGTGGCCCGGAAGCAGGGGCAGCCATCCTCTCCCATGGCCGGTTCCATGGGATGGCTCGACCACTGGTCGGACGGATGGCCGTGAACGTCCCATCCGCCGACGAGACGCGCGGCGTGGAAGAGGCCGCGCTTCAGCCCGGTGGAGTACTCGAACTGGATGGTGATCAATCGTCCTCGTCCTCGTCCCCGAGCAGGCCTTCCCGCAGGGCCAGGGTGCGCAGGCGGGCCTTGACGCGCAGGAACTGCTGGCGCAGCGCTGTCGCCCGGCGGGTCAGCTCGTCGGACGTCCGCAGCTCCTCCGGTGTCGACAGCTCCCAGGCCACCTGCTGCCACGGCAGGTTCTGATCCACTCGCAGCGCGAGCAGCTTCTGATCTTGGGGCTCCAGCTGCGCCCGCAGGGCGCGGAAGCGCTCCTTCACGTCCGTTCGTTGCCAGGGATTGGTTTCGGTGCGCGCCCTCGCGGAGTGCTCGGGGAACGCGGAACGGCTGACGGGCAGCTCCCGAGCGGAGGCCGCGTTCACCAGCTTGAGACAGGCATTGCGCGCCATGCGGTAGAGCCAGGTCCGCAAGGAGCTCTCCCAGCGGAAGTCCGAGAGACCCTTCAGGAGGCGCTCGCTGAAGAGGCTGTAGGCATCATGCCCTCGCTCGTCGGGGAGGATGGAGCTCATCACCCCGCGCAGCTCATCCCCATAGCCTCGCAGGGTCTGCTCCACCGCCAGGGCCACCTCTCCCTGGTTGCAGAGCTCATGAATCTCTTCTTCCAAACGCGTCCGACTCGTGACGTGCATCGGCATCCCCTGTGAAGGTGTGAGGGGGGAAGACGTTCCACCCCTTCATAAGGGAGCCCTGAAGATGCCGATGTGATGTCTCGAAATGAGCCTGCCTCGCGCCCATCACAACGCGTTGTGTCGGGTTCTGCCTGAGTGGGGGACGCGATGTGGAGTACATCGTCTCCTCCTGAAAGGGCAGGCACCATGAGCACCATTCTCCTCGTGGACGATGAAACCGATCTTCTCGATCTTTACTCAGAGGTACTGGAGCTGATGGGCCATGCCATCCTCCGTGCGTATGACGGCGAGCAGGCCCTGCGCCTGGCGAGGCAGTGGCATCCGGATCTGGTGGTGACGGATTGGATGATGCCGCGCATGGATGGTGTCGAGCTCTGCCGCGCACTCTCCCGAGCCGAGGAGCTGCGCGACATTCCCGTCGTCATGCACAGCGGCTCGGGAAATCCTCATGCCCCCGGGGTCCGGGTCTTCCTTCCCAAGGATTGCGACCTGTCACGGTTCGAGGATGCGGTGGCCTGGACCCTCACGATGGGGAGGTGCCCGCTTCGTTCTCGAGCACCTCCTGGAGATAGCAGTACTCCCGCAGCACTGCCCGCCTGAGCGCATCCACGCTGGCGAAGCCGGCCTCGCGGGAGAAACGTTCGAGGTCGGCGGGGACGGGCCGGTCGAGACGGTCGGTGAAGTACCACTCCCAGAGCTCGTCCTCGGTGAGCCCGGCCTCGTCCAACCCGGGCCGCTCCAGGCCGAGCCCGGCCAGGACCCCTGCCTTGTCCTCCAGGCGCCCCAGCAGTGCCCCATACACCCCACGGGCTCGCAGATGGTCTGGCAGGCAGCGGAGCACCTCGGATTCGAGCAACACCTCGACCCGGCGCACCCGGGCCTCGTCCTCGAAGAAACGCACCGGAGCCTCGAGGCGTTGCTCCACCACCCACCGCTCGAACTGCTGCTGGGTGAGCAATCCCTTCTCGCGGCGGAAGGCCTCGCAGGTCTCCCGCAGCCCCTCGGAGTCCACCGTGTCTCCCAACCTCCGCGCCTCCTCCAGGGCCAGGGCGCGCGCCAGCGCTCCGGCACGGACCCGGGGCAGGAGGCCGGACACCCGCAGCTCCTCGAGCAGGGACTCCCGCGCGAGCGATTCACGCTCCGACTTTCCCTCCGACAGCCGGCGGGTGCTCCGGCAGGACTCCTCCCACGCGTCGGTGTGCGCGAAGGCGTACGTCACCTGCTTGGCTCCGGGTCTGGCGGTCTGGTGGTCGCGCAGCCCGTGCAGCAGGGCCAGCGCGTCGGTGCGTTTCTGGTCGACCCGTCCCCGAGGGAGCCATTCGCGCAGCCGCCGCAGCTCGTCCGGGGGCAGGCCCTCGCGGGTGGCCTGGGCGAACAGCGCCGGCCAGCTCCGCTCCGGGTAGAGGAGCGCCTTGGCGAGCCGCACCAGGGCCGAGTGCACCGCCGTGCCGAGGAGGCCCGCGCGCTCGGCGCTCTTCAAGGTGGCGCGGATGTTGACCATGGCCTCCGACAGCGGGCGGAAGCCGTCCTCCGCGGACGCGTGGGCGACGGCCACCTCGTCGTCGTCTTCCAGCTCGCCACTCTGGAAGGCCTCGAAGATGGCGCCCACACCCTGCATTCCGAACGGGGCCAGCTCCGCCGCGCGCAGCGCTCCCATGCTCGCGCCACCGAAGACATGGATGCCCTCGGACATGGCCCAGAGGATCTCCTTGTGCCAGACGGCGGGAACGTCATCGAAGTAGCCATCGATGAGGCCGATGGCCTCCGGTCGCTCGAGCGCGGCCCGGTAGATGTCCCCCTGGGCGGCGGGTGGCAGGAAGACGGCATCCAGCTCGCGTGCCGCCTCCTGGGGGGAGAGCGTGGGCCCGGTGAAGACGTAGATCATGAAAGGCGCTCCCCCAGCTTCTTCCGGGCGCGGGCGCCCGGGGTGTAGCCCGGCGTGCCGTGTTCGGGCTCCAGGCCGGGAATGACCACCCGCACCACCGGGATGCGGAACTCGGGCCGGGTCAGGTCCACCACCGCGACCTGCCGCAGCCCCGCCGCCGCCAGGCGCTCCAACTCCCACGCCACGTCCTCGTCGAAGGAGCGGCCCACGAAGGTGGGCACCTCCTGGAAGCGCCGCTCGGGATGCTCGCCGCGCATCCGCTCCACCTCCCGGCGCCAGAGATCCGGATCCTGGTAGGCCCGGTAGCAGCGGGCGACCCCCATGTCGTCACGGGCGCCGGAGATGAGCGTGGCGCGCACCTGGACCGCCTCGGTGAGCGCGCGCAGCAGGGCGATCTCCCGGGTGGGATGGCAGCCCGAGCCCGACATCGGCGCGCGCGGGCGCAGGGGCTCCAGCGCGCTCTCGGCGAGGGTGCAGAGGAAGGCGGGCAGCCCCACGTCGCTCGTCGTCTCCCAGACGGCCACCTCCATGCCGGCGCGCTCGATCCGCTCCAGCACCTGGAGGCAGGCGGGGTCGTCCACCGTGTCCAGCCGCAGCCGCGTGCGGCGCCGGGCTGGCTCGCCCTGGAGGTGCCACAGGGTGTTGGCGTCGCGCTCCACCACCTCGCACAGGCCGTGGCTGATGGCCTCCAGGGGGTGATTGCCGGAGGACAGCCCGTTGGAGCCCATGAGGAACGCGCCGCTGCCCTCTGGCAGGGGCAGGGTGAAGTCGGTGTGCACCAGCTCGAAGGGCAGCCACAGGGGCTCGCCGTTGGCCAGGTCTCGGCCCTCGAGCCACAGCAGCCGCTGGGCCGGGTGGAAGTTGCTCACGGAGAGTCGCGGCAGCGCGGCCACGTCCACCACTGGCAGGTGGGCCCGCAGCTCGTCGTAGCTGGCGCGCCGCAGCGGCAGGGTGATGTGCTCGGCATGGTAGGACTCCACCGCCTCCATGACTCCGGAGACCTTGGCGGCGGTGAGATCCAATCCCTTGCCCTGGGAGACCGCCAGCGAGCGCGCATTGGGCCGGCAGACCGAGACCACGGGAACGCCGAGGCGGTCCAGGCCCGTGATGTTGGCGACGCGGGTGATGCCCATCGCCGGCAGGAGGGGGCGCACGCGCCGGAGGGTCTCCTCGGGAGAGACCATCCGGTGCGTCCCCGTACGGTGCGCCTTGGGCGCCTGGACTGTCATGGGGCGGCTCATTTCTTCTGGAGCTTGGTCTTGGCTTCCCGATGTCGGATGTTGGCCAGGTTCACCAGGAAGCACGCGCTGCCGATGCCCGGGAGGGTGTCCATGCCCACATCCGCCAGCACCACCCCCTGACCCACCAGAATGCTCATCTGAGGGGTCAGGTCCTTAGGGAGTCTGGTGGACTCGTAGACTTCCTTCTTGACCCAGAAGAGGCTCTCCCCGTCCAGGCCGAGGAGGACCAGATCATCATCGCTGACCGCATTGATGGACTCCTCCTGGGATCGGGATTTCGCCTTCGCGATCCTGCCCGCGGGGCGTGCCCGGGTAGTCGTCTTCTTCGTGACCCTCGGTGTTTTCCGACGGGTGGCCATTGTGTCATCCCCCTTGTTACATACGTGGTTTCACTCCAAACCCAACCCTCGCTCCTGATGGTGCGTCATCACCTGCCTTGCGTAGTCACGAACCGTGCGGGGCCGGATGGGAATGGCTTCCATGGCCGGCCTTGGATCGATCTGGTCGCCGAGGGCGACGTTCAGCATCAGTCCGGCGAAGGAGCGTTGCAACGGGTCGGTGGCCGCGGCCAACTGAGCGCGCAGTTCGTGCTCGGAGACGTACACCCGCTCAAACCTTCGCCCACCTTGCTCCTCGAATTCATGAATCACGTCGAGCTGACTGAGCGCGTCCTCGCCGCCGAGTTCGAGGATGGCATCGCGTGCCCGCGGGTTTTCGAGTGCACCAACCGCGAACCGTGCCACGTCCTCGACGGAGATCCAGTGGAGTGGGGCCTGCCCCGAGCCGTAGATCCGTGCCCTTGCCTGGATGGGGTCGAACCCCAAGGACAGGCTCAGCCAGACCTCCATGAAATAAGTGGGACGGAGGATGGTGAAGGACATGCCGCTCCGTATCAACTGCTGCTCCACGGAGCGCTTGGCATCCTGGAGGGGCAGGTCTCCCTGGAGCGGGGCGAAGGAGATGAAGACGAAGTGCTCCACCCCGGCCTTCCGGGCGGCCTCGATCAGCGAGAGTTGTCCCTCCAAGTCCACTGTCTGGATGGAATCTCCTGGCTGCCTGGAGAGCGTGCTCGAGGCGGTCGAGATGATGGCTTGGGTACCGGCACAGGCCGCGTCGAGGCTGGCGCGGTCCTTCAGGTCCCCCTGGACGAGCTCCACCCCACTCCACTCCAGTTGGGCGACGCGGGCCGGAGTGGACGTCGGCCGGATCAGGGCCCGGACCGGCTGGCTTCGTGAAGAGAAGAGTCGGCAGATCTCACTGCCCAGGAGCCCGGTGGCCCCCACTACGGTCGTTGGTCGTTCCATGGCTTCACCTGGGGGTGGGCAGGAGATCCGAGCCGGTCAGGAATCAGCTGTCCTTGTTGGCGGTGCCTCCGGCACCCTTGAAGGCTACGATACCGTGCATCAAGTCCTGGTGCTGAATCGTGTTGTTGTTGAGCTCGGTGTATTCCGGGCTCTCACTCAAGAGGTGCATCAGCTTGTCGAGGTTGTTGGCATCAGCGGATCGCCAGAGATGCATGACACGGTATGGAGGGTGGAGGCCATGGCCGGCGGCCATCAGGGTCCATCCTCCGCTGTCCTTGAAGGTTTTTTTGTCCGTGAAGAGGGGCAGCACCTTCTCCATGAGATCGCTGAAACGTTGAAGATTGCCGTCCTTCACCGTCAGCAGGACGTAGAGGAGATGGCTGTTGCCGGTGATTTTGGGGTTTGGACTCTCGCGCGGCGCGTAGCTCATCGGACGCAGCATCTCCACATCCCGCCGCTCGCAGTGGTCCATGAGCTTCTTGTAGGCTGGATTATCCAGCAGGCCCAGTGCACCGGTCACGGGCTGGGTGCTCTGGCTCTCGTAGACCTCGAGGAACCGGGTGGGCAGGCCTGTCAGGGAAGAACAGGTGGCGAGCCGTGTCCAACCGATGTTGTTCATGGGCGTTATCACCGCGATGAGATCTCTGACGGCGAATTCCGCGATCTTGTCTGCCTTCACGGTGCTCGCGACGTGAAGGTAGAATCGCGACGGCGTAGGAGACGGAAGCTGCATTTCTTTCTCTTGGTTGTTCATCTTCGGCCTTTCGTGTGGTGTGCGTCTGGTCAGGCCCCGATGTGCCGCCCCTTCGACACGGAGATTGCGCATTGGGGGAAGAGAGTGGAATGCCTGAATTGGATGTTCCCGGGTGCACCCTGATGCGCCAGATGAAACAATCAAACTGTCCGGGCGCCTCGGTTCGTGCCTTTGGGTGGAGTGCTCGTGCCTCCAGATGTCACAGACAGGCCAGTTCCCGGGCGGAGTCGGTTGCTCGACATAGGTGCTCCCGTGCCGTCTCCGCCCAGCCCCGGCTCCAGTCCTCCAGTGCATCCGTCAGGGCACTGGCCAGCGTGTCTGGCAGCCGCTGTTGTCCCGGGTCGAGCAGCGCCCGCGCGTGCTCCACCGCTTCCGGCAGTGCCCCCTGGTGCAGGGCCAATGTCAGCAGCACCCACAAGCCCTGCCATTGGAGCGGGTAGGGATAGATCACCGCGAGCTTCCGCCAGCACTCCAGGGCCGCCCGGGCCTCCTGCTCGGCCTCGGAGAAGCGCTGCTGCTTCCAGGCCACCCAGGCGAGGCTGGCCCTGGCCGCGCCCACGTAGTCGTCCATGCTCGCGGCGAGCGCCACCTCCAGGCTCCGCTCACTCCAGGTTCGTGTCTCGGCCACCTGGCCGCGCTTGCGGTACACCAGGGTCAGGTAGGTGAGCAGGCGCGACTTCAGCGCCAGGTCTCCCGTCCGCTCCGCCAGCCGCAGCCCGGCGAGCCCCTGGCGCTCCGCTTCATCGAGGTCACCGTGGTGCAGCAGTCCGAAGGAGTGGCTGAAACGTGTCTGCGATTGCAGGGCCACGTCCTCCGTCTCATCGCTGGCCCGCACCGCCAGGCGTCCGTACTCCACCGTCTCGGCGGAGACCCTGTAGCGCTCCCGTCGGAAGGCGGTGTTGAGCAGCAGCACGTAGAAGGAGGCGCGCTGCGTCGGCGTCCCATGGCGCTCCACCACCGGGCGGACCTTGCGCACCAGCTCGGCCATCTCCTCGCTCCGGTTCATCCAGTAGTAGATCCAGTGCCGCTCCACCTGCACCTGGATCCACTCGTGCCACCAACCCGGCACGGTCTCCGGCGTGTCGGCTCCGGGTGGGCCGGGCCGCTCCACGGGCGAAGGCCCCAGGGCCGCCTCGGCCTCGTCGTAGGCGCTCAGCGCCTCCTCGTGCCGGTGGTTCGTCTCCCAGAGCTTGCCCCGCTTGCGGTGCACGCGGGCCTGCGGCACCCGTGCGCAGGGGGGGAGCCGGAGCAGGGCCTCGCCATAGGTCGCGTACGCCTCCTCTCGCTGGACGGTGAGCGCGAGCATGTCCCCCAGGCTCTCGTGGAGGTGGCCGAGGCGCTCCCTCCAGCTCCACGGCTCCTCCTGCTCGGCACGCAGGTGCTCGCCCGCCTCGGCGAGGGCCGCCCGGTAGAAGGCGAGGGCCTCGCCGTTGGCATGGGCGGAGCGGGCATGGTCTCCCGCGAGGCCGAAGTAGTGGCTTGCCCGCTCATGGACCCGGGCCTCCGACCAGTGGTGGGCCAGGGCCGGGGTGACGAGCGCGAAGTCCCGTGTCCCCGAGGCGCGACGCTCGAGGGTTTCGGCCGCCCGGTGGTGCAGGTGGGGGAGGTGCTCGGTGGGGATTCGCCCGTGGGACAGCTCGCGCAGCTTGTCGTGGACGAAGCGGAGCCGCCCCCCCGGCGCCTCCTCGAGGATCTGCCGGACCCGCAGCGTCTCCAGGCCCTCGAGGGATTCCGTGTCCTCCAGCTCGGAGGCTTCCAGGAGGAGCTCGGTGTCGAACTCGCGTCCGAGGATGGCGGCGAGCTCCACCAGCGTCCAGGCCCGGGAGTCCAGGACGCGCAGCCGCCGGTGGATGAGCTCCGCGATGGAGTCGGGCAGGCCGAGCGAGTGCAGCGGGCCCCTGAGCGCGGCCCGCTCGTCCAACCGCCACCGTCCCGTGGCATCCCGGTGGAGCAGTCCCTCGGAGATGGCGGCGCGCAGGTACTCGGCGACGAAGAACGGGTTGCCCTCGCATTGCTGGACCAGCCCGTCGAAGTCGGGTGGCAGCGAGGGCAGCGCGAGCATTCCACGGGCCATCGACTGGATGCTCGGCGAGTCGAGCCGTCCCAGCTCCAGGTGCAGGGCCTCGGGCGTGGACACCACCTCCCGGAGCGGTGCCTCCAATTCCTCCAGGCGGTAGGTGCCCAGCAGCAGCACGCCCCACTCGACCAGATCCTCGTGCCGCAACCAACGCAGGAATCCGAGCGTCATCTCGTCGGCCCACTGGAGGTCGTCGAGGATCAGCAGCAGGGGCTCCTCTTCGGCAAGGGCGAAGAGGATCTCCTGGAGCGAGGTGAAGATCCGGGCGCGTTCGGCCTCCTCGTTGGCGAGCGGAGGGGGAGGGGGCAGCTCCCGCAGGCCGGGCAGCTCGTCCAGGCCAGGCTCGTAGGGGACCAACACCTTGCCCCGGGGCCCGAGCAGTCGTGCCGTCTCCTCCTCGCCCCAGTGTCGGCAATGGTCCATCACCGTGGTCAACAGTGAGCGGAAGGGATGGAGAGGGGAGGCCTTCAGGGAGGCCTCCACCCGGGTGCCCGAGAGCCCGAGCGGGATGCACTCGCAGGTCACCACGGCCAGCTCGCGGCTGAAGCTCTCGTGCGCCATCTCCAGGGCCAGGCGTGTCTTGCCGGCTCCACTGGCGCCGCCGACGAAGATCTGCCCGCCCTCGCCGAGGAGCAGCTCGTCGAGCCGGGTGCGAATCGCGCTCACGGCTTCCTCGCGACCCGTGAAGAGCGGGCGGTAGAGATAGGGGGGCGCGGTGGGCAGGTCCTCCGGTTCGTCGGCTTCCCGCGTCAGCGCCGAGAGCACCCGGGCCACGTCCTCGGCATAGCCCAGGCGATCCTGCGGCTGCTTCTCGAGGAGCCCGAGGATGAGCCACTCCAGCCGTTCCGGGAGCTCCTCGCCGAGGAGCTGGGAGGGAGGTGTGGGAGGGGATTGGAGGTGTCTGCGGCGGATGGCCCGATCCGAGCCCCCCACGAAGGGGGGAATCCCGGTCACGCACTCATAGAGGACGCAGCCGAGCGCGTAGAGGTCGGCGCGGGCGTCCACGAAGTCGCCGCGGATCTGCTCGGGCGCCATATACAGGACGGTGCCCAGCGCGTCGCCATCCACCTGGAGCTCCTCCCGGCCGCCCGCGCCCGCGAACGCCAACGCTCCCCCGAAGTCCCCGATGACGACCGTTCCCTCCTCGCGGATGAAGATGTTGCCGGGCTTGAGATCGCGGTGGACGAGGCCTCGGCCATGCAGGTAGGCCAGGGGGGCGCACAGGCGCCGCACCAGCTCCAGCAGCGGGCGGATGGACGGCGGGAACTCCCGCGACAAGGCCTGTCCGGCGCTCTGGGAGTCGAACTTCCAGTGCCGCGCGAGGAGCTGCTGGAGCGTCTGGCCCTCCAGCAGCTCCATGGCGTACCAGGGCGTCCCAGCGGACAGCTCATGGTCGATGATCCGGACGATACCGGGGTGGTGGATCCGGCTGAGCGCCCGCACCTCGCGCCGGATGCTGGCCAGGGTGGAGGCGTGCGAGAGGCGGACCGTCTTCACCGCGACGCGCTCTCCTGTTTCATGGTGACGTCCCTGGTAGACGACCCCCATTCCGCCCGCTCCGAGGACGCCCTGGAGCTCATACGGCCCCAGCATCCCGGGCGAGACCGGCGCCTGCTTCGACAGGGAGGGCTTTCTGGGGCTCCGTGGGTGGTCCATCCCGAGTTCCCGATGTGGAGGTGGCCGCGCATCGGGAGTTCCCCCGGCGCTCAGTCCGGGTAGATGGGAGGGGGAGCGTTCTGTGATGAAAAGGACCGTGTGCCCGGTCGCGGCATGCACCGTGTCCGTCCATTCCAGCGAGCGGGGTGTTGGCCCCACGCGACGTCTACCGGGGTTGAGCATCACTGGACCGGACGTGACTTGAATCAAGGCCTTCCCGTGAGGCCCGGAAGGGTGTAGGCCGCTGCCCGTATGCCCGCCCCTCGACCCCTGCGTGACGCGGACCTCTCCTGGGTGGAGGGGGTCTTCACCGACGTCGACGGTACGCTCACCACCTCGCACCGGTTGCACTCCACCACCGTGCGGGCACTCGAGCGCCTGGCGGACGCCGGCCTCAAGCTGGTGCTGGTGACGGGCCGCCCCGCGGGCTGGGGCGAGGCCTGGGCCCGCACGCTGCCGGTGGACGGCGTCATCGTGGAGAACGGGGGCCTGCTCTTCCTGCGCGGGCGCGGGGGCAAGCTGCGCAAGGTGTACGCGGAGTCCCCGAAGGTGCGCGTGGCCAACCGGCGGCGGCTGGAGGCCGAGGTGGCGGCCGTGTTGCGCCAGGTGCCGGGGGCTCGCCTGTCCACGGACAGCGCCTACACCGAGGTGGACCTGGCCGTGGACTACAACGAGGAGGCGCGGCTCGGCGAGGAGGCGGCCGGGCGGATAGAAGCCCTGCTGAGCGCGCGCGGGGTGACGGCGGTGCGCTCCTCGGTCCACGTCAACTGCTGGCTGGGCCGCTTCGACAAGCGCTCCGCGGTGCGCCGCTTCCTGAAGCTCGCCTGGGGCCTGCGGCTGGAGCCGGGGGATCCGCGCTTCGTGTACGCCGGGGATAGTTTCAACGACGCCCCGATGTTTGGAGAGTTCGCCCTGAGTGTCGGGGTGGCCAACGTGCGGCGGGTGCTCGATCGCATCGACACGCCGCCCGCCTTCATCACCCGGGCGGAGGAGGGGCGGGGCTTCGAGGAGCTCGCCCGCGCCATCCTCGCCCAACGGGGCCGCCGGGCCCCTCGAGGAGTGAGACCGTGAACGTCGTCAAGCTGGAGTTGGCCCCGGGGTTGGGCCGTCACCTGCGCGCGGGGCACCCGTGGGTCTTCCGCAAGGCGCTGGAGAAGGTGCCGAAGATTCCTCCCGGCAGCGTGGTGGACCTGGTCGAGAACGGGAAGTTCGTGGCGCGCGGGTATTTCGATCCGCACTCGGCCATCTCGGTGCGCGTGTTGACGCGCAACCCCCGGCAGAGCATCGACGCGGCCTTCTTCGCCCAGCGGGTGAAGCAGGCGCTGGCCGAGCGGCGTTCGCTCATTGATTTGACGGACACGGACAGCTTCCGCCTCCTGCACGGTGAGGGGGATGGGCTGCCCGGCGTGGTGGTGGACCTCTACGGCCGCTTCGCGGTGATGAAGCTGTACTCGGCGGGGCTGACGCCGTACCGCGGGCTCATCGTCGAGGCGCTGAAGGCGGCGGTGCCGGAGCTGAAGGGGATTCTCGGCCGGGACGAGGTGGGCCGGGACGACGCGGAGGACGAGGAGGGCGGCCGGGGCTCGGGGCGGATGCTGTGGGGCGAGAAGGCCCCGGAGGTGCTGGAGAT
>Ga0216309_1000179_pt1 | contig 11612 bp, 10 predicted proteins | sample Total_DNA_C_FD_161284 | JGI IMG/M metagenome (GOLD analysis project Ga0216309, IMG submission 161284) | Terrestrial sediment cell enrichment communities for BONCAT metagenomics from Utah, United States - Total_DNA_C | ecosystem: Environmental > Terrestrial > Deep subsurface > Rock core/Sediment ...
ACCTTGACGACCGTCAGCGCCGTCGCGATCCAGCCGCTGACGGAGACGGCCGCGCAGTTGAGCGCCGTAAAGATGATGATGGCCGCCAGCGCCACGGCCTGTAAGAGCCCGAAGGCGAACTCGCGGCCGAAGACTTGGGCCGTGAAGAAGACGGGGTTGAGCGCGCCGCCCGTCAGGTCGTTGAGGAAGATCGAGAGCGCCACGGCGACCGAAGCCTGCGACCCGGTCTTCGCGATGAAGACCTGCATCCAGCCGTAGAGGAAGCTCGCCGCCGACCCGTACGCCTCGCGCACGAAGACGTACTCGCCGCCCGCGCGCGGCATCATCGCCGCCAGCTCCGCGTAGGTCAGCGCGCCCGCAAGGCTCAAAAGCCCCGCGACGACCCAGACAGTGATGACCATCCCGGGCGTCCCGACGTTGCACGTCATCACGCGCGCCTTCAGGAAGACGCCCGTCCCGATGACGTTCCCGATGATGATCGAGACGGCCGCGACGAGCCCGAGCCCGCGCAGCAGCGTGACGGTTCTGTTCGGAGAGTCAGACATGTGGCTCCTCGCGCCGCGGGGGCGCGGTCTCGTCACCAGACCTCGTTGGCGAGCAGGTCCTCGTATGTGTCGCGGCGGCGGATGACCTCGGCGCGGCCGCCCTCGCGGACGAGGACGACCGCGGGGAGCGGCCGGCCGTTGTAGGGGAACATCTGCGCGATGGTGTATGCGCCCGTGTTGAGGAGCGCGAGCAGCTCGCCGGGGCGCACGTCGGCCGGGAGCCTGCGGTAATCGGGGAGGCGCCCGCCGCGCTCGATGTCGAAGTAGACGTCCCCCGAGTCGCAGAGCGGCCCCGCGATCTTGTAGGGCTCGTCGGCCGGCGCGTCGGCGCGCGAGGCCGAGACGACGTGGTAGTACCACTTGTAGGTCGTCATCGAGAGCAGGAGGTTGAAGCCGGCGTCGGTGAGGAGCCAGACGTCGCCCGTCTCGGGCCGCCGCTTGATGTTGCGGACCGTGGTGAGCAGGACGCCCGCGTCTGCGATGACGCTGCGGCCCGGCTCAAGCAGGATGGTGACGCCTTCGAGCAGGTGCTCGGCCGAGGCCGTGCGCGCCGAGTCGCGCGCCGCCCGCAGAGCCGCCGCGAGGACGTCCGAAGGCTCAAGCTCCGCCCCGAGCATCTCGCGCTCGCCCCGGGGCAGCTCGTCGGCCTGCGAGCGGTCGCGCAGGTAGTTGACGGGGATGCCGCCGCCGAGGTTGATGTGTTCGAGCGCGTGGCCGGACTCCTCGTGAATGGTCTTCAGGTGCTCCCACATCGTCCTGAAGGCGGCCGTGAAGGGCTCGACGTCAGGCGTCTGCGAGCCGACGTGGATGTGGATGCCGGAGACGTGGAGCAGCTCTGGGTGGCGCAGGGCGCGGCGGAAGGCTTCGAGGACTTCGCGCGAGGTGATGCCGAACTTCGAGGTCATCAGCGCCGTCTGGAGCCCGAGGTGCGAGCGCGTGCCGATCTCGGGGACGAGGCGGAGCGCGACGCGGGCGCGCTTGCCCAGTGCCCTCGCGCGTGCTTCAATCAGCTCGATCTCGTAGACCGAATCGACGTTGATGGAGTAGATGCCTGCACCCACGGCCTCGTCCACCTCCTCGGCGGTCTTGCTCGTGCCGTTGAAGACGATCTGTTCGGCGCGGAAGCCTGCGCGCAGCGCCTTGAAGAGCTCGCCGCCGCTGTTGACCTCGCAGTCGATGCCGGCCTCGCGCACGACCGAGAGCAGCCCCATCGTCGAGTTCGCCTTCGAGGCGTAGAAGAACCGGACGGGGTGGTTGACCGCCCGCGCCGCGTCCCGCAGGCGGCCGACGTTGGAGCGGATGCGCCGCTCGGAGAAGACGAAGAGCGGCGTGTCGAAGTCGCGTGCGAGCGCCGCGGAGTCGGCCCCGTCGATGAAGAGTCGGCCTTCGCGCGCTTCGAGGTAACCGGGGATCGCCCATGCCGGGGCGACCGTCGTTTCAGCCATCTGGTCAGTGCTCCGTCCGAAAAAAAGTATGTCCGAGGCAGGTGCTGCGAAGATAGTCTGTGAGTTGTCGAGCGTCAAGCAGGAAGAATCATGGCGGCAGAGACTAAAGGGTTAAGCCCGGGGGGCAGGGGGCAGCCCGACTGGGCGGCGGCGCGCGCGGAGTTCCCCGCGACGGAGAATTACGCCTACCTCAACAGCGCGGGCGCCGGGCCCGTCTCGCGCCGCGTAGCCGAGGCGGCGGCGCAGCTCTACCGCGAGACGCTGGAGTCGGGCGACAGGCTCTGGGAGTCCTGGCTCGCGCGGCGCGAGCGGGCGCGCGAGGACGTGGCGCGGCTCATCAACGCCGAGCCGGAAGAGGTCGCCTTCACTACGAACACCTCGACGGGGATGAACCTCATCGTGGACGCGCTCGAAGGCGCGGGCCCCGTCGTCTCGTGCGAGCTGGAGTTCCCCGTAACGACCATCCCCTGGCTCCACCGCGGCGCGCGCGTCCGCATGGTGCGCGCGGAGGGCGGCGTACTGAGCGCCGGGGACGTGCTCGCCGCGGCGGGAGAGCGTCCCGCCGTCATCTGCCTCAGCCACGTGCAGTACTCGAACGGACTGCGCACCCCCGTCGAAGAGATCGGGGCGAACAAGGGCCGGCACACCTTCGTCGTCAACGCGAGCCAGTCGGCGGGCGTCCTGCCGGTCGACGTGAAGCGGATGGGAATCGACGCGCTGTGCGCGACGGGACACAAGTGGATGCTGGCGGGCTACGGCTCGGGCTTCGTCTACCTCTCGCGCGAACTTTTGGAGCGGACCCGGCCGCGCGCCATCAGCTGGATGAGCGTGGAAGACCCCTTCGCGATGCGCAACGACGGCTATCGCCTGCGCCCGGACGCCGCCGCGCGGTCCGAGATGGGCTGCCCGCACTTCGCGGGCATCTTCGCGCTTGGCGAGGCCACGCGACAACTCCTGGAGATAGGCGTCGAGCGGATTGAGCGGCGCGCGCTCGCGCTCAACCGGCACCTGACGGAGAGCCTGCGCGCGGCCGGCTGGGAGGTGCTCTCGCCGCTCGGGGATGAAGCCTGGCGCTCGGCCGAGACGCTGGTCAGCGCCGCAGACCCGCGCGGCGCCGTCCGCCAACTCTCGCGCCGACGCGTCGCCGTCACCATCAAGCCCGAGGGCTTCCGCGCCGCCACGCACTTCTTCAACGACGAGACGGACATCGCGCAACTGGTCTCCGCCCTCGAAGAGCTGCGGGACATGAAGGGGATTTGACAGGCTTCGGGTGGTTGGGTATCTTTCTTACGTCACCGGCGGGCGTAACTCAATGGTAGAGTGTCAGCTTCCCAAGCTGAAGGTTGAGGGTTCGAATCCCTTCGCCCGCTTTTAACTTTTCCTCTCGATGTCTACCAACAGTAGAAAGTCTGAAATCCTCGGAATGCCTTATGGCACTGCCGGGAACCGCCTGCGCAAACTCATTATGTTTCACCTGCTCGAAAGGCACGGGGAGAACATCTGTTTTAAATGTGGGCGACTCATAGAGACAGTCGAAGAGCTTTCCATTGAACACATCCTGCCGTGGCAACTGGGCGGGTCTCACCTGTTCTGGGATATGAACAACATCGCTTTCTCACATCTCATGTGTAATCGGCAGAGCGTAAGCAAGCCGGGCTCTGGGGTCAAACTGAGGAAGATCGGCCCCGACGGGACGGCTTGGTGCAATAAGTGCAAAGACTTTTTACCGACAGATATGTTCCATAAGAATCGTGCAAACTGGAATGGGTACAGCAACCGTTGCATCCTCTGTGCGAAATCATCTTCTACCTCTCGGAATCCATTGTCGGCCTGACCAGTCAAAGTATCATTCATGTACAGGGCGCACTCCGTTGGTACAACCCTGGAGGGAGTGCTCCGCTTTTTCAACGGAATTTCAGGCCATCTCCCAGCGCTCTCAACTGTCGCACGTGGCACGCACGTTGCGCGTCTTTCCCGTTGAACGCATAAAAAATCGGGAAGAGGGGGAAGAGAAGTGTCGAAGAAACTCTTTGCGGGAGCCTGCGCGCTGGCGCTGGCTGTGGCGACCGCCGCGTGCGGCGACAACACGAACACGACGGTCAACGCTAATCTGGCGAACGCCAACTCGAACCTGACGGCGGCGACCAACGTCAACGCTGCGGAGGCGACGACGGGCGCGCGCGCGGCTTCGGATAACTCGGAGATCGTGACGGAGACGGCGGGAGGCGTCACGACCGAGACGCGCAGATTCAAAGACCCGAACAGCCGCGTGGAGCGTGTCGTCGTCACGACGCGCGACGGCCGGCGCACGGCGCGCGTCTACTACCGCGACCGGACCGTGCGCGAAGTGCCGGAGGGTCAGATCGAGCAGGTCTTCGGCATGACGGCCGACGCCCTCGCCACCGTGGGCGGCAAGGTGGTCGACGTTTCGAAGGATGCGGGCAGCGCCGTCGCCGACAAGGCCGAGGACGTGCCTAACGAGGTCGACGACGCGGCGCGCGCCACCGCACGCGGGGCGAAGAGGGCCGGCTCGGAGGTGGCCGACAAGGCGGAGGACGTGGGCGGCGCCACCGTCAACGGCGCGAAGAAGGTGGGCAAGGCCACGGCCAAGGGGGCGAAGAAGGTCGGCGGCGCGATCAAGGACGCGGTCACGCCCTGACCCAGCCCCTCTCGTCTCTCCGCCGGGGTTGACCGGGGCGGGGCGTGCGCGTGAGGTGTTATACTCGGCGTCGAAACTCAAGCCCCGCGCCGCGTCAGGGGGCGGGGCGTTAACTTTCCGGGAGGAGTAAGGCCGTGGCCGAGACGAAGAGCTGGACAGTGATCTGCCCCTGCTGTGAGGCTGCCATCGTCGTGGACGCGCAGACGGGCGTCATCATCTCTCACGAGGAGAAGGCGAAACCGCTCGCCTCCTTCGAGGAGATGGCCAAGGAGATGGAGCGTCAGAAGAAGCTGCGAGAGCAGGTCTTCTCGCAGGAGCTGGGGTCAGTGAAGGACCGCGAGCGCCTGCTCGAAGAGAAGTTCCGCGAGGCGATGAAGCGCGCCGAGAAGGACAAGGGCACGCCCTACCGCAACCCGCTCGACCTGGACTGACGCCGCGCCTCGGCCTCCCCGAGCCACCCGCGCCTCAGCTCGCCCTCGGGCACGCTCGTCAGATAGGGTTTGATGTCGAGGACGGGCGTGCCGTCGAGCATGTCCAGCCCTGAGACGCGCAGCCGCCCGCCCTTGCGCCCGAGCAGCCGCACGACCGTGAGGCCGAGCGGGTTGGGCCGGTAGGGGGAGCGCGTGGAGAAGACGCCGTGCGGGCGGTCGTCGGTCGGAGGCGTCCCCGTCAGCTCGAACCCTTCGGCCCGGTCGAAGACCCAGATGACGAAGAGGTGCGAGAAGCCCTCGACGTCGAGCAGTCCCTCCTCGAACTCCGGAAGAATCTGGATGAAGCCCTCGGCGTCGTGGCGCGCGCCGCAGCCCTTGGGGACCTCGGCGGTCTCACGGTAGGGGCTGCGGACGTAGCCGACGGGACGCATCTCGAACATTGAATGACCTCCGAAGCCTGTCTGTCGAAGCCTGTCTGCGAACTTACGGGGCGGCGGCGGGCGCGGGCTTCGCCGGGAAGAGGAACTTGAGCATCGGCGCCGCGCGGCCGGCGAAAGCCTTCTCCTCGTGGTCGGCGCCGCGGGCCTCGAAGTAGGTCAGGTCGGAGTTCAGGACCCAGCCCTTCCCGACCAGGGCGTCGCGCAGCTCCCTGACGTCCTCCACCGCCCCGCGCCCCTCACCGGTCCCGATGTCGAGCCAGATGCGCGCGTTCGTCCTGGCCGCGAGCGCCTTCACGCTGCGCAGGATCACGCGGCCGTCCCACCAGACCGAAGGCGAGAAGACGGCGAGCCTCCCGTAGACCGTCGGCTGCCTGAGGCCGAGGTGGAGCGAGACGAGCCCGCCGAGCGAGGCGCCGCCGAGCGCCGTGTTGGGCGGGTCGGCGAGCGTGCGGAACTCCGAATCGATGAAGGGCTTCAGCTCCTCCGCGAGCATGCGGCCGTAGGCGTCGGCCTTGCCACCCACACGGTGGGCGCCCGAGCGCGTCGGCGTGTACTCTTCAAAGCGTGCCTCCTGCGAGCCGCCGTTGGGGACCAGGACGATGATTAGAGGCTCGATCTGCCCCGAATCGATGAGGGACTTCGCCGTCTCGTCGATGCGCCAGTTGACGAAGACGCTGTCGCCGTCGTGCATGTAGAGCACGGGGTAGCGCCGCTCCTTCTCAGCCTCGTAGCCGGGCGGGAGCCAGACGAGGATGTCCCGCTTCCTCGGCACAAACTGCGAGTTGAAGTTAGTGTAGACGCGGAACTCCTTGCTGAGGGCGCGCTGCTGCGCCGGCGCGGGCGGCGCGAGCGGGGCGCAGGCGGCGAGGATGAAGACCGCGAGCAGTGTGCGTGAGATTCTGTTCGGCATGAAAGAAATCACCCGTTCGCGAAAACCGTCGGCGGGGCCGTGGGTAGCCGTCCGCAGGGTCTTTCCGGCACGAATTCCCCCGCGGCTCTGAGTGCCTTCCGTGGCCGCGAGTCCGGCAGCCCCCACAGAGGCTAACACCCGCACCGCCCGCTTCGCCAGAGTTTTTTAAACGCCCGCGGCCGCCACGAAAAAGCGCCGCGAGAGACCCGGAGTGCTCTCGCGGCGCTTACCCGTTCGCATGGGCTTCAGCGGTCGGCTCAGGCGCCGGCCGAGCGTCCGGCGGGACGCCAGCGCAGGACCGGCTTGCGCGCGGCGGCGGCCTCGTCGAGCCGCCCGATGCGCGTCGTGTGCGGGGCGCCCAGGACCGTCTCGGCCTCCTCGACGGCCTCGCGCGCGATCTCCTTCATGGCGTCGATGAACTGTTGTAGCTCGGCGCGCCCGACCGACTCGGTCGGCTCGATGAGCATCGCGCCCGAGACGATGAGCGGGAAGTAGATGGTCATCGGGTGGAAGCCGTAGTCGATGAGCCGCTTCGCGATGTCGAGCGTGTGGACGCCTTTGCGCGTCTGCCGCTTGTCGGTGAAGAGGCACTCGTGCATCGGGGGCGAGTCGAAGGGGCGTTCGTAGGTGTCGGCCAGCCCCTGTGCGATGAAGCGTGCGTTTAAGACGGCTGCCTCGGTCGCCTCCCTCAGCCCGTCGTTGCCGTGCGTCAGGATGTAGGCGAGCGCGCGCAGGTGCATGCCGAAGTTGCCGTAGAAGGCCTTGACGCGGCCGATGGACTGCGGCCGGTCGTATTCGAGCCTGTAGGCGTCGTCGCCGGTCTCGGTGCCCGCCCTGACGACGGTCGGGACGGGCAGGAAGGGCTCAAGCTCGGCCGTGCAGCAGCAGGGGCCCGAGCCGGGCCCGCCGCCGCCATGCGGGGTCGAGAAGGTCTTGTGCAGGTTGAGGTGGATGACGTCGACGCCCATGTCGCCCGGGCGCGCCACGCCGACCAGCGCGTTCATGTTCGCGCCGTCCATGTAGACGAGCCCGCCCGCCTCGTGGATGACCCGGCAGATTTCAAGGATGTTGCGCTCGAAGATGCCGCACGTGTTCGGGTTCGTCAGCATCAGCCCGGCCACGTCGCCCGACGAGCACAGCTCGCGCAGGTGTTCGAGGTCGGTGAGCCCCTCGGATGTTGAGCGGATGGTCTTGACGGTGAAGCCCGAGAGGTGCGCCGAGGCGGGGTTAGTGCCGTGCGCCGAGTCAGGGATGAGCATCACGTTGCGGCGCGGCCTTTCGCCGCCCTCGGCCGCGCCGTCGCGCGCGTCGAGGTAGGCGCGGATCATCATGATGCCCGTCATCTCGCCGTGGGCGCCCGCCGCGGGCTGTAGGGAGACGCCGGGCAGACCCGTGATCTCGGCGAGGTGGCGCTGAAGCTCGTACATCACTTCGAGCGCGCCCTGCGCGTCCTCCTCCGGGGCGAGCGGGTGAAGGCCCGCGAAGCCCTGGATGCGCGCGACGCGCTCGTTGAGGCGCGAGTTGTACTTCATCGTGCAGGAGCCGAGCGGGTAGAGGCCGAGGTCGATGTTGTAGTTCCAGGTCGAGATGCGCGTGAAGTGGCGCACGACGTCGGGCTCTGAGAGCTCGGGCACACCTTCGAGGTCGTCTTCGCGGCGCAGCTCCGCGGGCAGCAGCTCGTCGAGCGCCGTCTCCTCGACGTCGAGCGCGGGCAGGCGGTAGCCGCGCCTCCCCGACTGCGAGCGCTCGAAGACGAGCGCCTCGTTCTGCGTGACGTGCGTGGTCGCTTTCGTGATCGTCATGATGCTTTGAGCCCCTCGACGAGCGCGTCGATGTCCGCGCGCCGGTTCGTCTCGGTGACGCAGACCAGGATGTCGTTGGGGCGCTCGGTGAAGTAGCGCGAGAGGGCCAGGCCGCCCGTCACGCCCGCGCCCTCGGCCAGGCGGCGCAGGAGCCCCTCGGCGGCCGACGGCGCGCGGACGACGAACTCGTTGAAGACGGGCGCGGAGTAGGGGACCGAGAAGCCTTCGAGCGCCGCTATCTGCCGGCGCGCATGGGCCGCCTTCTGCGCGCACTGCGCGGCGACCTCCTGCAGGCCACGCCGCCCCATCGTCGTCATGTAGATGGTGGCGGCCAGGGCGATGAGCCCCTCGTTGGTGCAGATGTTCGAGGTGGCCTTCTCGCGGCGGATGTGCTGCTCGCGCGTGGCGAGCGTCAAGACGAAACCGCGCCGCCCCTCGCGGTCGTAGGCGATGCCGACGAGCCGCCCCGGTATCTGCCGCGCGTAACGTTCGCGTGTTGCGAAGAGCCCGACGTAGGGGCCGCCGAACGAGACCGGCACGCCGAACGACTGGCCTTCGGCGACCACGATGTCGGCGCCGCACGCTCCCGGCGAGCGCAGCAGCCCGAACGAGGCGGCCTCCGTGACGACGACCACGAGCAGCGCCCCGGCGGCGTGGACGGCGTCGGCAAACCCCTTCAGCTCCTCCACGCAGCCGAAGAAGTTGGGCGACTGGATGACGACCGCCGCCACCCCTTCGTCGAGCGCGGCCGGGTCGAGCCGCGTGCGCCCCGTCGCCTCCTCGACTTCGAGGCGGCCGAGCTCGATGCCGGCATGCGCGACGTAGGTCTCGGTGACGCGCAGGTACTCGGGGTGGACGGCCGCCGAGACGAGCACGCGCGTCCGGCGCGTGACGCGCTCGGCCATCAGCACGGCCTCGGCCATCGCCGTCGAGCCGTCGTACATCGAGGCGTTGGCGACGTCCATGCCCGTCAGCTGGCAGACGAGCGTCTGAAACTCGAAGATGGCCTGGAGAGTGCCCTGCGAGATTTCGGGCTGGTAGGGCGTGTAGGCGGTGAAGAACTCGGAGCGCTGGATGAGGCTGTCGACGATGGTCGGCGCGTAGTGCGTGTAAGCGCCCGCGCCGAGGAAGCTCGGGCGGCGCGCGGCCGCATTCTTCGCCCCCAGCGCCTCGAAGCGTTCGAGCAGCTCCACCTCTGAAAGCGCCGCCGGCGTGTCGAGCGGCGCCTTGAGGATGATGTCGGCCGGAATCGAGTCGAAGAGTTCTTCCGCCGAGCCGAGGCCGAGGCCCTGGAGCATCTCCTGCCGCTCTTCGGGCGAGTTCGGGATGTAGCGCACGGGCTTCTCTTACTCCGACTTGATGTAATCTTCGTACTCGGCCGCCGAGAGCAGGCCGTCGACCTCGCCGCGGTTCGAGAGCTTGACGCGCAGCATCCAGCCGTCGCCGTACGGGTCGTTGTTCACCTTCTCGGGCTCGTCGTTGAGCGACTCGTTGACCTCGGTGACCTCGCCGCCGACGGGGAGGAAAAGCTCCGAGACGGCCTTGACCGACTCGACCGAGCCGAACGTGTCGTGCGCGGCGAAGGTCTCGCCCGCCCGCGGCAGCTCGACGTAGACGACATCGCCCAGCGAGGACTGCGCGTGGTCGGTGATGCCGACGGTGCCCGAATCGCCCTCGACCCTGAGCCACTCGTGGTCCTTGCTGTAGTACAAGCCTTCCGGAACGTTTGCCATGAGTCTCCTTGAAGTAGGCAGTAGTCAGTAGTCAGTAGACAGTAGAAAAACCTTCGTGAGCCGGGCGGTCAGCTTATCAGTAGCAACACGCGAACAGCGGAGCCTACTGACTACTGACTACTGGCTACTGTCTACTCCTCTTATAAAACGGCACGGGGACGACGCGGGCGCCTACCATGCGGCCGCGGACGTCGATCTGAATCTGTTGGCTGACCGAAGCCAGCTCCGTGGGGACGTAGGCCATCCCGATGTTCTTCTTCAGGAAGGGCGCGGGGCTGCCCGAGGTGACGTGGCCGACGCGTGCGCCGTCCGAGTAGACGTCCTGGCCGTCGCGGGCGATGCCGCGGTCGGTAACCTCGAAGCCGACCAGCCGGCGGCCGACGCCCTCCTCCTTCTGGCGCGCGAGCGCCTCGCGCCCCGTGAAGTCGCCCTTGGCGAGCTTGGTGATCCAGCCGAGGTTGGCTTCGAGGAGCGTCGTCTCGTCCGTGATCTCGTGGCCGTAGAGCGCCATCCCGGCTTCGAGGCGGAGCGTGTTGCGCGAGGCGAGCCCGCAGGGCTGGACGCCCCCGGGCGTGCCGTAGCGACCGGCGTCGAGCATCTTCTGCCAGAGCCGCTCGGCCTCCTGCGGCGCGGCGTAGACCTCGAAGCCGTCCTCGCCCGTATAGCCCGTGCGCGAGATGATGGAGTCGACGCCGTCGACCCGCCCCTCGCGGAAGTGGTAGTACTTGATCTCTTCGAGCGGCGTCTCGGTGAGCGTCTGGAGGATTCGCAGCGCCTCGGGGCCCTGGAGCGCGAGCTGGCAGAAGTCGGCCGAGCGGTTCGTGAGCGTGACCTGCTCGTCGCCCATGTGCGAGTTGAGCCAGTCCCAGTCCTTGTCGGTGGTCGAGGCGTTGACGACGAGCAGCAGGTGCTCGGGACCGAAGCGGTAGACGAGGAGGTCGTCGACGACCGTGCCGCGCTCGGTCGTCAGGGCGGAATACTGCGCCTGCCCGTCGACGAGCTTCGAGGCGTCGTTCGAGCAGAGGCGGTTGACGAAGGCGATGGCGTCGCGGCCGCGCACCTCGATCTCACCCATGTGCGAGACGTCGAAGAGGCCGGCGCGCGTGCGCGTGGCCGTGTGCTCCTCGACCGTGCCGGCCGGGTACTGGACGGGCATGTCCCAGCCGCCGAACTCCACCATCCGGCCGCCCAGTCGGCGGTGCATCGCGTTCAGGGGCGTCTGCTTCAGTGCGGTCGCGCTCACACCTGTCTCCGGGTCTCTAACGCATCAACTGCCATGCGAAATGTTTAGTGTATTGAACGAAGCTGAAACCTAACACGCCGCCTGAGAGGGCGTCAAGCGGGTGGTCGCGCACGGCCGCCGAGGCCGGACGGGGCTCGTCCGGGCGACGCCGCGCCGGGGCAAAACTGTTTAATTTCGGACACGCAAGCGTTAGTATAGACGCGCGATGAGAACCATTTTCACCCTTCGAAGGATAGGACGCGCCCGGCCGAAATGGCCGCAGACGCTCCTCTCGCCAATGGCCGCCCTCCTCCTGCTCGCCTCGCCGTATGCGCTCGCGCAGGAGGGCGACCTGACGAGCAGCGCCGGCGTCTTCATCGAGCCCGCGCGCACGCGCGCCTCGGCCCCGCGCGAAAGGGGCGCCC
>Ga0216309_1000180_pt1 | contig 11596 bp, 7 predicted proteins | sample Total_DNA_C_FD_161284 | JGI IMG/M metagenome (GOLD analysis project Ga0216309, IMG submission 161284) | Terrestrial sediment cell enrichment communities for BONCAT metagenomics from Utah, United States - Total_DNA_C | ecosystem: Environmental > Terrestrial > Deep subsurface > Rock core/Sediment ...
CGGCGTGAGCAGACAAAAGCTGAAAGCTGACCGCCGAGTGCTGACGGCTTTAAAATGAATCCCGAACGCATCAGAAACTTCTCGATCATCGCCCACATCGACCACGGCAAGTCGACGCTGGCCGACCGCCTGCTGGAGCTGACGGGCGCCGTCTCCGGGCGCGATATGGAGGCGCAGGTCCTCGACAACATGGACCTCGAGCGCGAGCGCGGCATCACCATCAAGGCGCACGCCGTCCGCCTCGACTACCGCGCCCGCGACGGCCAGAACTACGTCCTCAACCTCATCGACACGCCCGGCCACGTCGACTTCTCCTACGAGGTCTCTCGCAGCCTTTCGGCCTGTGAGGGCGCGCTCTTAGTCGTCGACGCCTCGCAGGGCGTCGAGGCGCAGACGCTCGCCAACACCTACCTCGCCATCGGCGAGAACCTCGAGCTCGTCCCCGTCATCAACAAGATCGACCTCCCCGGCGCCGAGCCCGAAAAGGTGATGGAGCAGATCGAGAACGTCATCGGGCTCGACACCTCGAACGCCGTCCTCGCCTCGGCCAAGACGGGCGTCGGCGTCCCCGACATCCTCGAAGCCATCGTCCGCGACATCCCCGCGCCCAAGGGTTCCGCGGACGGGCCGCTCAAGGCGCTCATCTTCGACTCGTGGTACGACTCCTACCGCGGCGTCATCGTCCTCTTCCGCGTCATCGACGGCACCATCCGCCCCGGGATGAAGATCCGCTTCTTCAACACGGGGCGCGACTACCAGGTCGAGGCCATCGGCGTGAACCGCCCGCGCCCGACGCCCATCGAGAGCCTCTCGGTCGGAGAGGTCGGGTTCCTGACGGCCTCGATCAAGACCGTGGCCGACGTCCAGATCGGTGACACCATCACCGAGGCCGCCAGGCCCACGAAGGAGCCCTTCCCCGGCTTCCAGGAGATCAAGCCGATGGTCTTCGCCGGGCTCTACCCCGTCGAGGCCAACCAGTACGAGGAGCTGCGCGACGCACTCGACAAGCTGCGCTTAAACGACGCCTCCTTCTTCTACGAGCCGGAGTCGTCGGTCGCCCTCGGCTTCGGCTTCCGCTGCGGCTTCCTCGGCCTCCTCCACATGGAGATCGTGCAGGAGCGGCTGGAACGCGAGTTCGACTTAGACCTCATCACGACCGCGCCGGGCGTCCGCTACCGTGTGACGACGACCGACGGCGAGGTGGTCGAGGTCGACTCGCCGGCGAAGATGCCCGAGGCGGTGCGCATCCAGAAGATCGAGGAGCCCATCATCGAGGCGACGATCCTCACCTCGGACGACTTCCTCGGCGGCATCCTGCCGCTGCTCGAAGAGAAGCGCGGCGTGCAGAAGAAGTTCGAGTTCATCGCCGACAAGCGCGTGATGCTCGTCTACGAGCTGCCCTTAAACGAGATCGTGCTCGACTTCTACGACCGGCTGAAGTCGGTCTCGCGCGGCTACGCCTCGCTCGACTACCACCTCGCCGGCTACATCGACAGCGACCTCGTCAAGCTGGACCTGATGGTGGCGGGCGAGCCCGTCGACGCCCTCTCGATCATCGTCCACCGCCAGAACTCGCAGGCGCGCGGCCGGCTCCTCGCCGAGAAGATGCGCCAGCTCATCCCGCGCCAGCTCTTCGAGGTGCCTATCCAGGCCGCCATCGGCAACAAGATCATCGCCCGCGAGACCGTCAAGGCCGTGGGCAAAAACGTCATCGCCAAGTGCTACGGCGGCGACATCTCGCGCAAGCGCAAGCTCCTCGAAAAGCAGAAAGAGGGCAAGAAGCGCATGAAGCGTGTCGGCAAAGTCGAGATCCCGCAGGAAGCCTTCCTCGCCGTCCTCAAGGTCAACGAGTAGCGGCCACACTTACTCACGAGAGGGCTATCGATGGTGAATTGGCGGCACTTCACACCGACTAGGTTCGAGTATGATTTCGAGAAAGATAAGCTGGCAGCACATTACGTCACTTTTGATGAAGCAGTGGAGTGTTTTTCTTCAGATTATGAAGTTCGCAGGAACAAATCTTTCCGCGACCGCTACCAGCTCATAGGGCATACACTTGGCGGTCGAACCTTGAAAATCATTTTTCAGTTGAAGCCGGGCAATGCGGTTAGAATTATTACGGGATGGGATGTATGAGTAGTAAAAAGAAAGTGCTCACCGAAGAAGAGATTGATGAAATTGTCATAGCACAAGCTAATGATGATTCCGCGTGGGAAAAGCCTATCAAAGCCACCCCCCTAAGAGCCGCTAGTCCCAGTTGGTCTTCAAGCCTGACAATTCTTTGGCATCAATCTCGCGGTCACCTAACCAACAAACACATCCAGCAGGTCATTGCATTTGCCGGAGAAGGAAAGCTTCGTGATGGCAGTTCAGCAAGCACGGAATTTAGAGAATTTCTTTCTCATGTGCCGTCCGATACTTTGCAGCGCTATGCCGAAGAGTGTTTCGGTAGTTCCTTCCCGGACTCAGGTTTCGCGCTACAAGACATTATCAATCAGGTTGGAAAACGATTAGGTTTCCAAGTTACGGAGGGCCGCTATCAGGGCACCAGGGCGAGTGTTGGTCATGATGGACTTTGGACATTCCCCGATGGTCATAGTGTTGTCGTGGAAGTCAAAACCACGGATGCATACCGCGTCAACTCTGACAAAATCGCGGATTACCGTAAGAGATTGATAGCTCTAAAAGAAGTAGAGGAAGAAAGATCGTCTGTCTTGGTTGTGGTCGGCAGACAAGATACAGGTGACTTAGAGGCGCAAATCCGTGGTTCGAGACATGCATGGGACATTCGTCTAATTAGTGTGGACGCACTTCTGCGGCTGATGAGGTTAAAAGAAGCAATAGATGACCCACAGGTTATCGAGCGTATTTGTAGCATTCTTGTCCCGCGCGAGTACACCAGGCTTGACAGCATTATTGAAATCGTCTTTTCCGCTACTGAAGAAGCAAAACAAGAGGAAAGTTTAAGTGAAGTCGAAGCTGATGAAAGTGATATAGGAACGGATGAAGCGGATAAAAGGGCTGCTCCTCCGGTTGCCTTTCACGACGCCTGCATCGAGCGTTTCGCAAGTGAGCACACCGTTACTTTGGTCAGGCGCACGCGCACCAGTTATGTAGCGCCAGATAGGAACATGGCCATTGTCTGCTCAGTTTCAAAAGCACACGAGCGGCAATCTCACACTTTTTATTGGTTTGCCTTCCATCCATACCAAAAAGACTTTCTTGAGAGGTCAGATAATAGCTTTCTCGTATTGGGTTGTGGTTCAAAGCAGACTGTCTTGTCGATACCTTATTTAGAAGTTAAACCCTGGCTTAACGATCTATGGACGACCGAGCGGGACGATCGCATGTATTGGCATATTCGTATCCAGAAAGAGAATGGTAAGTTTTATTTGGATAGGAGAAAGGGCAGAGGCCGTCTGGATATAACACGCTTTTTGCTTCGTTAAGATAGCAAGCTATATAAATTCTCGCCGTCCTCAAGGTCAACGAGTAGCGGCCGACGCCCGAGGGGCGGGCGCCGCTGACACTTTACGCACGGGAGCGTTCCGGATGAGATTACCCCTGCTTATCGCCGCCCTGCTCTTGGCCTGCCCCTTAACCTTCGCGCAGCATCACCACGCGCCGCCCGCGCCGGCCGCCGAGGCACGGCTCATCGAGGGCTTGGGCGAGTTTCACCTGCCCGTGAGGACTTCCGTGCCCGAGGCGCAGAGGTTCTTCGACCAGGGGCTCATACTCGTCTACGGCTTCAACCACGACGAGGCGGCGCGCGCCTTCCGCCGCGCCGCGGAGCTCGACCCACGCATGGCGATGGCGCACTGGGGGCTGGCGATGGCGCTCGGGCCCAACTACAACCAGACCACCGTCCCGCCCGAGCGCATGAAGGCCGCGCACGAGGCCGTGCGGCGGGGGCTCGCGCTCGCCGCGGGCGGCCCCGCGCACGAGCGCGCCTACCTCGAAGCGCTCGCCAGAAGGTTCTCGCCCGACCCGGCGGCCGACCAGCCGAAGCTCTGGCTCGCCTACCGCGACGCGATGGCCGAACTCGTCCGGTGCTACCCCGACGACACGGAGGCCGCGACGCTCTGGGCCGACGCCGCGATGATTATCAATGCCTGGCGGCTCTTCGGCGCCGACGGCAGGCCGGCCCCCGGCACGGATGAAATCATCGCCGCGCTCGAGGCCGTGCTCCGGCGCGCGCCCGAGCACATCGGCGCGCACCACCTCTACATCCACGCCGTCGAGGCATCGAACACGCCGGAGCGTGCGCTGCTGAGCGCCGACCGCCTCGCCGCGCTCTCGCCCGCCGCCGGCCACCTCGTCCACATGCCCGCGCACATCTACATGCGCACGGGCGACTACGGGCGCGCGGCGCAGTCAAACGAGTGGGCGGCACGAGCCGACCAGGAGTACATCGAGCGCGGCGGGCGCCGCGGCATCTACACGGCCGCCTACTACAGCCACAACCTGCACTTCCTCGCCGCCGCCCACAGCATGCAGGGCAACTACGCCGAGGCCATGGCCGCCGCGCGCCGCCTGGAGGCGAACGTCTCGCCCTACCTCGGCGAGATGCCCTTCTTCGAGGTCTTCCTCCCGACCTCCATGCTCATCTCGGCGCGCTTCGGCCGCTGGGACGACGTGCTGAAGAGGGCCGAGCCTCCAACCTCGACGCCCATCACCGGCGCCTTCTGGCACTGGGCGCGCGGGATGGCGCTGGCCGCGACGGGGAAGACCATTGAGGCCGAGGCCGCGCTCAAGACCTTCGGCGCGAAGGCCGGGGCCGTCGCGCCCGAGACGGGCTACGGGCAGAACAGGGCGCGCGACGTCCTGAAGATCGGCGAGCACTTCCTGCGCGCGCGCCTCGCCTCGGCGCGCGGCGACCGCCGGGGCGCGGTCGCGCACCTGCGCCGCGCCGTCGCCGCCGAGGACGCGCTGGCCTACGACGAGCCGCCCGGCTGGTATCATCCGCTCTCGCGCGAAAGCTTGGGCGGCGCGCTCCTGCTCGACCGGCAGTACGCCGAGGCCGAATCGGTCTTCCGCGAAGACCTCCGCCGCAACCGGCGCAACGGCCGCTCGCTCTTCGGGCTCGCCGAGAGCCTCAAGGCGCAGGGCAAGGCGCGCGAGGCCGAGCTCGTCGGCCGCGAGTTCGAGCGCGCGTGGAAGGCCGCCGACACGCGGCTCCGCGTCGAGGATTTGTAAGACGGAAGGCTCGCACACGTCATGACACTACCGGACTTCTCCAGACTGTTCACCGAAGGCAGAGAGATCGGCACGCAGATCGGCCGCGTGGTGCTCGGGCTCCGCCCCGCCGGCGAGCTGACCGTCACCTCGGGGCGGATCGTGGCCTGCGACCCGCTCGTCTTTTCGGAGACCGAGCCGTTCACGAGGGGCGTCCCCGCGGGCACCTTCCCCGTCACGCTGAGCGTCGCACATTTCGAGGACGGCGACCGCCGCGTGGCGGCCGCGCTCGTGCGCTTCCGCAAGGGCGAGGCCGTCTCCTGGGAGCTGGCGCTGCGGCCGGGTGAGGAGGAGTCGGAGCTGGCCGAAGGAGAGGTCTTCGGCTACTCGGTGGACTCCGGCACGGGCTGCTTCATGGACGAGGAGACCGCGCGCCTCGTCGCCGACAACATGGACGACGACGAGCTGGCCGATGCCCTCGTCGCCGAGCTGGAGCGCACCTACGAGACGACCTGGTCCTGGGCCAACATCGAGTTCGACCCCGACACGGGCGCCAACATCGTCGCCTTCTCGACCGGCGTCGGCGACGGCCTCTATCCCTCCTACTTCGGCCTCGACGGCGCGGGCGAGGTCGTCTGCCTCGTCACGGACTTCTCCCTCTTCGAGTACGAGGAGTTCGCCTGAGGGGCGCCCCTTTGACAGAAAGACGGTAGTCAGTAGACAGTAGTCAGCAGTCAGTGGGCCCCGCTTCACGGACGCTGACGGCAACGCCCGAACGGCGCGCCGGCGAATGCTCTTCTACTGACTACTGTCTACTGTCTACTGTCTACTGCTTTATGCACGTCACAAGAGTCGAGCTGGAGAACATCAAGTCTTACGAGCGCGGGAGCTTCGCCTTCGAGCGCGGGACGACCGCCATCGTCGGACCGAACGGGGCGGGCAAGACCACCATCCTCGAAGCCATCGCCTGGACGCTCTTCGACGTGCTCGACTACAGCAAGGACGACTTTCTCCGCCGCGGCGCCAAGCGCGGGAGCGCGCGCGTCACCTTTCAGGACGACCTCGACGAGCGCCTCTACCTCGTCTACCGCGACACGGGCTCCGGCTACTACGTCTACGACGTCGAGCTGAAGATGAAGCTGGCCACGGGCAAGGCCGACGTCCGCAAGTGGCTCGACCAGCACCTCGGCGTCGAGCCCGGCACGGACCTGCGCGCCCTCTTCCGCTCGGCCATCGGCGTCCCCCAGGGGCTCTTCACCACCGACTTCCTCCAGACCCCGACGGACCGCAAGAAGTCCTTCGACCGCCTCCTCAAGGTCGAGGAGTACCGCGACAGCGCCGAGGCGCTCGGCGACACGGCCGGCCTCATCCGCGAGCGCATCGCCGAGGCGCGTGGCCGCATCGGCGCGGCCGAGGCGCAGCTTGCGCGCTACGAGGTCGCCGTCGAGGAGCACAGGGCGGCGAGCGCCCGCGCCGGGGAACTCTCCGCGGCGCTCTCGGCCTTCCGCCACGAAACCGAGGAGCGTGCGCGAGTCGTCGAAGGGCTGGACGAGGCCGAGCGGCGCGTCCTCGAATCGCGCGCCGTGGCCGACCGCCTGGAGGTTGAGCGCGACTCGGCCGCGCGACGCCTGCGTGACCTTCAGGCCGGGCTCGAAGACGCGCGCCGCGCCGCCGCGCTCCAGCGCGCCACGCTCGAAGACTTCCACGCGCACCTCGCGGCAGCCGAGACCCTGCGCGGGCTCGAAGCCGAGCGCGCCGAGCGCGACCGCCTGCGCGCCGAAGGCGCCGAGGCCGCGCGGCAGACGGCCTCGGCCGAGGCGGACGCGCGCCGCCTCCAGGACGCGCTCCGGCGCGCGGGCGAGGCCGCCGCCTCGCTCGCCGAGATCGAGAAGGAGGTCTCGGCGCAGGAGGAGTTCGAGCGCGAGCGCGAGCGTTTGCGCGACCTCCTCGCGCAGGCGCGTGCGGCCTCGGAGCGGCTCGCGCAGTTCGACCGCGAGCTGGCTGCGCTCCGCAAATCGCACTCCGAGCTCTCGAAGCGCGTGCGCGCGGCCGAGGGGTTCGCGGGCGCGCAGGAGCGCGCCGACAAGCTGGAGAGCGAGCGCATGGGCGTCGAGACGCGGCTGAGCCGCCTGGAGCAGTCGCTCACCTCGCGCGGGCACCTGACGCGGCAGCGGCACGAGGCCGCGCGCGAGGCCGAACGCCTGCGCCGCAGCGTCACGGCGCTCGAGCGCGAGGCGCGCGAGTTCGAGCAGGCCGGGGCGGCCGCAGCGCGCCTGGGCGAACTGGAAGACCGTGGGCGTGATTTGAACGACCAGCTCGCCGTCCTCCGCGCGACTATCAAGCGCGACGAGAAGGCGAGCGAGCGTATTGGCGGCGGCATTCTCTGCCCCATCCTCGACCAGCCGTGTAAGAACCTCGCCGAAGAGGGACGCACCTTCGACGAATATCTCGGTGAACAGCTTAAGAGCAACCGCGTGCGCTTCTCCAAAGTCGAGCGCGAGGCCGAAGCGGTCGCGCTCGAACTACGCGCCGCGCGCGACGCCGAGAAGGCCGCCGCCCGCTCCGAGACGACCCGCGCTCGCCTGGCGCACGAGCGCGAGCTGCTGGCAGAGCGAGAGGCGGCGGTCGCCGCCATCGACGCCGAGTTGGGGAAGCTCGTTGACGCGAGCGAGACGCTGCGGGACGAGTTGCAGGCCGAGATGTCAGGCATCGACATGGTCTGGCGCACGGCGCGCGAAGAGGCGATACGCTACGCCGAGCTGGAACCGCTGCGCGCGCGCGTCCGCGAGATCGAGGAGGAGGGCAAGGCCAAGCGCGAGGAGCGCGAGCTGGTCGCGGCGGCCGCCGGCGCGGAGGCGGCACTCGCTGCGGATGCGGCCGAGGTTGAGCGCCGCCTCCGCGGCCTCGGCGACCCGCGCGCGCGCGCGGCCGCGCTGCGGCTCGAAGCCCTGCGCGAACCCGAGCTGCGGCACGAGTCTCAGCTCGCGCGCGAAGCCCTGGAGGCTTTGGAGAGGCAGGCACTCGCGCTCGAGAAAAAACTGAAGAAGTTCGAGCGGCTCGACGCCGATTGGGCCGAGGCCGCCGCGCGGCGTGACCAGACGGCGCGGGCGCACCGCGAGCACTTAGAGGCGGCCTCCCTCGCCTCGACGCTTCCCGAGCGCGAGCGCGACGCGGCCGAGGCCGAGGCGCGCGCCGCGCAGGCTTTGGCCGACGCCGAGAGGGCGCGCGCCGAGCACGGGCACGCCCTCGGGCTCTACGACCGCGAGCGCCACGCCGCGGAGCGCGGGGCGCTGGCGCTGGCGCGCGAGCGCGCGGCGGCGACCGCCGCACAGCTCGAGGCGGCGCGCGAGCGCGAGGAGTCGCTCGCGGCGGAGGTGGCGCGGCTCGACGAGGTCCGCGAATCGATGCGCGAGGAGCTGCGCGCGCGCGAGCGGCTGGAGGAGCTTTACGCGGCGACCGACTTCATCCGCGACACGCTGCGCAAGGCCGGTCCGCTCGTCACCGAGAGCTACCTCTATAACATCTCCATCGACGCCAACCTGCTCTTCCGCGAGATCACGGGCGAGGGCGGGAGGGCGCTGCGCTGGTCGAAGGACTACGACATCCTGCTCGAAGAGGAGGGGCACGAGCGCTCCTTTATCAACCTCTCGGGCGGCGAGCAGATGGTCGCGGCGCTCTCGGTCCGCCTCGCCCTCCTCAAGCAGCTCTCCGACATCCGCGTCGCCTTCTTCGACGAGCCGACGGTCAACATGGACGCCGAGCGCCGCGAGCGGCTCGCGCAGCAGATCGGGCAGGTCCGCGACTTCGACCAGCTCTTCGTCATCTCGCACGACGACACCTTCGAGCAGACGGTCGACCACGTCGTCTCGGTCACGCGCGAGCAGGTCGGGGAGGCGGCGTAAAACAGTAGACAGCAGCCAGTAGTCAGTAGACAGTAGGCTCCGCACCCCGGGCATCGACTGTGACAGGCTGACCGGCTGGCTCCGTGAATGCTTTTCTACTGACTACTGACTACTGGCTGCTGTCTACTGTCTACTCATGAAGGACGTTCTCATCTACTGCGACGGGTCGAGTCTGGGGAACGGGCGCGCCGACCCGCGCGCGGCGGCCGTGGCGCTCCTGGGGTTCCGCGGCGTGTGGCGCGCGTTCGGCGTCTACCTGGGCGCGGCGACCAACCAGCAGGCGGAGGTCGCGGCGGCCGCGCTCGGGCTCGAACAGTTGCGCGAGCCGTGCCGCGTCACCGTGCTTTCGGACTCGCGCTACGTCGTCGAGACGATGTCGGGGCGCTTCCGGCGCAAGTCGAACCACGAGTGGTGGGCGCGCCTCGACCGCGCGGCCGACTCGCACAAGATCAAGTGGGAGTGGCTCAAGGGGCACGCCGGCCACGTCGCGCAGGAGGCCGTCGACCGCGCGGCGCGCAGGATCGCGGCCGCCGGCCATGCCGACGAGGAGGCGCTCAGCGAGGCCGCGGCGGCGGTGGTCGCCGACACGTCGCTCAACGAGTAGCGTGCCGTCCCTTTGCCGCCGCCGGCACTGAGGACGGGGGAGCGCAACGGCCCGCCTGTCGAACGCCCCTCCACTCGCGTTAGGCGGATGCGTCCCCAAAGGCTAAAATCTCCTCCCCGACCGCCCCGGCAGTTTTTCCTTATGGTCGCCAGGACTCAAAAGACTGTGCGCGCGCTCGCGTGGCTCCTGTGCCTCGCGGGCGCGGCCGTGTCCGCCTGCCTCGCGGCGGGCGGGGCGGGCGCGCAGCAGGCGCAGCGCTCCTGGCTCTGGCAGAACCCCCTGCCGCAGGGCAACGCCATCTACGCCGTGCGCTTCGCGCCCGACAAGCTGACGGGCTGGGCGGTCGGGGCCGACGGCGTCATCCTCCACACCTCCGACGGCGGCTTCCGCTGGCAGGAGCAGCACGCGCCGACCCCCGTGCCGCTCTACGGGCTCTACGTGCGCGACGCCAGGCGTGCCGTCGCGGTTGGCTCGCGCGGGCTGGCGCTGACGACCGACGACGGCGGGCGCCGCTGGACCCTACGCCCGACGAACGCGGCCGGCGGCCGTGGCGCTCCCGCCGCGAAGGAGGGAGCCAACCACCTCTTCAGCGTCGCCTTCGCGCCCGACGCTTTGCACGGCTGGGCCGTGGGCAGCTACGGCGAGATCGTCAGGACGGCGGACGGCGGGCGCACCTGGACCCCGCAGCGTTCGGGCGTGCGCGCGCACCTCTACTCGGTCGCCTTCGCCGATCCCTCGAACGGCGTGGCGGTCGGCGCCGAGGGCACGCTCGTCGTCACGCGTGACGGCGGCGAGACCTGGCTCGACCGCTCGGTGAAGACGGGGCTGCCGTTCACTTCGGTCGCCTACGCCGGGGCGAAGGGACTGGCGGTGGCGGTCGGCCTGGGCGGCGCCATCTACCGCACGACCGACGGCGGCGAGACCTGGTCGGCCGTCGAGTCTATCCTGCGCACGGACCTGCTCTCGGTCTTCTTCGCGGACGAGCGCCACGGGTGGGTGACGGGCGACGAGGGGCAAGTGCTGACCACAGGCGACGGCGGCCGGACCTGGTTCCCCGTGAGCGTCAAGACGCGCCCGCGCCTGGCCGCGGTCCACTTCGCGGACGAGACGACGGGCTGGGCGGCGGGGCGCGACGGGCTCATCCTGCGCACGGACGACGGCGGCGTCGAGTGGCGGCGGCTGACGGAGGGCGGGCGCGACGACCTCGCCGACATCTACTTCATCGACTCGGCGCGCGGGTGGGCGGTCGGCTCGCGCGGCCGCATCCTCTATACCTCTTCGGGCGGCAAGCGCTGGACGCTCAGGCTCTCGGGGACGACGGCGCGACTGTTCGGCGTCTACTTCGCCGACGAGGCGCACGGGTTCGTCGTCGGCGAGAAGGGGACGCTGCTGCGCACGACCGACGGCGGCCGCTTCTGGGCCAAGGTGCCGACCGACATCACGGAGGACCTCTTCGGCGTCTGCCTCTTCGACGCGAAGCGCGGGCTGGCCGTGGGCGCGCGCGGACGGATTCTGGTGACGGAGGACGGCGGCGAGACCTGGGACCCGACCCCCTCGGGGACGAAGAGCTGGCTGGAGTCGGTGGCGTACGCGGACGAAAGGACGGCGGTCGCCGTCGGGTCGCAGGGGACGCTCCTGCGCACCGAGGACGGCGGGAAGAGCTGGGCGCAGGTGGGGCTCAACGCGAAGGAGTGGCTCTACGGGGTGACGTTCGCTGACCCTGCGCGCGGCTTTACGGTCGGCGAGCGCGGGCTCATCCTGCGCACGGACGATGGCGGGAAGAGCTGGAAGGATCAGGAGGCCGGGCTCAAGATCAACCTCTACTCGGTGTCGGCCGCCACGCGCGACGACGTGCTGGTGGTGGGCGACCAGGGGCGCGTGCTCCATACGCGTAACGGCGGCGAGGAGTGGGGGC
>Ga0216309_1000181_pt1 | contig 11560 bp, 15 predicted proteins | sample Total_DNA_C_FD_161284 | JGI IMG/M metagenome (GOLD analysis project Ga0216309, IMG submission 161284) | Terrestrial sediment cell enrichment communities for BONCAT metagenomics from Utah, United States - Total_DNA_C | ecosystem: Environmental > Terrestrial > Deep subsurface > Rock core/Sediment ...
GTTAGCTCTTCGCGGGCGCCTTTCGCCTTCTGCCTGACCGATGCGGATGAGTGGACTCGAACCACCACGACCTTGCGGCCACTAGCTCCTGAGGCTAGCGCGTCTACCAATTCCGCCACATCCGCGGGAAGCGTTGGGAGATATTAAAGGGGGCGTTCGAGGGGTGTCAAGCGCACCCCCCGCGGACGAAGAAGAGGCCCGCGCGACGGATCGCGCGGGCCTCCTCGGACCCCCTTGTTCGCAAGCGCGTGCGCCCTACGGGTGCGCTCACGCTTAACCCCTTTCGCCGTTGGCTCAGTAGCCGTTCAGGCCGTCACGGTAGCCGTTCTCGAACCCGCGGCGGAAGTACTGCTGGTACTGGTAGCGGTCGCCGTGGCGCGAGTTGTAGTCCTTCGTCGCGCTGCGGTAAGCGCTGAACTCGTCGAGGTTGCGGTAGCCGCCGCGGCTGCGGTCCCTGCGACCTTCCTTGACGCCCTCGTTGTAGCCCGCGTTCAGAGCAGTCTGCTGCGACTGCGTGTAGTTGCCGTACCCGTTGTTGCCGTACCCGTAGTTTCCATAGCCGCTGTTACGCTGCTGCTGGATGATGTAGGCGTCGCGCTGGTCGTAGTCGCCGTCGCCATCACGGTCGCGCGGGTCGCGGCCGTAACCGCCGTTGCGCTCCTGCTGAATGATGTAGGCGTCACGCTGATCGTAGTCGCCGTCGCCGTCGCGGTCACGCGGGTCATGGCCGTTGCGGCGCTGCTGCTGCCGCTGCTGACGGATGTACTCATCGTTCTGGTCGTAGTCGCCGTCGCCGTCGCGGTCGCGGACGCGGCGGTTACGCCTCGGGCCCCGACCGTCCCAGCGGCCGTCGCGTGCGTCGTGGCCGTTGACGAAGACGTCATTCTTGTCGCGGTCGCGGCCGCGGCCGCGCTGGGCGAAGGCTACCGCCGGCAACGCGAGAAAGACCGCGATTGCCAGTACGAGCGCTCTCGCCGTAAAATTCTTACCATTGCTCATCATCTTCTATCCTCCCCAGTCTGCCTCGAACGGTAGACAATTCATTCAACCCGAAACCCTGCCGTGTGGAGTAACAAGCACCGTGCCAAGAGCCCCGCGCGCCAATGTGCCCGGTAAAGTCCCCGCGTCTCAGGGAGTTGAAGCGCGCGCTCACACGATAAAGTGTCGCCGCGCCGTGGATGGTGTACGAAAAGGGGCACGCGCGGGGCTCGGGCGTGGAACGGCGGCGTACGGCTCGGTTGCGGACGCGCGCTCGCGCTTGTTATATTCGGGGCCGTTCACAACGGAATCGCAACAATGAGTGCAGAGGCGAGGCCAGACGGGTCGGTTTTGCGCGCGCGCGCCGCGGGGGTACTGGGGCGCATCGCGGCGACCGCGCGGCGTGCCGGCCGCGACCCCGCGGAGGTGACGCTCGTCGCCGTCAGCAAGACCCACCCGGCCTCGCTCGTCGGCGAGGCCGCGGCGGCCGGGCTCGGGGATTTCGGCGAGAACCGTGTGCAGGAGGCCGAGACGAAGGCGGCGGAGTTGCGTACCGGCTCGCCGGGCGTGCGCTGGCACCTGATCGGCCACCTCCAGCCGAACAAGGCGCGACGGGCCGTGCGGCTCTTCGACCTGATTCATTCGGTCGATTCGGCCGCGCTCGTCGAGAGGCTCGAACGCATCTGCATGGAGGAGGGGCGCGACGGGCTGGACGTGCTCGTGCAGGTCGATCTGGCGGGCGAGGAGACCAAAAGCGGCGCGGCCGAGGCGGAGCTGCCGGCCGTCTTCGAGGCGCTCGGGCGCTGCCGGCGCCTGAGCTGCCGGGGGCTGATGCTTCTCCCGCCCTTCTTCGAGCAGGCCGAGCGTGTGCGTCCCTACTTCCGGCGGCTGCGCGAACTGCGCGACGAATGGGGCGGGCGCGGCGCGTTCGGCGGGCGCCGGGGCGAGCTGTCAATGGGCATGAGTCACGACTACGAGTTGGCCGTCGAAGAGGGTGCGACGCTCGTGCGCGTCGGCACGGCCATCTTCGGCGAGAGGCCGGCCGGCCGGCCGGCCGAGCGGGGCGAACAGGGATGAACGCAATCGGGTTCCTACAGACTCTTCAGGTCATCGAGCATCCGGGCGCCGCCGGCGCGCTGAGGGTGCTCGGCGCGGTCTTCCAGTTCGTGTGGTATCTGGTCGTGGCCGTCATCGTCTCGGTCATCGCGCTGATGCTCGTGCGCTTCGCACTCAACTACGCCGACCTCAACCCCTTCAGCCGGCCCGTCATCCTCGTGCGGAGGCTGACGGACCCGCTCGTCAACCCGGTCCGCCGCGCCCTCCTCGGCTTCGGCATCCAGCCCAACGGCGCCCCCCTGGTCGTCATCCTCCTGACCATCCTGCTCGGCTACTTCGTGCTGACCCTCTCGGCGAGCGTGCTCGACACGATGGCCGGCATCGCGCTGAGCGTGACGGGCGTGCGGGCCGGCGGCGCGGTGGCGCTCCTCGGCTACGTCCTCTACGGGGCGCTCTCGCTCTACGGGCTCCTCATCATGATTCGCATCATCTTCTCGTGGGGGCAGGTGAGCCACGGCAACCGACTGATGCGTCTCCTCGTCAACGCGACCGACCCCGTGCTGACGCCCCTGCGGCGGATGGTCCCGCCGCTCGGGATGTTCGACATCTCGCCCATCGTCGCCTTCGTCATCATCTGGCTCTTCCAGGCCGCCATCCGCGTGACCCTCCTGCGCGGCTGGCCGGTGAGCTTCTTCATGTAAGGCCCGCCTCTCGGGAGGTGCGGCGCATTACAGGCGCGGAGGCGGTGTGTTATATTTTCGGCCCGCTTCTCGTTCAAATTTAAAACTTGGTCAAGGAACTCACGAGACATGTCCGGACACTCGAAGTGGCACACTATCAAGCACAAGAAGGGCGCTTTGGACGCAAAGCGCGGCAAGGTTTTCACCAAGCTGATTAAGGAGATTCAGGTCGCGGCGCGCACGGGCGGCGGCGACCCGGACGCCAACGCGCGCCTGCGCAAGGCCATCTCCGACGCCAAGGGCGCCAACATGCCCAACGACACCATCGCGCGCGCCGTGAGGCGCGGGACGGGGGCCGAAGAGGGCATCTCCTACGAGGAGATCACCTATGAGGGTTACGGGCCGGGCGGCGTCGCCGTGATGGTCGACTCGATGACGGACAACCGCAATCGCACGGTGGCGGAGATCCGCCACATCTTCTCGAAGAACGGCGGCAACCTCGGCACCTCGGGCGCGGTCAACTGGATGTTCGAGCGCAAGGGCTACATCGTCGTCGCGAAGGAGGCGAAACCCGAGGACGAGCTCTTCGAGATCGTCACCGACGCGGGAGCCGAGGACCTGCGCGACGACGAGGACAATTTCGAGGTCATCACCTCGCCCGACGATTTCGACGCCGTGCTCGAAGCGGTGAAGAAGGCGGGCATCGAGCCGCAGGTCGCTGAGGTCGAGATGGTGCCGAAGGAGTACAAGCGGCTCGAAGGCGCCGAGGCGCGCCAGATGCTCAAGCTGATGGAGGCGCTCGAAGACCACGACGACGTGCAGAAGGTCTCGGCCAACTTCGACATGGACGAGGCCGACATGGCCGGGGCCTGAGCTTTCACGGACCATCACGAGCGGGAGGCGGGCGCGGACCCCAACGGTGTCCGCGCCCGCTTCATTCTCTCCGGCGACAGCCACCCTTCCGCAGACCCAGAGCCATGACCTCGCAGTTAGATATCTTTGGCGGAGAGGGGCCCGCACGCGAAGCCGGGGCGGGTCTCCCTCCCGGCTTCCGGTACCGGCCGGAACTGGTCGGTCCAAACGAAGAGGCCGCACTCCTGGCGCGCGTAAGGGAGCTGCCCTTCCGCGACTTCGAATTCCACGGCTACACGGGGAAGCGCCGCGTGGTCTCCTTCGGCTGGCACTACGATTTCTCCGCGCGCCACCTGCGAAAGGCCGACGACATCCCGGACTTCCTGCTCGCGCTCAGAACGGCCGCGGCAGCCCTCGCCGGAATGGAGCCCGAGGCGCTCCAGCACGTGCTCGTCACGGAGTACGCCCCGGGCGCGGGCATCGGCTGGCACCGCGACAAGGCGGTCTTCGGCCGTGTGGTCGGCGTCTCGCTCCACGCGCCGTGCGTGTTGCGTCTGAGACGCGCGGTCGGCGAGAAGCGGTGGGAGCGCGTGAAGTTAACGGTCGCGCCGCGCTCGGCCTACCTCCTAAGCGGCGCGGCGCGGACCGAGTGGGAGCACAGCATCCCACCGGTCGAGGCGCTGCGCTATTCCGTCACCTTCCGCAACCTGCGTGAAGGCTGAGCGGCCGGGGGTCGTTAAGGGTCTCTGTCGAGGCAACGACTTCATTGTTGATGCACGACCGCGCAGTCGTGGTGTATAAAGGCGCGTGCGCGTTTTAGGCATAGACCCGGGCAGTGAGACGACGGGGTGGGGCGTGGTCGACGGCGACGCGCGCCGGTACGCGGCCGTCGACTTCGGCACCGTGAAGGCGAACCCGCGCGGGCGCTTTGCGGCGCGGCTGTTGAAGATCAGCCTGGGCGTCGAGGCTTTGATCGAGCGGTTCTGCCCGGACGTCTGCGCCGTCGAGGAGGCGTTCTTCGCCGTCAACGCGGGGACCGCACTGAAGCTCGGGCATGTGCGCGGCGTCGTGCTGCTGGCGGCCGAGCGCGCGGGCGTGGAGATAGCCGAGTACGCGCCGCGCCTCATCAAGCAGACGGTGGTCGGCTACGGCGCGGCGGAGAAGCAGCAGGTGCAGGAGATGATGCGCGTACTGCTGAAGCTCTCGGCCGTGCCGACGCCGCACGACGCCTCGGACGCGCTGGCCGTGGCCGTCACGCACCTGCACCACGCCAGGCGCCCCGAGCTGTCGAAGACGAAAGCCGCGCCGGCCCGCGCGAAGCTCGAAGCGCTCCTCGCCGCCAACCCGCGGCGCCGCGGCGCCCGGCGCTGAAGGGCGAAAGCTCCACACGCTTCCCGACGAACGTCGCCCGTCGCGCGCGGGCGCAGTTGAACACCTTAGAACCCTCCGCCAGGGGATGACCTCAACCCCACCCGACTGAAGGAGGGCCGCGCCGTGCCTCACGTTCAGAAGAACATTTCTAACTCAGGAACCCCGACGACATTTTCGGCCGGACGTAAACCAGTCGACGCCACACGCGGCGACGCGGGCCGGCGGCCGCGAGCGGGGGGCCGCGTCTACGTCTCGCTGTGTGTTGTTCTGTTGCTCCTGCTACCGACCGCCGCGCAGGGGCAGAGAAGGCGTCGCCCGCCGGGCGGGGGGCGCGTCGCGGTCGTGGTGGACGAGCGGCTGGCCGCCCTGCGCGCCGCGCCGGGACTCTCGGCAAACCTCTTGCGGAGGCTCGGGCGCGGGCGGCTGGTCGCCGTTACGGGCGGGGGCGTCCTGCGGGACGGCGTGACGTTCCTGCGCGTCGCCGTGACGAGGCGCACGGGCGGATGGCTCCAGGCCGAAGCGCTCGTGCGTCCGCAGCAGCCAGGCGAGGATGCTCGGCTGCTGCGGCTCGTGAGCGCCTCGGGCGAGTTCGAACGGCTTTCCCGCGCGAACATCTTCCTCGAAGCGTTCCCGCGCTCGGCGCACAGGCCGGCCGTGCTCCTGCTCCTGGGCGACGCGGCCGAGGAGGCGGCCGAAAGGCTCTCGCGCGAAGCCCTGCGCCGCCTCGACCCCGGCGAGATGGAAGCGGGCGGCGCGCCCCTCGCTAGCTACTTCCTCAACTACAACGGGCTCGACCGCCTGAATAGAATCGGGGTGAGATACGTCTTCGATAGCGCCGCGAAACGTTTTCACTACGATGGCGCGGCGTGGCGCGAAATTCTGCGCCGCCACCCGCGCAGTCCCGAAGCGAGTGAGGCGCGCCGGCGGCTTGACGCCCTGGCCTCCCGTGCGAGCCGGTAAGCACTGAAATAGCTCACGGCATGAAATAGGCGGCAGGGAATCAAACCCCCCGCCTGTTTTTAGTGACGACAAAACTGTTGGCTTTCTGGGAACCGTTGATGAGAGGTTGGGGCGGGACCGGGCTCTTGAAAAGGGTGTGGATTGTCATCCCGCGTCCGCGATAAAACTATTGACTGGCCGCACGCTTTAACTTAGAAATGCCGCCTCCGCCAGCGCGCGCCGGTGCCTGACGGTCGGGGAAGACGAGGCGTTGAAAACGTGCGGGGCGCATTTATCGGGTCGCGGCCGCCCCGTGTGGGCGACGAGGCTCGGGTGGGGATTGTGAAGAAAACCAGCGGGAAAAGCTGAAGATTGTGCGGTCGCGCGCGTAGGCCGGGGGGCGTGCGTGCGCGGGAGAAAGACTATTGCAAATTCGTGCGGGGGCGGTTAGATTGTCGGCGGCGGTTCGGAGTAAAAATAAGTGGAGGTCTCTCGCCGCAGTCGGGCCCGGCCTCCGCCATCAAGCAACCTGGAGGAAAGGAACGTGCCGGTAGGAACCTGTCCTGACTGCGAAGCCGAAGTCCATGTTGACCTCGACGCCGACAAGGGTGACAAGGTCACCTGCGACGAGTGCGCAACCGGGCTTGAGATAGTCGGACTCGACCCCGTCGAACTCGACATCGCCGAAGATGACGCCGACGACGACGATTACGGAGACGCCGACGACGACGAAGAGTATTAACGGAAGCCCCGGGTGAGACGTGACGAGTGGCGGGCGGAAGGACGAGTCCTTCAACCCGCCACTCGTCATTTTCCCTTGCTCTGGTAGGCGGTCCGGTTCTGGCGGACCGAGAGGCCGCGCGGGCCCTCCACGCGTATGGTGTGGAGCCGCCCGTCGCGCCTTTTCTCTTCGGGCGGGTAGAAGGCGAGCACGTAGGTCGAGGTCACCTCCTCGGCGAGCGCCCTGAAGAGCGGCTCGTAATCGTTGGCCGTGGCGTAGAAGTTGGTGCCGCCCGTCTTCTCGACCAGCCCCGAGACGTCGAGTGGGGTGGGCAGCGGCGCGCGCTCCGGCGCGGCCGAGGCCAGCAGCCGCGTGTAGGAGGGGAGCGTCACCGTGTAGACGCTCACCTCGGCCTGGTTGGCGCGCTCGATGACGGTCGAGGGCGCGACCGTGTCGCCGACGGGGAAGCCGTCGGTGACGACCACGACGGCCTTCTTCAACAGGCGCCGGTCGAGCGTGCGCGGGGCGCTACGCGCGAGCAGCCGCACGGCGTCGTCGACGGCGTCGTAGGCGTGGGTCGAGAGCCCGTTCGCCTCGCGCGCAAGCCGCCCCAGCGCCCGGTTGAGCTTGCGCGGATCGCTGGTGAAGTTCTGTATCACGCGCGCGTTCATCCCGAAGCTCATCAGCGCGAAAGAGGCCGGGCGGTTCGAGAGCTTTTCGGAGAAGGCGCGCATCGCCGTCTGGAGCCGCGCCATCTCCTCCGGCGTCATGCTGCCCGACACGTCGACGGCGAAGACGACCGCCACGGGGCGCTCGGCCCCAGTGCGCCGCTCGACGTTGAGGAAAGCCACGGGGCGCTCCTCGCCGTCCTCGTAGAGCTTGAAGTCTTCCGGCCGCAGCCCGCGCACCGCGCGTCCGCGCGCGTCCGTCACCGTCACGTCGACGAGCACGAGGTCGGTGTCGATCTTCAGGATGTCCTCGTCGCCCAGCTCCTCGGGCGTGGGGGCGGGGCGCTGTGCCGCCGCCGCCCCGCCGGCCTGGCGCGCGCGCGCGTCCCGCGTAGAGGCGCCATGCGCGGACGGGAGCAGGCACGCGAGCGCCGTAGCCGCGAAAAGGACTGGCGGGCAGGTATACTTCGAGATTCGTGCTGAACGTGGCGACATATCTTGCTGGCCGCGGCGCGCGGCCGGGGGAGAACCTGAGAAGACCCGGCGGGCGCGATTATACGTTCCCGCGCTCGTGCGCGCCAGACAGAGGCGCGAAACCCCCGGGGCTTCGCGCCTCTGGGCGGGCAACAGTCGCGGATTTCGAGGCATCAACCACCTTGGAAACGCGTGTTATAATCCCGGCCGCAGCCATTTTGATGCGTGCGGCCGACCCTGGAGAGATCCTCTTGAAGATGTCCCGGAGAAAATTTTTACTGACCACGCTGGCGGCCCTCTTCGCGCTCGGCATCGCCGGGGCGGGCCACGCGTCGGCGCAGAAGCAGCCGAAGCAGGAGCCGACGACGGGCGGCATCAGCGGGCGCGTGCGCGTGGAGACCGGGACCCCCGACAGGGTGAGCGTCACCCTTCGCCGCGGCGACGAGGAGGTCGCGCAGACCACGACCAACGCCAAGGGCGATTTTCAGCTTCAGGGGATCGCGCCCGGCTCCTACGGCCTGACGCTGCGCAAACAGGGGCTACAGGTGGGTCGGAGGGAGAACGTCGAGGTGCGCGCGGGCAAGACCGCCTCGCTCAAGGGCACCCTCTACCTGCCCGTCGACGAGGGCGCGATAGCCTTCATCCGCGGGAGCGTCTTCAACGCCGCGGGGAGGAGCTTCCACGGCGTCCGCGTCGAGCTGGCACGCGTCGAGGCCGACGGAACGGTCCGTAAGCTCGACAGCCGCGTCTCTAACCCCACAGGGTCTTTCGGCTTCCGCCTCCCGCCCGAGCGCGCGCGATACCGCCTGACGGCGAAGGCCGACGGGATGGAGCCGGCCACGAAGGATGTCGAGATAGAGGGTGCGGCCATCTACCGCGTCGCGCTCTCGCTGGAGCCCGCCCGGAAGTAGGCGGCCGCGGCGGTGGAGAGATGTGAAGGACGCGCACCCGAACAGGGAAGAGGCGCGCGAGGAGTTCCTGACAGCGCGCCAGCTCGCCGAGCTCTTGCAGGTGAGCGAGTCGACCGTGCGGCGCCTCGCGCGCGACGGCCGCATCCCCTGCGTCCGCCTCACGCCGCGCCTGATGCGCTTCAACCTCAAGGCCGTCTGCCGCGCCCTCGACGGCGAGGCCGCCGCCCCTTCACGCAGGCAGCGCCGCCAGCCCGAGGAGGGCTCGCGCGAAGAGGCGCAGCTCTCCTTCGTCGAGATGCTCTGAGCCGGCCTACTCCTCTGTGTCGCCGGCGTCCCCTTCCGGGTCGCGCAGCTCGCGGCGCGGGCGCCAGTTGCGCGGCCCGTCCTTGACGAGGTCGTGCTTGCGCTTGAGCCCCGCACGCACGTTGAGGAACCAGGCCGAGACGCCGAGCGCGGCGGCGAAGAAGGCGGCCTCGCGCAGCCGCAGGGAGAGAAGGGCGGCGGCCGCCGCGAGGAGCGCGTATGCCGCCAGACGCCAGACGCGCGCCGGGTCGGCCCCCGCACCGCCGGGTTCTCCGCCCGGGTCTCCCGCGCCCTCGACCTCGCCGCCCGGGTCTTCCGCCGGACTCTTCTCTTCACGCCCCGTCAAATGTTCCACGCGCCTCTCCGCCGAATAGGACTCTCAGTCGATGGTCAAAGGAATCGGCGCGTCTATCTCGCGCGGCGGCAGGCACGCCTGGTCGTTGCAGGGCTGGACGCGGACCCGCGCCCGCAGCGTCTGCCTCCCTTTCGACGCGCCCGCGTCGACGCGCAGAGGGAGTTTGATGACGGTGCCGCCCTCGTAGATGAGGAGCGGCTCTTTGGCGAAGCCCAGCTTCCGCTTCAGCCCCGCTGGGTAGATGGGCTTGCCGGGCGTGACGCCTCCCTGCGGCTCGGCGCGCACCTCGGTCGCCACGTAGAACTTGTCCGAGGCCGGGTTGGCCTGAACATGATAGCCATCCGTCATGTCGAGCCGCACGGACGCCTCGCCCGCCCCGCCCGCGCGGAGCCTGACCTCTTCGGCGCTGGCGGTCACTTCCTGCCTCTGCGGGGTGGGCGGGGCCGGCGCGTTGGTGGTGACGGTGTTGGGCGCGATGTTCGTGGCCGCGGCGTTGTCGGACGCAGTGCCGTTGGCGTTCGTCTGCCCGCCGCCGCACGAGGCGAAGAGGAGCGGCGCGCAGATGAAGAGTCCCGGGAGAAGATTTTGTCTTCGCATGTCTGCGAGTCTATAGCGTGTTACGCTCGGGTGTAAAACTGAAGGGTTGGGGACTCAGTCGCCCGCACGCGGCTGAAACTCCTGCGCGGGCGTCGGCGGCACGGTGCGGGCGCGCAGGCGGCGAACGAGGAAGCGCAGGAGGAAGTAGGCCGGCACCCCGAGGAGGAGCACCACGGGCAGCAGCGCCAGCAGCGCCGTGATGAGGAAGAGCGTGACCGAGGCCGCGATGTCCACGCCGCGCCCGAGGGCCGTGCCGACGCTGCTGAGGAAGCCAGTCGTGCTGACGAGCGGCGCGGGCGGCTGGAGCGTGACGCTGATGGTCGAGAGGCTCGACTGGTTTTCGAGGAAGCGGCGGCGCCCCTCGACGCGCTCGATCTCGGTGCGGACGTTCGTCAGCTCGCGCTGGACCGCGACGGCGTCTGAGACGGCGCGCGCCTGCTTCATGATTTCGAGCAGCTGCGCCTCGAGCGCCCTCTGCGTGCGCAGGCGTGCCTCGAGGTCGATGTACTCTTCGGTCACGTCCCGGCCGGTTATCTTCTGGGCGGGGACGCTCGTGCCCGCGGCGCGGATATCGGCGAGCGCCGCGTCGAACTGCGGGGCGGGGACGCGCAGCTCGACCGTGAAGACCTCGTAGCCCTTCGCGCCCTTAGCGCCATTCTGCTGCCTCGACTCGGAGGTGACGACGAAGCCGCCGCGCGACTCTGCGATGGAGGCGACGCGCTGCACGGCCTTTGCCGGCTCGTCGGCCTGGATGGTGAGGGTCGCGTTGCGGATGATTTTGCGCTCGGCCGGGGCCGGGGCGCCGCCCTGTGCCGCGTCGCCCGTCTGCTGGAACGAGACGGGCTGCATGTTCACCTGCCCGGCCTCCACTTCGCCGGACTTACCCGCCGAAGGGTCCTCGGCCGACGAGGCCGGCGCGGAGGCGGCCTGCGGCGCGGGCTCGCGCTCGGCGCCCCCGCTGCAGCCGCAGAGCGCCGTGAGCGCCAGCGCGAGCGCGAAAGTCTTCAATGGTCTCATGAGTTGTCTACGGGGCCTCGTCTCTTCAGAACGTAAATGGAACGCAGCCGACGCCGCGGGGTTGTGTGTGGGCCGAGGGGTGTGCGAGACACTCAACGCCCGCCCTCATTCTCGACGTAGGGCGGGGTCTCGCCCGGCTTCAGCCTCCGGAGCACGACGTCGTCCGGATAGTAGCTCTCGCCCGTGCGCCGGATGGTCTTCCATTGCAGCCTGTTGCCGCGCAGCGTCAGCCTGACGGTGGCCGCGCCGCCGAAGCTGCTCCTGAGCCTGAACTGCGCCGACCCGTTACGCGCCGTGGCCGTGAATCCGCAGTCCTCGACCTTCGCCAGGTAGCGCGCGACGATGCCGCAGGTGGCGCTGAGGCGGCTGCCGCGTTGCCTGATGTTGATGTCGATGGCGTACTGCGGCACCTCCTCGACCGTCATCGTCTGGTAGGCGGGCGGCAGCTCGCTCCTGTCCTTCGCGTAGACGGCGTAGTTCCAGCTCCCGCGGAAGACAGCTGCCGCTGCCGCGGGGGCGGGGCGCGGCGGCGCGGCGCGGGGACGTGCGGGCGCGTGCGCGGCCAACGCGGCGAGCATCAGAAAGAGAAGGGCAAACGGCTTCTTCATGGCAGACCTCGCGGACCTCGGGCGACGGGG
>Ga0216309_1000183_pt1 | contig 11524 bp, 6 predicted proteins | sample Total_DNA_C_FD_161284 | JGI IMG/M metagenome (GOLD analysis project Ga0216309, IMG submission 161284) | Terrestrial sediment cell enrichment communities for BONCAT metagenomics from Utah, United States - Total_DNA_C | ecosystem: Environmental > Terrestrial > Deep subsurface > Rock core/Sediment ...
TCGGAATCTCGTGCTGGCTGAGGGCGAACGTGCTCCTGCTCGCGCCCTTCATGCTGCTCGCCGTGCCGATACTCTTCGCAAGGGGCGCGCGTCTGCGGCCGGCCCTCGCGCTCGTCGCGGGCGCGCTGCTCGCCGTCGCGCCGCTGACGGTGCGCAACGCCCTGGTCTACGGACACTTCATCCCGGTCTCTCTGGGCGCGGGGCAGACGCTCGTCGAGGGGATCGCCGACTACGATCCCGAACGCAGGTTCGGGCTGCCGGACACGGATGCGGAGCTGATACGGATGGAGGCCGAGGAGGCGGGGCGGCCCGAGTACGCATCTTCGCTCTTCAGCCCCGATGGCATCAGGCGCGACCGCGAGCGCACGCGCCGCGCGCTCAGGGTCGTCGCCGCGCACCCCTTCTGGTTCGCGTCCGTGATGGTCAGGCGCGCCGGCTCGATGCTGCGCCTGGAGAGGACGCCGCTGGCCTCGAACGCCCCGGTCTCCGGTGACTGGGCGCGCGCGCCGCGGCTGCTGTTGCGCGCCGTGCAGAAGCTCTTCATCACGGCCGTCTTCCTCCCGCTCTACCTCGCCGGCCTCTTCCTGCTGCTGCGCGCCGGGCGCAGGCGTGCGCTCGCCGCGCTGCTCGTCGTCCCGCTCTACTACCTCTGCGTCCAGTCGGCGCTCCACACCGAGTATCGTTACGTGCTCGCCATCCACTACTTTCTCTTCATCGTGGCGGCGGCGGCGCTATGTCACGGCGGGTCGTTCGTGCGGCGACGGTTCTTCGGGACGAGACCGTGACGTGCCTGAGAGTAGGACGGGGGGCGCTTCACCCTCAAGCGACAGTCGGCAGACGGCCCGACTTCACCCGAGCCCGAGCTTCGCGGTGATGGCGGCGAGGTTCTCCTCGGCCTCGCGCCGATACCTCGCCGCCCACTCCGCGGTCTCGCGCGCCTGCTCGCCCGAGAGGGCGCGGCGGAGCTGCGCCGTGAGCGCCTCGACGTCGCCGAAGTCGTAGAGCAGCATCCCGCGCGTCTCGCCCGCGCGCGTCGCCACCACGGGCAGCCCGCACCAGACGGCCTCGACGCGCGAGAGCCCGTAGCTTTCGAGCCCGAAGCCGCGCACGAACGCGTCGCAACGGCGCAGCACTGCGAAGACGTGCGGGTGCGCGACGTTCTTCAGGACCGTGATCCACTCACGGCCGCGCAGCACCTCTTCGCGGTAGGCTGGCTCGGCGGCGAAGTCGCCGTCGAGCAGGACGAGCCCGATGTCGTGGCCCGTTTCGCGCCGGAGGCGTTCGACCGCTTCGGCCACGTGGAGGAAGCCGTAGTCGGGGATAAAGGCGCCGACGGAGCAGACCCTCTTCCCGCGCCGCAGGAAGCCGTCGAGCGCGGCCTCGGTCTCCGCCGGGAGCCGGGACTCGGCCACGCGGTACGGGACCGGGAAGAGACTCCCGACGAGCGAGACGGGTTGTCTGACCTTGACCTCTTCGCGCAGCCAGCGTTCGAGCCCTTCGCTGACGACGACGAACTCGGTGACGGCGCCCGCGCTCAGGCGAAAGAGCGCGCGGCGCGGCGCGTTGAAGCGTGCGTGTCGTGTGGGGAGCGAGCCGTCGTGAATAATTTTCACCCACTCGAAGCCGAGCAGACGCTTTAGAATCACCCAGACGGGCACGAGCGCGCTCGGGTACTCCAGGAGGAAGTGCGTACAATCGGCGATGCGCGCGCCGCGCCCCTCGCCGAGGAGCAGCGGGAGGATGTCGCGCCGCTTGTCCTTCATGAAGTGGACCTGCGGGGCGCGCACCTCGCGGTCGCCGTAGGTCCAGAGTTGCAGCCCGCGCCCCTTGAGGTACTCGAAGAGCGCGCTGACGTAGATCGAGACCCCGCCGTGCGGCGGCGGGTACGGGCCCAGGAGTACGACCTTTTTGCTCATCTCTGACAGTCAGCACCACTCTCAGGATTCGGTCGACGCGCCGTCCGTCACGGTCGTCGTGCCCTCTTACAACCACGCCGCGTTCGTCGAAGAGGCGCTGCGCTCCGTCTTCCGGCAGTCGCACGCGCCCGCCCGACTGCTCGTCATCGACGACGGCTCGCGCGACGGCTCGCCCCGCGTCATCGGAAAGGTCCTCGAAGACTGCCCGTTCCCCTGCGAGCTGATCGCGCGCGAGAACCGCGGCCTGTGCGCCACGCTCAACGAGGGGCTCTCGAAGACCGCCGGCCGCTACTTCGCCTACCTCGGCTCGGACGACCTCTGGCTCCCCGGCTTCCTCGAAGCACGCGTCGCGCTCCTCGAAGCGCGCGCCCCGGCGGTGCTCGCCTACGGCCACGCCCTCCTCGTGGATGAGCGCGGCATGGTCACGGACTGCACGCTCGACTGGGCCCGCTACCATGACGGCGACGTGCGCCCGATGCTGCTCGAAGAGACCTACGCGCCGATGAGCCCCACGGTCGTCTACCGGCGCTCGGCGCTCGTGCGGCACGGCTGGAACGAGCGCGCGCGGCTCGAAGACTACGAGCTCTACCTGCGTCTGAGCGCCGACGGCGAGTTCGCCTTCGACCCGCGCGTGCTCTCGGCCTGGCGCCGCCACGGCTCGAACACGAGCCGCGACTTCGTCTGGATGATCGAGGCGCGGCTCGAAGCCCAGCGCAACGCCTCGGGCCACCTCGGCCTGGAGCCGGCCGAGCTCGCGCGCTACCAGCGCGCGCTTAACTTCGCCGGCGCCGAAGACCTCCTCCGCCTCGGCGACAAGCGCGCGGCGCTCGGGTTCCTCGCACGCGGGCTCGGCGGCGCGCCCTCGGCGCGCGCGCTCGCACGCGTCGCGCTGCGCCTCGTCGCCCCCCACGCGCTCGTCGAGCGGCACAAACAACGACGCCGTGCGAGCGCCGCCCGCCGTTACGGAAGACTCTCTGGTGAAGGGGGAAGAATTCACATGGATGGACAGGATAAACAGGATTTTTGATTTGCGATTTGAGGGCAGCAGCTTATAGATCGAAAATCGCAAATCTAAAATTCTTCCCATCCTGTTTATCCTGTCCATCCATGTGAATTCCTCTCCCCTCTTTAACCTTCCCCGCCGTCGACCCAACGCTCGTACCAGAGGCTGAGGTTGAGGAGCGTCCAGAGGTGGAAGCCCCAGTCGCGCGCGCCGCGCCGGTGCTCGTCGAAGAGGCGCGCGACGAAGCTGTAGTCGAAGAGTCCGCGCCGGCGCAGGGGCGAGTTCATCACGCGCCCCTCCAGCCACGCGGCCGAGGCGCCGCGGAACCAGCCCTCGACCGGGGCGCCGAAGCCGCGCTTCGGCCGGTAGAGCAGGTCGCGCGGCAGCACCTCTTCGAGCGCGCGCTTGAGGACGTGCTTGCCGCTCCGCCCCTCGACCTTCAGCGCTCGCGGCACGCCCGACGCGTACTCGACCAGGTGGTGGTCGAGGAAGGGCACGCGCGCCTCGACCGAGGTCGCCATCGTCATCTTGTCCACGCGCATCAGGAGCAGTTCCGGCAGGCGCAGCTTCAGCTCCAGGTAGGTCATCCGCGCGAGGAAGTCGGAGTCGGGGCGCTCGCGCGCGACGCGCTCCAGGTCTTCGCGCACGACCTCGTAGGAGGAGAGCGCCCCGAGGCGCGCGCGCAGCCCCTCGGAGACGAGGCGGCCTTTGAGCGCCTCTCCGAAGACGACGGCCGCGCCCCAGAAGGGCGCCTGCCCCGCGCCGAAGCGCACGGCCAGCTCCGCCGCCTCCGCGCTGCCCGTCGCCGTGCCCACGAGCGGGCCGGCGACGGCGCCGGCCGCGCGGCGGGCGAAGCGCGGCGCCGCCTCAGCGCGCCGCCAGAAGCGTTCGTAGAGCCGCAGGTACTTGACGTACTTGTCGTAGCCGCTGAACAGCTCGTCGGCGCCCTCACCCACCTGGACGACGACGGTGCCGGACTCGCGCGCGAGCTTCGAGACGTAGTAGAGCGGCACGCAGACGGGGTCGGCCAGGGGCTCGTCCTGATGAAAGACGAGTTCGGGGAGGAAGTCTCTCATCTCCGGTTCGGCGATGAGGACTTCGCGGTGGTTCGTGCCGAAGCGCCGCGCGATGGCCCGTGCCGACTCAAGCTCGTTCAGCTCCTCGTGGTCGCGGTAGGCGACCGTGTAGGTCTCGACCGGGCGCGACATCTGCTCGGCCATCAGCGCCACGTTCGCCGAAGAGTCGACGCCGCCCGAGAGGAAGACGCCGAAGGGCACGTCGGCCATCATCCGTTTCTTTATCGACTCGCGCAGCAGCCGCAGAATCTCGGCGCGGTGCTCCTCCTCGTCTACGGGGCGCGCGCCGCCGGCCGGCGCCTCGGGCGGCAGTGCGTCCCAGTAGCGCACGGTCTCCACGTCGCCGCCGCGTCCGAAGACGAGCATGTGGCCGGCCGGAACCTTGCCGATGCCGCGGAAGAGCGTGCGCGGCGCCGGGGTGGTGAGGAAGGAGAGATAGTGGTAGAGCGACTCCTCGTCCAGCTCGGCCACGACGTCCGGGTGCGCGAGGATGGCCTTGATCTCCGAGGCGAACATGAGTCGCCCGCCCTCGTGCCGGTAGTAGAGCGGCTTGACGCCGACGCGGTCGCGCACGAGCAGCAGACGCTCGCGCCGCTCGTCCCAGAGCGCGAAGGCAAAGTCGCCCTCCAGCCCTTTGACGAAGTCGAGCCCGCGCTCCTCATAGAGGTGGATGATGGTCTCGCTGTCGGTGCGCGAGCGGTAGAGGTGGCCGCCGCGCTCCAGCTCCGCGCGCAGCTCCGCGTGGTTGTAGATTTCGCCGTTGAAGACGAGCCAGACGCGCTCGCCCTCGCAGCCGCGCATCGGCTGATGGCCGGCGGGCGAGAGGTCGATGATCGAGAGCCGGCGGAAGCCGAGGCCGAGGCGCCCGCCGTCGAGGACTTCGGTGCCCACGTCGTCCGGCCCGCGGTGCGGCATACGGTCGCGCATCGACGCGACCAGCCCGGCACTCACGCGCCCCTCGGCCGCCCCGTACTCCCAGACCCCGCAGATGCCACACATATTTGTTAACCGCCGGAAGGCCCCGCCCCGGCACCAACTGGGCCAAGCTCAGACTCTAAACGCAGGACGGACTCTAAACGCGTGGCGGCGTCTTCGCCAGCGCCGAGGGGCAGGAGCAGCCAGCCCGCTTCGAGCGGGGCGGCGGCGCGCCGGGCCCAGACGGCCGCCGACGTCTCGGCCTTCGCCCCGTAGTCCTTAGACGCCCAACGCGGCTCGACCCTGACGCCTCCCGTCCCCTCCAGCGAGGCGACCACGAGCCGCGCGCCCGTCTCCCCGTCGACGATCTCGACGGCCGAGCCCCGCGGCGACCCCTCGCCGCGCCGGCCGAGCACACGCACCTCGCGCCCCGGCGCGGCGTGGAAGACGAAGCGGAAATCGTGCTCACCCGAGCCCGTCAGGGAGTCTCTGACGAGCCAGTACCCCCTTTGCCTGTCGAGCGTGACGGAGCGCCGGTGCGTCACGGGGCCCGACGGAAGGCGCTCGTAGCCGTGGTGCTCGGCGGCCGCGCTGTCGCGCCCGGCCTCGGAGGTGAGGCCGAGCAGCCGCGGTCGCGCCTCGTCGCCGATGTAGAAGGGCGTCGCCTCGTGGGTCGTGTTCTGCTCGGCGCCGTCCACCTCGACGGTCGAGTGGTACGCGGTTGAGCGGAAGGCCTGGCGTGCGCTCAGGTCCGACGTGTAGACGTAGGTGCCGGGGTCGGCGATGAAGCTCACGCCGCGGGCCGAGACCTCCAGAGAGAGCCCGTCGTTGTGGCCGTGCGCGCCGCGGCCGCCGAGCCCCGCGCCGCTCGCGTTGAGCAGCAGGTAGAGGTCGCCCGCGCGCAGCACGCAGACGCCCGCCTGCGCGAATGACTCGGAGGCCGGGGCGGGCGCGTCGGCCACGCGAAGCCCCTCGTAGGCGCGTAAGCCTTCCGCGCCGAGGAGCCAGAAGACCTCCTCCGGCGGCTCCTCCGAAACCTTGAAGCGCAGCTCGCGGAAGAGCGCGGCGCCGACCGCGAGCAGGTATGCGTGCTCGTCGGCGCCGCGCCGCCCGAGCGGCAGCAGGCGTCCGCCGTCCGTATCGCCCACGAGCGGCGCGCGCCCGTCGGGGCGGAGGTAGGCGCGCAGGTATTCGAGCATCGACCGCAGGCGGCGCACGCGCCCCTCGGCCAACTCCACCCCGTTGGCACGGCAGAGGACGTAAGAGTAGAGCAGAAGCTCTGCGACGAAGCGGTGGTAGCCGGTCGAAGACTCCCAGTCGGCGCCGTCGTCCAGCACCTGCCTGTCCAGCTCGCGCCCGAGTTCGGCCAGGGCGAACTCGCGCCAGCCGGCCGCCGCCGCCAGCTCCGGCAGGCAGAGGCCGAGCCACAGCAGCCCCACCACGTCGGAGAGGTAATGGTTGCCGGTGGCGATGTAGGAGTATTCGAGGTTACGGCGGATGTGCCGGCCGTGCGCGTCGAAGAGTGCGAGCAGGCGCGCGAGCCTCGCTTCGTCCAAAGCGTGCGAGCGCCTGAGCAGGCGAAAGGCCGCGAGCAGGTTCGTGGCGCGCAGCGCGACCTCCATCGCGCAGGCCCAGTTCGGGCCGTAGCCCGGGGGGTTCTGCGCGCACCAGCTCTCGACCTGCGCGAAGAACTCTTCGGCGAGTTCCTCGCCCCCGCCGGCCGCGTACGCGCGCCCGAGCGTGAGCAGCTGCCCCAGACGGTTCAGCTCCCAGAGCACGCGCACGTCCGAGCCGTCGCCGCGCACGAGCGCGACGTCCGCGTGGTAATCGAGCGGCCAGCTCACGCCCGACACGGGCTCACGCAGCCAATCGACCCGCGCGCCGAACTCGCGCACCCCGTAGCCGAGCAGCGGCCAGCGGTGCGCCGCGACCGCGCGCCCCTCCTCCTGAAGCCCGGCCGCCTTCGACGCCAGGTACTCGCGCCCGTCTTCAGTCTCGGCCTCCTCGAAGCCGGCGAAGAACCGCGGCGAGGTGCGAGTGCGGAAGTGCTCCAACAGCTCCGCGCCGCCCATGCGCGCGAACTCGGCCCTGAGCCGCGCGGGCGTCAACGCCCCTTCGCCGGACGGAACTCCGCCCGACGCGGCGCGCTCGCCGCGCCGCCGGAGGGCCAAGAGGCTGCGCCGGCCGGCCTCGAGCAGCGCCGCGCGCGCGCCCACGCGCCCGCGCAGAGCGCGCCTGATCTTGCGTGTGATGCTCATGCGTGCGGGCGCGGCATGCAAAGTCCGGACTGCGGGCTGATGAGAGTCTTGCCGTCTCTCACCGCCCTTCGATTCCGCAACCCGGATTCCGCATTGCGCAATGTCGTTCAGTCCTCGCGGACGAACCCGTAGAGGTCCTGGTGGTCGTCCCAGCCGTGTGCATGCCGTCGTTGAAGAAGACGCGGCCGTCGGCGCAGTCCCGCCGGGAGTTTGCGCGAGAGCCTTTGCGCGACGTCCGTCGGCGGCCAGTGTACAAACGCGAGTCGGGCGGTTCAAGCCGTTCGGTTCGCATCGTTTGACGCTGCAAGTCACGACTGGCAGACTTACCAGTCTGTCCCGCGCGCCTGTTCCGCGCCGGGCGGCGGCCGAGAAGACCACCCGATGAGTTTGAAGACGAGCGAGACCACCGAGCGAGTCGTCGTCGCGCAGGCGGCGGCCGCGCACACGCGCGCCGCAGACTCGCTCGACGGGCTGCCCCACGTCGTCATCCTGCCCGAGGGGGCGGGCGTGCAGCTCAACCTCGGTGACCTCTGGGCCTACCGCGAGCTGCTCTACTTCCTCACCTGGCGCGACGTCAAGGTGCGCTACAAGCAGACGCTGATGGGCGTGGCGTGGGTCGTCATCCAGCCGCTGCTGACGATGCTCGTCTTCACGCTCGTCTTCCGCAGGTTCGTCCCCCTGGCGGAGGGCGTCATCCCCTACCCCGTCTTCGCCTACGCGGGGCTCCTGCTCTGGAACTTCTTCTCGACCTCGGTCTCCTCGGGGACGAACAGCCTTATCGGCAACACGAGCCTCGTCACCAAGGTCTACTTCCCGCGCGCCTTCATCCCGGCCGCGGCCGTCGGCGCGGGGCTCGTCGACTTCTGCGTGGGCGCCGTCCTCCTCGTGCCGCTCGCGGCCTTCTACGGGCTGCGCCCCTCCTGGGGGCTGCTGCTGCTGCCCGTCTTCGTGCTGCTGACGGCGGCGCTGGCGCTCGCCGTGGGGATGGTCATCTCGGCGCTCACGGTGAAGTACCGCGATCTGCGCCACGCGCTCCCCTTCCTCCTCCAGCTCTGGATGTTCGCCTCGCCGGTCATCTACCCCGTGGGCGTGGTGCCCGAGCGCTGGCGCTGGCTGCTGGCGGCGAACCCGCTGACGGGCGCGCTCGAAGGCTTTCGCGCCTCGCTCGCGGGGACCGGTTTCGACTGGGCGGTCGTCGCCGTGCCCTCACTCGTCGCGCCGCCGCTCATCGCCCTGGCGCTCTACGTCTTCCGCCGGCTGGAAGACACCTTCGCCGACGTGATCTGAGAGAGTCATGGAGCCCGCCGTCGTCCGAGTCCAGAGGGTGAGCAAGCGCTACCGCATCGGGGCGCTGCACCCGGGCTACCAGACCTTCCGCGAGGCGCTGGCCGGCGCGCTCTCCTCGAAGCTCAGGCGGCTCGGGCGCCGGGGCGCGGCCGACGACGCCAATACCCTCTGGGCGCTCGAAGGCGTGGACCTCGAGGTGCGCCGCGGCGAAATCCTGGGCATCGTCGGCCGCAACGGCGCGGGCAAGTCGACGCTGCTCAAGATACTCTCGCGCATCACGCGCCCGACCGAGGGGCGCGTCGAAATCTACGGCCGCGTCGGCTCGCTGCTCGAAGTGGGGACGGGCTTTCACCCCGACCTCACGGGGCGCGAGAACATCTTCCTCAACGGCGCCGTCCTCGGCATGCGCAAGGCCGAGATCGAGGCGAAGTTCGACGAGATCGTCGCCTTCTCCGAGCTGGAGCGCTTCGTCGAGACGCCCGTCAAGTTCTACTCTTCGGGGATGTACGTGCGGCTCGCCTTCTCGGTCGCCGCGCACCTCGAGCCGGAAATCCTCATCATGGACGAGGTGCTGGCCGTCGGCGACATGGCCTTCCAGCAGAAGTGCCTCGACAAGATGAACGACATCCGCCGCCAGGGGCGCACCATCTTTTTCGTCTCGCACAACCTGCCGGCCATCACGCGGCTCTGCAAGCGCGCCGTCCTGCTCCAGGCCGGCCGCCTCGAGGCCGAGGGGCCGCCGCAGGAGGTCGTCAACCGTTACCTGAGTTCGAGCTGGAAGGCCGGGGCCGAGCGCGCGTGGGAGGGCGCGGCGGAGGCGCCGGGCGGCGCGGCCGTGCGCCTGCGGCGCGTGAGGGTCTGCGACGAGCGGGGCGAGACGGCGGCCGCCCTCGACGTCCGCCGCCCTTTCCGCATCGAGCTGACCTACGACGTGCTCGAAGAGGGGCACGCCCTGACGCCCGTCGTCGAGCTCTACAACGACGAGGGGACCGAGGTCTTCAGCACGCACGACACCGGCGAGGAGTGGCGGCGGCGCCCGCGCCCACGCGGCCGCTACACGAGCGCCGTCCGCGTCCCGGCCAACCTGCTGGCCGAGGGGACGCTCATCGCGCACGTTTCGGTAATGTCGCACTTTCCGTCTACAATCCTGCACGCGCGCGCCGAGGGCGCGGTCGCCTTCCAGGTGCTCGACGAGCCTGGCGGAGTCTCGGCGCGCGGCGACTACGCGGGCCCGATGCCGGGCGTCGTGCGCCCGCTGCTCGAATGGGAGACGCGCCCCGAAGCCGTCTCCTGAAGGACTGGCGGCTGCCCCCCCAAGCGTTCGGCCACAACCGATGAGAGAGTCCCCGACGCTTAAAAGCAGGCTGCGCGAGAAGCTCTCGCCCTCCGCGAAGCTGCGCCTCAAGCGCGCCCTCTTCGCGCCGGTCGGCTGGGCGCTCCGCCTGGCCGCGCGCGCCTACAACTTCGCCGGGCGCGTCGCGCAGAGCGCGGAGGCCAACGGGCTCGACCTGCGCCGCGCCTTCGACGTCGGGGCGCGCCCGCGCCCGCCCCACCCGCAGCCCTGGGGCGCCGCCGACTTCCTCTTCCTCGCGCGCGCCGGCGCCGCGCGGGAGGCGCCCGACCCCGAGCGCCCCGTCACGACCTCCGTCATCATCCCGGTCTTCAACAAGGTTGAGTTCACCTTCCAGTGCCTGCGCTCGCTCCTGCGCGAGGTCGACTTCCGCGACACGGAGGTCATCGTCATCGACAACGCCTCGACCGACGAGACCGCCGAGGTCCTCTCGCACTTCCGCGGCCTCGTGCGCGTCATCTCGAACGACGACAACCGCGGCTTCGTCGACGCCTGCAACCAGGGCGCGGCCGCCGCGCGCGGTCGCTACCTGCTCTTCCTCAACAACGACACGGTCGTCGAGCCGGGCTGGCTCACGGCGCTCGTCGGGACGCTTGAGCGCGACCCGCGCGCGGGCGCGGCCGGCTCGATGTTCCTCTACCCGGACGGGCGCATCCAGGAGGCGGGCGCCATCGTCTGGTCCAACGGCGAGACGTTCCACTACGGCTGGGGCAAGTCGCCCGACGACCGCCGCTTCCAGTTTGCGCGCGAGGTCGACTACTGCTCGGGCGCCTCGCTCCTCATCCGGCGTGAGCTGTTCGAGCGGCTCGGCGGCTTCGACCGCCGCTACGCGCCCGCATACTACGAGGACACGGACCTCTGCATGGGGGTGCGCTCGCTCGGCTACAAGGTCATCTACCAGCCGCACTCGCGCGTCTACCACTTCGAGGGCGCGACGGCCGGCACCGACACGCACACCGGCTTCCGCCGCTTCCAGGTCATCAACCGCGAGAAGTTCTACGAGAAGTGGCGCGACGTGCTCGCGCGTGACCACCACGGCGAGGACCCCGCACGCGCCGAGCAGGCCGCCAACCGCAAGTGGGCGATGCAGGTCGCCGTCTTCGACGACCGCGTGCCCACGCCCGACCGCGACGCCGGCAGCGCGCGCATGCTCCACATCCTGCGCGCGCTCTCCGAGTGGTGCCACCCCGTGCTGCTGACGACGAGCAAGCAGGTCTGGCCCGCCTACGAGAGGAGGCTCTGGGAGGAGGGCGTCGAGACGGCTTCGGCGCTCGAGCTCCGGCGGCTGATGCGCGCCCGCCGCTTCCGCGCGGCCGTCGTCAGCCGGCCCGAGGTGGCCGAGCTGCTCCTCGGCCAGATACGCCGCGCCAACCCGCACGTCAAGGTCGTCTTCGACACCGTCGACGTCCACTTCGTGCGCTGCGCGCGCGAGGCCGAGCTGACGGGCGAGCCGGAGGCCGCGCGCCGCGCCGCGCGCTACCGCGAGGTCGAGACGCGGCTGGCGCGAGCGAGCGACGTCGTCTGGTTCGCTTCGTCGGCCGACCGTGAGGCCATGGAGCGCGCCGCGCCCGGCCTGCCCTCGGCGGTCGTCCCGACCATCCACCCGTCCAGGGGGCGCGGGCTCCCCTTCGCCGAGCGTGCGCACCTGCTCTTCGTCGGCAACTTCCGCCACCGGCCGAACGAGGACGCCGTCCGCTTCTTCGCGCGCGAGGTGCTGC
>Ga0216309_1000184_pt1 | contig 11523 bp, 10 predicted proteins | sample Total_DNA_C_FD_161284 | JGI IMG/M metagenome (GOLD analysis project Ga0216309, IMG submission 161284) | Terrestrial sediment cell enrichment communities for BONCAT metagenomics from Utah, United States - Total_DNA_C | ecosystem: Environmental > Terrestrial > Deep subsurface > Rock core/Sediment ...
GTCCAGGATGGTGCCCACGTCGTGCGCGTGCACGTCCTCCATGATGAAGGACAGCACGCCCGAGCGCTCACGCCCCCGACCCAGCAGCTTCAAGCCCGGTACGCCCTCCAGCGCCTTCGCCCCGTACTCCAGCAGGTCCCGGTCGTGCGCCGCGATGGCATCCAGCCCCACCGAGTCGATGTAGTCCAGCGCCGCCGCCAGCCCCACCGCGCCCGAGATGTCCGGCGTGCCCGCCTCGAAGCGGTACGGCAGCCGGTTGTAGACGGTCTTCTCCATCGTCACGGTGAGGATCATGTCCCCACCGCCCTGCCACGGCGGCATGGACTCCAGCACCGAGGTCTTGCCGTACAGCACGCCGATGCCCGTGGGCCCGAAGGCCTTGTGCCCGGAGAGCGCGTAGAAGTCGCAGTCCAGTTCCTGCACGTCCACCCGGAAGTGCTGGAGCGCCTGCGCGCCGTCCACCAGCACCGGCACCCCCTTGGCGTGGGCCCGCTTCACGATCTCCTTCACCGGGTTCACCGTGCCCAGCGCGTTGGACACGTGCGTCACCGCGAGGATGCGCGTGCGCTCCGTCAGCAGCGCGTCGAGCTGCTCCATCCGCAGGTCACCCCGCTCGTCCACCGGCACCATCTTCAGCGTGGCGCCGACCCGCTCGCAGAGCATCTGCCAGGGGACGATGTTGGAGTGGTGCTCCATCGCGGTGATGAGCACCTCGTCACCAGGGCCCACCCTGCCGCGCCCGAAGGACTGTGCCACCAGGTTGACGGCCTCGGTGCAGCCGCGCACGAAGATGATCTCCTTCGTGTCGCGCGCGTTGATGAACCGGCGGATCCGCTCGCGAGCCCCCTCGTAGGCCGCCGTGGAGCGCTCGGAGAGGGCGTGCACGCCGCGGTGCACGTTGGCGTTGTCGTGCGTGTAGTAGCGCACCAGGGCGTCGATGACCGCATGGGGCTTCTGCGTCGTCGCCGCGCTGTCCAGGTACACCAGCGGCCGGCCCCGCACCTCCTGGTGGAGGATGGGGAAGTCCGCGCGAACGCGTGCCACGTCGAGAGTCTTGCCGCTCATGCCCGTCCCTCCTTCGCTCCCGGCAGCTTGCGCCCCAGCAGCTCCTCCACCTGCGCTCTCAGCGCCGCCAGCGGCACCGCGCCCACCACCTCGCTGGCGAAGGCGTGCGTCAGCAGCCACTCCGCCTCCGCCCGGGGAATGCCTCGGGACCGGAGGTAGAAGAGCGCCTGCTCGTCCAGCCGGCCCACCGTCGCGCCGTGCGCGCACTTCACGTCGTCCGCGAGGATTTCCAGCTGCGGCCGAGCGTCCGCCATCGCCGCCTCGGACAGCAGGAGGTTGCGGTTGGACTGGCGCGAGTCCGTCTGCTGCGCGTCCGGCCGCACCAGCACCTTGCCGTGGAAGGTGCCCCGCGACGTGTCATCCAGCACGCCCTTGTACAGCTCGCGGCTGGTGCAGCGCGGGTGCGCGTGGTCCAGGTTCGTCCAGTGGTCCAGGTGCTGCGAGCCGTGGCCCACGTACAGGCCATTGAGGATGCACTCGCCGCCCTGGGCCGCGAAGGTGGTGGACACCTCGTTGCGCGCGAGCGCCCCACCCAGCGAGATGAGGTGCGAGGCGAAGCGGCTGTCGCGGCCCTGCTCCACGTGCAGGCTGCCGATGTGGAAGGCCGTCTCCGACTCGGACTGCAGCTTGACGTGCGTCACCTTCGCGCCGGCCCCCAGCACCACCTCCGTCACCGCGTTGGTGAAGGAGACGCCCGGCGCCGAGCCCATGTAGCTCTCCACCAACGTCAGCTCGCTGTTGTCCCCGGCCAGCACCACCACCCGGGGGCTCGACAGCGCCACATGGTTGTCCCCGTGCGTGAGGAAGAGGAGCTGCACGGGCTCGGTGCACACCGTCCCGGGCGCCACCCGCACCAGCGCGCCCTCCTCCAGCAGCGCCGCGTTGAGCGCGACGAAGGGGTGCTCCTCGGCACGCGCCCGCCGGCCCACCGAGGCCTCCAGCGTCTCCAGCAGCTCTCCGTCCTTCACCAGCGCATCCCGGAGGCTGTGCACCGAGAGGCCGGCGATGCCGCCGTCCAGGTGCGACAGCTCACGGACGAACCAGCCGTCCACGAAGACCAGCCGAGGCCCCGTGCCCGGCAGCGCGAGCCGCGCCACCGCCGCCTCCACACCCGCCTCGTGCACCGTGCGCACGGGCGTGAAGGCCTGGCCGGAGATGGGCGCCACGTTGGTGTACTTCCAGTTCTCGTTCTTCGAGGTCGGAAAGCCCTGGCGCGCGAGCTGGGCGATGCCCTCCTGCCGCAGGGTGCGCAACCACCCGGGGGCGCTCACGGCCCGCTCCGCCTGGAAGCGCTCGGCCAGGTCGAGGTAGTGCTGCAGCCCTGCTTCCGTCACGGCCTCGCCTCCTTGCCGCCCGGGGTGCGTCCATCCCCCAGCCACGCGTAGCCCTTCTTCTCCAGTTCCAGCGCCAGCTCGCGCCCGCCCGTGCGGACAATCTTGCCGCCGGCCAGCACCGACACCTTGTCCGGCACCACGTACTCCAGCAGTCGCTGGTAGTGGGTGATGACGAGCATGCTCCGCTCGGCCGAGCGCAGCGCGTTGATGCCTCCGGAGACGATGCGCAGCGCGTCGATGTCCAGCCCCGAGTCCGTCTCGTCGAGGATGGCCAGCTTCGGCTCCAGCACCGCCATCTGGAAGATTTCATTGCGCTTCTTCTCGCCGCCGGAGAAGCCCTCGTTCACCGAGCGCTGCATGAACGTCGGGTCGAGCTCCACCAGCTTCGACTTCTCCCGGGCGAGCTGGAGGAAGTCCATGGCGTCCAGCTCCTCCTTGCCCTCGGTGCGGCGCCGGGCGTTGAGCGCCGTGCGCAGGAAGTGCAGGTTGCCCACGCCCGGAATCTCCACCGGGTACTGGAAGGCCATGAAGACGCCCGCGTGGGCCCGGTCCTCGGGCTGCATCGACAGCAGGTTCTTGCCGTCGAAGAGCACCTCGCCCTCGAGCACCTCGTACGTCTCGCGGCCGGAGAGCACCTGCGACAGGGTGCTCTTGCCCGAGCCGTTGGGGCCCATGATGGCATGCACCTCACCAGGCATGAGCTCCAGGTCGATTCCCTTGAGGACCTCGCGACCCGCCACGCGCACGTGCAGGTTCTTGATGCTGAGCAGCGGCTTCATCCCACGCTCCCTTCCAGGCTCACGCTGAGCAGCTTCTGCGCTTCCACGGCGAACTCCATCGGCAGCTCCTTGAAGACCTGCCGGCAGAAGCCGTTGACGATCATCGACACCGCGTCCTCCTTCGAGATGCCCCGCTGCTGGCAGTAGAAGAGCTGGTCCTCGCCAATCTTGGACGTGGACGCCTCGTGCTCCACCTGCGCCGAGGCGTTCTTCACCTCGATGTACGGCAGCGTGTGGGCGCCGCACTTGCTGCCCAGCAGCAGCGAGTCGCACTGGGTGTAGTTGCGCGCGCCCTCGGCGCTCTTGAGCACCTTCACCAGGCCCCGGTAGGTGTTCTGCCCGAAGCCGGCGGAAATCCCCTTGGAGACGATGGTGCTCTTGGTGTGGCGGCCCAGGTGGATCATCTTCGTGCCGGTGTCCGCCTGCTGCCGGTGGTTGGCGAGCGCCACCGAGTAGAACTCGCCCACCGAGTAGTCCCCCTTGAGGATGACGCTGGGGTACTTCCAGGTGACGGCCGAGCCCGTCTCCACCTGCGTCCAGGAAATCTTGGACTTGGTGTGGGCGATGCCGCGCTTGGTGACGAAGTTGTAGATGCCGCCGCGGCCCTGCTCGTCACCGGGGTACCAGTTCTGCACGGTGGAGTACTTGATGGTGGCCCCATCCAGCGCCACGAGCTCCACCACGGCGGCGTGGAGCTGGTTGGTGTCGCGCATGGGAGCGGTGCAGCCCTCGAGGTAGCTCACGTAGGCGCCCTCGTCGGCGATGATGAGGGTGCGCTCGAACTGGCCGGTGTTCTCCGCGTTGATGCGGAAGTAGGTGGACAGCTCCATGGGGCAGCGCACGCCCTTGGGCACGTAGACGAACGAGCCGTCGCTGAACACCGCCGAGTTGAGCGCGGCGAAGAAGTTGTCCGAGTGAGGCACCACGGTGCCCAGGTACTTCTTCACCAGCTCGGGGTGCTCGCGCACGGCCTCGGAGAAGGAGCAGAAGATGACGCCGGCCTTGGCCAGCCTGTCCTTGAAGGTGGTGGCCACGGACACCGAGTCGAACACGGCATCCACCGCCACGTTCTGCAGCCGCTTCTGCTCCTCCAGCGGGATGCCGAGCTTGGCGTAGGTCTTCAGGAGCTCCGGGTCGACCTGGTCGAGGCTGTCCAGCTTCGGCTTCTGCTTGGGGGCCGAGTAGTAGATGATGTCCTGGTAGTCGATGGGCGAGTACTCGGCCTTCTGCCAGCGCGGCTCCTTGAGGGTGAGCCAGTGCCGGTAGGCGCGCAGGCGCCACTCGAGCATGAAGTCCGGCTCGTTCTTCTTGGCGGAGATGATCCGGATGACGTCCTCGTTGAGGCCGCGGGGGATGCTCTCCGACTCGATATCGGTGACGAAGCCCGCCTCGTACTGGCGCTTGGTGAGCTCGTGGATGGTCTGCGTGCTCATGAGTGGACTCCTCCCACCGTGGCGGGATTCGGGTTGGGGGTGGTGTTGAGGCCGACGAGGCGGGGCACGGGCGCGCACAGGTCCGCCAGCGAGAGTCGGCCGAGCGCGTCCTGGATGGTGCGGTTGATGACGCGCCAGTGGCCGCGCACCTGGCATACCCGCTCCAGCTCGCAGGAGCCGGCCGGCGGATGGGCGCCGTGCGCGCCACACTCGGTGAGGGAGACGGGGCCCTCGAGCGCGGAGATGATCTCCGTGAGGGGAATCTCCCGCGCGGGCCGGGCCAGGCCGTACCCGCCACTCGCGCCCCGATGGGAGACGAGCAGGCCGGCGCCCTGAAGGCCCTTCAGGACCTTGCTCACCGAGGGCAGGGGCACACGGGTGCGTTCAGCCAGCTCCCTCGCCGTGCGCGTCTCACCTTCCCCGCGCGCCAGCTCGGTCAGCAGCACGATGCCGTAGTCGGTCATCTTGCTCATCCGGAGCATTTCGGAACCTCTCCCACCATCCGGCCCTCCGACTGCCGGAGGAACTGTGTGGAGGCTCTTTAAACAGGACCAAGTTGGTCCGCATTAAAAATCGTGCCAACGCGGGCTCGGCGTCTCGACTGCTCCACGACCCGGAGTGAAGGCCCGTGCATGCCCCCTCGGGCGCCTCGGCGGACACCGCGCTACGTGCCGAGCCGTCAGGGCCCCCCCGCATCCGGCTGTTTTCGGCAGAAGGCGAGCTGCTCCTCCAAAAAGGAGAGCGGCAGCGCCATCTCCAGGTTGAATGACGCCAGGCCGGGCTGGACGCGGGCGAACTCCAGCACGGAGGCCAGCCGCTCATCTCCCTTCACCTGGGCGTCGAGCCGGCCGAGCGCCAGCGCGCCACCCATTGCCTTGCCGACATCTTGCAGCTTCCTCGGGTCCGTGCCGGTCACGTGGGCGACCATGCCCAGGTCGCTACGGGCGTCCACGTGCAGTTCCACCTGTGCTCCTACCTGACGGAGTTGCTCCACCAGTTCCGCCTGTTGCCGCGGAACGAGGCGCGCCAGATCCTCCGGGGAGAGCACGCCATAGATGTCCCCGAACGTCTGCTCCTCACGGATGGCGGGATTGTCCGCGGCGGCTCGCCCCTCCAGTCGATCGAACGCCTGCTGCACTTCGGTGACGCTCTCTCCGAACATCACCAGTTGCTCGTCCCACACCCCCATGACGTGAGCGCGTGACTCCTGGACCGTTCCGTCCGGGAGACTCCTTCGTCGAGCGGGCTGCTCGAAGATGCGCCCTTTGTCACCGTAGCTCCGCGAAGAGGCGTCGCGAAGGAGCGAGTCCCAGCGCGCCTCCTGGAAGTGGCCGGACACCATCATCCCCTCCGGAGTCACCACCACGCGGTCGAAATCCTCCAGCGGGTTCACCCCCAGTTCCTGCCTCATGCGCTCCAGGCCCTGATTGCCCTGACGATTGATGCACTCGAGGAGCAGCGCCCCCACTGGGGAGTGACGCAGGGCATTGGCTTCCAGCACCACGGCCGTCCTGCCGCGCCCCTGCGGCAAAGCGGCGAGCACCGGATCCCGTGGTTGCGGCGGGCGTCTTCCCTGCGTGGCCATGTCCACCGAGGGCACGGGGCGCAACGTGCGCCGGCTCTGGAGCCTCTCCTGCTCGGCGGGGCGCAGCTGGCGCGGAAACTCCACCTCCACCGTGGCGGGCGCGGGGACCACCTCTCCCTGTCCATAGAGCATGACCACCGCCGCGAGCATGAACAACACGGCGGCTGCCACCAACCACGAGCGTCGACGCATGGTGCTAGAAGTCCCCTTCCTCGAAGCGCCAGACTCCCACGGCCAACGCTCCCATTCCAAACAGCACCACCCCGGCCAGCAGGCTCCACAGCGATGGCAGTTCCACCGCCGAAGACGCGGCGAGGGCCACCGACGCATCCGCCAGCGCGGAGACGCGCGGTATCAGGGCGGTCATGGCCCGGAAGGCCATCCGCGAGAACCCCGGTTCCAAGAGCACGGAGATCTGGGCCCGGTAGCCAGCGATGATGCCCAGCAGGAGCATCCCGGAACCAAGTGCGGCGGAGAGGGCGGCACTGCGCACGAAGAGGGCGGCGGTGAGCATCACCGCGTAGATCGCCGCGAAGGTGACGCCCGCGAGCAGTGCCGCCAGCACGGGGCCGACCGTCCACAGCCCTGCTTTCAATCCGAGCAGCAGTGTCAACCCCGCGGAGCCATAGAGGGCGCCAGCCAGGGCCAGCATCCAGACGCCGAGGAAGGTGCCGCCGAGCAGTTGCCAGCGCCGCAGCGGCAGTGACAAGAGGTGCTCGATGCGGCCAGGCGCCAGCAGGTTCGGCCCGAAGTCGCAGCAGGCGATGATGCCGAAGCCCAACCCCCCGTAGAAGATGAGATACGCGGAGACCGACAGCAGTGGCCGCAGCGCCACGTCCACCGCGCGGATGTCCGACCGGAGCACCACCCCGAAGAGGCGCGAGGCGGCCAGCGCCCCATCGAGCACCTCCAACTGCAAGCTCCAGGAGAGGAGCACCAGCACTCCGGTGATGCCCAGGAAGAGGGCGAGCGTCCACTTGCGCTGGGCTGCCTCGACCAGCACCTGCCACGCCACCTCGAGCAGGGGCCTCATGCCGTCGCTCCCAGAGCGTTCGCCAGCAGGCCTTCCAGATCCCATGTCTCGTGCGCCAGCTCCACCACCAGCGCGCCAGCGGCACGTGCCCGAGCCAGCGCCGCGTTCAATTCCCGGGGGTCCGTGGCCTCGCAGGTCCACGTCCCGCCCTCGGCGTGGGTGAAGCCCGTCGCCCGCAGGACGGCGCCATCCACCTCGGGGGCGAATCTCACCCGCCAGCGCGGCTCCACCCGGCGCAGCTCCTCCTGCCGTCCGAAGCGTACCAACTGGCCCCCACTCAGGATGCCCACGGTGTCGCAGATGCGCTCGGTCTCCGCGAGCAGGTGCGAGTTGAGGAAGAGCGTGGCGCCGCGCTCCAGTTCCCCGGCGAGGATGCGTCGCACCTCCACCCGACCGAGGGGATCGATCCCATCCGTGGGCTCGTCCAACACCAGCAGGTCCGGCTTGCCCAGCAGGGCCGCCGCCAGTCCCAGCCGCTGACGCATGCCCTTGGAGAAGCCGCCGATGCGCCGTCCGATGACGTCCCCCAGCCCCACGTGCGCCAGCAGCGCCTCCAACTCCGTCTCGAGCACCTGGAGCCCCTTCAGGCGGGCCAGTCCCTCAAGGAAGCCCAGGGGCATGGCGCTCGCCGGCAGGTGGAGCCGCTCGGGTAGATAGCCGATACGGGCCCGCACGGCGGGCTCTTCCGGAGAGCCGCCGAGCACCCGCACCGTTCCAGCGGTGGGCCGGATGATGCCCAGCAGAAGCTTGATGAAGGTCGTCTTTCCCGCCCCGTTGGGACCGATGAGCCCGAAGGCCGCTCCTCGCGGGAGGGTCAGGTCCACTCCGCGAAGCGCCTGCCGGTCGTGGCGCCTGAAAAGCCCGGTGTATGTCTTTGACAGACCGGAGACCTCGATGGATGTCATGGGCTGAGTACCAGCGCGACACATGGGCATCCACGGCACGACACTGGGAGACATGATACGTACTTCCCTATACGTATTTCCTTCCAATGTCGTGCCGTCGCCCTATGGAACTACGTGCCGTCAGTAAACGGTGTAGGTGATCTGGTACTTGCCGCCGGCGCCCTCAACGGTCTCCGTGCGCGTGCCCAGCGTGGCGTTGATGAAGAGGACGCCAATCTGCTCCTCGACGTCGAAGGTGGCGCCCTGATCCCAGATCGCGATCGCCTTGCAGAAGTAGGTGTTGTCGCAAGCGATGGGAGCGACGGAAGCGGAGGGATTGTTCGTCGACGCAGCGCGTCCGTCGAGCCAGTAGTTATTGTACCGATCATCGCCGGGCTTCATGTAGTTGACGCCCCAGATGACGTCGGACTGGTTGTCACCGGTGATCTCCGTCTCCAGCCAGACCTCGTCGGCACCATCCCAGTCGGAACTGGTCAGGATCTTGATCTCAACGAGCTGGACACTGGCCGCGACCGCCGCCGAGCTGGAAAGAGCAAGGATTGCGGCCATGGCAAAACCCATGCCCCGAAGAGAGGCAATCAAAGCATTCTTCATTGTGACTTCCCCCACTGGTTGTTGCTGCGATGGTTGTTGCTGCGACGACGTCTTCTAGAGATCTGCGAGAACGTGATCAAGCAGAAACTACTGTCAGGCGGCGTTTCGCTGAAATGACAGAGTCTGCCGTCAATGCTGAACTAATGGCTCCTATATGTAACTTCAGAATTCCCAGCGGCCCAACATCGGTGACGTCTCGGATGATGAGTGTTGTTGAGGTCGAGGAATCCGCACCCAGCGTGGAATGCAATCACATTGCAAAGCGGCAAGGGTTTGCCGTTTGACAAGAAATTGACTTGAGTTCGATGAACCCTGCTGCGCAGCCCACGGTGTGAGGGCACCAGCACGAGGAACACCAGCGCACGGCGGCCCACTTCCTTCCTGAAGTCCCCCACGAGCCAGGAACGCTGGAGTGAGCTAGAAGGCGGGCGCCTGTCGCTTCTGGAGGAAGTCCTCATGCGCCGTCCCGTCGTCCCATTGCTCCTCGCCGCGATCACCGTGCTGGCGGCAGCCTGTGAGAAGAAGGCGCAGCCCGCGCCTGCTCCCACGCCCGCCACCACCCCGGCCGCTGCCACCACCGGCGGCGCCCCGGGAGAATCGGACACCCTCCTCCTGGGCCAGGTCGGCAGCCTCACCGGCAGCGAGGCCACCTTCGGTATCTCCGGCCGCAACGGCATCGCCCTCGCCATCAAGGAGGCCAACGCCCAGGGAGGGGTGAAGGGCAGGAAGCTCGCCGTGCGCGTCTACGACAGCCAGGGCAGGCCCGAGGAGGCCGCCCAGGCCGCCACCCGCCTCATCTCCCAGGACCAGGTGCTCGTCCTCCTGGGCGAGGCCGCCTCGTCCAACTCGCTGGCCATGGCCGACAAGGCCCAGGCCGCCGGCGTGCCGATGATCACCCCCTCCTCCACCAACCCCGCCGTCACCAAGAAGGGCGACTACATCTTCCGCGTCTGCTTCATCGACCCCTTCCAGGGCTACGTCATGGCGAAGTTCGCCCGTGACCGCCTGAAGATGAACCGCGTGGCGGTGCTCCAGGACAACAAGAGCGCGTACTCGGTGGGCCTCACCGACGTCTTCAGCCGGAAGTTCTCCGAGATGGGCGGCGCCATCGCGGGCAACGAGAGCTACTCCAAGGGCGATACGGACTTCCGCGCCCAGCTCACCTCCATCAAGAAGATGAAGCCCGACGGGCTCTTCGTCCCGGGCTACTACACCGACGTGGGCATCATCGCGCGGCAGGCGCGCGAGCTGGGGCTCACCGTCCCGCTGCTCGGTGGCGACGGCTGGGAGTCCGACAAGCTCTTCGAGCTCGGCGGCGAGGCCATCGAGGGCAGCTACTACTCCAACCACTACTCGGTGGATAACCCGGATGCCCGCGTGCAGGGCTTCATCACCAAGTACAAGGCGGCCTATGGCGGCGTGCCGGACAGCGTCGCCGCCCTGGCCTATGACGCCGCGTGGCTCGCCATCGATGCGATGAAGCGCGCGCCGGACCTGTCGGGTGCCTCCATCCGCGATGCCATCGCCTCCACCAAGAACTTCCCGGGCGTCGCCGGCACCATCAACCTCGACCAGAACCGCGACGCGGTGAAGCAGGCCGTCATCCTCAAGGTCGAGGGTGGCAAGACGAAGTTCGTCACCACCATCGAGCCGTGATGCGGCGGGAGGCCCTGGGGGACTCCTGGCCACTCGGCGGGCATGCGGCGGGCCGAGCGCGTGTCAGGTCGTCCGCGGCATCGGCTTGCCCCTGACGCCTCCCGCCCCACCCTGACCCTTAGAGGGCTCTCGGCCCCGGGTCCTTCCCAGGAGGAGCGGACGTGATCAAGCACATCCTCGTCGCCATCGATGGCTCGGACAGCTCGCGCAAGGCGGCGCGCTTCGCCCATGACCTGGCTCAGCAGACGAACGCGCGCATCAGCCTCCTCTTCGTCCTCGAGCCCCCTCGGATGCTCGCCCTCGGCTTCCTGGACTCGGAGCTCATCTCCGGCTCCCAGCGCAGCCCCGAGGAGCTGGAGGCCGTCCGGCGCCTGCTCGACGAGGTCGCCTCGGACCTGCCCAAGGCCCAGGTGGACAAGGTGGTGGAGATCGGTCGCCCCGCCGACACCATCGTCGCCCAGGCCGACATGCTGGGCGCCGACCACATCGTCATCGGCGCCCGCGGCCTCAATCCCGGCGGCAAGTGGCTCCTCGGCTCGGTGAGCGACCGCGTCGTCCAGCACGCTGGCCGCCCCGTCACCGTGGTGCACTGACCTACGGCCGGCCGAAACAGTGCCGGCGCGGGGGCGTGTACACGCCCCCGCGCGAGGCGCCCGCCGCTCGCCATCTTTCGTCGCCGCGAGTACACGGTGCAGCACATCTCGTTCAATCCGAGTGCACCCCACGGCCTGGAGAGTGGTATGGGACAGCGTTGTCTCTCGTCGTCTCTACACGCTCAGGAGTCAATCATGGCCGCGAAGAAGGCTGCAGGTGCCGCGAAGAAGAGCGCCCCCGCCACGGGCAAGTCCCCCACCAAGTCCCAGATCCTCCTCAACCTCGCCGAGGAGACGGGCCTGTCCCGCAAGCAGGTCGCCTCGGTCCTTACCGCGCTCGGCGGGCAGATCGAGAAGAACCTCGGCGCCCGCGGCTCGGGCAAGTTCGTCGTCCCCGGGCTGATGAAGCTCAAGGTGGTGAAGAAGCCCGCCACCAAGGCGCGCAAGGGCATCAACCCCTTCACCGGCCTGGAGACCATGTTCAAGGCCAAGCCGGCCCGCAAGGTCGTGAAGATCCAGCCGCTCAAGGCCCTCAAGGACATGCTG
>Ga0216309_1000185_pt1 | contig 11518 bp, 8 predicted proteins | sample Total_DNA_C_FD_161284 | JGI IMG/M metagenome (GOLD analysis project Ga0216309, IMG submission 161284) | Terrestrial sediment cell enrichment communities for BONCAT metagenomics from Utah, United States - Total_DNA_C | ecosystem: Environmental > Terrestrial > Deep subsurface > Rock core/Sediment ...
ATCGACAATAGCGATGGGGCCAACATCCGCACCGGGCCTGCGGAGAGTGGTGGCCAGAAAATCCGCCAAGATCCCCTACCACCTACGACGCCAGTGTTCGTGAGCGGTCCACATCCCGACGCGCCGGGCTGGTGGCACGTGACCGCGTATGCGAAAGACGGGATCTACCGCGGCTATGTTCAAGGGCTCCGCGTCAACACCAACTTACCCGAACCGACGGCCAGGCTGTATCAGATCAAGAAGAATGACAACGTCGAGAAACTCGCGAGACAGGAGTTTTCCAGCGCAGTTCGTCCTGGCCATGATCTGGCCTTCTACGAGAACGTCCTGTTGTATGTAAACCAGCAAAAGGGGAAGCAAGGCATCACCGGCTCGTACCAGAAGCGAACAGTTTTCGGCGGTGGTGGCAACAACATCAAACTCATTGAGGGGGCGCGAATCTGGCTCGTGAGCCCGGCCTTCGCCAAAGCGCTCGAGGCGGTGGTTCCCTCCGGTTCGTTGACGGGTGGCGCGTTCGCGGAGCTCAAGGAAATCGCTGGGGCAATCCAGGATGCCATCGAACGATTCGCCAAGGCCCTGCTGGACATCGTCGCGAGCATCACCGAAAGCCCGAATCATGCCCGCGAAGTCTTTGCCGAGGACTGGGAAGTCATCCGCGAGCACCTCGCCGAAATCATCACCGTCGTCGCTGGGTTCATCGCGCTAGAGGGCCTGGCGGCTGCCATGGCCGGGCCCGCGAGCCCCCTCATCCTCCAACTCAGCGCCGCTGCCATCCAACTCGTGTTGGCCATGGTTGGAGCACAAGCCGCACTCGTGAGTATCGAAGCGGCGGTCAAGCATGGCGCAGCGTGGCTGAGAATCGCGATACAAGCGAATGGCAGACCTGGATGGATTGCCGACGCGAGCAAGGCATTCCTCAGGATGCTGAAAAACATCATCATGGCATGGCTCTCGGTCAGAGGCGTCAAGGCCAACTTGGGCAAGGCGGCCAAGATCATGAATTCATTGCCGCCGCCGCCTCCGATGCTCGCGCTGGCAGTCGCAAACGGTGGCAACAGGCTGGTCCTTGCGGGGAACGCGGGGAGCGGCACGGCGGCGGCCCTCGGTCCGCCCGTCACGACGGGCTCGCTCGGTGCGGCCGGCGCTTTGATGGCGAAGGGCGAGAACAGCGGCGGCTCGTCGAAATCATCGGCACCGACAGAGTTTCCGCGGAAATCGCTTCGCGGTGTTTCCGTGAGTTGGTTGAAGCGCAATAAGCCACGTGGGTGGCGCCATGTTCCGACTGACAAGAAAGGCGGTTGGAAGTGGCTCGATGAAAATGGAGTCGAGCGTCTGCGGTTCATGTGGAAGAACGGGCTGAACGCCACTTCGAACAAGTGGTGTCGTCAGGCAAACGGGTATTTCCGCTGGCAGAACACCAAAGGACAGCACCTGGATATCGATGGCAACGTCATCGACGACACGCATCCGCAGTTCCAAGCGTTGACACACATCCCGTACGAGGGGGTCTACTAGTGATACGGCCGGTTGAAGACAGCATGGGTGCGCTCGAGGGGTCTCTCGAGAGTCTCCTGATCAGCTATCAGTACGAAGCATCGAAGAGGACATTGGTGGTCGTTCTCGACTATCCTGATAAGGCCGCAGAATCAGATCGAGCATTCCTGCGTCTCCGCTTCATGGATGTGTCGGAGTTCCATCGGGTTCCCGGAACTTTCGCCGACCTACAGCGCTTCAAGGAGTCGTACTCCACTCGTGAAACCCCAGCTTCGACAGTCGTTCAACAGATCGACATTGAAAAGAAAGCGAATTCACTGCGCATTGCCTTGTCATTTGGTAGCTTCGGCGAGCTCACTTTCGTGTGCCGGTCACTTTCCGCGGAATCGCGCAGCGCATGCGCAACAAAAACAGATGCAAATACGTGGAGGTATCACGACGTCGATGACGACAAACCTGTAGATTTCTACGATCCATTCGCATGAGGCCACCGACACCTCGCGCCCTCCGACTCGTCCTAACGAGACGTCTGCACCCCTGACCAGGAACCTGCGCTTCCTGGTGACCATCAACAGTCGTGGATGCCCCCAGGGCTTAGCAGCCGAAGCTCGGGCCAGTGGACGCCACCAGGGAGCCCAGCAGCCACGGCGGGCACCTCGGGTCCGGTGGAGCCCACCAGGGCACGGCAATAGTAGGTTGAGGCATTGGTGCCAGAAGATAGCCGGAGTGCCCGGAAGGCTCGCCGCTCTCACCCGGCGAGGGGTCCAAGGGGACCAAACCGAACGGACGCGCCTGGACTCGCCCGGACTGATGGGCGCCCCGTTTTAAGAGGGAAAACGGGGGGGGCCTCTGGTCCCGAGTGGAGGCGGATCCGCCCTTAGCGGCTTCGATTCCCGTAGCCACCACCGAACCGCCGGATGCGGATCCGCACGTCCGGTGGTGTGGCAGGGGGAGTAGAGAGTTACCTTCTCTCTCCCGTTATGCGGATTCCCGCCTCCTCTGGAGCCGCCATGCTTCGCGCCCGCCCCGTCCGCGTCGACCGTGCCGCCGACCTCGAGCCGGCCTTCCTCCGTATGGGGCTGCCCACGCCCGCCCGCGAGTACCTGCTGGAGAAGCTGCCCGCGCTCCAGGTGCTGCTCACCGGCCTCGAGCGCGAGCAGGGCCGCTTCCTCGCCGGGCTCTTCGCGTCCTCCACCGCCCCCGGGCGCGAGGAGTTCCCCTCCTGGGTGGCGGGCGACCAGCGGACAAAGCCCGGCACGGGGCTGCTCTCCGGTCGCAAGGAGCAGTTCGAGCGCGTGGTGGCCGCGGCGAAGGCCCGGCCGGAGCTGGCCGGGCTGGCCGGGGCCCTGGCTCGCGTGCTGGAGGCCTCGGCGCCGCCGGCCGGGCTGGTGCTGGGCGGGCGCACCTTCGCCTTCGGGGCACGCACCCATGTCATGGGCGTGGTGAACGTGACGCCGGACAGCTTCTCGGACGGCGGGCGGTACTTCGACACCGAGGCCGCCGTGGCCCATGGGATGCGGCTCGCCGCGGCGGGAGCGGACGTGCTGGACGTGGGCGGGGAGTCCACCCGGCCGGGCTCTCCTCCCGTGTCCGCTGACGAGGAGCTGGCGCGAATCCTCCCCGTCCTCCAGGGCCTGCGGGCCCGCACGGACGTGCCCCTCTCGGTGGACACCACCAAGGCGGCCGTGGCTCGCGAGGCGCTGAAGGCCGGCGCGGTGCTCGTCAACGACATCAGCGGCTTCCACTTCGACGCGGAGCTGCCGCGCGTGGTGGCCGAGGCGGGCGCGGCCTGCTGCCTCATGCACATTCAAGGCACCCCGGAGACGATGCAGAAGGAGCCCCACTACGGGGACGTGGTGGACGAGGTGCTGGCCTTCCTGGAGGAGGGCGTGGAGCGGGCGGTGGCCGCCGGGGTGCGGCGCGAGCGCGTGCTGGTGGATCCAGGCATCGGCTTCGGCAAGACGCTCGGGCACAACCTCTTCCTGCTGCGGCGCCTGGGCGAGCTGCGGGTGCTGGGGCTGCCACTGCTGGTGGGCACCAGTCGCAAGTCCTTCCTCGGGAGGCTCGCGGGGGGCAAGCCGGCGGACGAGCGCCTGGCGGCGACCCTGGGCTCGGTGGCGGCCATGGCCGCGGCGGGGGACACGGACTTCGTGCGCGTGCACGACGTGGCCGAGGTGCGGGACGCCCTCGCGGTGGCGGATGCGGTGCGCTCGGCCCTGGACGGGGGCGAGCTCTACCGGTCGGGGAAGGTGCGCGGTTGAGGGTGTATCCCCTTCAGAGGAGATGTGTGCCTTGGCCCGACCCACCGTGGGGTGGGGCGGGCTGACTGGCCGCAAGCTTGTCCAGGGAGCTTCAACTCCCTAGCTTCGGCCTCTGTGGAGGGCAGGGTATAAGCCCTCGGCGTCGGCGGTCCGGCCTCGCGGTCGGCCAGGGAAAGGTGGAGCGGCACATTATGGCGTACAGGATGAACATGCCCCCCAAGGAAGAGAGGGCGTCGCAGCGGCTCTTCGGCACGGACGGCGTCCGGGGCGTTGCCAACGTCCATCCGATGACGGCGGAAGTCGCGATGCAGCTCGGGCGAGCGCTCGCGTACCTCATCCGCAACGGGCCTCACCGGCACCGCGTCATCATCGGCAAGGACACGCGTCTGTCCGGCTACATGCTCGAGCAGGCGCTCGCCGCCGGTCTCACCTCCATGGGCGTGGACGTGGACCTGGTGGGTCCGCTGCCCACACCGGGCATCGCCAACCTCACCACCTCCATGCGTGCGGACGCGGGCGCCGTCATCTCCGCCTCCCACAACCCGTACCAGGACAACGGCATCAAGTTCTTCTGGCGCGACGGCTTCAAGCTTCCGGACGAGACGGAGGCCAAGATTGAAGAGCTGGTGGCCAGCGGGGAGATCGACTCCATCCGCCCCACCGCGACGAAGATTGGCCGGGCCTTCCGCCTGGAGGACGCGCGCGGCCGCTACATCGTGTTCCTCAAGACGACCTTCCCCCGCGAGCTGACGCTGGAGGGGATGACGGTGGTCGTCGACTGCGCCAACGGCGCCGCCTACAAGACGGCCCCCGCGGTGCTCGAGGAGCTGGGCGCCAAGGTCATCACCCTGGGCGTGCAGCCGGACGGCAAGAACATCAACCACAAGTGCGGCGCGCTCCACCCGGAGAACCTGTCGCGCGCGGTGTTGAAGTACGGGGCGAACATCGGCATCGCGCTGGACGGCGACGCGGACCGCCTCATCGTCGTGGACGAGAAGGGCAACGTGGTGGATGGCGACGCCATCATGGCCATCTGCACCGGCGAGCTCGTCACCCGCAAGGAGCTGAAGAAGAAGACGCTCGTGTCCACGGTGATGAGCAACATCGGCCTGGAGCGGGCGGTGGCGCGCTGGGGCGTCAAGGTGGTCCGCACCAAGGTGGGTGACCGCTACGTCGTCGAGGAGATGCGCAAGAACGGCTACAACATCGGTGGCGAGCAGAGCGGCCACCTCATCTTCCTGGACCAGAGCACCACGGGCGACGGCACCCTGGCGGCGCTCCAGCTCCTGGCCGTCATGTGCCGCCAGCAGAAGCCGGTGAGCGAGCTGGCCTCCATCTTCGAGCCGGTGCCGCAGACGCTCGTCAACGTGGTGGTGGCGCAGAAGCGCGAGCTGGGCGAGCTGCCCACGGTGATGAAGGCCATCCAGGACGTGGAGAAGAAGCTGGGCAAGGAGGGCCGGGTGCTGGTGCGCTTCTCCGGCACCGAGCCCAAGGCCCGCGTCCTCATCGAGGGCACCGACGCCACGCGCAACGAGCAGTACGCCCGGGAGATCGCCGAGGCGCTCTCCAAGGCGCTCAACCGCTGACGCTCTACGGTTGACTTCCAGTCGCTAGCCGCCAATAGAGGGGGCCGTTCTTTTCAGGGAGAGCGGCCGAGATGGGACAGCGACTGGGTGTGAATGTGGACCACGTGGCGACGCTGCGTCAGGCGCGGCGCACCACGTATCCGGATCCGGTGACGGCGGCGGCGCTCGCCGAGCTGGCCGGGGCCGGGCAGATCACCATCCACCTCCGGGAGGATCGGCGGCACATCCAGGACAGGGACCTGCGGATCCTGCGCGAGACGGTGCAGACGCTGCTCAACCTGGAGATGGCGGCCACCCAGGACATGGTGAAGATCGCCTACGAGTACAAGCCGGACGTGGTGACGCTGGTGCCCGAGCGGCGCGAGGAGCTCACCACCGAGGGCGGGCTCGACGTGGCCGGGCAGCGCGACCACGTGGCGAAGATCATCAAGAACCTCAAGGACGGGGAGATCACCGTCTCGCTGTTCGTGGACCCGGACCTGGACCAGGTGCGGGCGTCGCACAAGGTGAACGCGGACCGGATTGAATTGCACACCGGGCGCTACTGCGAGGCGCGCAACGAGCGCGAGCGGGCGCGGGAGCTGAGCCGGATCGTCGACGCGGCGAAGGTGGCGGCGAAGCTGGGCATGAGCGTGGCGGCGGGCCACGGGCTCAACTACGACAACGTGCACCCCATCGCGCGCATCGAGGAGATCGACGAGCTGAACATCGGGCACTCCATCGTCGGACGGGCGGTGCTGGTGGGCTTCGAGCGGGCGGTGCGGGAGATGTTGGAGCTGATGCGCAACCCGAGGTAGGGCGCCATGGCAATCCTCGGACTGGGGATGGACATCTGCTCGGTGGCGCGCATCCAGCGCATCCTCGAGGGGCCGCGCGCCGAGCGTTTCCTGGCGCGGGTGTACACGGAGGCCGAGCGCGCCCTGTGTAGCGCGCGGGCGGACGCGGCGAGCGCCTACGCGGCCCGCTTCGCCGCCAAGGAGGCCCTGGTGAAGGCCCTGGGCGCGCCTCCGGGCCTCACCTGGCACGACATGGAGGTGGTTCGCGAGGGCGGTCCGCCCCGCTTCCGCCTCTCGGGGGTGGCGCTCGCGGAGATGGACAAGCGGCGCGCGGAGGCCTTCCTCGCGCTCACCCATGACGCGGGGGTCGCCGCCGCGACGGTCATCCTGCAGGAAAGGAGCTGAAGCCCATGCGCCGAGCCCTCACCGCCGCGAGGATGCGCGCGGCCGATCAAGCCGCCGAGTCCCGTTTCGGCATGCCGTCCCCGCTGTTGATGGAGAACGCGGGCAGGGAGCTGGCGAAGGTGGCGCGGGAGCTGGGCGCTCCGGGCGGCCGGTACGTGGTGGTGTGCGGGCCTGGGAACAATGGGGGAGACGGGCTGGTGGCGGCGCGCTTCCTCCTCTCCGAGGCACTGCGCGTGACGCTGGTGCTGGTGGGGGACAGTGCGAAGCTGACGCCCGAGACGCGGCGCAACCTGCACGCGCTGGAGCCCTACGGGATTCGGCCCCAGCCGCTCGGCGCGGTGGCGGAGCCGAGGGCAGGGGACGTGGTGGTGGACGCGCTCTTCGGCACGGGACTGACGCGGGCCCCGGCGGGGGAGTTCGCCGAGGCCATCCAGCACATGCTCCGCTGGCGCGCGGCGGGGGCGAAGGTGGTGGCCGCGGACATGCCCTCGGGGCTGCACACGGACACCGGCGAGCCCTTCACGCCGTGCGTGGAGGCGGACGTCACCGTCACCTTCGGTTTCCTCAAGCAGGGACAGCTCCAGGAGCCGGGCGCCACGCGGTGCGGCGAGTTGCGGTGCGTAGACATCGGCATCCCGTCCGAGGCCGTCGAGCCCCAGCCGGGCGCCGAGCTCTTCCTCGTCGAGGAGGCGGATGCGCGAGGGGCCCTGGCGCCGCGCCGCTCGGACACGCACAAGGGCTCCTACGGGCACGTGCTGGTGGTGGCCGGTAGCCATGGCAAGTCCGGTGCGGCGGCCATGTCGGCGCTCGGGGCACTGCGCGGCGGCGCGGGACTCGTCACCGTGGCCACCCGCTCCGAGGTGGTGGAGTCGGTGCTCGGCCATGCGCCCGAGGTGATGGGCTGGCCGCTGGACACGCGAGGGTCGCTCGGCCTGGCGGATCTGGAGCCCCTGCTGGAGGCGGCGGAGAAGAAGGACGTGCTCGTCATCGGCCCGGGCATCCCCTGGGGCGAGGAGACGGTGACGCTGCTGGGCGAGCTGTTCTCGCGCGTGCAGGTGCCCATGGTGCTGGACGCGGACGCGCTCAACGCCGTGGCCACCGACCTGGACGTGCTCCGCCGGGCCAAGGGGCGCCTGGTGCTCACCCCGCACCCGGGCGAGATGTCGCGGCTCACCGGCGTGCCCACGAAGGACCTCCAGCGGGCCCGCGTGGAGGTGTCGCGGGACTTCGCGCGCACGCACGGGGTGACGCTGGTGCTCAAGGGGGCACGGACGCTCATCGCGCACTCGGACGGCACCGTGTACGTCAACCCCACCGGCAACCCGGGCATGGCCACCGGAGGCATGGGGGACGTGCTGAGCGGCCTGCTGGGCGCGCTGCTGGGCCAGGGCCTGAAGCTCCCCGAGGCGGCCTGGACGGCGGTGTACGCGCACGGCCTCTCGGGGGATCTGATGGTGGCCCGGCGCGGCCAGATGGGATTGATCGCCACGGACGTGGCCAAGGGACTGTGCAACGTGTGGACGAGGTGGAACCGATGAGCGCGCCCACGCTGAGCCGGACGGTGCTGTCCGGCTCGCCCGAGGAAACGCACCGGCTGGGTGTGCGGCTCGGACAACTGCTGCAGCCAGGGGACTTCGTCGGGCTGGTGGGAGACCTGGGAGCGGGGAAGACGCACCTGGTGCGCGGCGTGGCCGAGGGCGCGGGGGTCTCGCGCTCGGAGGTGGCGAGCCCCACCTTCGCCATCGTCTATCCGTACCGGGGTCGGCTGCCGCTGTACCACGCGGACCTCTACCGGCTGGCGGACTACGACGAACTCTACGCCACGGGCTTCCTGGACCTGGTGGGAGGGGACGGGGCGGTGCTGGTGGAGTGGCTGGACAGGATTCCGCAGGCGGCGCCTCGCGAGTTCGTGCGCCTGACCCTCCGGGACACCGGCGAGGAGTCACGCGAGCTGGTGGCCGAGGCCTGGGGAACGAGGCCAGCGGAGCTGCTGAAGGCGTGGCTGCCCGCGGATCGCTGAGTGGCGGACATCGTAAGGCTCCCTCTTCCCATGGGAGAGGATGGGGGTGAGGGTCGTCGCCTCGCCCGCTGTCCGTGAGGGCGCGCCCAGGAGTTATCCTGCGCCCCTATGACCCTCTCCTACGTAGCGAAGTGGCTTCTGCTCATGCCGCTCGTCGGTGCGGTGCTGGCCGGCTGCGGTGCCATCGAGCCCGCTCCCCAGGTGGTTCCCCATGCCTCCGTCACCTTCCTCGTGACGGTGCCCTCGGACACTCCGAACGATGCGGTCATCACCGTGGTGAGCTCGCACCCTTCACTCGGTGCTGACACCGCTCCGGGCTTCGTGCTCCGCCGCCAGGGGGCCGGGGTCTACTCGGGCCTGGTTCGGCTCCCGGTGGGCACGGAGGTGTCCTTCGACGTGTGGCAGGGCGATGTGTGGCGCCCGGAGCTCTCCGCGGACGGCGCGTCGATGTCCCGGCACACCTTCACGGTCGAGCAGGGCGACATGACGGTGCCGGTCACCGTGGCCCGCTGGGGCGAGCCGGGCAAGGGGCCTACGATGAAGTAATGAGGCCGCCTGGGCCGCGCGCTTCGGTGACGTGCTGCGCTACCTATTTCCGGGGAGCTGAAGAACTGGCACACGCTCCCTGCCCTGAAGCACGGGGAGCCCCGCGCGATTGACTCCTGGTCCAATGGGGATGGGCAGGCATCACGCCCATCTCCCATGGGGAGGTGTCAATTGGGCGCTTCAGCACGCAGTCTGCGGGGACTCGACCTCGTCAACGTCTTCATGGCGGACGTAAAGGATGGGGTGGGCGTCTATCTATCCGTCTACCTGCTGGCCGAGCAGAAGTGGGATCCCTCCCGTATCGGGCTGGTGGTGGCGATCCCCTGGCTCGTCTCCATCCTCGCGCAGTCCCCCGTGGGCGGCTTCATCGACCACACGCGTCTCAAGCGGCTCATGCTCGTCGTCGCGTCGGCCATCGTCGCGCTCTCCTGCCTGACGGTCGTCATCCTCCCCCAGTTGATTCCCATCGCCGCGGCGCAGGTCGCCCTGGGGCTCGTCCAGACCATCTTTCCCCCGTGCGTGGCGGCCATCACGCTCGGGATGGTCGGGCACCAGCGCCTGTCGCGGCGCATCGGCCGCAACGAGAGCTTCAACCACGCCGGCAACATGCTGGCCGCCGTGGTCGCCATCTTCATCGGCTGGTTCATCTCCTACGAGGGCATCTTCTACTTCTCCATCTTCCAGTGCGTCGCCATCATCGCCGCCACCCTGCTCATCCAGCAGCGGGACATCGACCACGACCTGGCCCGGGCCACCGCCGAGGACCGCGAGCCGTGTGGCTCCTCCATCGCCGGCGCGAAGAAGCTCTTCTCCAACAGGAACATCGCCTTCTTCACCGTCTCCATGTGCCTGTGGAACGTGGCCAACGGGGCCATGCTGCCCCTGCTCGGTCAGAAGCTGGGGATCGATGACGTCAAGCACTCGGCGCTCTACCTGTCCATCTGCATCACCATTGCCCAGGCCATGATGATCGCCGTCGCGCCGCTGGCCGCGAAGCTGGCCGAGCACGGCAGGAAGAAGCTCTTCCTCGTGGCCTTCCTCCTGGTGCCGGTCCGGGCGCTCTTGTTCGCGTTCATCGACAACAAGTACGCGCTCATCTCCTTCCAGGTGATTGACGGCCTGGGCGCCGGAATCTACGGCGTGCTGCTCATCGTGATGATGGCGGACCTGGGCAAGGGCACCGGCCACTTCAACCTGCTGCAGGGGACGACGTACTCGGCCGTGGGCCTGGGAATGGCGCTGAGCAACATCCTGGGCGGCTTCGTGGTGAAGCAGGCCGGCTACCCCGCCGCGTTCATGACGCTCGCGGGGGTGGGGACGTTGGCGACGCTCTTCTTCGGCCACTTCGTCCAGGAGCCGCGAGCCCGGCGGCGCGACGACAGGCCGGCACCCGTGGACGGGGTGCCGGCCTGAGGGCCCGCGAGGCGTGACTCAAGACTCCATCGACTCCAGCACGGCCTGGGTCTCTCGCACCTGCCGGCCGCGCACGGGCCGCGTCCTCACGGGGTGGACCACTCGCTCCCGCACGTAGCGCTGGAGGGCATCCTCGAGCGTGGGCATGAGGCCGCCGCGCTCGCTGCCCAGGACGCTGTAGCGGGGACGCCGCGCCGCCCGCCGGAGCGAATAGGAGGGCCGTGCCTCGAGGTGTCCGGACTCCACGTGAGCGAGCTCGGCGGCGCGCTCGGCGAGGGCGGCCCAGGAGATGGCACCCTGGTTGGCGAGGTGCCACACCCCCACCTCCCGGTCGATGAGCAGATCGAGCACCGTGTGCACCAGGTCCACCACATAGGTGGGGGAGACGAGCTCATCGTCCGCGACCACCACGCTCCTTCTCATCTCCAGCGCCCGCAGGGTTTGGGTGATGAAGTTGGCGCTGTCCCAGGGACCGAAGAGGGCGCTCGTGCGGATGATGAGCGCCGAGGGCAGGATCTCTCGCACCCGCGCCTCCATCTCCGCCTTGCTGCGCCCGTAGACGCTGAGCGGCGCCACCGGGTCGCTCTCCACATAGGGCTTGTGCAGGAGGGCATGGCGTCCATCGAAGACGAGGTCCGAGGAGAAGGTGACCAGGTGCACGCCGTGGCGCGAGCAGGCCCCCGCCAGCCTCGCGGGCCCGACGGCATTGGTGTGCAGGCACCGCTCCGCGTCGAGCTCGGCCTCGTCCACGCGCACGTAGCCGGCCGCGTTCACCACCGCCCACGGCTTGAGCCTCCTGATCACGGAGTCCACCACCTCCGGGTCCGTGAGGTTCAGCTCCGAGCGGTTGAGCAGGTGGTAGGGGATGCCGCGGACGTCACACAGCCTCGCGAAGGCATGGCCGAGCATGCCGGTGGCCCCGAGGATGACGAGCGGCCGCGAGGCGCGGTCCTCCATGTCGAGGCCCGGCCCCACGGGGGCTCGCGCATAGGAACGGCCCTCGACGGGCGTGTGGAG
>Ga0216309_1000186_pt1 | contig 11462 bp, 4 predicted proteins | sample Total_DNA_C_FD_161284 | JGI IMG/M metagenome (GOLD analysis project Ga0216309, IMG submission 161284) | Terrestrial sediment cell enrichment communities for BONCAT metagenomics from Utah, United States - Total_DNA_C | ecosystem: Environmental > Terrestrial > Deep subsurface > Rock core/Sediment ...
TCCCAGCCCTCCCCGCCGACGTAGAGGCCGCGCCCGAGCAGCACCGACGACGACATGAACTCATCCCTCGACGGCTCGCGCCCGCGCGCGACCTTGAGCAGCCTGTAGACGAAGAGGCTCGTCCGCGGGAACTCTTCGAGCAGCGCGAAGGGATCGCGCCCGACCCGCCCTGCTAGCTCGCGCGGCGCGCCGGGGCCCGGGGGCCGGCGTCCGACGGCCGGGCCCCGCACGTCGTAGATGCGTACGCCACGGCCGCGGTAGATGGCCGGGAAGCTGGCCTCGAAGAAGGCTTCGTCGGCCTTCAGCTCGTCACGCTCGGCCGGGCTGAGGTAGACGTAATCGACGCCGTAGAAGCTCAACAGCCCGAGGGCTTCGGCGCCGCCCGCGTACATCGCGCGCACGTCGGCCTCGCGTGCGCGGAACTCGTGGCCGTGCCCCCAGAGCCACGCTGTCGCGCCGCGCACGAGGGGCCGCCCCGCCAGCGTGAGCGCGGGCTGGTTGAAAGTGGGCGCGGTCAGGAAGAGCGCGCGCGGCGCCGTCCGCTCGCGCACGAAGCGCGCGGCCGCGAGGTCTTCGTCCGTGAAGAGAAGCGCCCGCGCGCGGCTCTCGGCGCGGAGCGCGGCGACCCCGGTTGCGACCGAGAGCAAGCCGAGCAGGAGGGCGACGAGCGCGGCCAGCGCCCGCGCTCGTCGCGCGCGTGCGAGCGCGCAGAGCCAGCGCGCGACCAGCACGCTGTTGAGCGCGTGCCAGTAGTAGGTCAGCTTGCCGTTGTCGAAGACGTTCGGCGAGACGACGACCGAGAGCGCGAAGGCGAGGAGCAGCGCGAAGGCGAGGTAGAAGCTCTTCCAGGCGCGTGGCGCGGCGAGCCACGCCGGCACGGCCAGCAGCAGCGGGAGGCCGAAGTTGCGCAGCAGGTAGACGGCGAGGGAGGGCTCGCCCACCCCCATCCAGCCCGTTTGCAGCCGCACGATGCCGCCACCCGCCGCGCGCGAAGCGAGCCCGAGCAGGTGCGGAGCGGCCAGCAGCAGCGCCGGCGCCCAGAAGGCGAGCCACGCGCGCCTCGGCCGCATCAGGAAGAGGAAGAGGCTGACGAGCCCGACCGCAATGTACGTGTGCGTGTGGAAGAGCGGGAGCAGCCCCGCCAGCACGCCCGCCGCGAAGAGCAGAGTCGTTGACGGGATGCGGATAATGGTCGTTTCCGGGATGCGGATTTCGGACCGTGGGCCCGGAGGCGTCGGACCTTCGACGGCCGGGCTCGCATCACCTCCCGCCCCGCCTTCCGCTACGGGCTTTGCGCCCTCCCAGCGTTGCCAGGCCACGGCGAAGAGCGTAAGGATTATCAGCCCGGCGGGCAGGCCATAGAGGCTTGTGCGCTGCGGCAGGAAGGTGTCGGCGACGAGGTTTGTCCAGTGTATGCCGCGCGCCCAGTCGTTCGCGTAGTTGACGTCGAGCGCGCCCCAGAACTCGACGAGCCCGAGCCCGCTCGCGCGCCAGTCGCGCAGCATTTCCCAGAAGCCCAGGCCGCCGTTGAGCAGGAAGAGGAGCGTCGCCAGCGCGGCCGCGCCCACGCCGCGCGTGATGCGCAGCGCGAAAGAGTAGAAGATGCCGGTCGTCAGCAGCGCCAGCGGCAGGGACGTCGAGAGGAAAGCGGCGCGCAGCGAGAGCCCCGCGGCCATCAGCGCCGCCGCGTGGAAGTCCGGCAGGAACGGGTAGAGCAGCGGCTCGCCCGCCAGCGGCGTGTACGAGGGCGGGAAGTTTTCGCCGTAGAGGAAAGACGAGGCCAGCGCGGCGTGGAAGCTCAGGTCGTACCAGGCGCTCCCGCCCGAGTAGAGGCCGCCCGCGCCCTGCTCGAACGTGTGCGACGAGAAGAGGCTCCAATAGACGGGCGCGGAGACGACGAGCACGGATGCGAGCCCGATGTGCTCGCGCGAGAGAAGCCCACGCGGGCGAAAGGAGGGCCGCCAGTCTCCGAAAGCCACGCGCCGACCGCGACGGCTCGACAGACGGGGCGCGAGCGCCAGCGCCGCCGCGCCGGCCCACGCCAGAAGGGTCACACACGCGACCGTCCCGTAAGTCAGACGCCCCTGCGCGCGAGCCAGCCCGTAGGCCGCCAGCGCCGAAAGCATCCAACCGGCGACCACGCCCCACAGGACCTGCTCCCAGGGGGCGAGCGCCCCGCGCAGCGCGCGCCGGACCAGGCACATGCCGAGCAGAGCGGCCCCCATCAGAAAAAGTAGCGCCATCGGAGACGGGTGGTGAATGACGAGGGGGGAGCAGGCGGCAGAGGATTCGTCTCCCCGTCCCTTCGCTCGTCACTCTTCACTTCCCTTTAATCTTCTCGTACTCGAACGATTCGCGGAAGGCGAGAGGGAGCTTGCCCGGGTCCTGGCCGGCGTCGAGCTGCGCGAGCCAGAAGTTGAAGCCTTCGAGACTGTTGTCGGGCGGGTCGTCGGGGTTGCGGCGGAGGAAGCCGAAGTAGTGCAGGAGGAGGACCGAGCGGTTGCGCTCGCGCTCTACGACGCGCGGGTCCGCGGCCAGGCTGAGCAGCGCGCCGGCGCGCGTCTCGGCCCCCGAGGCCAGCGACGCGGCGAGCGCGGCCGTCGCCGAAGGCTCCGGCTCGAGCCCCGCGTTCTGGTAGAGCCGCTCGGCGAACCGCGCGTCGTCGAGACCCTCGTAGAGCTGGCGGAACTCTGCGCCCCGCGCCCACTCGGCCGCGAGCCCGCGCAGCCGCCCCTCGAAGTCGCGCTCGGCCTCCTCGAAGCCCGGGACGAGCCCGCGCCCGAGGCCGCGCGCGTCCGCCATGAAGTCCGCGTAGCGCGGCACGCGCCCCCCACGGACGAGGTGCAGGCGGTAGAGGGCGCGGCTCCATTCGGCGTAAGGGCCGAGCAGGTTGACCGGGTCCTCTTCGAGCAGAGTGGCCCAGTCGCGTATCTCCAGCTCGGGCGGCGGCGACGCCTCGGCGCGCGCCTCGGGCTCGGTCTTCACCACGGCGTAGAGGTCGTCGCGCCCGTCGAAGCGGTTGATGAAGCGCAGCCGCCCCGCCGAGACGGCGCGCGTCAGGAAGGCCGTGTAGGTGGCGCGCCGCTCGGGTATCAGCTCGTTCTTGACGACGACGTAGGAGGCCGGAATCTCTTCGAGCAGGTTCATGAACCCCATGGGGATCGTACCGGCGCGCGTCCAGTGCTCGACCTGGTCGGCCTGCGGCGAGTTGAAGCCCGAGGTGCCGACGATGAGCGGCCGCGCGTGGTCGGCCGCACGCAGCATGTGCAGGTGATTGAAGTCGGGGCCGGCTGGCAGGACGACGACGCCGCCGCGCATCTCGGTCCGCTTCAGCCGCAGCGACACCGCGTCCGGATTGACCGCGCCGCGCATGAAGTTGAGCGGCGCCGCGTTCAGCTCGGCCAGCAGCAGCGCGCAGGCCGCGGCGTAGACCACGCCCTTCGACAGGCGCGGGCGGCGCGCACTCAACAGCTCCGCCAGCCGGCGCACGCCGAGCCCCGCCAGCAGCGCGATGCCGAGGTAGGCGAACATCGAGCCGCGCGTCGGCACGCGCATGCTGCGGAAGACCGGCAGCAGGTCGTAGCAGATGCGGTAGAAGAAGAAGTTCCAGCCCAGCGAGTAGCAGAAGCCCACGCACGCGAGGACGAGCCCGAGCCAGAAGGCGTCGCAGCGGCGCGGCGACCTGAGCGTCGCGGCCAGGTTCGCGTGCGTCGCGCGCAGGAACGCCGGGTAGGCCAGGCACGCCCGCGCGATGAGGGCCGCGGCCAGCAGCGCCAGCGCGCGCTCGGACGTGACGTAACGGAAGAGGCCGCCGAAGTAGTCCGTGCCGTCGAACCCGAGTGCGAGGAGCGAGGCGGCGAAGGCGAAGACGGCCAGAGCGTCGAGCCGCGCGAGCCGGCGGCTCCGCCCCCCGCCCGCGGCGCCGGCGGCGGCGGACTCTTCCGCGCGCGCCCGGCCCTTCAGCGGCTCGACGAGCAGCAGCGCCGCGAGCGCGAAGAGCAGTGGCAGCAGGCCGGGGAAGAGCTTGAAGCGCGCGCCCTCCTTTATCGTCTCGCCCATCCCGAACCAGAGCTTGTTGCGGTTCTCGGACGAGAGCCAGTGCGAGGCCCAGGCCGAGTTGGCCTTCACCTCTTCGACGCTGCGCTTGAAACCGTAGAGCTTCGAGACGTGGTAGTAGGGCAGCATGAAGGGCAGGAGCGCGAGCGACGCGAGCCCCAAGGCCGCCGCGCCCCGCCGCCACAGCTCGCGCTCACGCCAGAGGCCGTAACGCGTCAACAGCACGGCCCCGGCCGCCGCCAGCGGCAGCAGCGCGAAGGCGAAGAACGAGACGCTCGTCAGCCCCGTCATGAAGAACGCCGCCCCGAGCCACGCCGCCCTTCGGCGCGTCCGCGCGCGCGCGAAGAGCACCAGCGCCTCGAACAGGAGCGGTATCCACGGCGAGAAGAGGTAGACGAGCTGCGACATCAGGTGGAAGCGGTAGGGCACGAACGCGAAGACCACGCCCGCGACCCATGCCACGCCCCGCGAGCCCGTCAGCGTCCGCGCCAGGCGGAAGGCGCCGTAGCCCGAGAGCGCGAAGCCGAGGAAGACCGCCACGGCGTGGACCGTCAGCGGCCTGAGCCCCGCGGCGAAGAGCGGGAAGAACGGCAGCGCCAGCCCGTAGCAGTGCTCGCTGAAGGCGAGCGTGTAGCGCAGCGGGTAGAAGGTGTTCGAGTGGAAGAGGTTTAAGGGGTCGCGGAAGGTCTGGTGGTAGTCCCACCACATGATCCAGGTGACGAGGTAGGGGTCGCCCGGGTCGACGACCGCGTCGCGCAGACGCGTCACGTAGGGCCACGTCAGCAGCGCCGTGAAGGCGCAGAAGGCGAGCACCACCAGCAGCTCGCGCACGGCCGCCGCGCGCCACAGTGCGGCGCCGGCGCGCCGCGCCCCGCGCAGGCGTCCCGCACCCGCCCCTGCGCCCTCCCGCCTCTCGGTCACCGCGCTTGGCATTTCCCGACGCGAAGTGTTAGTTTGCCCCTTCTCCGAGTGGTAAGCCTTGAGCGTCGGGCTGGGAGAGCGGACGAGGTCTCCTCCCCGCTCCCGGCACCCGGCAGCCACCACTTATCACTTTCCTTCGACCCGATGTCAAGAACACCAGTCAGAGAGGCGGCGGCGGAGCCCGAGGCCGGCGGGGGCCGCGTCGCCGTCCTCATCCCCTGCTACAACGAGGAGCCGACGGTGGCGCGCGTCGTCGCGCGCTTCCGCGACCAGCTCCCCCAAGCGCGCGTCTACGTCTTCGACAACAACTCGACCGACGCGACGGCCGCCGAGGCGCGACGCGCCGGCGCCTCGGTCTTCAACGAGCGGCGGCAGGGCAAGGGCTACGTCGTCCAGTCGATGTTCCGGCAGGTGGACGCCGACTTCTACGTGATGGTCGACGGCGACGAGACCTACCCGGCCGAGGCCGTCCACGACCTGCTCGCGCCGGTGCTCCGGGGCGAGGCCGACATGACCATCGGCTCGCGGCTGCACGCCGCTTCGCGCAGCCAGTTCCGGCGGCGCAACCGCCTGGCGAACCGCCTCGTCCGCTCGACGCTCAACTTCATCTTCCGCGTGCGGCTGACCGACATCCTCTCGGGCTACCGCGCCTTCAACCGCGAGTTCGTCAAGGGGCTGCCGCTCTTCGGCGGCGGCTTCGAGATCGAGACCGAGCTGACCATCAAGGCCATCGAGCGCGGCTACCGGCTCGTCGAGGTCCCCGTCGATCTCACACATCGCCCCGAGGGCAGCCACTCCAAGATACAGTTCCTACGCGACGGCTTCCTCATCCTCAACACGACGCTCGCGCTCTTCCGCGACTACAAGCCGCTGACCTTCTTCGGCGTCGTCGGCCTCGCCCTGACGCTCTCGGCCTGCGCCCCGGGCGCGCTCGCCGTCTTCGACTTCGCTGGCGCCGACGCCGCGGCCACGCGCCTGACGGCGGCCGTCCTCGCGGTCGGCCTCTTCCTCTCCGGCCTGCTCTCGCTGACGGTCGGGCTCATCCTCCACTCCATCGCGCGCCGCTCGCAGGAGTTCGAGTACCACCTGCGCGTGCTCGCCGACGAGCTGCGCGCCGGCCGCGCGGGCGAGGGCGGGCGCGACGCGCGGGGCGCCAGTGGGTCCGTTGGCGACGGCAGCGGCCACGGGTCTGAGGGTGGCGGCGCGAGCCGCTGACAGAAGGGATGACGAGCGCCACCCTTCAGCCGGTACTCTCCGAAACCCGCACGGGCGCGGCGCGGCGCGCCCTCGCGCGCATGCGCGGACGCGCAGGGTTCGGCGACGCCCTCCTCCTGCTCTACCTGCTCGTCTTCGCGCGACAGTATCTCTGGCCGCTCGACTCGAACGCGCTCGCGTGGGCGCTCTCTGTCCCGCTCGCGTGCGCGGCCTGGTACTTCTACGTCACGACCAAGCCCTTCGCGGACGGGCGCGCGGGGCGCGAGTTCTGGCTTGTGCTACTGCCGCCGCTCCTCTTCTTCTACCTGCTGCGGCTCCCCTTCCCCGACATCTCCTGGGACGTGCTCAACTACCGGCTGCTGCACGCCGAGCGCTCGCTGCGCGGCACGCTCTTCGCGCCCGGCGACTTCTTCCCGACGCCTGCGCCCTACAACCCCGCGCCCGACACGCTGACCGGTCTCTTCCGCCTCGCGCTCGGCTACCGCCTCGGGACGGTCGTCAACCTGCTCGCGCTCGTCTGGACCGCGAGGGTCGTCGAGGGGCTGCTGCGCCCCTTCGTCGCGCGCGCGTGGCCGCGCGCCGCCTGCGTGCTCCTCGTCGTGCTGGCCGAGCACCTGCTCTACGAGGTCAACAACTACATGGTTGACCTGCTGGCGCTGCCGCTGCTGCTGGAGGCGACGCGGCTCGCGCTGCGCGCGGGCGAGGCCGAGGGCAGGCGCGCCCTCTTCGTCCACGTGGCGCTGCTGCTCGGCCTGAGCGCGGCGCTCAAGCTGACGAACGCGGCCGCCATCCTGCCGGTGATGCTGCTCTGCGCCCAGAGGGCTCTCTTTGGGCCTTCGCGCCTGCGGGTGCGCGAGCTGCCGGCGACGCTCGCGGCCTGCTTCGCCGCGTTCGTCGCGCCGCTCGTGCCGTTCGCGGCCTATCTCTGGCGGCTGACCGGCAACCCCGCTTTCCCGCTGGCGAACACCTTTTTCAGGTCGCCCTACTGGCCGACCGGCGGCGGCTGGGACGCGCGTTGGGGGCCGAAGGGGCTCTGGGAGACGCTGGCCTGGCCCGTGCTGGCGGCCTTCGAGCCCGCGCGCCACTCGGAGCTTAACGTCTATTCGGGACGCCTCGGCCTGGGGCTCTTCGTCGCGCTCGGCGGGCTCGCGCTCCTTGGGCGCGAGCGGAGGGTGCGCGAGCTCTGCCTGCTGGTCGTCGTCGGCTGCCTCGCCTGGAGCGCGGGCGGCATGGGCTACAGCCGCTACGGCCTCTACCTCGAACTGCTCTCGGGCATCACACTGGTCGCCGTCGCCACGTCGCTCCTCGGCCCCGTGCGCGACCGCGTGGGGCCGAGGAGCGACGTGGCGCGCAAGGGCCTTTCCTGGGGGACGGTCGCGGCCTCGCTCCTCTTTGCCGCGCTCTGCGCGCAGGCTGCGCTGGCCTGCCGCTACGCGCTCGCGTACGAGTGGAGCATGCGGCCGACTGCGCTTTCGAGCTGGCGCCTCTACAGGCACGAGGCGCGCTACATCTTCCGCGACCGAAGGCTCGCGGACTTCATGAACGAAGAGACGCGCGGGCTCCTGCTCGGCGTCGGCGCCTGGGTCGAAAGCGGGCCGAAGACGAACGGCATCGAGGCGCTCGTCGCCCCCCGGGCGCCGGCCATCACCGTCAACCACCACGAGTATTTCGCCACGCGCACGGGGCGCGAGAGCTTCGTCCGCGCCGTCGAAGCGGCACCTGCGCCGCTGCTCTCGCTCTGCCTGCCGGAAGACCTGGCGGAGGCGAAGCGGCTCGTCGAAAGTCGCAGGCTTCTGGTCGGCCGGGTCGTCCCCCTGGAGCTTCCCTTCTTTTCGCAGCGCCGCCGGCTAGGTATGATGCTCATCGAAGTCAAACGCCCCGAGGGGCGCGAAGCGCTCGAAGCCTTCTGGAAGGCGGCCCCCTTCCCCGACGACGATTACCGCGCGGAGATCGAGACCGCGCTGGCCCCGCGCCGGATGCGCCCGGGCCAGCGCGCCGAGCTGCGCTTTAGCGTGCGCAACGCGGGCGGCTTCGCGTGGCCGGCACGCGGCGACCAGAGCGGCATGTATCAGGTGAACCTCGGCGACCGCTGGCTCGACCGCACGGGCACGCGCGTCGTCAACGACCTCGACGGCCGCACGGCGCTCGCAGCCGACCTGCCGCCCGGTGGTCGCGCCATGCTGACGCTCCCCGTCAACGCGCCGAAGGAGCCGGGCGAATACGTCCTCGAGATAGACATGATCCACGAGGGCGTCACCTTCTTCCGCGAGAAGGGCTCCCCGACGCTGCGCATGAACGTGCTGGTCGAGCCGTGAAGGAACGACCGGCGGGTGAAGGGTGCCGAACGACGAAAGGGGGCGGCCCCGTCCGTCGCGCGTCATTCCGCCTTCGACACTTTCGAGAACTGAGAGGAAAGACAGAGGATGAGAACCGGAAAACTTTTCGCCGCCGCGCTGGCGTCGGCGCTTTTGGCCGCGGGGTGCGGCGGCCGGCAGTCAGGCGGTAACAGCAACGCGACGCCGACGCCCGTCGTCAGCAAGACGCCGGGGCCGCTGCCGGACGCCGCCTTCAAGGCGCAGCTCACGCTGCCCGAGGCGCCGGCACGGCTCCGCGCCGGCCAGAAGGAGACCATTCAGGTCCATATCAAAAACGCGAGTGACGTCTTCTGGTGGTCGCGCGGCGGCGAGGTGAACGAGCGCAGCGACAACTGGTTCTACATCGCCGCCGCCAACCGCTGGCTCAAGGCCGACGGCTCGCTCCTCACCGACATGGACGGCCGTTACGGCATCTCGAAGGATCTCAAGCCCGGCGAGGAGACCGAGGTGCCGCTCGTCGTCACCGCTCCGAAGGAGCCCGGCGAGTACCTCCTCGAAGTGGACCTCGTCCAGGAGCAGGTCTCCTGGTTCAGCGACAAGGGCTCGCCCACGGCGCGCGCCAAGGTGACGGTGGTAAGATGAGGGAAGTAGACAGTAGACAGTAGACAGCAGGCTCCGCGCGGCGTGCACCGCCCGCTTCAGGCGGACCGCCCCTGCGCGAAGGTTTTTCTACTGTCTACTGTCTACTGTCTACAGTCCTACTGTTTTATGAAGCTCGCCTACTTCAGCCCGCTCGGCCCGCAGCGCTCGGGGATAGCCGATTACAGCGAGGAGTTGTTGCCGCACCTGGCCGCGGCGGGCGCCGAGGTGACGCTCTTCGTCGAGGGCTTCCGCCCGGCGAGCGAAGCGCTGGCGTCGCGCTTCGACGTGCGCGACTACCGGCGCGACCCGCGCGCGCTCTCGTCGCTCGACGAGTTCGACGCAGCCGTCTACCACGTCGGTAACGACCACCGCTACCACTCGGGCGTCTACGACGCGATGCGCGCGCAACCGGGCGTGGCCGTCTTCCACGACTTCGCCCTCCAGGACTTCTTCCTCGGGCTGGCGCGCGAGCGCGGCGACATGCGCCTCTACCTCGACGAGGTGGGGGCCTGCCACGGCGAGGCCGCGCGGCGCGAGGCCGAGGAGTCGCTCGCGCGCGGGGCGACGCCCGCGATGTTCGTCCGCCCCTTGGACTTCCCCCTCAACTGCCGCCTGGCGCGCGGCGCCGAAGGCATCATCGTCCATTCCGAATGGAGCCGCGCGCGCTTCGAGGCCATCGCGCCCGGCGTCCCCGTCCGCCGCGTCAACCACCACATCACGGCGGGGGCGGCCGAAGCGCCCCCGCGCGGCCCGCGCCGCGCGCGAGACGCCGCGCACATCGCCTCCTTCGGGCTCATCACGCCCGATAAAGGCATCGAGCGCGCCCTACGCGCGCTCGCCTCCCTGCGCGAGCGCCACGACTTTCGCTACACGCTCGTCGGCGACCCGAACAGCTACTTCGACGTGCGCGCCCTCGTGCGCGAGTGCGGGCTCGAAGACCGCGTCGAGATCACGGGGCACGTCTCGCTCGAAGAGTTCGAGCGGCGCATCAGCGAGACCGACGTCGCGCTCAACCTGCGCGAGCGCACCGTCGGGGAGACCTCGGGGAGCCTCTGCCGCATCATGGCCGCGGGCGTCTGCTCGGTGGTGACGGCCGTCGGCTGGTTCGGCGAGCTGCCGGACGACTGCGTGGTCAAGGTCACGCCGGGCGCGCACGCCGACGAGCTGCTGCGCGCCTACCTCGAAAGGCTCATCGCGGACGCCCCCCTGCGCGAGCGGCTCGGCGCGAACGCGCGCCGCTACGTCCTCGCAGAGCACGACATCCGCCGGAGCGCCGAGGGCTACCTCGCCTTCATCGGCGAGGTCATCGCGTCGCGCCCGCGCCGCCGCCTGCTCGACGGCCTCTCGGCCGAGCTCTCACTGCTCGGCGTCGAGCCCGAGCGCGACGAACCGATCCTGCGCGGCCTGGCGGTCGACTTCGCCGCGCTCGTGCCCGAAAGCCTCTTCGCCCCGGCCGCGCCCGAGGGCGCACACACCTGGGTACAGCCCGACGAGCCCGCCGAAGCCCCCCTCTCGCACGCGAACGTCGCCTGGGCCCCGGCGGCGGACCCTGCTCCCGACGCGGCGCGCGCGGCCTCGCGCCGCAACGGCCACGGCGCGTCGAACGGTGGCGGGCGCGCGCCCAAGCCCGAGGGCGTCGACTTCAAGAGCGCGGCCGTCGAGTACCCGCGCAGGATCAGCCCCGAGCGGCTGCACCACCTCCGCACCAAGCCCTTCTACAACCTGGCCCACAAGCCCGAGCGTTACGCGGGCGACGGCATCGACGCCGACACCTTCCGACACTTCTGCGACTTCGCCAACGTCGCTGCGGCGCTGGCGCTCCCGACCGACCGCCGCCTGCTCGACGTCGGCTGCGGCTCCGGCTGGCTGAGCGAATACTTCGCGCGCCTCGGCTACGACGTCACCGGCCTCGACATCAGCCCCGACCTCATCGAGATCGCGCGCGAGCGCGTCCGAAGCGTCCCCTACGGGGCCGACCACGAGACGCCCCTGCGCTGCCGCTTCCTCGTCCACGACGTCGAGGCCGGGCCGCTGGCGGAACAGTTCGACGCCGTCGTCTGCTACGACTCGCTCCACCACTTCGAGGACGAGCGCGCCGTCCTCGGCAACCTCGCGGCGATGACCGCCTATGGCGGCTCGCTCTTTATCCTCGAAGGCGACCGCCCCGCGGAGGGCTCGGAGAGCGAGGAGGAGCTGCTCGGGGTGATGCGCGACTTCGGGACCCTCGAATCGCCCTTCAGCCGCGAGTACCTGCGCGCGCTGCTCGACGAGTTCGGCTTCGCCGTCGTCGGCGACTACGTCTCGGTCAACGGC
>Ga0216309_1000187_pt1 | contig 11419 bp, 9 predicted proteins | sample Total_DNA_C_FD_161284 | JGI IMG/M metagenome (GOLD analysis project Ga0216309, IMG submission 161284) | Terrestrial sediment cell enrichment communities for BONCAT metagenomics from Utah, United States - Total_DNA_C | ecosystem: Environmental > Terrestrial > Deep subsurface > Rock core/Sediment ...
GTCGACTACTCGCGCCCCTTCAAACAGAACGAGGTGACGCGCAAAGCGCTCATTACCCACAAGCCGGAGCCCGGCTTCACCGAGGAGGCGCGTAAGAACAACGTCACCGGCACGGTCAGGCTCCGCGCCATACTCTCGGCCTCCGGCTCGGTGACGAGCATCACGACCGTCAAGGGTCTGCCCGACGGGCTGACCGAGAAGGCCATCGCCGCCGCGCGCCAGATACGCTTCACGCCGGCCGAGAAGGACGGACGCGCCGTCTCGCAATACGTCGTCCTCGAATACAACTTCAACATCTACTGAGGAAGTAGACAGTAGACAGGAAGAGGCGGCGTGTCCCAGCCATCGGCCGGGCACGCCGCCTTTGCCTTTTTACCTACTGTCTACTGTCTACTGTCTACTTCCTAACCCCCTACTCATTTTCCCGTGCCGGCCGCGACCGCCCGTTATATACTCTCGGCGAAAGCCGAAACTTCTGGGGAGTGGGAGTCCGGGTTGAGCGAGGCTTCACGGGCCGGGGTGAACATCGTCTGCGTCGCCAGCTACTTCAAGGGCGCGGATTTCCTGCGCGAGTGCAAGCGGCAGGGCGCGCGCGTCGAGCTGCTGACGCGCGAGCGCACGAGGCACGAGCCCTGGCCGCACGAGTCGCTCGACGGCCTGCACTTCCTGCCCGACCACGCCGGGGCCGAGCTGACGCTCCACGCCGCCGCGCAGCTCTGCCGCGAGCGCAAGCTGCACGCGCTCGTCGCTCTCGAAGAGTTCGACGTCATCACCACGGCGCTCGCGCGCGAGCACCTGCGTCTGCCGGGCCCGGACAGCTCACGCGCGCGCCTCTTTCGCGACAAGCTCGCCATGCGCATCCGCGCGGCCGAGGCCGGCCTGACCGTCCCGGACTTCGTGCCCCTCTTCAACTACCAGGAGGTCGGCGAGTACATGGAGCGCGTCGCGCCGCCCTGGGTCATCAAGCCGCGCTCGGACGTCTCGGCCTCCGGCATCCGCCGTCTCGAAGAGTCAGAGCAGGTCTGGCGCGCCATCGAGGCTCTCGACGCGCGCGAGTCCCTACAGGACAAGTCCCCCTACTACCTCCTCGAAAAGTTCGTCCCTGGCGAGGTCTTCCATGTCGACTCGGTGTTGGAGGGCGGCGAGATAATCTTCTCCGGGGCGAGCCGCTACGGCCGGCCGCCGCTCCGTGTCGTCAGCGAGGGCGGCGTCTTCACCACCCGGACCCTCGAATACGACTCAACGGAGCACGCCGAGCTGACGCGGCTCAACGCGGAGCTGCTCGGCGCGCTCGGGCTCGGGCGCGGCGCCGCGCACGCCGAGTTCATACGCGGGGCGGAGGACGGACGCTTCTACTTTCTGGAGGTGGCCGCGCGCGTCGGCGGCGCGCACATCGCCGAGACCCTCGAGGCGGCGAGCGGTCACAACCTCTGGCGCGAGTGGGCGCGCGTCGAGGTGGCGCACGCACGGGGCGCGCGCGTCGGGCGGATCGAGCCGCGGCGTGACTACGCCGGCCTCGCGCTCTCGCTGGCGCGGCAGGAACACCCTGACACCTCCGCTTACGACGACCCGGAGATCGTCTTCCGCGTGGACAGGCCGCACCACGTCGGCCTCGTCGTACGCTCGCCGCGCCCCGAGCGCGTGCGCGAGCTGCTCGACGCATACGCCGAGCGCTTCACGCGCGACTTCAGCGCCTACGTGCCGCCGCCCGAGCGGCGCGGGATAAATCTTTAAGCGATGGTGAATGTCGAAGGGCGTGCCGCCGTCGTCTTCGTCATCCGGCATTCGTCATCCATCGACCGATATTCCGGAGGAACCTGAATGAGTCAGCCTGTGGTGTCGTCCTACGGCTCGTGGAGATCGCCCATCACCGCGGACCTCATCGTCACGGCCACGGTCGGACTGGGGCAGACCGCGCTCGATGGCCGCGAGGTCTACTGGGTCGAGCTGCGCCCGTCCGAGGGTGGACGCAACTGCATCGTACGCCGCTCGCCCGACGGCGGCATCTCCGACGTGACGCCGCCGGGCTTCAACGCGCGCACGCGCGTCCACGAGTACGGCGGGGGCGACTTCGCCGTTCACGACGGCGCGGTCTACTTCTCAAACTTCTCCGACCAGCGCCTCTACCTCCAGGCGGCCGGCGCCGAGCCCCGCCCCATCACGCCCGAGAAGAGTTTCCGCTACAGCGACCCGGTCGTGGACGCGCGGCGCGGGCTCCTCTACGCCGTGCGCGAAGACCACACGGTCGAGGGGCGCGAAGCGGTCAACACGCTCGTCAGCCTGAACGCGGAAGGAGCGGGTAACGACGAGGGTGGGAGTGTGCTCGTGTCGGGCGGCGACTTCTACGCGGCGCCGCGGCTGAGCCCCGACGGCAGGCGCCTGGCCTGGCTCACCTGGAACCACCCGAACATGCCCTGGGACGGCACGGAGCTGTGGGTCGGCGAGCTGAACGACGACGGCACGCTCGCCGGGTCACGGCGCGTGGCCGGGGGCGCCAAGGAGTCGATCTTCCAGCCCGAGTGGTCGCCCGGGGGCACGCTCCATTTCGTCTCTGACCGGAGCAACTGGTGGAACATCTACCGCCTGGGCGAAGACGGTTCGAGCGAGGCGGTCTTCGAGGCCGAGGCCGAGTTCGGCCTCCCGCTGTGGCTCTTCGCCATGTCGACCTACGCCTTCGCATCCGAGGAGAGCATCGTCTGCGCCTATGCGCGCGGCGGCGACTGGAGCCTCGGCCTGCTCGACACGCGCGCGAAGAGGCTGGAGCGCTTCGAGCTGCCCTACACGGACATCTCCTACGTCCGCGCCGACGCTTCGCGCGTGGTCTTCCGCGCCGGCTCGGCGACCGAGCGCGCGTCAATCGTCGAGCTCGACCTGGCCACGCGCGAGACGCGCGTGCTCCGGCGTGCCAGCGAGGTCGTGGTCGACGCGGCCTACGTCTCGACGCCGAGCGCCGTCGAGTTCCCGACCGAGGGCGGGAGGACGGCACACGCCTTCTACTACCCTCCGCGCAACCCCGACTTCGTCGCGCCGGAGGGTGAGCTGCCGCCGCTGCTCGTTAAGTGTCACGGCGGGCCGACGGCCGCCGCCTCCTCGACGCTCCGGCTGGACACGCAGTACTGGACGAGCCGCGGCATCGCCGTCCTCGACGTGAACTACGGCGGGAGCACGGGCTTCGGGCGCGAGTACCGGCAGCGTTTGAACGGCGAGTGGGGCGTGGTGGACGTCGACGATTGCGTCAGCGGCGCGAGGTACCTGGCGGCGCGCGGCGAGGTGGACGCCGCGCGCTGCGTCATCACGGGCGGGAGCGCGGGCGGCTATACCACGCTCAACGCGCTCACCTTCCGCGACACGTTCCGCGCGGGCGCGAGCCACTTCGGCGTCAGCGACCTGACGGTCTTCGTCGGCGATACGCACAAGTTCGAGTCGCGCTACCTCGAACGCCTCATCGGCCCGTACCCGGAGCGCGCCGACCTCTACTTCGAGCGCTCGTCGATCAACTTCACCGAGCGGCTGTCGTGCCCGATCATCTTCTTCCAGGGGCTCGAAGACAAGATCGTGCCGCCGAATCAGGCAGAGCTGATGGTCGAGGCGCTCAGGCGGAAGCGTCTGCCCGTGGCCTACGTCGCCTTCGAGGGCGAGCAGCACGGCTTCCGCAAGGCCGAGAACATCAAACGCGCCCTCGACGGCGAGCTCTATTTCTACTCGCGCGTCTTCGGCTTCCCGCTCGCCGGGCCGGTCGAGCCGGTCGAGATCGAGAACCTGCCGCCCGGGAAGTAAAAAGTAAAAAGGCAAAAGGCAAAAGTGAAGATGAGGAGCCTGACTCCCTGTCTTCACTTTTGCCTTTTGCCTTTTTACTTTTGCCTTCTTAGCTGCGTGGGCGCATCGGGCGCGACTTGCGCTTGTTGCGCTTGCGCGCGAGCGCCGACTTGAGCTTGGCCTTCTGCCCGCGGGACATGAAGAAGGCGTGCTTCTTCGCGTCCTTGATGATCTCCTCGGACATGACCTTGCGCTTGAAGCGGCGCAGGGCGCTCTCGATCGACTCGCCCTGGTTGACGACAACTGTTGCCATTACGTCTCTCCGTTGAAAAAACTGATGAAACTACGGCCGGGCGTGCGGCGCCCGGCTGGACCCTTGCGACTTCGTTACTGGTCTGTTCCTTAAACTCTTTCGGCTAAATCCGGCAACACCCGCCTCTCGGTCGCGAATGGCGACGATAAAAGCAACGGCTATTGTGCCAAGCCGCGCGCCTTCTGGCAAGCGGGCGGGGGCCTTAGGGGCGCGCGAGCGCCGGGTCGGTGATGATGACGAAGTCGCCGAGCCGCCCGAGGCGTGCGGCGTCGAAGCCGGGGAAGCCTTCGTCGGGAACGATGGTGACGACGACGGCGCGCGCTCCGGGACGGTAATGCGCGAGCTGCTCGGGCACACCCATGCGCTCCTCGCTGTGGAAGGTGCCGTTAACCTGCACGACCAGCGGGTCGCGCCCGCGCTTCAGGAACCCGGCGATCCGGTAGGCCATCGAGGCGTCGCGCAACGTCTGCGCCGCGAGCAGGTGTGCGCCGCCGTGGGGTCCGGCCTGGCCGTGCGCGTGCGGGGCGGGCGTCTGCGCCGCGGCGGGCGCTGCGGGGCGGGCGGTGGCGGCGGCGACCGCTGCGGTGTCACCCTGAAGGAAGCGGTTGAACTTGGCCGCGTAGCCCCCCGAGGCCGGTGGGAAGGGGAGCGGCGGGAGCCATGACTTCGTCGTCTCGCGTGAGAGGGCGCGCAACGACTCCGGCCCCTGGCTCGACACGCGCGAGACGTAGCGCGCGGGGGCGTTGGCGGCGATGACGGGCAGCCGATGCTCACGCGCGTACTCGACCAGGGGGCGGTAGTCGGTCTCGTAGTTCCTCCAGGGGCGACTGCTCAGGAGGAAGTGGCGCTCCGTGATGAGGCCGGCGAGGTACTCGTCGAGGACGGGCTGCACGTCGCTCTCGAACATCTCCAGCGAGAGCGCCAAGGCACGCCCGCGCCCCACAGCAGGCGCGTACCGCTCGCGGGCGCGGCGGAGCAGCTCGGCCTCAAGGAGGTGCGCGACCGGGTCCGAGTGCGTCTCGCCGACGAAGAGCACGTCGGCGCGTTCGAGCGCGTCGACGACGTGCTGGAGGGTGACGGCCGCGCCCTTCGCATCGAAGGCGCGGTAGTGCGGCGCGGGCGCCTGCGCGGCGGCGAGTTGTGCGGCGAGCCCGCCCAAAAGTAGTATGCTGGCGAAGCTTCGAAGCCCGTACTTCTTCATGCTCGACCTTTTAGCACGCCGCCCCGCGCGGCGGCAACGACCCCGAACAGCGGGCGCGCGTGACGGCCGTCACACGCCTTTACCGGGGCGTCGACGCCGCCCGCGCACGTGGTTCCGAGGAGGGAACAGATTTGGAAATTTACGTCAGCACGGACGTCGAGACGGACGGCCCGATACCCGGCGTCTACTCGATGCTCAGCATCGGCTCGGCCGCGTACCTGCCGGAGACCAACCGGCCGCACAGCGTCTTCAGCGCGAACGTGGAGACGCTGCCCGGCGCGGCGCAGCACCCCGAGACGATGAAGTGGTGGCGGGGGCAGCCCGAGGCGTGGGCGGCCTGCCGCCAGGACCCGCAGACGCCCGAGGACGCGATGCGCGCCTACCTCGCCTGGCTGAAGGCGCTGCCGGGCGAGCCAGTCTTCGTCGCCTACCCGGCGGCCTTCGACTTCATGTTCGTCTGCTGGTACCTCAACCGCTTCGCCGGCGAGAACCCCTTCGGCTGGCAGGCCCTCGACATCAAGACCTTCGCCATGGCGCTCACCGGTCGCTCCTTCCTCGACACCGTCAAACGCAACATGCCGCGTGAGTGGTTCGACGACCTCCCCTACACGCACAAGGCGCTCGACGACGCCGTCTCGCAGGGTGCGCTCTTCTGCAACATGCTGGCGGAGCACAAGCGGAGGCTGAAGGCACGGGGCTGAAGTTTCCGCCCCGCGACCCGACGGACGACGGCACGCCCGGGCGTTCCTTTCACCGGGAATAAAACGACCTGGCGCACACGTTGGGCGCGAGGCTTCCGGGGCAGCGGGTGGGGAGCCTGAAAAAAACAGCGCGCCGTGGGGGCCGCGGAAATGCAGGCCGAAAATTTTTCCCGACCCCGCCGGCGAGTCCATTGACAGCACCCCCGGCCCCTCTCTATCTTCTCAGCCCGGGGGCGAATCGGACGGCGAGTTCGCTGGCCTCTCCCGCCGCCCGCCCTGAAACAGACTACCCGCCGCGCCGCGGGCGGGACGAGGGAAACGCTCCCGTCCCGGCGGTCGCGCGAGCGCCCTATCGCCGGAGGCAAACCATGAGAGCCCTCTTGATGCTGCCGCTCCTCCTCTTATCCCTCCCGTCCGCACAGACGGGGACGCCCGAGGCGGGCGGCCCGGCACTCGAAGTGGTCGGCCACAAATGGACGAAAAGCCGGCAGACCATCGAGAAGCCCGAAACGCAGGGCCCCGTCCCGGCGCAGGCCATGATTCCGGCCAACAAGAACTTCGAGCGCAACCGCCGCATCAACGACCCGGCAGGCGTGCGCGACCCGAACGCCGACACCATCGACGGGCGCAGCGCGGCGCTGGAGAAGAGCGTGCGCGAGGCGCGCTCGCCCAAGACCGAATCGGTCGAAGGCTTCGCCTATCGCGTCAAGGTCCGGAACGCGGGCGCGAAGGCCGTCGAGGTGCTCTTCTGGGAATACCAGTTCGAGGAGGCGGCGAACCCCTCGAACCTCGCGCGCCGCCAGTTCCTCTGCGGGGTCAACATCAAGCCCGGAAAAGACAAAGAGCTACAGGCCTTCAGCGCCTCGGGCCCGAACGGCGCCGTCAGCATCGACAGCCTGTTGGGGAAGGGGAGCGAACTCTTCCGCGAGAGGGTCGTCATCAACCGCATCGAGTACGCCGACGGCTCGATCTGGCAGCGGAAGGACTGGAACTTCGCCGAGGTGAGGGCGTCCATCACGCGCGCCGTCTCGACGCCCTGGGGTGCCGAGATGTGCCGCGGGCTCTGAAAGGGGGCGCACCGGCTCCAGGGCGGTCTTTCGCTCTCGCGCGCCCCGTGCAAGCAGCGGCGAAAATTTTTTCTGTTGACGGCGATGCGCGCTTTCGCGTAGAAGTGCGTTCGTTCCCGGAGGCGGCCGTAAGGTGTCCGCCGCGAACCTTCCACGGAGATTTTGATGAACAGAACCCGCATCATCCTGCAGACGATGATTACGCTCGCCGCGGCCTCGCTCGGGCTGGTGGCGGCGCTCGCCTGGAACGAGGCCATCAAGGCGCTCATCCGGAGCGTGCTCGGCGAGAACGACAGCCTCATCGGCCTCTTCACCTACGCCATCCTGGCGACGGCCGTGGCCATCGTCGTGCTCCTCATCCTCGCCAGCGCGGCCGCACGCATCGGCGGTGAGGCGGCCATCAATCGCGAAGCCGAAGGCTAAGCAGATTCACCTCGAAACGGAACGCCACCCAAAGCGTGCGCGCGGCTCGTCGCCATTGACTGGCGGCTCGGACACGACCTGGGTTACTTCGAGGCCGAGGGCGCGCAAGCACACTGAGGCCGCCTGGGCCCTCGGGCGTCGACCCGCTGCTCAGGTTCGTGTCCCCACGGGCGTGAACGCCTTCCGCCACCTTCAAACAATCACTTCCGCCTCTTCGTCTTCACGGATTTCGACGCCGTGCGCTTCCGCTTCGAACGGCGGTAACGCCCCATCCCCTCCTCGACCAGTCCGAGCGCGCGCCGCGGGCCGAAGCGGCCGAGCGGCTTGAACTCCTTGCCCTTGATCTGGTTGTAGGAGACGAAGAAGTGCTCTATCTCTTCGAGGAGTTCGGGGCCGAGGGCTTCGAGCGTGCGGACGCGCCCGAGCAGGCGCGAGTCAGCGGCGACGCCGATGAGGCGGTCGTTGCGCGTCGTCTCGCCGTCGCGCTCGGTCTGCTCGGCCTCGACGACGCCGACGAGCCTGACGTGGACGAGGCAGCCGGTGAAGGCCGGCTCGTCCATCAATACCAGCACGTCGAGCGGGTCGCCGTCGCCGCCCAGCGTCGAAGGCACGAAGCCGAAGTCGAAGGGGAACGACGCGCCCGAAGTCAGCACCCCGCCCAGCTTGAAGAGGCGAAGTGCGGGGTCGTAGTTGTACTTGTTGCGACTGCCCTTCGGCGTCTCGATGATGACGTTCAGCTCCTCCCCTTCGTGGAAGGCGTCGAGGTCGAACAGGTTGTTTCCGGTCATAGGTAGAAAAATTCCGACGGGGACGGACGGCATAACGGGATGAAGAAATTCTGGCCTTCGGGACTCGGCTCAGAAGGGCCCCGGTCCCCGAACCGAAAATCCAGGGCGCACTTCCGCTCACCAGCCGCGGTGAATCTCCCACCTGTCGACCACGCGCCCGCCTTCGAGCACGTGGTAATGCTCGTGCTGCGCGGCCGTCAGGCACGAGTGGTTGGCGAGCAGACGGAGGCGCGTGCCCACACGCAGCCCGTCGAGGAGGCGTTCGTCCTCGACCAGAACCTCGCCGTGCTCCTGCGAGAGCGAGCCGACGCGGAGCCCGAGGTCCGCGCCTTCGAGGTCGAGCACGCGCCCGTAGCCGCACCCGGGGTCGAACTCGACCGGGCCGCGGTCCTTCGAGAGCGCCACGGCACCCGCGTCTATGACGATCCTACGCCGCAGGCGGTCGCGGTGAACAACAGACGCGAGCACCGTCAGCGCGCAGTCGTCGAAGGAGCAACAGCCGAGCGTGGCCTGGAAGGCGTCGAAGAAGATGTAGTTGCCGGGCCGTACCTCGTCCACCCCTTCGAGGTGTTCGACCTGCGTGACGGTCGGCGTCGAGCCGACGCTGACGGTCGGCACCTCGATGCCGTCGGCGCGGAGCCGCGCGGCGAACCCCGCCATCAGGTCGCGTTCGTGCGCAGCGATGCCGAGCAGTTCGGCGCGCGAGCGCGCGTGGTAGGAGTGGCCGGCGTGCGTCAGGATGCCGGCGAAGCGCAGGTTGCGGGCGGCGTCGATGCGGCGCGGGATTTCGAGCGCCTCGGGACGCTCGGGCTCGACGCCGCAGCGGTGGTAACCGCAGTCCACCTTCAGGAAGAGTTCGAGGGTGAGGCCGGCGCGCCGCGCGGCCTCGTCGAGCAGCGGCGGGACTTCCAGGTCGTCCGTGATGAGCGCGAGGCGGTCGCAAAGCCTCGCGAGCTCTAAAGCCTCGCGGAACTTTCCGGGCTCGATGGGGACGGCGTAGGTGATGTCCTTGAGGCCGTGGGCGGCGAAGGCGCGCGCCTCGGCGAGCGTCGAGACGGTGACGGCCCCGGAGGGCCCGCCCGTCTGGAGGCGCGCGACCTCGATACACTTGTGCGTCTTGACGTGCGGGCGCAGCGAAGCCCCGAGCCGCCGGACGCGTGCCGACATCCTCTCCGCGTTGCGCCGCACACGCCCGACGTCGAGCAGGAGCGAAGGCGTTTTGATGCTGTGCAGGTCCATAGGTCTTGTGGAGGAGGGGACTATAGCACTTTCGGCGACCGGGCCTTAAACGGGCAAAGTTAACCGCCGCGGGTGCGGGCGGACGACTCATAATTCAAGAGTCGTCCGCCCGCGCCCGCGGCGGTTTACCGTTTTTGATTCGTTACTGCACGGTGATGAAGACGCCGGCGCGGCTCGTCGCCCCGGCGGCGGTCGTGACGACGATGGGGGCGGCCCCGCTCACCCCTTCGGGGATGACGACGTTCAACTGTTCGAGGCCGGGGAAGCCGCCCGCCGGCCCCGCGTAATTCACACGTGCCGCCTTCCCCCCGATCTGCACGACGACTGGCAGGGAGTTGCGCCAGCCCGTGCCGAAGAGCGCGACCTCCGCCGCGCTGTCGGTGTGGCGCGCGGGGAAGGGGGCGCGCGTGTAGAGCGAGCCCGAGACGAGGAGCGCGACGGCCTCGCCCGTCCCCGTCTGCGGGACGGTGAAGAGCCCCGGGTTGCTCGCCGCGATGGTCGCGTCGTCGGCGGCCGTCACGACGCCCGCCACGCTGACGACGAACGAGGCGACGCCGGTGCCGAGCGACGCGGGGACGTGGACGTGGACCTTCGAGTCGTCGAAGGAGAGGACGGGGACGGCCAGGCCCTCGACGGTCACGCGGAGGCCCCGCGCGGCCGCTTCGGCCTGCGTCGCGCCGGCGAAGCCGCGCGTGAGCCCCGCGCCCGTGATGGTCGCAAGGCCGTCCGAGGGCGCGGCGCCCTGCATGCTCGCGCTGTTGGTCACCGAGAGCCGCGCGACCGGCGGGTGCGTCGTCTCGACGCCGAAGGAGAGCCCCGTGTAGCCCTGCGTGAACTCGTCGTCGGCGAGGACGAAGGCCGCGCCGTCGCGCAGCACGCCGTTGAGCGCGGGGTCGGGGAAGGCGTAGACGTGCGGGATGCCGCCGTTGCCGCCCTCGGCCGCGAGGTCGCTCTCGCCCGTCGCGTCCTGGATGACGTAGACGGTGCCGTCGCGCGCCACCGTCAGCCCGTGCAGGACGAGCGTGTTGTCTATCGAGAGCCCCTCGACGCAGACGAAGTCTTCGTCGGCATAGCCGTCGCCGTTTGTGTCGTAGAGGGCGAGCATGTAGGTGTCGTTGCCGGTGGAGTGTGTGAAGACGACGCCGCGCGAGTTGGTCGCGACGTCGAGGGGGGCGTCGGTCTCGAAGGGGAAGGAGTAGAAGGGGCGCGTGTCGAGCGTGTCGGGCAGGCCGTCGTCGTTCGTGTCGCGCACGATGCGCAGCTCGTTCGACTGGAAGTCGGCGACCAGGAGATGGCCGCCCGGAAGCAAAGCGAGGGCGTTGGCGTTGAAGAGCCGGTCGTCGCCGACCGCGACGAGGGCGCGCGAGCGCGAGGCGTCGAAGCCGCCCGTCGCGGGGTCGCGCACCAGCAGCACGACGCCGGGCGAGCGCTCGTTGTTCGGGTCGTTCGGGTCTTCGCTGTTGTAGTAGCCGCTGGAGGAGACGACCGCGAACTCGCGCCCCGCGCGCGAGGTGCCAGACACGACCGCCGCGGCTGAGGGGAGGCCGAAGTCGCGCCCGAGGTCGTATGTGGCCGAGGCGTCGCGCACGTAGTCGCCGTTAGTGTCGAGGGCGAGGACGAGCACGCCGGTCGAGACGTCGTCGGAGGTCGTCGAGGTGCCGCGGTCGTCGATGGCGGTGAAGACCTCGTAGCGCGTGCCCGTGCGGCCGACGGCGATGTCGTAAGAGCCGCCGGCAGCGTCGAAGGTCGCGCGCTCGTCGGCGCGCAGGTCACCGTCGCGGTCGACGAACTCTTCGTGCGTGCCCGCGTCGCTCACGAGGCTCAGCTGCGAGACGTGCAACACGCGGCTGAGGGGCGTGCCGGGCGCGATGGCTGCCGCCTGCGTCCGTTGAGCCGACGTCGAGGCCGTCTCCGGCGCAGTCCGCGCAGCC
>Ga0216309_1000188_pt1 | contig 11356 bp, 8 predicted proteins | sample Total_DNA_C_FD_161284 | JGI IMG/M metagenome (GOLD analysis project Ga0216309, IMG submission 161284) | Terrestrial sediment cell enrichment communities for BONCAT metagenomics from Utah, United States - Total_DNA_C | ecosystem: Environmental > Terrestrial > Deep subsurface > Rock core/Sediment ...
GGGTTCATCCCGAAGAACCTGCACAAGGACGTGCTGGACGGGGTGATCCAGGTGACGGAGGAGGAGGCGTTCGAGTTCGCGAAGCGCTCGGCGAAGGAGGAGGGAATCTTCGTGGGCATCTCGTCGGGAGCGGCGCTGGCGGCGGTGAACAAGAAGCTGACGGAGCTGCCGGACGGGAGCCGGGTGCTGTGCTTCTGCTACGACACGGGTGAGCGGTACCTGTCGATCGAGAACCTGTTCCCCGCGCAGTAACAACCTCCCCTCTCCCTCCGGGAGAGGGACGGGGTGAGGGTAGGTGGACCCGGGAATCAACCCGGGTCCACTCACGGTCACTTCCCCGAAAACCCTCGTACCAGTTCCACCAACCGGTCCAGCTCCTCGGGCTGGTTGTAGAAGTGGGGCGAGATGCGGATGCGCCCCCTTCGGAGCGAGAAGCTGACGTTGCGCTCGGAGAGATACGAGGCGAGCGCCCTCACGTCCCCCCGGGGAGGCAGGAAGGTGAGGATGCCGGCGCGGTGCTCGGGCGAGGGCCCGGTCTCACACCCCAGGGCACGCAGCTCCCCATCCACATGGGAGAGAAGCGCGCGGATGCGGGCCTCGACGTTCTCCATGCCCACCTCCAGCAGCAGGCCGAGCGCCGCCCCGAGGGCATAGGTGCCGCAGTAGTTGTGACTCCCCTCCTCGAACTTCGTGGCGTCCGGGCGCAGCTCGAAGTGGGAGCGGTTGAAGTTCCAGGCATCCGTGGTGGAGCGCCAGCCGACGAGCACGGGCCGCACGCGGGGCAGCACGTCGCGGTCCACGTAGAGGAAGCCGATGCCGGAGATGCCGATCATCCACTTGTGACTGTCGGCGCTGAGGAAGTGGATGCGACACTTCTTCACGTCCACCTGGAGGCAGCCGACGCTCTGGATGCCATCCACGCACAGCAGGACGCCCGAGCGCTCGCAGAGGGCGCCAATGGCCTCCAGGTCGGTGCGGTAGCCGGAGGCGAACTGCACGGAGCTGAGGGCGACGAGCCGGGTGCGCGGGGTGAGCGCGGCGGCGACGGCCTCGGGGGTGATGCCGCCCTCGCGCGGCTCGATCTCCCGCATGACGACGCCGCGGTCGCGCAGGTGGAGCCAGGGGTAGACGTTGGAGGGGTACTCGATGGAGGAGGCGACGGCGACCTCGTCCCCGGGCCGCCAGTCGAGCCCCTCGGCCACGAGCCCGAGCCCGTGGCTGGTGTTGCGCACGAAGGCGATCTCCTCCGGGGAGGCGCCGATGATCCGGGCGGCGAGCCGGCGCGTCTCCTCGGTCCGGGCCTCCCAGCCGCGCTCGTAGCGCACGCCGTGACGGAGCAGTTCCTCCGTCCACTCGCGCACGGCGTTGGCGGCACGCTGGCTGGTGGGGGCCACCCCGGCGTGGTTGAAGTAGAGCTGTTCCTCCACGACGGGGAACTCGGCGCGGTACCTGGCGAGGTCGAGGGGCGAGGTCATGACGGGCGCATCATGCCGCCCCTCGGGTCAGGCGTGTAGGCTGGAGTGTCTACTGGCCCGGGCAGGTGAGCGCGAGCCCCTGCTCCATCGCGGAGGTGCGCGGCGTCACGGCGCTCGCGAGCCCGGCCGCGCCGTCACGGAAGAAGGCGTCGCGCGCCTGGGCCACGGCCTCGCGGGAGTGCACCGTCACCGCCGTACCGGAGGCATCCGTCACCTCCACCGCGCCGTCCACGCGCTCGCGGGCGCGCACCACCAGCGCCCCCGCCTCGTCGCGCACCGCCATGCCGTCCTCGAGCGGCTCGAAGTAGCGCACCTTCGGCGCCTGGCCCTCGCGCTCCAGCTCGACGCGCATCACGCCGCGCTCCCCGTCACGCGACAGGCGCAGCGTGTCCGTGGGGCTCAGCTGGACGACGCGCGTGCCATCCTCCCGCGTCTCCGCGCTCGCCAGCGGGTTGCTGCCCGTCCAGAACTCCACGCTGTTGAAGACCAGCGCGTCCACCATGGCTCCCACCCCGTACACCGGGATGATCGTCATGCCGAGGAACAGCGCCCACTGCACGAACTTGTTCTCGTGCACGCCCTGGTTGAAGCCGTAGATCTTCTTCGTCAGCGCGAACGAGCCGAAGCAGCCCGACACCTGGAGCGACAGGAACACGGCGAACACCGCGGCGAACACGCGAAACGGACGCACCTTCATGAATCCTCCGTGAGTGCGAGGCCGGACTCTCCGGCCCGCCAGGGGGAGACGCTACTGGTGTCCGCGTTCCCTCTGGCGAGGAAAGTGGTGCGTGTGACTTGAAATGAAAACGGGGCGAGGGCCGTCCCTCTCCCGGAGGGAGAGGGGTACTTGCTTACGGCACGGCCTTGGCCGACGGCGCCACCGTGGGGCCCGCCGCGGGCTTCTTCGCCGTCCCCTTCGTCCACTGGTCCAGCCAGTCCAGCACCGTCTCGTGCCAGTGGATGCTGTTGGCCGGCTTCACCACCCAGTGGTTCTCATCCGGGAAGTAGAGCAGCTTCGACGGAATCCCCCGCCGCTGCAGCACCGTGAAGGTCGACAGGCCCTGCGTGTCCACCACCCGGAAGTCCTGCCCGCCGTGGATGACCAGCATCGGCGTCTTCCACTTCGCCACGTGGTCGATCGGGTTGTGCTTCGTGTACCCCTCCGGCTTCTCCCACGGCGTGCCCCCGTGCTCCCACTCGGGGAACCACAGCTCCTCCGTGTTGAAGTACGCCAGCTTCTCGTCCAGGTTGCCGTCGTGGTTCACCAGGCAGCGGAACCGGTCCGGCATCTGCCCGGCGATCCAGTTGATCATGAACCCGCCGTAGCTCGCCCCCAGCGCGCACACCTTGTCGCCGTCCAGGAAGCCGTAGCGCTTCACCGCCGCCGCCAGGCCCTTCTGCAGGTCCTCCAGCGGCTTGCCACCCCAGTCCCCGCTGATGGAGTCCGTGAAGGCCTGGCCGTAGCCCGTGGAGCCGTGGAAGTCGACCATCACCGCCGCGTAGCCCCGGCCCGCGTACGTCTGCGGGTTCCACCGGTAGTGGAAGTGGTTGCCGAAGCTCCCCTGCGGGCCACCGTGGATGAGGAAGGCCACCGGGTACTTCTTCTTCGGGTCGAAATCGACGGGCTTCACCACGTAGCCGCGCACCGTCTCGCCATTCCAGCCCGGGAACTCGAACTGCTCGTAGTCGCCGAAGCGCAGGCGCGCCAGGGCGGCCTCGTTCACCCGGGTGAGCTGGCGCACGTCGCTCCCGTCCGCCTTCACCGAGTAGAGGTCCGCGGGCGACTTCAGGTCGTCGCGCACGAAGACGATGCGGCCGTCCGCCACCGGCTGGGGCTCGGCGGCGTAGCCCGGCCCGCTGAAGGCGGTGACCTGACCACTGGCCACGTCGAGCGAGAAGGCCCGGTGGTGGCCGATGTCATCGGCGGTGACGAGCACCGACTTCCCATCCGGGCTCCAGGTGAGCGAGCCGGCCGAGCGGTCCCACTGCTCGGCGAGGACGCGCTCCTTGCCCTCGGGCCACGAGCGCAGCACCACGCGCAGCCGGTCCGCCTCGAAGCCCGGGCGGGCCATGGCGAGGTACGCGAGCGTCTTGCCGTCCGGGCTGAACACGGGCTGGGTGTCCGTGGCGCGGTTCTTCTCGGTGAGCTTGCGCGGGGTGCTCGGCTTGTCCACCGAGGCGAGGAAGAGGTCCTGGTCCGTGGACCAGGACTCGCTGTTGCCCACGTCGCGGGCGGTGAAGACGAGCCCCTTGCCGTCCGGGGTGAAGGTGAACTCCTCGGGGCCGCCGAAGGGCTTGCTGGGGCCATCCGCGTCCATGCCCACCATCACGTCCCGCGGGGCGGCGGAGCCATCCACCGGGAGGACGAAGAGGTGCGAGCGACGACCGTCCTTCCAGGAGTCCCAGTGGCGGACGAAGAGCTTGTCGTACACCTGGCCGGTGCTCTTCTTCTGGGACTTCTCCTTCAGGCGCTGGGTGGTGCACTCCAGCGTGGCGCAGTCGGGGTAGACCTCCAGGGCGACGGCGAGCGTCTTGCCGTCCCGGGACAGGGCGAAGGCGCCCACGTCGAGGGGCAGCTTCGTGACGGCCTGCGCCTCACCGCCATCGAGGGGAAGGCGGAACACCTGGCTGGAGCCACCGCGGGGGGAGAGGAAGAAGAGGCTCTGGCCGTCGGGGCTCCAGACGGGCTGGCCCTCGCTCTCGGGGGAGAAGGTGAGCTGGCGGAGCCCGGAGCCGTCGGCGTTGACGAGCCACAGGTCGGTACGGCCCTTGTTGGCCTCCAGGTCGGTGGAGCGCAGCACGAAGGCGACACGGTTGCCCTCGGGCGAGACGCTCGGACTGGAGAGCCGGCGCATCAGGACCTGGTCCTGGATGGTGAAGGGCTGGGAGGAGGGAGCGGGAGCGGCGGAGAGGGCGAGTGCCGCGAAGAGGGAGAGGGACAAAGACAACCTCCGTGCGAGTCAACCGCGCACGTCCGGCGGAAGGGCCGGGGCGCGAGGCGGTGGGACGGTGCCCGTTTCAACCGGGGCTGTCCAGACGGGAGGGCCCCGACCCACACCCGGCGTCAACTCCCCTCTCCCTCTGGGAGAGGGACGGGGTGAGGGTATCCGGACCCTGGGAGCATTCCCGAGCCCCACCCCTCCGTGAGTAGTGTGCCGCCGCCGCACGCGCCGTCGCACATCCGGCCGGTGTGGAATGTGCCGCACCGTGTCAGCCAAGGACCCCCGACCGTGACTCCTTACGAGCAGCTCTTCGAGAACAACCGTCGTTGGGCCGAGGGGGTGAGCAGGCTTGCGCTCCTGTTGTTTCTCACGGGATGTGCCGCGCAGCCCGCCCTGTGGGGGCATGCGGGGTATGCGCAGAGCAGCCCTGTCACGGCTCGGCACTTCCCTGGTACGGCAAGCCTCGGGCAACAGGCCGTCGATGTGGATTTCGAGGCGCCAACGCCACAGCGGGCAGAGGAGCTGCGCCAGAGCGGCGTCCAGTTGCCCCGGGTCTCTCCGGGGATGGCTGACCCACGAGCGCATCGAGATTTCGTCGAGCTCCGTGTGACCGCCGTGGGCTTTGGCATCACCGCGGGAGGGTACCTTCTCTACTGCGAGGGGTTGCCGCTCCCCGTCCTCGTCCCGGAATCCCATGTCGACCTGGGACTCACGAGCGCGGAGCCGCTGAATGCCTTCATCTACCCGGACCGGGACACGGCCCTGGCGGGCATGGCGGCCAATGTCCCCAGCTCGAGACACCCGAGGTATGCCTATTACCGGGGGGCCGGAGGCGCGCTCCTCGTGCCCACCCTCTTCTCTCCGGCCACCACCCCTCGCATTGCCCAGACAATGCTCGAGGTGCGCACGCACCTGGCGCAAACGGCCCAGCGTGAATTGAAGGTGCTGCTGTTGACCCTGACAGGGACCAGGGTTCTGCAGGGAGTCTTCTCGCGAGTCGTGCGGGTGAGCGCGAAGCCAACACTCCGTCCGCTCGCTCCGAAGGAGGCACGCGGGGGCGAACTTCCAGTGCCGCGACAGCCGGTGACGCGAGCCGCCGCTCCTGCTGCAGAACCCGTGTCCGCGCCAGCGGCGCCCGCTCCCGCACCGGCCTCACCCGCGCCATCGCCAGGATTGGTCCGGGCACTCACTGGCAACAACCCCACGCCACCGGTAGCCGCTAGCCCTCGCCTGCCACAGGATGTCGCGGTCAACCCGAAGGTGCCCGACGCGCGTAAGGTAAACCGTCCCATCGGCTCCAGCCCGAGCCAGAACGCGCAGGTCCGGACGGACGTCCAATACCTGCAGGACATCGGTGCCAGCAACATCCGGGTGAACCAACAGCAGATCACGGTGCGCAACAGCCAGCGCGTGGGAACCAATCGACCAGACCTGCAGTTCGACTATAACGGCCGCCGCTACCATGTGGAGTACGACACGCCCACGTCGGGCCGTGGCCCTGGCCACCAGTCGCGCATCACGTCCAACGACCCGGATGCGGACATCATCCTCCTCATCGTGCCCTGACAGGCAAGACCCGACCAATGACCGAGAACATGAAGCTGCTCCTGGATGACCGCTGGGCGCCTATCACCTCGGAGATGGGGTTTCTGGAGACCAATGCGGAACACGCCGCCCGCGCCTTCACGGCGTGGCGGGCAGGACTGCAGGCGCCCCGTGGCATCGCCGTGGAGGCACGCCCGGTCTCGGGCACCCTGGAGCAGACCCTCTCCTCCCTGCTGCCCATGACCAGTCCGGAGACCCGGCGGGAACTCTTCATTCCGACACGAAGCCCCTGGACGGCGTACGTCGAAAACGGGTGGGGCGGAACCGATGCGGCGAGTCCCATGGCCTACATGGCGCGGACACTGGGCTGCCGGGGCCTGCGTGTCGTCGCGGTGCCCCACACCCTCCGGAAGGACAAAGGCCGCTACGGTGCCGTGATGCTCGAGGTGTACGGCCCGCACCAGACGGAATGGCTCAACTACGTGCGGGCCTTGGGCGCGTCCAATGATGGGGGCCGCTGGGTCTTCGACCAATCGGGCGAGCCGTTCCCCTTCGAGAAGGTGGAGCGGTACCAGGCACGCCGGGTGAGGGACCGCTTCACCTTCGACATGCTCGAGGAGTACCTGCACCACCTGGGACTGTCACCCTTCGAGGAGGACTTCTACCTGCCGGAGGGTGCACCCGCCTGGCTGGTGGAGAAGACAGGGACGTTCGTTCCCGCCCAGACGGAGTACACCCTGGCCCAGGCCAGGGAGCACTTCTGACGTGTTCGCCGTCTCAGCCGCGGGCCGCGCGCGTCTTCCCGCGCGTCCTGGAGCCGCCACCCTCGGGCTTGCCCCCACCGCGCTTCGAGCCGGACGCCACCTTGCGCTCTCGGGCCGCGGGCTCCTTGGACTTCGAGCGGGTCTTGCTCTTGGACTTGCTCTTGGCGCGCGTCTTCTTGGGAGCGGCCTCCTCCTCGTCCTTGCGGTCCAGCGGGGCGAGGATGGTGCCGCGGCACGTCTTGGCGCCGCAGCGGCAGATGTACATCCGCTCCTCTTCCGGGCCCATGTCCTCGGTCCGGTCGTAGGAGTAGTCGTAGCTCAGCTCCTCCCCCTCGGCGATGTCGCGCAGGGCGTAGATGAAGATGCGGTCGCCCTCGAGGAAGGCCTGGCAGTTGGGGTCGCACGAGTGGTTGATGAAGCGCGCGTCGTTGCCCTCGTGGGCCGCGTCGATGACGGTGTCCTCGTCCACGTTGAAGAGGAAGGTGTGGTGGCGCGACATCTTCGTGTCGTCGTAGCGCTCATCGGCCACGGCCTGGGAGATGCGCTCGCCGAGGTACTCGATGATGCGGGCCCCCTTGCGGATGGCGCGGGTGGCGAAGGCGCCACGTCCCTGGATGGACGAGCGCCTCAGCTCGAAGGGCTGGGGCGAGAGGGTGGGCATCTTGCGGGAGGAGGGCTTCTGGGTGGTGGGAGCGGGCATCGGAAAGGAAGTGGAGACGCGCTGGGGGAGGCGCGGTAGGGTGCCACGGTCTGACCTGTCCTCGTTGAAGAAAGGCGCTCGACGATGCGGCTGTGGCTCATTCTCGGCGCGACAAGCGCCTTCCTGTCTGTGGCGGCGGGAGCATTCGGCGCGCACGCCCTGCGAGCGAAGCTCGCCCCGGACCTCCTGAACATCTTCGAGACGGGCGCGCGCTACCACATGTACCACTCGCTGGGGCTGATCGCGATTGGCCTGCTCGCGCAGGCGCGCCCCAGCCCCCTGCTGAACGCCGCGGGCTGGGCGATGGTGGCCGGCCTCCTGCTCTTCTCGGGCAGCCTCTACGCGCTGGCGCTCTCCGGCGTGCGCGCCCTGGGCGCCATCACTCCCCTGGGCGGGCTCGGCTTCCTCGCGGGCTGGCTGCTGTTCGCCCTCGCCGCGTGGCGCCAGCCGGGCTGAGCCCTCACTCGTCGTCGACTACGAGTGAAGCATTCCAAATATGTAGGATGAACGAATCTACACTCGTAGTCGACGACGAGCGCTGGAGCGCCGGGGGACGCGTGGCGCCCTCGCGCCTATCTTCAGAAGAGCAGCGCACCCGACTCGAAAGGAAGCTGGGGGGGCCATGCCCGAGCGAGAGCGTGATGAACGGTTCCATCTGAACCTGGAGGACATCAAGGACTACGCCATCTTCCGGGTGGATCCTGACGGCCGCATCGCGAGTTGGAACACGGGCGCCGAGCGCCTGAAGGGCTATACGGCCCAGGAGGCGATCGGCCAGCCCTTCGCCATGCTCTTCACCCCGGAGGACATCCAGGCGCACAAGCCCGAGGAGGAGATGAGGGTGGCGGCCGAGAAGGGCGTCTACGAGGGCGAGGGGGTCCGCGTGCGCAAGGGGGGCCAGCGCTTCGCCGCCCATGTCATCCTGCGCAACCTCTCGGACAAGGGGGGCATCAACCGCGGGTTCATCAAGGTCACCCAGGAGATCACCGAGCGCAAGCGCATCGAGGCCGAGCTGCGCGAGCGGGCGGAGTTCGAGCAGCAGCTCATCGGCATCGTCAGCCATGACCTGCGCACGCCCCTGTCCGCCATCACCCTGGCCACCGCGCTGTTGCAGCGGGACCCGGCAATCAGCCCGAGGCACGCGGCCACGGTCGGTCGCATCCTCGCCTCGGCGGAGCGAGCCCAGCGGCTGATCGCCAGCCTGCTCGACTTCACCCAGGCGCGCGTGGGCGGAGGCTTCGTCCTCCAATATACCCCCCTGGAGCTGCACGGTTTCGTGGACCTGGCGGTGGAGGAGGTGCGGCTGGCGCATCCCAAGCGGGAGATTCACCTGGAGCATGTGGGAGAGGGCCAGGGGGAGTGGGACCCGGACCGGCTCGCCCAGCTCCTCACCAACCTGCTCAACAACGCCCTCACCCATGGCCTGCGAGACGTGCCCGTGCGGGTGCGCGTCCAGGGCGAAGCCGAGTCCGTGGTGCTCGCCGTCCACAACCAGGGCCCGTCCATTCCACCCGCCATGGTGCCCCACCTCTTCGAGCCCATGCGGCGCGGAGACGGAGCCCATCGCACCGGGCAGCCGGGGAGCATCGGGCTTGGCCTCTACATCGTGCGGCAGATCGCCCTCGCGCATGGAGGCACCGTCTCGGTGGACTCCGCCCAGGAGCGGGGGACGACCTTCTCCGTGCACCTGCCCCGCTACCCGCCGAGCGCCCCCTAGGAGCCCGAGCGGCCGGGTGAAAGCCTCCCTCTGACCTTGGACGGAGCGTTCTGTCCGGTGGAAGACATCCACTGGCACGTCTGGCTGCCTGCGAGTCTGCCAACCGACACCGCCTTCAAGGAACGCCCTGGGTTGGCACGCCAATAAACGGTAAACAGGGACGGTGTCTCATCCCCGGACCGCACGCACGACCGTAGCCCCGAGCTCCATGTCCCCCACCCCCGCGCTTCCTCGCGTCGACGTGCTGGCCGTTGATGACACCCCGGCCAACCTCCGATCCCTGGAGGTACTCATGGCCGACCTGGGTGCCAACATCGTCCCCGCTTCCTCGGGTGACGAGGCCCTGCGGCTGCTGTTGGATCGGGACTTCGCCCTCATCCTGCTGGACGTGCAGATGCCGGGGATGGACGGCTACGAGACGGCGAGCCTCATCCGCATGCGCGAGCGCACGCGGCACATCCCCATCATCTTCATCACCGCCTTCAACCGCAGCGAGGTGAACGTCACCCGCGGCTACGAGCTGGGCGCGGTGGACTACCTCTTCAAGCCCATCGTCCCGGAGATCCTCCGGACGAAGGTGGCGGTGTTCCTGGACCTTCACCGCAAGACGGAGGAGGTGCGGCGGCAGGCGCAGCTGCTGCGCCAGGCGGAGACACGTGAGCACGAGCGGCAGCTGGCCGAGGCCCGCGCCCACTACGAGCGCTCCCTGCTGCAGCAGGAGATGGAGCGCGAGCGCAAGGTGTCCGAGGCCCGCGAGCAGCGCGCCCAGGAGCTGGCGCGGCTGGTGAGCGAGAAGGAGCAGGCCCAGACGGCGCTGCACGAGAGCAACGCGCGGCTGCGGCTGCTGGCCGACACCGCTAGCCGGCTCCTCAAGGGCAGCGATGGGCGCACCCTGCTGGACAGCGTCTACCACCAGCTCTCCGAGCACCTGGGGCTCGAGGTCTTCCTGGGCTACCTCGCCCAGGAGGGCAATGCCGCGCTGGTACTGTCGTCCTACTCGGGCCTGTCGCTCGGGCTGCTGCCGAAGCTGGAGCGGCTGGAGGCTGGCCAGGGCGTGGCGGGCCGGGTGGTTACCGAGCGCCAGCGCTGGGTGCTCGACAAGAGCGCCGCCGCCAACGGGCCCCTGCCGGACGCCTCCCCGGAGCTGGGCCTGGCCGCGCTCGCGTGCTTCCCGCTGCTCAGCCAGGGCCGGGTGCTGGGCACGCTGGCCTTCGGCACCCGCACCGCGCGCGTCTTCACCGAGGACGAGCTCTCCCTCATGCAGGGCGTGTGCGATCAGGTCGCCGTCGCCCTGGAGCGCGAGCGGCTCATCGGCGCGCTGCGCGACGCGGACCGCCGCAAGGACGAGTTCCTCGCCATGCTCGCCCACGAGCTGCGCAACCCCCTGGCCCCCGTGCGCACCGCCCTGGAAGTCTTCCGCATGCGCATGTGGCAGGACGACGTCATCCTGCGCGCCATCGCCAGCGCGGACCGCCAGGTGGCCCACATGACGCGGCTGGTGGATGACCTGCTGGACGTCAGCCGCATCACCCGCGGCAAGGTGGAGCTCAAGCCCGTCCCCATGTCCCTGGCGGACCTGGTGGAGGGCGCCGTCCAGGCCTGCGAGCCCATCGTCACCCAGCGCCGCCACGCGCTCACCGTCTCCATGCCCCCCGAACCGATCCTCCTCAACGCGGACCCCACCCGCATGACGCAGGTGGTGGCCAACCTGCTGCACAACGCGGCCAAGTACACGCCCGCGGGGGGCCGCATCCACCTGAACGCCGAGCGCCAGGGCGAGGAGCTGGTGCTCAGCGTGCGCGACAACGGCATCGGCCTCAAGCCGGACATGCTCCACCGCGTCTTCGACCTCTTCGTGCAGGTGGACCCGGGCAGCGATCGCGCGCAGGGCGGCCTGGGCCTGGGCCTCACCCTGGTGCGCAGCCTGGTGGAGATGCACGGCGGCAGCGTGTCGGCCCGCAGCGAGGGCCTCTCCAAGGGCAGCGAGTTCACCGTCCGCCTGCCCCTGCCCCCCGAGACGCCGGCCGCGCTCGCCCTCACCACCTCGACGAAGGCCGCCGCCGTCGCGGCCCGGCTCGAGCCGCTCCACATCCTCCTGGTGGAGGACAACCCGGACATCCGCGAGACGCTGAAGGATCTGCTCGAGCTGCACGGCCACCGCGTCGAGGAGGCCAGCGACGGCCGCGCCGCCGTGGACATGGTGCTCTCCCAGC